>Ga0265297_10004661_pt1 | contig 22040 bp, 24 predicted proteins | sample Munlanlwell13791_FD_192502 | JGI IMG/M metagenome (GOLD analysis project Ga0265297, IMG submission 192502) | Leachate microbial communities from a municipal landfill in Southern Ontario, Canada - Leachate well 137-91 | ecosystem: Engineered > Solid waste > Landfill > Unclassified | place... | reverse complement strand
CAGACCTTGAAGCAGCGGGTGCAACCGATGCAGAGTTCCTCGCGTACCTCGGCGATGCTCGGCACGCTGTCCTTCACCCCGGACAGGTCGGCTTCGACGCCCATCTTGGCGGCCAGTTGCACGACCAGGTCGCGGCCACCAGGCGGGCACAGGGTGACCGGGGCGTTGCCGTCGGCCAGTGCCTGGGCGGCGCCGGTGCAGCCCGGGTAGCCGCACTGGCCGCATTGCGAGCCGGGCAACATGGATTCCAGCTCGGCAACCAGGGGGTTGCCTTCCACTTTCAATTTGCGCGCGGCGACGCCGAGGCCGAAGCCCAGCACGAGGCCGAGAGTAGTCAAGCTGGCGATGGCGGCGATCATCGGTATCCTCCTATACCAGGCCGGCGAAGCCCATGAAGGCCAGCCCGAGCAGGCCGGCGGTGATGAATCCGATCGGCGCCCCGGCAAAGGTGTCGGGAACCTGGGCCAGGGCCAGCCGTTCGCGCAGGCCGGCGAACAACAGCAGGACCAGGGTGAAGCCGAGCGCCGAGCCGAAGCCGTAGAGCAGGCTTTCCAGGAAGACATGGCCTTCCTGGACGTTGAGCAGGCCGACCCCGAGCACGGCGCAGTTGGTGGTGATCAGCGGCAGGTAGATGCCCAGCACCTGGTAGAGGCCGGGGCTGACCTTGCGGATGACCATCTCGGTGAACTGAACGGTGGCGGCGATGACCAGGATGAAGGCCAGGATGCGCAGGTACTGGATGCCCAGCGGCGCCAGCAGCCAGTGCTCCAGCAGCCAGGTAGCACCGGTGGCAAGCGTCAGTACGAAGGTGGTGGCCATGCCCATGCCGAGGGCGCTGTCCATCTTCCTGGACACGCCCATGAACGGGCACAGGCCCAGGAATTTCACCAGGACGACGTTGTTCACCAATGCGGTGGAAATCAGTAGTAGCAGATATTCGGTCACGATAATGGGCCTCCTGACCTGTCCATCGCATTTACCATGCCAGTGGTGCGCACCATGCCGTGGCACGGAATTTCAAGGCTTTGCGTACCCATGCACCAATCAGGGGCATTGATGCCTTGTCGTGGTACTTCCACAGCCCGCCCGGCTGTCGTGAAAACGACAAAATTGCTGTCATGGCCTGGTATGACAGGGATCTGTAAGTCAGGCACGGTAGTTGCTAGTACGTCATTATCAATTTCTGAAAAATTGCCAGATGAACAACTCCAGCCGTACCGAGACGGATAGCGGACCCGACCCGTCGATCCCGCAGGAAATATTCCGCCAGGCCGTCGAGCAGGCGGCCCTGGCCATTTCCATCACCGACGCCAAGGCCCGCATCCTGTATTGCAACCCGGCCTTCCAGCGGGTGACCGGCTACAGCAGCGGCGAGATCGTCGGCAACAACGAATCCGTCCTGTCCTACAAGGTCACGCCCAAACTGGTTTATGAAAGCCTGTGGGCACAGATACTGCGCCAGCGGCCCTGGAACGGACTCCTGGTGAACCGGCGCAAGGATGGCAGCCGCTATCTGGCCGAACTCACCATTACCCCGGTGCTCGACGAATCGGGCCAGACCAGCAATTACCTGGGCATGCATCGCGACGTCACCGAGGTACACCGGCTGGAGCGCCAGGTGCAGAACCAGAAGGCCTTGATCGAGTCTGTGGTCGACGCTGCCCCGGTAGCCATCGTCATGCTCGACGAGCAGGAACGGGTGGTGCTGGACAACCAGGAATACAAGAAGCTGATCGGTGAGCTCGGCACGGAGCCGGCCGCCACCCTGTTGGCCGCGCTGCATGCCGACATGGGCGAGGTATTCGACCGTAATCGCAAGACAAGCCACAGTTTCGCAGGGCACGAGGTGCGCTACACCCCGGAGGGACAAAAACCGCGCTGGTTCGCCTGTTCCGGTTCCTGGATCGATGAACAGGACGGCAGCGCCGAGGCGTTTTACGAGCCCGCCAGGCGGCAATACATGTTGCTGGTGATTCAGGACATCACGGCCTTAAAGGAGCAGCAGGAGGCCATTCGGGTCAACGCGCTGCGCGCCGTGCTGGCCGAACAGGAGCGTATCCAGAGCCTGCGCGAGACCCTGTCCGGCGCCATCTTCCAGCTTCAGGCGCCGTTCAACATGCTGGCTGCGGCGGTACGCATGTTGGCACGCCAGCCCGGCAACGGCGCGACCACTGCCGTGACCGCCAGCCTGGAAGAGGCACTGGCCAGCGGCAGCCAGACCCTGGACACTTTGAGTGCCTGCATTCCCAGCCAGTCCGACGAAACGATCGCTCCGGTCGATCTGAATGCACTGCTCAAGGACACCCTGCGCATGGCCACTCCGCGCCTGCTCGCCGACGGCATCACCGTGGAATGGCGGCCGACCGATCTGCCACTTCTCTCCGGTCGTCCGACCCGGCTGGCCATCCTGTTCAAGGCCTTGCTGGAGAACGCCATCGACGCCATCCACGAAAGCCGGGGTGAGCGCCGCGAACTGATACTGACTACCCAGGCCAGGCCGGACTGGGTCGAGGTGGTGATCGAGGACAGCGGTCCGGGCATCCCGGAAGAATGGCGCTACAAGGTATTCGAACCCTTCTTCACCACCAAGGGGGCCGACCGTCAGCACATCGGCATGGGCCTGTCTGCGGCGCAGGACGTGGTCACCAGCCACGGCGGCCTGATCGAAATGGCCAATGCACCGGGCGGCGGTTGCCGTGCCCGTGTCCAGCTACCGACGGCATAAATCATGGATATATACAGCCGAGATACCGGCCTCAGACGCCGCAACGAACAAATCGAAGCACAGCTGGACACCCTGTTCCAGGTCAGCCAGGTGCTGTCCCGTTCACTCAACCTGAAGGAGACCCTGGCCGGCGTGCTGAGCGCATTGCACGAAGGCGGCGGCCTTGAACGCGGCATGGTTACCCTGGCCGATCCGGAAACCGGCGACCAGCAGGTGGTCGCGGTGCACGGCCTACGTACGGTACGCACCGAGGACATCCGCTATGGGCCCGGCGAAGGGGTGGTCGGCATGGTCCTGGAGGCGGGCGACAGCGTGGTGCTGGGGCGCATCGTCGATGAACCGCGCTTCCGGGGCAAACTGGGCATCTACGACAGCGAGGGCCCCTTCATCGGCGTGCCGATCCGGGTCGCCCAGACCATCGCCGGCGTGCTGGCCGCGCAACCGTCCAGCGACGAACGCAGCCAGCTGAAGGAACACGCGCGCTTCCTGGAGATGGTCGCCAACGTGATCGGCCAGAGCGTGCGTCTGTCGCGCGAGGTCGAAAGCGAGCGCCAGGAACTCAAGGAAGAACGCGACAGCCTGCGCCGCACGGTGCGCGCGCAATACGGCTTCGACAACATCATCGGCCACACCCAGCCGATGCGCCGGGTGTTCGAGCAGGTGCGCCAGGTCGCCAAGTGGAACACCACCGTGTTGATCCGGGGCGAGACCGGTACGGGCAAGGAACTGATCGCCAACGCCATCCATTACAACTCGCCGCGCGCGCGCGGCCCCTTCATCAAGCTCAATTGCGCCTCGCTGCCGGAAAACCTGCTTGAATCCGAGCTGTTCGGCCACGAGAAGGGCGCCTTTACCGGGGCCATGAACCAGAAGAAGGGCCGCTTCGAACAGGCCGACGGCGGCACCCTGTTCCTGGACGAAATCGGCGAGGTCTCCGCCGCCTTCCAGGCCAAGCTGCTGCGCGTGTTGCAGGAAGGCGAGATGGAGCGGGTCGGCGGCACCCGCACCATCAAGATCGACGTCCGGGTGGTGGCCGCCACCCACCGCGATCTCGAAGGCGACGTCGCCAACGGCAAGTTCCGCGAGGATCTGTACTACCGCCTCAACGTGATGCCGATCTACCTGCCCGCGCTGCGCGAACGCATGGAAGACATCCCCGACATCTCCCGTTTCCTGATCGGCAAGATCGGCGGCAAACAGGGCCGCGAACTGGAACTGACCGATTCGGCCATGCGCATCCTGATGCATCACGACTGGCCGGGCAACGTGCGCGAACTGGAAAACTGCCTCGAGCGGGCGGCGGTGATGAGCGAGGACGGCATCATCGACCGCGACTCGGTGCTGCTCACCGGCATCGAGGAACGGGTCTCGGCCAGCCGCAGCGGCCCGGCCCGCGAGGTCGACCTAGACGACCCCGACCTGGACGAACGTGAGCGGGTCATCGCGGCGCTCGAACAGGCCGGCTGGGTACAGGCCAAGGCGGCCAGGCTGCTGGATATGACGCCGAGGCAGATCGCCTACCGCATCCAGACCCTGAACATCAAGGTGCGGCAGATCTAGGACGACCGTCGCGAACGCCGCGCCTCACCGGGTGGCGCGGCGTTTTATGCAGTAGCATGCGGCCATCTGCACACGGCGAATGACCGAAATGAAACGCGACAAGCTGACTTGCCGATGGGCCCTGCTGGCCACCCTGGTGGCGACCGAAGCGGCCGCCGGAAACCCGGAATGGCAGGACAACAGCCTGACCCTGGTTGCCGGAGGGCATTTCCGGGTCGACCCCGAGACGCGCCTGACGCTGACCTACGAGCATGCCAGCGGCTGGGGCTTCGGCGACCTGTTCATGTTCGTCGACGCCACCCGGTTCAACGAAGGCCGGGGCAACACCTACTACGGCGAGCTGAGTCCGCGCTTCAGCTACGCCAAGCTGAGCGGCACAGGCATGGGTGCGGGCCTGGTAAGCGATGTACTGCTGGCGACCACACTGGAATTTGGCGAGGGCGACGTCGAGACCCTGCTGGCCGGCCCCGGTTTCGACCTGGCCATCCCCGGCTTCGATTTCTTCCAGCTCAATCTGTACCGCCGCTTTCCGTTGCACGGCCAGGACGGCAGGACGATCCAGGTTACCCCGGTCTGGGCGGTGACCCGGGGGCGCTGGCGCTTCGACGGCTTCATCGACTGGAACATCAATTCCGACGGCGGCTATGCCAGCAACTGGCATGTCAACCCGCAACTGAAATACGACCTGGGCAAGTCGTTCGGCTGGCCTGACCGGGCCCTGCAGGTCGGCATTGAATACAGCTACTGGAAGAAGAAATACGGCATCCGTGACAGTTCGACGTTCCGGACCGATGAAAACGCCTTGAGCGTGATCGTGCAGTCGCACTTCTGAGGGGCTCGGCGCTACCGTGGCGCCTAGCCACTAGCGATCGTGCCCGTTGCCCCGATGGTCGTTCCTGCGCTGGTCATGGCGATCATCCCTGCGGTCGTCACGCCGATCATCGCCGCGAACACGATGTCTTTCCTGGTAACGGGGAACGTAAACTCGGCTATACCAGCCGTCCTGGACAAAGTAAACCCGTTCACCGCAGGCATGGTATTCGTGGCAGTGCTTCCGCCAATGTTTGGCATGGCCCGGGGGTACCCGCAGATAGATCGGCGGACGTCGCATGGGCACACGCTCAACGATGACGGGTTGGGCGTAGATTAGCTGCGGAGGCGGAAAACCGCCGATGTCGATGTGACCATAGAAACCGGGTTGGCCGACGCTGATCGACACGCCGACATCGGCGGCCAGGGCCGGGGCGGCAGCCAAGGCCGCAGCGAAGATAAAACGTTTCATCTCTAGTCTCCTGTCGTTGATCAAGCTGCTCCGGCCTCGAGTGTCAAGACCGGGACGATCAAACTAGCTTACCAGTTGCGATAATCCCAGCCGTCATCGTGACGTTGGCCGCGGCCCTCGTGCCGACTATCCCGGTCGCGGTCGCGGTCCCGCCAGCCATCCCGGTCATGATCCCGGTCGCGGTCGCGCCAACCATCCCGGTCATGTCGCCAGTAGCGATAGGTATAACGCGGACCGTGCCAGTAAGGTGGCGGGGCATAGTAGCGGGGCGAGCCATACACCACATAAGGACGCTCGCGATAGGAGCGATAGTAGCGATGATCGTCGTCGGCCGCCGAAGCGCCAACCGCGGCACCCAGGAAGCCACCGACGACGGCGCCGTCATGGCCGCCGATTGCGTGCCCCAGGATCGCACCGGCCCCGGCACCGATCAGGGCGCCGGCCAGTTCGTCGGACGCCATGGCAACCGGGCTGGCCAAGGCGATCAGGCTTGCCATCAGCAGACTTGGGGCGATATATCTGGATTTCATGATTGACTCCATCAGTTGACTACGATTCCAGACTACGCGCCGGTTGTGCCGGTGGAGTTGCCGGCTTGTAAGCATGTGTTACCACTTGTTACAGAGGCCGCAGCAATCGATGTGGGCCACCCAGATCTCAACCATAATCCTGGCGGCAGGCGACAATAGACATCATGAAACCGGAAACCATTCCCATGTTCCAGCCACTGACGGGTATCTATGAGCCATCGGCCATCCAGCAGCTTGCGGATGGCCGCTTCCTGGTGGTCGAGGATGAAAAACAACATCCGTTCAGCCTGGTCAAGCTCGGCCCCGATGGCGCCGCCGCCAGCACACCCCTCGAGCAGGGGTGGCTAGATTTCAACGATGCCTTCTGGAAACTGGATGACTTGGAAGGGCTGGCGCGGGACCGGTCCGGGAACATCTACGCCATCACCTCGCATTCGCGCACAGGCGGCGGCGAAAGGAAGTCGCGCGACAAACTGGTCCGATTCCGGATCGACGGCGACCGTGTCGTCGAGACCCGGGTGGTCGGCGGATTGAAGCCGGCGTTGTCGGCCACCCACCCGGCCCTGGCGGCGGCGGCGAAAGTGCGCGACGTGAAGGCCGACGGCGGCCTGAATATCGAGGCGCTGGAGATCAGTGCAGACCAGCAGAGGCTTATGATCGGCCTGCGCAGCCCTCTGATCGACCATCGGGCCATCATCGTCGGCGTCGAAAACGTCAACGAGATGTTCGAGGCCGGCGCGCCGCCCCGAATCTCCGCCGCGCTGACCACGCTGGACCTGGGCGGCAACGGGATACGTGGCATGGCCTACCTTGCCGCCCTGGGCGGTTATTTGCTCATCGGAGGTCCCGTCGCACGCGAGCGGGTTCAATTCCAGGTCTGGTTCTGGAGCGGTCATCAGGATGAGCCGGCGCATCGTGTCAGCGTTCCCGGCCTGGTGGGCTTCGAACATGCCGAGGGGATCTGTCCTGCCATCATCGACGACCGCCAGCGCATCGTCATCGTAAGCGATGACGGCGACCGGGTAGCGGGGCGCCCGGCCCGGTTTCTGCTGCTCGACCCGGAACAACTGGCGATTGCCGCCTGACCGGTATTTGTCGGCTTCATAACAAGGCGGTCCGGCGGACCTGTGCAGTTTATGACAGTGTGACCAGCCGGTCCTGTTACAGGCATTTAAAAACAATGAGTTAAGCCGGCGATCAGGCACGGCACGCGGCTTGCAAGTAGGGGGGTGTATCCCTGAGGAGGAAGCACCGTGGAACTGCCCGTACTCAATGCCAGCCAACAAAGCGCCGCCAGCGGCGGTTGCGCGTCCCATTCCTGCGGTTCGACCGACGACCAGTTGGGCCACCTGCCGGAACACATCCGCGCCAAGGTGCACAACCATCCCTGCTATTCCGAACAGGCGCACCACTATTTCGCCCGCATGCACGTGGCGGTGGCGCCGGCCTGCAACATCCAGTGCCACTACTGCAACCGCAAGTACGACTGCTCCAACGAGTCGCGTCCGGGCGTGGTGTCCGAGGTGCTGACCCCCGAGCAGGCGGTGAAGAAAGTCATGGCCGTGGCCGCCAACATCCCGCAGATGACGGTGCTGGGCATTGCCGGACCCGGAGACCCGCTGGCCAACCCCGAGCGCACCTTCGCCACCTTCCGCGAACTGACGGAGCGGGCGCCGGACATCAAATTGTGCGTGTCGACCAACGGCCTGACCCTGCCCGAGTCGGTGGAAGAGCTGTCCAAGCACAACATCGACCACGTCACCATCACCATCAACTGCGTCGACCCGGACATCGGCGCGCAGATCTACCCGTGGGTGTTCTGGAAGAACAAGCGCATCATGGGCCGCGAGGGTGCCGCCATCCTCATCGAGCAGCAGCAGAAGGGCCTGGAGATGCTGACCGCCAAGGGCATCCTGGTGAAGGTCAACTCGGTGATGATCCCCGGCGTCAACGACGAACACCTCGTCGAAGTGTCGAAGATCGTCAAGAGCAAGGGCGCCTTCCTGCATAACGTCATGCCGCTGATCGCCGAGCCCGAGCACGGCACCTTCTACGGCCTGATGGGCCAGCCCAGCCCGACCCACGAGGAACTGCAGAAGCTGCAGGATGCCTGCGCCGGCGACATGAACATGATGCGCCACTGCCGCCAGTGCCGCGCCGACGCGGTCGGCCTCCTGGGCGAGGACCGCGGCGACGAATTCACCATGGACAAGATCGAGACCATGGAGATCGACTACGAGGCCGCCATGGTCAAGCGGGCCGAGGTCCATGCCCAGATCGCCAGGGAACTGGAAGAAAAGGACAAGGCCCGGGCCGCCGTGGCCCAGGTCAAGGCCCAGCTGGTGGCCATCGAGGGCGTCAAGGCCAAGGCCGAGACCCGGCCGGTGCTGATGGCCGTGGCCACCAAGGGCGGCGGTGTCATCAACGAGCACTTCGGCCACGCCGGCGAATTCCTGATCTACGAGGCTTCGGGCGAGGGCGTGCGCTTCATCGGCCACCGCAAGACCATCCCCTTCTGCGAAGGCGGCGATACCTGCGGCGACGGCGAGAGCGCGCTCGACCGGACCATCCGCGAACTGGCCGGCTGCGAGGTCGTGCTCTGTTCCAAGGTCGGCTACGAGCCGTGGGGTCCGCTCGAGGCCGCCGGCATCCAGCCCAACGGCGAGCATGCCATGGAGGCCATCGAGGAAGCGGTCGCCGCGGTTTACGAAGAGATGCGCGCCGCCGGCAAGCTGGAAGCCCGGCCGGAATCGGCCCAGAAAGCGGCCTGAGAAAGAAGGAGACAAGTCATGGCACTGGAAATCATCGAGTCCTGCGTCAACTGCTACGCCTGCGAACCGCTCTGTCCCAACGATGCGATCTACCAGGCCGCGCCGCACTTCCTGATCGACCCGGACAAGTGCACGGAGTGCATCGGCGACTTCATGGACGCCCAGTGCGCCAGCATCTGCCCGATCGAGGGCGCGATCCTGGACGAGCTGGGTGCGGCGGTGAACCCGCCCGGCTCCTTGACCGGCATTTCCCTGGAAATGCTGGCCAAGTACCAGGCGGCGGTCGAAGCGACCTACCAGGCGGCCGTGGCGGCCAAGGTCGCCTGAGGCGATCCGGGGAAGCACATGGCCACCGTCGTCTTCTACGAAAAGCCCGGCTGCGCCAACAACACCAGGCAGAAGGTGCTGCTGGCCGCCGCCGGCCATACCGTCTGGGCCCGCAACCTGCTCACCGAGCGCTGGACGGCGGCGCGTCTGCGGCCGTTCTTCGGCGATCTGCCGGTGAGCGAGTGGTTCAACCTCTCGGCGCCGCGCATCCGCGACGGCCTCCTCGACCACACCCGGGTGACCGAGACCGAGGCCCTGGTGCTGATGCTGGCCGACCCGCTGCTGATCCGGCGGCCGCTCATGGAAGTGGCCGGCGACTGCCGGGTCGGCTTCGACCAGGAGGCCGTGGCGGCCTGGATCGGACTCGGCCAGTCGAAGATCGGCGACGACGACCTGGAAACCTGCCCGCGTGCCCATGCGGCGGAACCCTGTCAGGTGCCGGCACGGCCATGAGCGTCGATGCGGTCGAACTCGCCCAGGGAGTGCACTGGATCGGCGCGCTGGATCCCGATCTGCGCGAGTTCGACATCATCCTGAAGACTGCCAACGGCACCAGCTACAACGCCTACTGCGTGCGCGGCTCGGAGGGCGTCGCGGTGATCGACACGGTCAAGGAATCGAGTGCCGATGCATTCTTCGCCCGCCTGGAGCAGGTGGCTACCTACGACGAGATCAAGGTCATCGTCCTCAACCACCTGGAGCCCGACCACACCGGCGCCCTGCCGGAACTGATGCGGCGGGCGCCCAATGCGCGCCTGTACATCTCGTTCAAGGCCCAGATGATGCTGAAGGCCCTGCTCAAGAGCGAGGAACTGGTCTACACCACGGCCAAGACCGGAGACACCGTCTCCCTGGGCGATCGCAGCCTGCATTTCCTGCACACCCCCTTTCTGCATTGGCCGGACACCCAGTGCACCTGGCTGGTGGAAGACGGCATCCTGTTCTCCGGCGACGTGTTCGGCTGCCATTTCTGCGACCCGCGCCTGTTCAACGACCGGGTCGGCGATTTCCGCTTCTCCTTCGAGTATTACTACCAGCACATCATGCGGCCGTTCCGCGAGCATGTCCTGGACGCCCTGGAACTGATCGAGCCGTTGGATTTGCGCCTGATCGCCCCGGCCCATGGTCCGATCCTGCGCGACGCGCCGGGCAACTACGTGCGGCGCTATCGCCAGCTGGCCCAGCCGATGCTGCTCAACGAGGCGGGCGACCGGGCCAAGACGCTGCTGATCTTCTACCTCTCGTCCTACGGCAACACCGCCCGCATGGCCCAGGCGGTGCGCGACGGCGCCGAGGCGATCGACGGCGTGCGGGTGTCGTTGTTCGACCTTCAGGGCGGCGAGGTGGCGCCCTTCGTCGATCTGGTCGAGGAGGCCGACGGCATCGCGTTCGGGTCGCCCACCATCAACGGCGACGCCGTCAAGCCGGTCTGGGACCTGCTCTCCTCGCTGACCATGGTCAACGTCCGGGAAAAGCTCGGCGCCGCGTTCGGCTCCTACGGCTGGAGCGGCGAGGCGGTGACCATGCTGGAAGACCGCATGCGCGGGCTCAAGCTGCGGGTGCCGGTCAAGGGCGTCCGGGTCAAGCTCATCCCGACCGATGAGGAACTGTCGCTTTGCCACGCCTTCGGCCGCGACCTGGCCCTGCACCTGACCGGCCAGGTCACCCGCAAGGTCATCACCATGGAAGAGCTCAACGCTCAGAATCATCAAGCAAAGGAATACTTGAATGCCCAAGGCTAACGTCACATTTGAAGATATCGGCGTCACCGTCACCGTGCCCGCCGGCACCCGTCTGATCGAGATCTCGGAAAAGGTCGGCGCCGGGATCACCTACGGCTGCCGCGAGGGCGAGTGCGCCACCTGCATGATGAAGATCGTTTCCGGCATGGCGAACATGTCCGAGCGCTCGGTCCTGGAAGACAAGGTGCTGCAGGAAAACATGGCCGGCCGGCACCATCGGCTCGCCTGCCAGGCCCAGGTGCTCGGCGGCGAGGTGGTGGTGCGGCCTGGCTAGGCAGAAGCAAGGTTCAGGAGGCAAGGAAAACCGAAGCGTCTTCACCCTTGAACCTTGAACCTTGGATCTTGAGTCTTTAACCTTTTTTAACGAAACGGAGTTTTGTAATGCCCAACATCACTTTTTCCAGTCCCCTGCACAAGGACAAGACCGTCTATGCGGTGGCCGGCAGCCACACCAAGTCCCTGCTCACCCTGGCCAAGGAAAACCATATCCCGATCGATTTCTCCTGCCAGGACGGCGAGTGCGGCACCTGCCTGATCAAGGTCACCAACCTGTCCCGCAAGGGCCCCATGGGCGGTCCCCTGACCGACCGCGAGATCACCGTGCTCAAGGACCTGGGCAAGATCACCCAGGACCAGATCGAGGCCATGAAGGTCGACGACACCGTGCACACCTCCTGGCGTCTGGCCTGCCAGATGGTCTTGCGCGACGAGGACATCCTGGTCGAGTACCCGAGCAAGTAATCATGACCTGCATCGCCGCGACCCTCGCCAGCCTGGAGACCGGAGCCGACCTTTATGGCCGGCTGATGGCGCACGCCGCCGGTCTGGCCAACGACGACCTGTTTGCGAAGATGCTGGTCAGCCAAGCCACCGGGGTCGGGGCCTTGCCGCCCGGCCTCGGCCTCGACCCGGAGGCGTTCTCGGAACTGCTGTCCCGACATTTCCCCGATTCCGGTCCGCTCGGCCTCACCGCCGGCGACGGCCTAGATGCCGTCCGGGCGCCGGAACGCGACGATCTGGTCGGCCTGATGCTGGAAGGTCGTGCCGGTGCCGATGCCTCAGAGGTCTGGATGGCGGCGATCGTTGCCGCCGCCTGCATGGCCGGCGACCACCTCTGGCAGGATCTCGGCCTCTGGGCGCGCGCGGACCTGTCCCGTCTGATGACGGAAAATTTCCCCCACCTGGCGGCAAAGAACGACCGCGACATGAAGTGGAAAAAATTCCTCTACCGGCAGATCTGCGACCGCGAAGGCATCCCTGTCTGCCCGGCGCCGTCCTGCCAGGCCTGCGCGGATTACGCCAAGTGCTTCCACACGGAGTCCTGACGGTGTGAATGCCGCACTCGACCGCGCCATCGCCGCCTATCTCGGGCTGGCCGTCGGCGATGCCCTGGGCGCCACGGTCGAGTTCATGACACCGCGCGAGATCGCGGCGCAATACAAGGTCCACGACACCATACGAGGTGGCGGCTGGCTGAACCTGAAGGTCGGCCAGGTCACCGACGACACCACCATGGCCTTGGCGCTCGGCAGCGCCATCCTGGCCCAGGGCCGGGTCCAGGCGCAACCGGTGGCCGAGGCCTTCGACGCCTGGATGCGGGCCAAGCCGGTCGACATCGGCAACACGGTGCGGCGCGGTCTGCTGCGTTTTCGCGAGACCGGCCAGACCGAGATGCCCGAGAACGAGCACGACGCCGGCAACGGCGCCGCCATGCGGGTGTTGCCGGCGGCCCTGGCGACCCTGAACCAGCCCGAGGAGGTGGTGCGCCTGGCCTGCCTGACCCAGGCTCACATCACCCACAACAATCCGTTGTCCGATGCCGGCACCGTCTGTCTGGCCCTGATGGTCCGCGACGCTATCGGTGGCGCTGACAAATACCGGCTGCTGCATGAACGGGCGCATCCACTGGCCCGGCTGCATCCCGAGTTCACCTTCCGCGCCGTGCGCCAGCAGGCCAACCCGAGCGGCTACATCGCCGACACGGTGGTTGCGGTGTTTCAGGCCCTGTTCGACACCGACGACTTCGAGTCCTGCCTGGTCGACGTGGTCAACCGGGGCGGCGATGCCGATACCACGGGCGCCATCGCCGGCATGCTGGCCGGTGCCATGTACGGCCGCGCGGCTATTCCGAAGCGCTGGCTCGATGCGCTCGATCCGGCAATGCGGCTGGCCTGCGAGGAGCAGGCCGCCGCCCTGGTGAAACTCTAGGACAGCACGGGCAAGGCCTGCCCGGTCATCGTCGCTCTGGATTCCCCGGTCCGTTTTAGGTGCGCGGCAAGGGCGGAATCCATGGTCGCCAAGTGGAGGCCGAACCACTCGGCCAGCCCGGTCCGGACATAGGCCCGGGCCAGCATCAGGCGGCCGCGCTGCACCGCCCGATTCATCTGCACGAGGTCGCCATAGACACGGTGATGCTCGCCCTCGTGTTCGCCCAGGGCCGGGAAGCGCGAGATGCGCATCAGCCGGCCCTCGTTGCTGAAATGCTGGCGCGAGTGGTCGAGCAGCTTGCCGAACAACGCCGCAAAATCGGCGTCGTCGGCCTCGTTGAGCAGGTTCACCAGGGCGGTGAATTCACGGTGCGTCTGGTCCATCTCGTCGATGCCGAGGCCATGCACGGCGTCCACCCAGTCGATCATGCCGCGCTTTCCAGTGCCAGCTCGGGTTCGGCCGCGGCGAGAAAGTCGGCCACAGAGGCCGGGACCAGTTCGAAGCCCAGCTTGTCAAGGAAGCGCTTCTCCTTGTCGTTCGCATCCGGGATCACGGCCCAGCCTCCGGCATGGCCGAAGGTGATGTCGGCCAGCACCATGCGCTCGGTGTCGCGGTTCAGGCGCATGCCCAGCAGCAGGTACTTGCGGCCCTGGCGCATGCGTTTCAGGAACGGCGGGATGGCGAAGCCGCCCATCAGCTCGGTGATGTAGTCGACGAAATCGGCGTCCGAGGCGATGTAGTTGGACTCAGGCAGCGGCGTACCGAGCGGCTTGAACAGCACCGGCAGGCTGACATCGACCGCCTCGGGGTCGATGGCATGGTAGGCGTCGCCGTCGTACTGGAACAGCTTGAACCGGTAGGCCGAGGCGCTGATCCGGGCGACGCCGACGATCAGGGTATGCGGCGTGTGGGCATAGGCCTGCTGGAGCAGGGTGTCGCGATTGCCGTCGACGATGTAGGGCAGCCCGCGGCCGGCCAGCCAGGTGTGCAGCGCGGAGGCGCTCCAGGGGGTGTCGCGGTAGGTGCGGTCGAGAAACTTGGTCAGCGCGCCGCGGCCGCGCTTGAGTTCCACGTTCATCGCCGCGCGCGGGAACTCGTACATCAGCTTGGGCGCCATCGGTTGGCCATTGTTCATGGCCAGGATCAGGCTGTCGGAATCGGCCGGGATGGCCTGGCCGCTGGCGGGATCGATCACCCCGGCCAGGGCGCCGGCGCCCAGGTAAGGCACCACGGAACCGTCGTTCAGAGCGGACAGGATGGAAGCAAAAGAGGTGGACACGGTTGGGTTCTCCAAGGCAAACAAACCATCTACCCGCAAAACCCGTGCCGGAGCCGGAACCCTGTGTCGGTGCGGCTTCCGGGTCGGCCGGTCTTGTCGCATTCGCGACAATGGCCCTGGCAATGACACGAATCCGCGTCGGCTTGGGGCAATAAACCCTGTGGCGACGCGGGGTTACCGGCTGGCCCGGATTTTGCGGTGTCTTTATCGCTTATTCACTTTCCCCAGGGGAACATTATGTTGCTGGACAACTACGAGAAGGACCAACTGCTGTACAACTCCAACTTCAAGGAGGCTGCCGGCGCCGGCTGGTACGCCTACCGGGGCGACCTGGTCGTGGTGGAGGGCGAGATCGCCGATGCCCAGGGCCGCCGCAAGCCGCCCGTGGTCGGGCTGATCGGCGCAGTCATGCTGACCGACGAGTCGGACAAGATCAAGCTGCTGGCGGGCTCGCTCGACGACCTGGCCGACATCAAGTCGATGCTGGAGAAATACCAGGCCGCTTTCGCCCCGGACGTGAAGGTGGTCCTGTACGTGGTCAACGTCGCCAAGCCCATGATCGCCACCCTGGACGGACTCAACTTTGTGCTGATCCCGATGGTCGACGGCATGGTCTGGAACGAACTGGCCGACGAACTGGCCCTGGAAAAGAGCGATTTCAAGGGCCAGAGCGCCGGCGAAAAGGTTCGCACCGTGTACGACGCGTTCGCGGGCTACAAGCCCAAGTACGAGACCGTCACCCTGGCCGAGGCCATGGCGCGCAAGACCAACGCCAAGCGCGAAAGCCGCGGTCCGGTCTAGGAAGAAGGGTCGCTGCGATCCAGTCGGTACAGGCTGTACACCAGCCAGGTCGTGGCGATCACCAGGAACACCGGGCCGAACAGCCAGAACACCAGCGGCACCGCGAAGAAGAATGCCCGCATGCCGATGGTGAACAGGCCGCCGGCCCGGTTCAGCCGCTGCCCCACGCCGTGCGGTGACAGGCTGGGGTGGGCGCCGGGGTCGGGTACGTTGATCATGAACACCACCTGGTTGGCCAGGCGTACCGACATGGCGAAGGCGAAGAAGGCGACGATGAAGTCGATCAGCAGGCAGAGCACCTTGATGATCCAGATCTCCGCCGAATGGGTGCTGATCAGGTTCAAGACATGCCAGCTGTGCGCGATGTTCTCGGCCTGGCCCGACAGGGTCAGGGTGCCGATGATGAGCAGGGCGGCCGTGGAGGCCATCAGCGAGGCGCCCATGATGAAGTTGCGCAGGGTCTGCACCGCCATGACATCCCTGGCTGGATTGTTCATGACGTTGATCACCCAGAGGGCGCGCGCCAGCTCGTTGACGCCCTGGATGGTATAGGTCGGATCCTTGCGCAGGCGCAGATACAGGAACAGGTAGTAGGCCCCGATCAGCGTCGCGCTGAACAGGAAGGCCACCAGATCGAAACCGAAGTTTTTCAATACATCCATACCGTTGTCATGCCCTCATTGGGTCTCCGTCCGCTCAGGTAGGCGTGATTCTCCTGGCCTTGTCGATATTCCAGAAGTGTTCCATGAACACGTAGGTGAACGAGGCCGACCAGCCGATCAGCAGGAGGCCGTTCAGGGCCTCGAAACCGCACACCATGCGCAGCATGCCGGTGGGAAGGATGTCGCCGAAACCGACCGAGGTGTAGGTCTCCGCGGAAAAATACAGGAAGGTGGCGAAGCTGTCGGTGAAATGGCCGACGAAGTTGCCCAAGCTGAAATGATCGCGCAGGAAGTAATAGGCCACGCCGTACAGGATGATCTCCAGCATGTGTGCGATCAGGGTGCCGAGGACGCCGAACAGGACCCGCGCCCGGTCGGATACGGCGAGCCTGGGCAGGATGGCGGACAGGCCGCGCAGACACTCGTAATGTATGAGCGTGGTGGCGAGAATGAGAATGGCGCAGAGCAGAATCGCGATGGTCATGGGGCGAACTATCGTCCTGGTCGGACATATGGGTTAAGCACCAGGACAGACCGGATTCGCCAGGAAGGGTTCAGCCGGCGTTTGAGGTGCCCAGCCAGAAGCCGATGTTCTTGTCGAGGAACTCATCCCAGGGCATGTAATGGGAGCCGTCGCAGGAGAAGGTGAGGCCGATGATGCCGTTGAAGATGTTGATCGAGCCCGAGCGCAGGTACAGCGTCTCGTCCATGAAGCGCAACGCCTTGAAGGTCTGCAGGATGTCGCGTATCCGTTCCGCCGGCAGCACCGCCTGGTCCGGGTAGGGGCAGTGCGGGTAGGCCATGCACAGGGCGGGATCGGACAGCTCCTCGATGCCGTGCATGCGGTAGCGGTAGGGGTCGTTGATCAGCCATAGCGTCGCCCGCGAGCTGGAGAAGTGCAGCTTGCCGTGAAACACACCATGCACGGTCATCAGCTCGTTCATCAGCTCCAGCACGGCGTCGATACGCTGGTCCATCAGGCTGTCGGCGCGGGCCTGGTGGAACAGTCCGGCACGGATGGCCGGGTCGCCCTTGACCTGCATCCACTGGCCGGGCTGGCGGTAGATATCCTGGGTGGCGGGCAGTTCGCGCAGGTCGAAGTCGGCGCCCAGGAAACCGAGCAGGCAACCGTCCCCGGCGAGGATGCGTTGCACCGCAGTGAGCGAAGGGCGGCGGGCGTTGCGGCTGAGATAGGCATCGGAGAGCGAGAAATGCGCCCCGGCCAGCGCCTCGGCCAGGTAGGGGCGCTGGCTGCGGTCGCGGCCGAACTGGTCCGGCATAAGCCCCTTGCGCGACAGGTTGGCGGTGATCTGGTGTGCGTCCGCGTCGAGCACATAGAGATACTTGCAATAGGGCAGCTCGGTCATGCCTTCCGCCAGGCGGGCCTCCAGGCCGTCCCGCGCGGGCCAGACCTCCCGGCAGCCTTCGGCCAGGATGGCCAGGGACGAGGACAACCAGCCCTTGAGTATCTGGCGCTGGCGGGTGATGGCTTCCTGCAGGGATTCGGGCATGGCGAACGGGAGATCAGGGCGGACGCATTCCGGGTAGCTTAGCGCATGCCGGCAGCCGGCCAAAATCCGTGTGGGCGACCCTGCCGGCGCACGGGCGATGCCGGGGGAGCTTATGCCAAGGGAGGGCATCGCCTTATACAGAGGCTTGTCTGGGGGATAGTGCGTGGACAGGTTGCCAAGCCAGTTTTCACCATCATGGGAGTCAATGAGTGACCAATTAAACCATCACCCGCATCGCCTGGTTATTTCTCGTTCCGTTCATTCCCGGCACCGCATCCGCCTTGTGCGTCGGGGCGCCGGAGGTCAACCTGCGGCAGGGCACTGGCACCCAGTACAAGAAAAGCCGGGAAGTCTTCAAGCACATGCCATTGAAAAAGATCGGCCAAAAGGGCAAGTGGTTCCACGTGAAGGATGTGGACGGTGACCGGCACTGGGTCTATGGCCCATTGCTGACGAAGGCCATGTGTTGCGTCGTGGTGAAGACGCGCACGGCCAATATACGCAGCAGACCCGGAACCGGATTCGCCAAGGCTCAGTGGAGTCCGGTGGAAAAATATTATTCCTTCCGAGTCCTCGGCACGAAAGGCAACTGGGCGAGGATGCGGGACAAGGTGTTCAACGACGGCTGGGTGGCGAAGTCGCTGCTCTGGATCCAGTAGCCCGCCCGGGAACAAGGCAGCGCGGGGCTGAACGATTCAGCCGGCCAGCATGCGCTTCAACTCGGGCAGGCAGGAGCCGCAATCAGTACCGCACTTGAGTCGCTCCTGTAGCCCGGACAGGTCGCTGCCCCCGGCGATGGCGTCCCGGATTTCCGATTCCGGGACGTTCATGCAGTTGCACACCACCCGGCCGCGCCCGGCGCAGCCCTGCGGTGGGCTGGCGAGCGGGGAGAGCAGCCAGGGGCGCAGGCCGGTGGCATCGGCGCCGGAGAGGATGAGTTCCTTCAGCCAGTCCTGGGCGGCGGTCTCGCCGCTCAGGCGCAGGCTGACGATGCGGCCACCCTCCAGGCGGGCCTTCTTCGACACGGCACGGCGGGCGTCCTGATAGGCCAGGGTGGCGAGCGGGTCGTCCAGGCCGGCCAGGGCGTCGATCTCGGCCAGCCACTCGGCCGGGATGGTCTGGTCGTGGGCAGCGTGCAGCGCGAGTACCGGTGCGTCGCGCCCGGACAAGGTCAGGCTGGCCCAGGCGAAGCGGCCGAGGAAGGGGCGCAGCCGCTCGGCCAGGACGTGATCGCCCTGCGCCAGCAGGCTGAGATGGTGTTCGGCCCGCCAGGGCGTGACCTGGATGGCGGCATGCTTGAATTCCGGCTGCCTGGATACCGGGTCGAGCGCGGCATTGGTCAGGCCGTTCACGCCGGCTCCGGCCAGCCAGGCCGAACCCCAGTGCATGGGCAGCCAGGCCTGGCCCGGGCGCACGTCCGGGTCGGCCTGGCATTTCAGGATCAGGTGGCCGCGCCGGGAGGCCACCTTGACCAGGCTGCCGGCACGCAGGCCGCGCCGTTCCAGGTCGGCCGGGTTGAGGGCGATGGCCGGCTCCTCGACATGGTTCCACAGCCGGGCCACCCGGCCGGTGCGGGTCAGGCTGTGCCAGTGGTCGCGCAGGCGGCCGGTGTTGAGGGCGAGCGGGAAGCGCGGATTGACCGCCTCGGCCGGCGGCAGGTAGTCGGCGCTGTGGAAGCGGGCACGGCCGTCGGCGGTCGGGAAGCGGCCGTCCTCGTAGAGGCGGGTGCGGCCGGCGGCGGCGCCTTCGGGCATGGGCCATTGCTGGGGGCCGGCCTCGTCCAGCATGGCCCAGGACAGGCCGGTGATGTCGAGATCGCGGCCGCGGGTGGTCTCGCGGTGTTCGTTCCAGATGGCTTCGGCCGAGACGTAGGGGAACAGCGCGGTGCCGGCGCGTGCGGGCAGCCGGGCGGCCAGTCTTTGCCCGAAATCGACCCCGATGGCCCAGTCGTGCCGGGCTTCGCCGGGTGGCGCCAGGACGGCGCGCTGGCGCGAGATGCGGCGCTCGGAATTGGTCACGGTGCCGTCCTTTTCGCCCCAGGTGCCGGCGGGCAGCAGCAGGTCGGCATAGGCGACGGTCTCGCTGGCGTGGAAGCTCTCCTGCACCACCACGAAGTCGCAGCGCTCCAGCGCCGCGCGCACCGCCGTCTGGTCGGGCAGGGAATGGGCCGGGTTGGTGCAGACGATCCAGAGCGCCTTGAGCCGGCCGCTGTGGGCCGCCTCGAACATCTCCACGGCGGTGAGGCCGGGCCGTTCCGGTACGCTGTCCACGCCCCACAGGCGGGCGATCTCGGCGCGATGGTCCGGGTTGGCCAAGTCGCGGTGGCCGGACAGCAGGCTGGACAGGCCGCCCACCTCGCGCCCGCCCATGGCGTTGGGCTGGCCGGTGAGGGAGAAGGGCCCGGCGCCGGGCCGGCCGATCTGGCCGGTGGCGAGGTGCAGGTTGATCAGCGCGGCGTTCTTGTCGGTGCCGTGGCTGGACTGGTTGAGGCCCTGGCAGTAGAGCGACAGGGTGGGGCCGGCGGCGAACCAGCGCGCGGCGGTGACGAGGTCGGCCTCCTGGATGCCGCACAGGCCGGCCACCCGTTCGGGGGTGTAGGCGCGCACCAGGGTCTTCAGTGCCTCGAAGCCCTCGGTGTGCGTGGCGATGTAGTCACGGTCGACCAGGTCCTCCCAGAGCATGAGGTGCAGCAGGCCGTTGAACAGGGCGACGTCGGTGCCGGGCAGGATGGCCAGGTGCAGGTCGGCGTCGCGCGCGGTGTCGGTGACCCGGGGGTCGACCACGACCAGCTTTTGCGCCGGGTTGCGCGCGCGCGCCGCCTCGATGCGGCGGTACAGCACCGGGTGGGCGTAGGCGGTGTTGGCGCCGGCGATGAACAGGGTGCCGGCGTGGTCGATGTCCTCGTAGCTGCAGGGCGGCGCGTCGGCACCCAGGGTGGCCTTGTAGCCGGTCACCGCGCTGGACATGCACAGGCGCGAATTGGTGTCGCAGTTGTTGCTGCCGATCAGGCCCTTGGCCAGCTTGTTGTAGACGTAGTAGTCCTCGGTGAGCAACTGGCCGGACAGGTAGAAGCCGACTGCGTCGGGGCCGTGTTCGGCGATGATCCCGGCGAAGCGCTGCGCGGCGTGGTCGAGCGCCGTGTTCCAGTCCACCCGCAGGCGCGGCGCCGCCTTGTCGGTCCGCAATTCGGGGTGGAGCACGCGGCCCTCCGGCCCGGTGGAGAGGTGCAGGGTGCTGCCCTTGGTGCACAGCCGGCCGTGGTTGGCCGGGTGCTCCGGATCGCCGCGCACGGCGGTGATGCGGCTGCCGTCGGTCTCGACCAGGACACCGCAGCCGACGCCGCAGTAGGGGCAGGTGGTCTTCACCTCGGGCATGGCGGTCAGGCCGCCTTGTGCTGCTTCTGGTAGAGGAACTCCAGCACCTGGCCGCGCAGGTGGTGGTAGTGCGGGTCCTCGGCCAGCTTGAGCCGGTTGCGCGGCCGCGGCAGGTCGACGTCGAGGATCTCGCCGATGGTGGCGGAGGGGCCGTTGGTCATCATGACGATGCGGTCGGACAGCAGCACCGCCTCGTCGACGTCGTGGGTGATCATCAGCACGGTGTTGTTCAGTTCGGCCTGGATCTCCATCACCGAGTCCTGCAGGTGGGCGCGGGTGAGGGCGTCGAGGGCGCCGAAGGGCTCGTCCATCAGCAGCACGTCCGGCTGCATGGCCAGGGCGCGGGCGATGCCGACGCGCTGTTTCATGCCGCCGGAAATCTCGCCCGGGCGCTTGTCGGCGGCCGTTTCCATGTGCACCAGCTTGAGGTTGTGCAGCACCCAGTCGCGGCGTTCCGACTTGGGCTTGTCGGCCATCACCTTGTCCACCGCCAGCTTGACGTTCTCGTACACGGTCAGCCAGGGCAGCAGGGAATGGTTCTGGAACACCACTGCCCGGTTGGGGCCGGGGCCGCGGATCTCGCGGTCCTTGAGCAGGGCGACGCCGCCGCTGGCGTCGAGCAGGCCGGCGACGATGTTGAGCACGGTGGACTTGCCGCAACCGGAGTGGCCGATCAGGGCGAGGAACTCGCCCTTCTGCACCTTGAGGTTGACGTCCTTGAGGGCGTTGAACTCGCCCTTGGCGGTGGCGAAGGTCATGTCGATGTTCTGCAGGTCGAGATAGGCGCTCATGTCGGTCTCCGGTCAGCGCTTGCTGTAATCGAGTTTGTTCTGCGCCCAGCCCATCATCAGGTCGAGCACGATGCCGACGCCGCCGATGACGCCGATGGCCAGGATGATGGAGGACACGTTCAGGTTGTTCCATTCGTCCCACAGCCAGAAGCCGATGCCGATGCCGCCGGTGAGCATCTCGGCCGCGACGATCACCATCCAGGCGATGCCCAGGGACAGGCGCATGCCGGTCACCACGTAGGGCAGGGTGGCCGGGAACAGGATGCGCCGGATCAGTTCCACCTTGCCCAGCTTGAGGACCGCGGCGACGTTCATGTAGTCCTGCGGGATGGCCTTCACCCCGGTGGCGGTGTTGATCACCATGGGCCAGATGCAGGTGATGAAGATGACGAAGATGGCCGAGGGGTCGACCGCCTTGAACAGCAACAGGCCGATCGGCAGCCAGGCCAGGGGCGAAACCGGCTTGAGGATCTGGAT
>Ga0265297_10004660_pt1 | contig 22043 bp, 37 predicted proteins | sample Munlanlwell13791_FD_192502 | JGI IMG/M metagenome (GOLD analysis project Ga0265297, IMG submission 192502) | Leachate microbial communities from a municipal landfill in Southern Ontario, Canada - Leachate well 137-91 | ecosystem: Engineered > Solid waste > Landfill > Unclassified | place... | reverse complement strand
TCCACTGAGGCGATAGAGGCGCAGTTCCTTGCAACCGGATCACCGACTGATATAGCTGGACTGACCTTTGTTGTCGTATATCGCAAAATAGCTTAATTCAAGGAGTTTGAATACATGCCGGGAACGATAGTTGATGCCGAAACCGCAGTACGAGATTTCCTTATGACTGGTGAAATTAATAATAAAATCACCAATTCAGGAAGTACGATAAAAGTGTATTGTGGAGAGTTTAATCCCGATTCACCGAAAACCTGTATCATGGTACGTGATGCCGGTGGCTGGGCAGCTGATCCGTACATGATGCTTGACTACCCGATGATACAGGTATGGGTGCGCTCTGATAATGTAGACACGGCAAAAACTATCATATCCCGTATAGATGATGAGTTTCATCGTCTTGGCCCGAAAGCAATCAGCGATGATGTTTTCTGTTTGTGCATGTTACGGAACACTGGCAAACAGAGGCTGGACGATCCCATCACCAATCTTGTGAGGTACTTTATCTTATATACCATGAAATGCCGGAGGATAGAATAGACAATGGCTGATGCTTTGGTTTTACAGGTCGAGGGGCTTTCTGAACTCATGGCAACATTCAAGCGGTATTTTGACGATGTCGATACGAGCGATATAATCATACAGGCTTTCTCAAGTATGGGATATGAGGTCAAAGCACAGGCCCAGGAGTTACTACAGGAAAAAATATATGATACTCCTGAAAGAGGATATATACGCACAGGACTTTTAAAGGCAAATATCGAACCTGATGCGCCCAAAAAAGGCGGTGGCGAAATATCAGTAGTTGTCAGAGCAAAACAGGATTATGCGGCTTATATCGAACTCGGCACAAGTAAAATGAAACCTCGTGCTTTCATGTTACCAGCATTACAGATGAAAGCTGAAAAATGTCAGGAAATTTTAAAAGCAGCATTAACAACATTCTTAGAATCAAAAGTACATCTTTAAACTATAAATGGAGGTAATTACAAATGGCTACTGTTACACAGACAACAGGTGATATTCAGATGAGCTCTGCTCAATTAACTGTCGGAGGTACTGACATAGGGGCAACGAATGGCGGTATTAAATTTACGCCGACGGTATCAATACAGAAGGTATATACTGACCAGAGTTCAATGCCGAAACGTCATTTTATTACTCAGGAAGACGCTTCATTAACGGCAAATCTCTGTGAGTATAATTTGACAAAACTTAACCTTGTTTCGGTTGGCGGTACTTATACGCTGGATGCCGGAGCGGTTAAGAAAAGTATTTATTATGGCGGCAAACAGATTGCAACTACGGATTATGTCGAACTTGTGGTAACACCCACTACAGACGGTATCGGTACAATTTCAACTGATGCAAATTTGAAAATAACAATTTTCAAGTGTATCCCGGTTACACGTCCTGAACTGTCATTCACAAAAGACGGTGTTCGTTATGTGCCTACAACCTTCGAGGCGGTTGCTGATGAAACGAAAACGACCGGCAAGCAGTTCTATCTACTTGGTGATTCGACAGCAACGGCATAATATGAATACTTAAATAAACACAATCGAAAAGGAGAATTTAACAATGTCAGAAACAGAAGAAATCAAAGTACAAGAAATACCGGAGGTGCAGGTAACCTCCGCTAAAGATTGGTCTGTCAGAAATCTCAATATCCGATATTTACCAATGCCAAGCGGTGCAGTATTCAAAGTCAAAAATGTTGACCTTATGACTATGGTGTCAAAGGGATATATGCCACTTGACCTTGTGAATAGTTTTTCTCACATGGCAGATCAGGCAAGATTAAATCAGCAAGAGACTAATGTTTTGGGCGGCATTGCTGAAAAAGATTTAATAGCTATGGATAAGTTGTGTCGTAAGTTCGCCTCGCTGGCTGTTATTGAACCTATCGTTTCAGATACTGAACCGACATCCGATACAATTATTAACAGTAATGATTTGGGATTCGATGATGTAATATTCCTATTTTCAGAATGCGTGAAGGGAGGCGCTGGTAGATTTACTGGCTTTTTTCGCGGAGGAACACCGAATACTGTTGTTAGACCAAATGGCGAGAGCTTACCACAAGAGACCGTCGGAGATAATCGGGATAACGGACGATAAGGAGAAGTTTGATTTCGATGCGGCGGTATTAATTAAATCAAATATGATACAGAAGGACGGTATCAAAGAAACACCGGAAGAAGAACTTGCACGTTTAAGAGCACAATTCGCGGCAATAGGTTATGGAGCGCATTAAATTATGAGTGATATAAGTGTTGGCAACCTGATAATTGGTATACAGACAAAGCTTGAAGAATTCAAAAAAGGTATGTCTGATGCAACCGGTGGACTTGACGGATTATCTAAGAAAATATCTGTTAACTAAGCTTCTATTGCTTTGGTAGGCGGAGCTTTTACTGCTGTCGGTGTTGCCATAACAGCATCAATCGGTACTATTATTAAAAGTACCGCTGATATGGGTGATAAGTTCCGTGATATGTCATTGCGTACCGGCGAATCAACAAAAGCATTATCAGCATTATCTTATGCTGGTGAATTATCGGGTATAAGTATAGGCTCGATTGAAAGCTCAATGAAAAAAGCACAGCGGGCTATGGCTGATGCCGCAACCGGCACAGGCACGGCTAAAGACGCTTTTGCAGAACTTGGTATACAGGTAACGCATACCGATGGCTCATTATTAACTGGCACTGAATTAATGCTTGCTTTTGCCGACAAGACGGCTGGCATGGGTGATGCGAGTAAAAAAACCGCTCTTGCTATGGAAATATTCGGGCGGTCAGGAACCGATTTACTTCCATTGTTTGCCGAAGGGTCGGCTGGAATAAAGTCAATGATGGAGGAGGCGGTTAAATATGGTGTTGCTATTGACGATGTTACAGCAGCCCAGGGTGACGATTTTAACGATGCTTTAGTACGAGCAAAAACAGCATTTACTGGAGTAGCACTTACAATCGGAACTAATCTATTACCAAAATTGACGCCTCTGGTAAATAAATTTGCTGACCTGACTTCTAATGTTATAGCCTTTATGGACAAACATCCAACATTAATAGCAAACCTGACTGTTGCCGCAACTGCTTTCGGAGTTATAGCCACAGCAATAGGGGGATTGCTTATCGGATCGCTTGCCTTGCCGACACTTATTACAGCATTCAGTGGATTGGGTGCTATTCTGTCAGTAGCTGGACCGGTCGGTATAGCTTTAACAGGCGCAGCAGTTCTTATTTATAATCTATATAAGAATTGGGATGTTGTTTGTGCCGGATTCAAAGCTCTATACGATACCATGTTAAAGCCCGTATTGACTTCAATTAAGACCGCATTCACGGCAATATGGACAGAGGTTAAACAGGATTTCACGTGGATATACAATAAAGTTAAAACTGTCATAATGGATATATGGACAGTATTAACTCCTTTGATTGACGGATTCATTAATGGTTTTGATTCTGTCTGGAGTGTAGTCGAGACTGTATTCACGGCTGTTTATAATTTTGTAGCAGGCGAAAAAGGTATTATCGGTAAAATGTATGAAGCTTTCCGGTGGTTTTTAGATAAGCTCGGTATTGAACTTCCCGAGGCATCAGAATTATTTGGTGATATAAAGCTTGCGGGCGAGGGTGCAGCCGACGGCGTTAAATCAAAATGGAACGAAATGAAGGCATCATTTGCTCGGAATATGGCAGAGAATAAAGCCTCACATACTGCTGAAATTGAAGTAATGAAAGCAAATGAAGAGAGTTATACAGCCAAGGTTGTAGCTGAAGAGGATACTCGTTTAGAAGAAAAAATGTTTGACAATACTCTTTGGGGCATTCACTACAAAACAACTGTTGAAGATATGGCAGCCGATGAAAACGCAATAATGGATGAACAGCGGAAGTATGAAAAAGAGCAATTAGACATACAAGCAGTTGACATAAAATCAAATTGGGAGCAGATGTGGACTGACGTTTATACTAACTTTAATGAACGTCTTGGTGATATGGGTAATGCGTGGATGAAAGCATTCTCAGAAGGCAATTTTAAAAATGGTATTGATTTCGCAAAATCCTATTTAGTATCAGCATTCGAGGCTGGATTTATGGATATTGGCGGACGTGTAATGCAAGAATTTATAGGTAAAATAAAAGGCGCAGTTACTGACATGGCTTCAGGATTGGGCGGCGCACTTTCCGGTGTTTTGGGTACTGTTGCGGGATTCGGTGCAGGTGCAGTCGCTGGTATAGTAGTAAATGAACTTGCTGGAGCTTTTACTCCTGACTATGAAAAGCAAAGAAAAGAACGTGAACGGAAAAAAGCTGCTACTACTCAATTTTATACAACTGAAGGCATAGAAAAAGAATTGCAAGGTTCGGAATGGCAATATAGCAGAGAGTCACTATATCGACTACGTGATGAAATAAAAGCTATGCAAGATATAGAAGCCCTCGATCAAAGTAAATCCAGTACTCTAAGGAAAATACAAGAACTTGGCTATATGAATCGTGAGGAGATGATTAGAAATAAAGAGCATAAAGCAGAACAGTTTAAAATAATGGAAGCATCTGCTGCTGCTGGATACGGTTATAGTTATCTTGCTAAAGCTTTACAAGACGATCCTAATTTTATTAAAAGTTTTTATGGTGGGTCAGTAAATTTTGCTACCCTTATGGAAATAGGGCGCAAGACACCGGAGTTCCAAAACAACATACCGACAAGATTTCATGCTGGTGGTATTATTCAGGGTGTTTTAGGTCAGGAGAAAGTTATCAGAGCACTTGCTGGTGAGGAAGTTATTACCAGAAAAGATCCGAGACATAGTCTTAATTTCGGAGGTGGTATAAATGTCAATATTACAGGTAATAATATTAATTCAGAACTTGATATGATTAAACTTGCCAAACGGGCGGGCGAGGAAATAATGAAATCACTGAAATTACAAGTACAATATGCGAGATAGAATAGTATGATTTATGTAACTATAAATGGGACAGAAGTCAAAACAACCGGTATCGAGATAAGCAATGAATTAACTCATACGCCGGATACTTGTAGTTTTGTATTGCATAATCCCGATACAGCACCGTCTGCAGGTCAGGTAGTTATATGCCGTCTTGATACATCAACAGGTACGGTTCTTTTTGCAGGTACTATAATATCAACTAATCAGGTTAAACTTGCACCTCACGAAACACCAGCATTACGGTATTATTCTTATCAGGTTGACTGTCAGGATTATACACATTTGCTTAATCAGAGACTTGTTATAAACGCATATGTAAGTAAAAATTCAAAAGAAATCATTGCCGATATAGTTACTAACTTCACCGATGCCGCACATGGATTCACTACCACTAACGTAAGTACGAGCCGGACAATAACTCGTATAGTATTTGATTATATACCGGTCGTGGAAGCAATTACTCAACTGGCTGATTTATTACTCTGGGATTGGTATGTCGATTCCGATAAAGATATACACTTTTTTGAACGTGAGACTATAAGCGCACCATTTCTAATAGATGATACGGCAGTTACAACAAAGATAAACAACTTTAACATTACACCAGATTATACACAATTACGGAACCGATGTTATGTCAGGGGTGGAACGTATAAGAGTGATTATATCACACAGTCAATAGTAGCCGATGGACAGGCTCGGTTTTGGACACTTGCTTATGAGATGTCCGATTTTACAATGACTATAGGTGGCGCTCCGGTTACATCGGCAGTAGACTTTCTTTACCCTGATGATGGTACTTATGCTTATTACTGGAACTCGGGCGAGAAATATGTACGCTGCGGTGATTTTACACCCACAGCGACACCAGCAATCGGATCGGTGATGGCTTTTACATATAAATATAAAGTACCTGTTATCGTAAGAGCGGATAATCTGGCATCTCAGACGGCGATAGCAGCGATAGAGGGCGGGGACGGTATATATGAATCAATTATAAGAGATGATACTATTGATAATACTACTACAGCCCACGATAGAGCTAATGCCGAAGTGATTCAATACGGCGATTGTCAAATAACAGGTGGATTCACTACTTATGAATCAGGATTTAAAGCCGGTCAGTTTGTTGATATATCAGTATCAGGGTATACTGCTTTACATGGTAATTATCAGATACAACGTGTAGTTATAAATGCAGCCAGCCCAGATGATGAGTTTTATCAGATAACGTTCGCATCGACACTTTATGAATTAAAAGATTTTCTCCTCGGTTTGATAAGAGCGCAATCAAGATTGAAATTAAGAGAAGATGAAATAGTTGACATTTTAAAAATCGTTAATGAAAACATTACAATAACTGAGTCTCATGCAATTTCTAAAACACCGCATCCGGTTAAATGGGATGAGTTTTTATGGAGTATGGCAACATGGGGATAAAATATGAATATTGATAATAACGAAGGCATAGGAATCAAAGGACGGCACAGACTTATTTTCAGGGATGTTTCGACTGGTGATGTAATACGAGAAAAAGAATATGATAATATCATAGTTACGTCTGGCAAAAACATGATAGCCAAACGATTAGCTCAGACGGCTAATACATGCAACATAACCTATATCGCTGTCGGTACAGGCGCAGGCGTTCCGGCAGTCGGTGATACTACATTGTTTACAGAATCGGCAAGAAATCTTGTTACCACAATATCAGCATCTGGAACCGTAGTATCAATAACAGGATTTTTCGGGGCTTCTGAAGCCAATGGCACACTTACGGAAATGGGGTATTTTGGTGAAGCGGCAACTGGTGCATCTGGATCGGGTACTTTATTGAACCACGCTACAATATCAGAAGTTAAGACCAGTTCAGAAACTTTGACAATACAGAGTACAATAACTATCGGATAAAAGGAGTTGCCAATGTATACTAAAACGGCTGTCGTAACAGCTAACGTAACAACAGCGGCGGCAGTTCAATACAACAGTCTCATGGCTGAATTGAAAGCGGCGATGTGTGGAGTATCAACTCATACTATCACCAAAGTATATACTTATGCCGGAGGTTCAACTGCTGATTTAATTGATACAGTAACGATAACTGATAATTCACCGGCGGGTGATGCCGGATTTGATATAACAGGAGTTGGTACATGGACATATGATGCGAATGATTATATCACCACGTTTGTATATGTTTTCAGTGCCGGCGAAATGAATGTAACTTTGACGACTACTTATACCTATGATGGCAGTAATAATATAACAACAGTTGCTGATGTAATGTCATAATGAAAGGGTATTAATATGGATGAAGCTTTTTTAAATCAGATTAGAAAAAATGTTGCTGCTATAAAATTTGACTTGTTTCTAACAGGTACTTGTGAAGCTGGAAGTGATGCCACAACCATAGTTGATTTAAGTTATGCTGGTTATGGTGCTGACTACTTTAATAATAGATGGTATGCACAATGTATCCAGAATGCCAATAGTGTCGGGGCTGCTCCTGAGGGTGAGATACGACAGATAACAGATTACGTAACGGCAACCGGAACTTTTACAGTAGATACCTTTTCAGCAGCTTTACAGACTGGCGATAAAATTGCTATCATGCACAGAAATATAGCGGGTACAAAATATCAGGAATATTTGACCGGTTCGGGTAACTGGCCAAAACCGCTGGGTGTAGATTTTATAGATTTTGTTATAGTAGCAGGTGGTGGTGGGGGTTGTAACAGTGGTACTTACGGCGGCGGGGGTGGTGGCGAAGTTGTGATAAGAAGAAAGTATCCGGTAAGTGCAAAAGCATTGATAGCTTATGTTGTTGGGGCAGGTGGTGCAGCAGGTGCTAACGGTGCAGCTTCATCATTTGACGGAATAACAGCAGAAGGTGGATTTGGAATTGGAGCAAGTGCAGGTGAACCTGGTGGTGGTGCTGGGTTTGGGAATGCTACCGATATAGCTCATAGTGCTTTACTTGGATATGGTATACCTATTGAAGGAGCAACAAGGCATGAACATTTTGGAGGTTTGGGTGGTGCCGTAGGACTTTCTGGTGGTCAGGGACGTACACAAGGTGGAATATTTGGCATGAGATGTGGCGGCGGTGGTGGTGGACATGGAACAGACCCTGGAACAAGAGGAGGGCAATCAGCTTTCGCTAATGGTGGAGCTTCAGGCGGTGCTGGTGTGGGTTATGGTGGTGGTGGTGCTTCATGGGGTCCGGGAGGTGTCGGTAATGCAGCGGCTGGAGCTAATACAGGTGGGGGCGGTGGTGGAAATAAAGCTGGTGGGTCAGGTTACATACTTATCATGTGGGATTAAAAGGAGAATATGAAATATGCGATATGCTGAAATGTCTGGAAATATAGTTAAGTTTGTTTTGCCTGCTGAATTATCAAACGATTATCAGGTATTACCTCCTGACGCTATTGAAATAGAATTAGGTGCTGATGTTAGACAAGGTGATATTTACAATGGTTCTGGATTCAGGAGAAGAACTGAAACTGAACTTAAAAATGCAGCACGTCCGGGATTCAATACTCAACGTATGGATATATTTGAAAGCACAAAATGGGCAAGAGACAGACACCGTGATAATGTAGAGTTAAGTATTGATGATTCTGCACAGTGGTCAGCATGGCTCAATTACTGGAAAACTTTACGCAACATGCCACAGCAACCGGGCTTCGATCCGAGAAACCCACAATGGCCGACACAACCAACGTGAAACTGGAGAGCAAATTATGAAATCAATAACAGTCACACCAGAAGATTTCAGTCTATTATACGCCATTCCAACAGTATATGACACTATATACTTATGGGAAGGCGATTATACTATTAATACCTCTGTTGTTATTCCTGCTAATGTATCAATGATTGGATGTGGCAATGTTACCTTGCATTTGACAAGTGATGTTCCAGCTTTTAAGAATTTAAGCACAAGGTCAAATATAGGAATTGAGAATATTACCGTTAAAATTGAATCTGCTGTATTTACTTCTCAGGTTGTTACTTTCAATAATGTGAATGGATTAGATATTCAAGGATTAATTATAAAACGTGAAATTCCTTGTGAAATGTCAGGGCAGGGTATACTTATAGGAACTTGCAATAATGTCAATATTTACGATTGTGAGATTTATGGTATGGCTACTAATTGTTATTTACGCTTGAGTACCAATATGGAAGTTGTAAACAATTCCTTTACTGGTAGTGTTGGAACTTTCTCAGGACATGATGGACTGCTTATAGAATGCTGTGATAATGGTTATATCGAATCAAACTATTTCACTGACAATGATGAACATGGCTTATACCTGAGCGGAGTTAAATATTTTGAGGTGATAGACAATGTTATGATGAATAATAAAAACAATGGTATTAGAATAGGAGCTTATCCCGACCGGTCAGCAAGTCATATTTTAATAGAAGAAAACGATTGCAATGATAACGTTAATGGTATACATATTTCAGATGATACTGGTCATATGTCAGTAAGAAATAACACTTGTAATTTCAATTCAAACTATGGAATAAATTCAGCATTTGAATCGGTTCCTTCACATGATAACTCTTATGTTGAAAATACATTGCTTCATAATGCAAGTACGGCTCAATATAAGATTCTGGATATAAATTCTATTGTAGAAAACAACATAATAGCTATCAGGTAATATGGGGAAATAGGGAATCGGAGGTATTATGAATAATGCAGAAATAAAAAGTGAAGTTGATGCCAGACTTTCTGTCCTTATAGCAAAACTTGAAGTAGCACAAGCTAAAGATATAATTACGCTTACTAAAGATATACTATCACTTAAAGAACTTGTGATGTCAATGTTCGCCGGTGAAGAAAAAGCTCGTAAAATTCTCTCCTTACAAAATGAAGACCATTTTCAGGAACTTAATCATGCAAAGGCTACTGCTATTGAAATGGAAAGAAAGTATGTGGAAAAAGTTTCCTACGTATCTGATTTAAGAGAGGTGACAGGACAAATCAAAGTGCTAACTTCATGGAAAGATATCGAGGTTGGTAAACATGTAATTGCTAACTATATATCATTCGGTGCTTTTATCATAGCTATTATTTCACTTGTCTTGCGCCTGCTATAGGGATATTATTATGACACAGATGTTAATAGCACAGGGAGTTACAATAGCGCTAGTTATTATTGGGTTCATCGGGAATATTATGTATTTCAAAGGCGTATTTACAGAAAAAGTTGATAATATAAAAGAAGATATAAAAGACCTTAAAAGTTCAGTACGATACTCTGATACGTGCGAATCTATGCACGATGGTCTTGACCAGAGAATAAAAATATTGGAAGGTGTTAGAAATGGTCGTTAAGATAAGTGAGAACTTCAATCTCGATGCTTTTTTCGTCTCTGCTGAATATCCCGAAATCGCACGGAATATGCCGGTGTATCTATGGCAGTTAGCAAACCTCTGGACGCTTGTTAATACGGTGATACAGCCTGTCAGAAACTTACTTGTTGAACCTGTTACGGTATTATCAGGTATTCGTACAGAAGGTCTCAATAAACTTATCGGCGGTGAAAAGTTATCGGATCACCTCCTCGGCGCTGCTTGCGATATTACCAGTAAAAAGATACAAGTCAATCCATTACTTATAGCTCATTTGATACATGATAGCGGTATAAAGTACAGGCAGATAATAGCTTATCCCGCAAAAGGATTTATACATATTTCAATTAACGTTTTGCAACAAGCTGAAAACAAACATCAATTTCTCGTTTACAAACACGGGAAATATGAAACTATCACAACGTGAAAAGGAGAATGGTTATGCACGCTGAATTATGTCCGGTTTGTAAAGGTTCAGGTAAGTATCATAATAAGGAATGTCATGGATGTAATGGAAAAGGCTGGATATTAGTTCCAGAGGTGAGAACTGAACCGTGGTATCCATATTATCCTACTTATCCAACATCACCCTATCCTATATGGTATCGTCAAACATATGGAACAGGAACTGGCGATAAATTGCCAGAAGAAACTTATAAAATAACTTGTTGAAAAGGAGTAGAATCATGCGTAAATCACTGTTTATTACATTTTTCGCTTGCAGTATAATTCTGTGCGCTGGTGTGTGTTATGCCGGAGTACTTGATACTGTCAAGAATTGGATGTCAGGTAATGTTATCGCTTATATCCTGACTGGTATATTATCACTATCTATTATCGCGGGTAGTTTACTGTTCAGCAAGATTATCAAAACCTTACAAGAAGCCGGTGAGTTTATGACAGTTCTCGGTACTGCTTTGGCTGATAGAAAAGTCAATGCTGATGAAATTAAAAGTATACTCAAAGAAGCTAAAGACGTGTTTAGTATCTGGTCAAAAACTCCTGATAAATACAAGGTGAATTGATATGCCAGACAAAGCTAAAGAGAGACCCTGGTGGAAAAAGAAAACCAATATCGGATTGATTCTCTATGCGGTTGGCGAAACTATGGCTCTGATTCCGGTAACAATGCCATTCTCTCCTATCGTTAAGGCGGTCGGCGGTATACTTGCCGGATACGGTATTTCTGATAGAATAAATAAAAGCAAATAAGGTCTGGGGCTTTCCTTTTCACCCGGACGAGAAGACCTTCGGCTATAATGGCTGAGGGTCTTTTTTTATTCCCGTCGAATTGAACGGAATTAGAACTGTTGCAAATTATGCAACACCTCAGTTATCCGGTAATTCCGGACAAGTCGGTTACATCCTGTAACCATCTGCTCTCATGCGAGGCGTTAGCAAATGTTGTACCAATTAAGCAAAAAAGCAGGTATATTTATTTTTAATTTAGCAAATAAATCTCTTGTTAATCAAGCAAAATGTAGTATATTATATATAGAAAACAGAGGGAAGAGCGCCAGAAGCCGGGAGTTGGCGACCCGATCAGAATCGTTGAAACTGAACCGCAGGTATCAAGATTCTGGAACTTAAAGAGAAAATAGGATGATAAAGGAGGCGAAAGCCAGACAGCCGAGCAAACGGACGCTCCGTTAAACCTCCTCATCAACGAGTCGCAGGGGATTACAACCTGCTTGATAAGTTATAAGGTAACGAAACTCAACAAGGGAGTAAGGCAATGACACTATCGGAACTCAAAAACAGTTTACCTGATGTTAAAGTCAACTTATCAGGTAAGATTTACACCGGTCATATTAAGGGCAGCAAATTGGATTTTCCAAGAGTACATATCAGGGAGCTTTGTAATGCAAGTTGGGAAGTATCTTGGAATACTTTATTGCACTGTATCAATGACAACAAAGCAGTTATTCTATAAAGAAGGAGTAAGGCAAATGGAAACGAGTACATTTTTTACTGGTAAATCATGCAAAGCTTTCAAGATAAATGGTAAGGGCAAGTACGTTGCAACTTGGAATGTAAACCGTCCGGGTATAGTATTAATAAGCTATTATGATAAAGACGGGTATTTCGACGCAGGAAATACGATTGAACATGATTTACATAATAACGCAGATATGTTCGAGTATCTTGAAATGCATGGTTTTATATTTGTAGAGTAACTAGTCGAAACGCCGAAAGGCGTCTGCCGGAGTTACCGGCACTGATGAGACTTAACAAGGGGCAAGGAAATGGCAAATGAGCTAAAAATAGTTAAAAGAGATGTTAAGAACAGAGAAGAAGTAATTTCTGAATTAAAGAGGTTAGAGAAAGCATATCAGGGTGCATGGATCGCTTGTATTCCTGCTTTCAGTGGCGGTAAAGGGACAGAATTTATTCAATATTTAAACCGTGCATCTATACCAGACTGTTATCTTGACTTTGCATTTGAGAAAACAGTTTGTTATCATGGCAAGCTGACAACTTTCACTGATGGTGCAATAAAAAGAGAATCCATGCGTGGTTTATTCAGTGGTGATAGATAAACATTAACGATTAACAAGGGGAGCTAATATGAACTGTAAAAAATGCAATAAAGAAATTAGTCAAGCTTCATATTCACTTGATAAACTTTGTTCTTCATGTAGAGCCAAAGTAACAAGAAAAGCTAAAGAGCAAGCTTATAAGGATTGTGGACTTGTTAAAGTTAAAGGCGCATTAGGCGGCACATACTGGGAGTAATAACATGAAACCTATCCGGATCAGAATTGCACACATACAAGCCATAAGGCGGCGGCTTGAGCGTCTGATGGTAGCATTCATCACAAAGTAAAAGGGAGAAGTACAATGAAAGTCAAGAACGTGTGTAGTGCTAATTCAGGGCGTGAAATACCTAATCAGTTTATTATCACTGATGATGATAACAAGAGGAGTTTTTTGAATTAAACATTGCAATCGGCAAAGCCATTGCCGAGAAAGGATAAAACACCATGAAAAGATATTTCAAACGTACAAGTATATATTGTGGTAAATCAAATGTTATTTCGCAAATAGCATATTATATGTGGAGTAAACAAAAAGGTTTATATGTAGTATTTAATGATGGATTAAAATTTAAATCGGAATATACTTTAAAAGAATTACTTTCCAAAGAAAAACCCGAAGGTTATATAACGGAGGTAAGCCATGAAAGCATATGAAAAAATATCAAAATGGTTTGAAAGCCATGCCTGGGGGGATATCGGAATGATAATTTCCGATACTGGATATACAGAATTAACAGTAAGAAGAATATTGAGCAAAATGAAAAACATCGAAGAAGTATTTATAGATGGCAAAACAACCTATTATAAAATATGGAAGGAAATAGTACCATGACACAGAATGAACTGGATTACATCATCATTGAGTATAGCTTCCCTCGCAAGGGGCAACTGTACTATAACAGGGTACTCGAAACCGTTGTTGAGGCAGTCGAGAACATGACAGAGAAAGCTTTGATTGTAGAACGGAGGGCAAAATGAGAATACATATCACTTCATTTATTGATGTACCGGACGATTCAGACGTTCAAAAAATAGTAGATACAACGTTTTGTTTCATTATTCAAAATATGCCTCGTAATATTAAATTGTGGTCAAAAAATGCCGAACAACTCATAAACAATCTTCAATTCAACTTTGCTGATAATTCCGATAAGGAGTAATCATGTAAGGAGTAATCATGTATAAATTAATGGTTTCGTGGGATTGTGGAATGTCTTATCAAATGGAAAGTGAATCATTGAATCCTGATGATTTCAAAGCCCGCACTGAAGAACTTGATAAACAGATGATTCGCTGGACTATTGAAGATGAAGCCGGTCAATGTCATGACAAACTTTGCAAGATTCACAAATCAATACTGGCATTTATGTTACATGCTAATAAAAAGGAGTAATTTAATGGAAGATGAAATCCTTGCTTTTTTGTATCCAGATCAATACCCCGATGATGAGGGTATAACAGACTCACTGATAGACAGTATTGTAATGCCTGTACCGAGCAAGACAACAAAAGATAGGTTCATGGAACTGTAAAAGAGGAGTAATACAATGACAGAACAACAAGGATGGTTATTAATTGCTATAATATGCACAGTTTCGGCAAACACATTAAACCCTAACAAATCAAAAACAATCTATATAACTCTATCAATTCTTTTATTAATCATGGCTTTATGTGGTTATTATTTAGCGTTCGCCAATTAAGCAAAATCTTTCACTACATTTAAAACGAGGAGTAATACGATGAAGATCACAGAGAAATGGCTTGAAACGCATAAATGGATGATACGTTCATCTGATAATGGTATATCATACTGTGATTTTAAGTGGAAGGGTATAGGTAAATGGCAGGATTGCCCCGACTGGAATACTGAACCTGAGTGCGGCGGTGGATTTCATGGCGAAACACCGGAGTTTCATGGCTTTGGTATTCAATACAATCGCCTTGAACTGGTGGAATATAAGGGCAATGCTATACCGATTAATGGTGATAAAGTCAAAGTAAGAGAGGCTCGCATAGTTGCTGTTGGAGTTAATATACCAGAATTAGCATTAACTCAATGCGGATATTCAATTGCGCATGACGGCGATACGATTCCACCTAAAAATAATGAATTTTGGTTAATATTTTCCGGTCATGTCACTATCTCTAATCAGACCGGCGGTTATTGCTGGTGCTCTGGTAACTCAGTGAACACTATCTCTAATCAGACCGGCGGTTATTGCGGGTGCTATGGCAACTCAGTGAACACTATCACTAACCAGACCGGCGGTACTTGCAGGTGCTATGGCAACACCGTGAATACTATCTCTAACCAGACCGGCGGTACTTGCAGGTGCTATGGCAACTCAGTGAACACTATCACTAACCAGACCGGTGGTACTTGCTGGTGCTATGGCAACACCGTGAATACTATCTCTAACCAGACCGGCGGTACTTGCAGGTGCTATGGCAACTCAAAAAGAATTGATAAATAATTAAGCAAAATCTTTCACTCTTTGCTATATTTGCTTGATTAAACTAACTGATTTTCGTAAATTATATAATACAAGAAAGGGGTGCTATGAGAAATAAGCCTACCAGAGTCAGAGAATGTGTACCAACGCAAGCCGAACTTGATAAATTAAATTCACTGAATCAAAGTAATTGTCATTTAGCTCGTGAAATCGGGTTGCCTTACTTCACGTTGTGGAATGTAAGAAGTGGGCGCACTGGATGTTCAAAAGCCGTATACGAAAAGATAGTTGCTTATCTGGAGAATATAAAATAGTCTCCTTTCATAGACGAGGGGCAGGTCAAAAACTATAAGCATCGACACGAGGTAAGAGGCGTCTCACGCTCGCCTGCCTTTTAAAAATAAGGTGAAATATGAAAAACAAGTTTGACAACAACAACATCGTATTTGTGCCGGTCAATCCTGCACGAACTCGGAACGAGATCAGGTTCGCATACAAGCCGTTAATTGATAACAAGTATACATTTGCCCTGATAAAAGTTGACGGTAAATACTCAATTATCAGAAAACCTGAGCCTGATGATTATGCAGCTATTTGTAATTTTGAGCCTGAAAGTATTATTACAGCCATAACAGAACCGTATGAAGTTATCGAGTATTACGAGAAGGGGATTAAAATACAATGAAATTCTATTATAACCTCGCTCAACAAGCATTTCATGTTGCCAGTCTCAAAGCTGGGGATACGTTCGTGATTGTTGTGCCATTGAAGGAACAACCGCCTGAAGGATGTCCGCAGATGCACGTCTGGGATATTTATTCTGATTTTGTTAGAATAGGCGAAAACTTGCCAGACCCAATTATTTGTGACATCAAACTTCCTTATCCTGTCGGTTCACGAGTAGGATTAAGAGAAGCATGGATGCCAATCAAGGCTATCCGGAACTGGGGGATAGTTGATAAAGTAAGAGTTGATAAAGTACAGAATTTGGTGGTATTTGAAAAGAATCAACTTGGTTTAGATAATTACCCGATAAACTCTATGCACGGACTTTCACCGTGGTTTAATAAACGTTATGGCGAAGGCACATGGGATAAGAATCCATACTGTGAAATCGTAACGATGAGGATTGAAAAATGAAATTCTATGCAGCCGAAGAACGATCTGACAAGTCAGCCAGAATATACCATTTCCCTGTCAAGAAAGACCGTGATGAATGGATAAAAGATGATAAAGCTAACAGGCGATTATTGACACGTCCTGAATATGATAAAATACTGTGGAGGATAAAACACAATGACAATTGACCAATTACAGCAGTTACAAGCTGATCTGAAAGCGATTCAGGAGCTTTGCAAGACCGAGACTCCTGAACAGGTTGAGGTAGTGTGGAAAGAGATAAATGAGTTAAGAGAATCATTTAAGGATTATGACGATGATGAAGATAGCGAAACAATATTTATCACACTTGACAATATGACATGGAGGCGTTGGTATGATGATGAAAACAATAAGCCGACCTGTGATTTTAAAGTTATATCACTGGACTGTGCCGACCTGATTAATACCATTCAAAACATGGAGTAAACTTATGGCAAGATTTTTTGAAATGGAAGATTATGAAGATAAACCGAAGAGGAGAACTGAAATGAAGTGCCCTAATTGTGAAAAACTTAAAAGAGCTATTAACTCTGTATGTGACCCGTGTATCAAAGAACAGAAACCTAAGCAGAAATACCAATCACAGCATAAAGCGGGTGAACCGCTCAATGATGAGTACGAGTATTCGGGAATAATGAGAATACCTAATTTAAACGAACCATACACATTACTTGGACGAGTTGTTATTAATAATAACCCAACAGCTATTAATTTATCTGATAATGATGGCTATCGTGAAATCCTGAGACCTCGTAAGAAGAAACCCGTAACAACGGTAACAAGTTGGCGATTGAGCCGTAAGGGCAACGTTGTCAAAGACTCATATACGTTCAACGGTTTGCCTGACATTGACAGAGTAATACGAGAAACGCTCGATGTTGGTGCGCTGGCGATAAAGATTGAATGCACAAAAACACTTGATAGAAGGAGACTTGGACTTGGTGTTTTTAATGGACTCTATATTTGGAGCAAAAATATAGGAGAAATTAATCATTGCAGTTGTGAACATGTCTGGTGTCCAACTTATTACACATGGTCATATACTAATAGATGTTTAACTATCACCAACGCCGACATTGAGTCCGCCATCCGTGAGTATGCAAAAACACAGATAATTAAACATACCTGTACTGATTGTGAATACTGTATCAGGTGGGGCGACTATAAGGGTATTAAGATTGATAATTCCCTGCATTGTTTAAATGAAAATATAGAAATATCATTACCTGATGGATTCAGGTCGGCTGCGACTCATAATCACGATTGTAAATGTCGTTATTACAAACCAAAACAGTCAGAAAAAACTCCTGAGCCTGTCAACATAACAGATTTTGCAACCATGGCGGATTTAACAGGCATTACCAGCCGTCTTGATGCTCTGGAAAAAGAACTGTATGCACATGGTAGTGCTATTAACCGCTTGAGAAAATTTGGCTCTTGAGAAAGGAGTGATACTTGATAAGCAAAAATGATTTGAGATACACACGAGAACCAATTTGCCCTTATTGTGGGAATAAAGATAGAGATGCTTGGGAATATGATTTTGGTGATATGGAAGGAACTATAGAAACAGACTGTGGTAATTGTGGCAAGGAATACTATGTCACAAGAAATGTAGAAATAACCTATTCCACAACAGGAAAGGAGTGATGGCTTATGTAATCTCCCGGTAAATCGGGAAACCAGTTAAACATTAACGCAGGTGAAGAATAACGGGGGCTGTCATGCAGGGCAGCCCCCAGCGCAAACCTTCTCATGGTTGCATACACCGCTGGGCTTTATTATTTATGAAAGGAGAATGTTGTGATTACTAAAGAGCAATTAGAAAAAAGAAGAAAGTATCTGGGAGCAAGTGATGTCTCAGCTTTATTTACCGATGAGGAAGGCAAGTCCTTGAATCCATTTGCTATGGCTTACGATGTATGGGTATCGAAAGTTTATGAACTGGAAGAAGGTAAGTCTACAGACTCACAGAAGCGGGGCAATCATTGTGAAAGTGGATTGCTTGAGTATGCAAAAGATGAACTTGGCGTAACTATTGAAACCGGTCCGGACAAGTTGTGGGTGCAATGTAAAGAACACCCGGTATTTGTGGCGAATCTTGACGGGTATTGCCTGAAAGATATGGAAATGTGCGTTATAGAAGCAAAGTCGTCAGGCATGGTAAATGAGTGGGGCGAACCGTATACTGACCAGTGCCCTTACAGAGTTATCATTCAATGTCAGTCACAATTACTTTGTACCGGGTGGAATACAGCTTACGTACCAGTACTGACAGGGGGACGCTGGGGACTGACTGAATCAATGTATGTTATCAAGCGCAATGAGGAAATTATCAATGCTATAATCAAGCGAGGCGAGGACTTCTGGAATAACCATGTATTGACAAAGATACCTCCGGAAACGTCCGAACTCGGCGATATACAGTTATTGAAACGTATCAAACGCATACCTGAGAAGTATGCGGATGTTGACCCTGCATTGATATTGCAATGGGAAAACGTTAAAGCCGAACGGTCAGCAAAAGAAAAAGAGGAGAAGGAACTGTTTACAAAGTTACTTATGGAATTGGGAGATGCTGATGGCGTACAACTACCGGATGGGCGCGAACTTACATACTTTTTACAAAATGGCGCCGCACTTGTGGACAGAAAGCGATTAGAGAATGAATATCCGGCTGTCTGGTCAGCTATAACGAGTGAAAACACTTATAGAGTAGCTCGTATCAGAAAAATATAACTTGACAATGAGTTTAAAATGTTTTATAATTTAGATGTCAGAGTGGTCGGATTTTTTGTTTTGACAATAATATCTATAGAGGCGATGAACTCTGGTACTCGGAATAATCCGGCTACACTGACACAGAGTGAATCGCCTCTTTCGTTTAAGGAATAAATATGTCTAAAGGAAAATATATTAGAACTCCTGAAATAAGAAAAAAAATGAGCGAAGCTGGAAAGGGTAATATAATTTCAGAAGAAACTAAAAATAAAATTAGCAAAGCATTAAAGGGTAGAATATTTTCACTAGAACATAGAGAGAAAATAGGAAAGGCGGGGAAAGGTAAAATATTATCGAAAGAATCAAAAAACAAAATGAGTATAACAATTAAAAATAAATTAGCATCCCCTATCATAAGAATGAAAATGAATATAGCACATAAAGGGAAAAGGCTTTCAGAAGAGACAAAAAGAAAAATGAGTATAATCCGTAAAGGTCGAACATTTTCAAAAGAACACCGTAAAAAATTAAGCGAATCTCATATTCAAGGTATAACCTCTGGCAGAATAAAATTAAAATGTATTTATAGAGATACAACAATAGAAATAACAATGGGTGAAATACTTACAAAATTAAATATAAAATTTATACCTCAATGTTTTATAAAGGAAGTTAGATGTTATGCAGATTTTTTCTTACCAAATAATAATATTCTAATTGAATGTGATGGCGATTTCTGGCATAATTCAGATAAACAAAAACGGAAGGATATAAACAGGGATTTGCGTGCTTCATTCGCTGGATATAAAACTTTGCGTTTCTGGGAACATGAGATAAATAAAGAACCAGAAAGGTGTATAAAAATAATTAAACAATCTTTACGGAAGGGATAAAATTATGAACTCCAATTTAATCACAAACGGCGCAGATACAATTCCCGAAATCAAATTAAAAGAACCAGAACTTAAAAAACCTGACCCACAAGCAATAATGACTATCGGGCGAGGATTAGTATTAAAAACCCTTGACGATATGTGGCAATTCGCTGCGATTGCTGTCAAATCTAATGTAATGCCTAAAGGAGATACTAAAGAGGATATTTTTATCAAACTCGAATATGGTGCGGAACTTGGATTAGCTCCTATGCAATCGTTACAGAATATAGCGGTAATAAATGGGCGCCCTGCATTGTGGGGTGATGCTGTACCTGGAGTTGTAGAAGCATCGGGCAAACAGGAATATGGGTATCCGTCAAAAATAGGACAACGGAATCCTGATGGATCATATCCCGATACTTATGGTTATAAATATACAACAAAACGCCAAGGACGTGCTGAATATTCTTATGAATATACCGTTAAAGACGCTAAACAGGCGAAGTTATGGAGCAAGGACGGCACATGGACATTTTATCCTGATCGGATGCTTTTGAACCGCGCCAGAACATTCTGTGTGCGAGATGTTTATCCTGATATACTCAAAGGCATAATCACCATTGACGAAGCCAGTGATATAATCAACGCCGAATATACAGTAGAAGAACCAAAATCACAAACTGAAAAACTTGCCAATCTGATAGTTCCAAAACTGAAAACCGAAGAAACCATTAAATCAGTCAACAAAGAGACTGGCGAGGTTATTGAACCTGAACCTAAAACCAAACAGGAGTTAATCGCTGCTATTGTTGACCTAAACAAAACAGTTTACCACCTAAATGATACTGATTTTATACAAGTCTGTACTGAGATAACAGGCGATACGGTCACTGATATTGACAAGTTACAGCTGAATCTTATCAAGCGGATCTGGCAAGTATTGAGTAATCAAGAAATAGCTCATAAGTTACCGTTCTTTAACAAGACAAAAGAACCTGAATTGAAACTTTAATCGCCGGACATACCGGCAACTGGGAGCCGGTTTCGTGGTTTACCGGCTCTCATAACTAATGCAGGCGGTGGCGAAATGGGATTCGTCCGGGCGATCGGTTACCGCGTTGCACGCTACCGAGACCAGCCACCATACAGGGGCTTTGGAAAGCGAAACACGTAGAGCAGGTTCGATTCCTGCCCGCCTGCACAAAAAAGGAGTATAAATTAGATGGCTAAATACTGTCCGTTAAATTCTTCTGATCGTTTTGGTAGAGTTATATGTGATACTGAGTGTGCATGGTATAAAGAGAAAGAACATATAAAATGCTTATTAATTAATAATTTAAATTGTATTACAATTTATTTACAAAATATTAACGATTATTTAAGCAGAAGATAGAGGAGTAACTATGCCTGACATAACGATGTGTAATAACGATAAATGCCCATTAAGTGAACATTGCAAACGACATCCTGATAGTGGTACGGTATCAGGTGAACATCAGTCATGGTGTGAATTCCCGTATGACCGTTTAAACTGTGAACATTTTATAGATAAAAGGAAAGCAAATGGAGACAATTACCATAACTATCCCGATTGAACCGAAAGGCAAGCGAGTGCCGAAACGTGCGCAACGTGGGGCTTTCCATAAGATGTACAAAGACAAACAACAAGTTGATTATGAAAACATCATAGCCATGTATCTTAAAGAGAAGAAACCAAAGAAACCAATCGAGGGCGAAGTCTGGTTAATGATGACAACTCTTATGCCTATACCAAAATCAAAGCCGCTCTGGTGGAAACGGGCAGCATGTAAACGATTAATAAGACCGATAACAAAGCCCGATTGCAGTAACATGATTAAAAACATCGAAGATATAATGAAACTTATGGGATATTTCGGAGACGATGCTCAGATAGTTCATGTTAAAAATAGTAAATTTTATTCCATACAG
>Ga0265297_10004659_pt1 | contig 22047 bp, 25 predicted proteins | sample Munlanlwell13791_FD_192502 | JGI IMG/M metagenome (GOLD analysis project Ga0265297, IMG submission 192502) | Leachate microbial communities from a municipal landfill in Southern Ontario, Canada - Leachate well 137-91 | ecosystem: Engineered > Solid waste > Landfill > Unclassified | place... | reverse complement strand
CGCTGCGCCGCGAACTGGCGGCGCGCGGTCTGGTCCTGCGCGAAAGTCGGCGCTGGCAGGACGCCGATCGCAGCACTCCGGAGCGCATCCTCGGCGCCTACACCTGGTTCTACGAAGGCCTGCGCCATCCGCTGACGATCTGGGGCATGCATCGCTTCCTGCGCCGGCAGGGCATCCCGCTGTTCGTCTGGAACCAGGATGCGCCGCACTACCTGAACCGCGCCGCATGGCGGCTGGACTGGCTCGACCGCGCGCGCCTGTTCGACATCTACGCCACGCACAGCCTGGTCGACTCGCGGCGCGATTTCGCCGACAGCGTGCTCTACCTCGCCAATGCCGCCGACACGACCCGTTACCACCTGCACGGCGCGACGCTGGGCGATCTGCGAGACCCGGCCCGCTACGAACACGACGTCAGCTTCTTCGGCGCCATGGATGGTGTTCGCTACAAGGAGATGCGCAACCGCCAGGAGTTCTTCGCCGCGCTGGGCGAACGGCTGGCCGCGCGCGGCATCCGCTACCTGTTCCGCGAATCTGCCGGCATGAGCGTCGAGGAACAGGTGGCGCTGATCCAGAAGAGCCGCATCAACCTCAACTTCGGCGCCTCCTGCGACTACGGCGCGCCCGTGGCCTCGGGCCTGCCCGAGCGCTGCTACGGCATTCCGGCCTGCGGCGGCTTCCTGCTCTGCGACAAGCGCACGCACGCCCATGACGATTTCACCCCCGATGACAACTGGGCCGAGTTCGAGGGGCTGGACGAAGCTGTCGCGCAAATCGAATACTGGCTGGCGAACTTCGCTGCCGCGCGCGATCTCGCCGAACGCTGCCACGCCCATGTCATGAACCGGCACACCTACGCCCACCGCGCGGCGACGCTGCACCAGGCCCTGCTGGCCTGGCACGAGGGCAAACGGGGACGCTTGTCGTGAGCGAACCGACTCTCTCGCTGGTCGTCCCGGTGTACAACGTCGCCGCCTACCTGCCGCGCTGCCTGGAAAGCCTCGCCGCGCTGACGCCGCCGGCCGACGAGATCATCGTCGTCGACGACGGTTCGACCGACGACTGCCCGCGCATTCTTGCCGAGTTCGCGCCGCGCCTGCCGCAGATGCGTGTGATCCGCCAGGAAAACGGCGGGCTTTCGGCGGCGCGCAACACCGGGCTCGATGCGGCGCACGGCAAGTACCTGGCCTTCGTCGATTCGGACGATTTCGTCTCCCCCGACGCCTATGCCGAAGCGCTGCGCCTGGCCGAAGACGAACAGCTCGACATGGTGCTGCTCAACGCCAATTACCATTTCGAGGGCCGCCAGAAGGATTACGCGATCTATGCCGATGCGGAAACCACTGACGTCGTGCCGGGTCGCGAATGGCTGCGCCGGCGCTTGCGCGCCGGGCGTTTCCTGCACATGGTCTGGATGCACCTCTATCGCCGCGATTTCATCGAGGGCAAGGGCTATCGCTTCGTGCCGCGGCTGATCCACGAGGACGTGATCTGGACCACGCGGGCGCTGCTGGCGGCGCAACGCGTCCGCTATACGGGTCACATCGCGGTGCATTACCGGATTCCGCTGCGCAGCTTCACGCCCGAGCAGAGCCAGCGCCGGCTGCAAGCCATCGTGGACAGCAGCGTGGTTAACGCCGAAGCGCTGGCGGCGATGTCCGCCGCCCTGGATGACGATGCCGAATTGCGCGCGCTGATCGACGAGCACCTGGTGGATGGCGCCCTGTCGGTGTTCCACAAGCTGGCGAAGATGCCGGATCGCGAAGCGGCGGCCGGCACCCTGTGCCGCCTGCGGCGCGAGGGTTTCCTGCGCCTGCTCTGGCGCCACGCCCGCGACAGCGCGCAGCGGCGCCGGATCGCCCGCCACTGGATGCGCTCCTGGCTGGCCGGAGCCGGCAAATGATGCGCGGCGCGGCGATGACCTGGTTCTGGCAGGCATGGCTGGCCGCCGTGGTCTTCATCTTTCCCATTCCGCACACCATCGCGCTGCGCAACCTGCTGCTGCTGATCGGCGTGCTGGCGCTGCTGGCAAGCTGGCGCCGCGCCCCGCGCCCGCAGTTGCTGTCGGCGCTCAAGCCTGCGGCGTGGGGACTGGTGGCGACCACCGCCTGGCTGGCGCTGCATTCGATCACCGTAGCGCCAGCGCCGACTTTTGCGCTGGACAACCTGCGCGGCGACTGGATCGTGCCGCTGCTGACGGCGGCCCTGGCGGCCTATGCTGCGGCACGCATCGAAGCGCGCCTGGCGATCCGCGCCATCGTCGCGGCGCTCCTGGCGCACATGCTGTGGGTCCTCGGCTGGCAACTCTGGCTGTGGGTGGGCGCCGGCATGTCGGGGCCCTGGCCGAGCCGCCTCGGCAGCGTGCCCTTCGGCGAAAGCGACTATCAGAGCAGCCTGAACGGATTCCTGTTCGCCTTGCTCCTCGCCGAAAGAGTCGCGGTGAAGTGCGTCGGCGCAGACGTCGCGCTGTTCGCCGGAAGAAAGGGATGGCTGGCGCTGGCCGTGCCGGTGATCGCCGACGCCGCCCTGCGCATGCGCAACGGTACCGCGGTCAACCTCGCGCTGCTGGTGGCGGCGATCCTCCACCTGGCCAGGCGCCAGCCGCGTTTCATCCTGTTGCTGGTCGCCGTGGCAAGCCTGGCCGGCGCGTCCGTGACGCTCGATCCGCGCTGGAGCGGATTGAAGGAGTCCGCCAGCATGGGCTGGAGTTCGCCGGGCTCATATTGGCTGATAGGCAACCGGACGATGCGGCCATTGGTGCCTTCGGGTGCGCAAATCGAGGAGTCCGCCTACTTGCGCACGGCCTGGGCACACCAGGCCATGCTGGCCATCGGCGAACATCCGCTGGGCCTGGGTTTCGGCCGCGACGCCTTCGGCCGCGCGATCGAGGCGAAATACGGCGAGAAGGGCTTCGTCAGCAGCCACAGCGGCTGGCTGGATTTTGCACTCGCTGCCGGCCTCCCCGGTCTCGCCCTGCTGCTGCTCAGCGCCGGGCTGGCGATCCGCGGCGGCTGGCGGCAGTTCCGGCAACACGACGACGGTGCCGGCCTGATGTTGAGCTTTTTGGTCGGCAGCTACGTGTTGCGTTGCCTGCTCGACGGCCATCTTTCGGGCTGGCGGCTGGGGCTGTTCGCTTTCCTCTGCGGGACGCTGATCGCCGCCATGAAATCGCCAAAGCACCGAACATGAAGCTGGTCCAGATCAACCTGCAACCACACTTCGGCGGCGGCGAGGTGTACACCGCCTTCCTGTGCCGTGCGCTGTCGCAGCTCGGCGTGCCGACGCGGCTGCTGGTGCACCCCCGTGCCGCGTTCTGGGACCGGCTCGGGCTGCCCGCGGACACCGAGCGCATCGCCGTCGCCGATGCCGCCGACCTGCCCCGGCATCTGCCGGCGGGGCCGCTCTGGCTGCTGTCGCACGGCCCGCTGCCGGCCGAACTGCGCGGCGCGATGCCGCACCGGCTGCGCAGCGCGATCGCGCACATGCCGGTGCAGGGACGCGACCCCGCCGCCTTCGCCGATCACGACCGCATTTACGCCGTCTCCGGCTGGGTGCGCGACGGCCTCAAGGCGGCCGGGCTGCCGGCCTGGGACGAGCCGCTGTATGGCGTCGCCGACCTGACTGACCGCCCCGGCGGCGGCAAGATTCGCCGCAGCAGCCGCTACGACTGGGACCGGCGCAAGGGCCGCGACCGCCTGCTGGGATGGATCGAGCCACTGGCCGAAATGCTGCGGGCCCATCCGGCATTCGAGCGGCGTCCCGGCCTCACGCTGGGCATCGTCTCGCGCCTGACGCCGATCAAGCAGTTCCCGCTGCTGTTCTCATATCTGGCGCCGGTACTCGCCCGTCATCCACAAGTGAATCTGGAAATCTTCGGCAGCGGCGGCTATGCCTCGGTGCGCGATCTCGACCGCGCGCTCGCCTTGCTGCCGCCCGGACAAGTGCGCTTCTGGGGCCAGCAGGGCAAGGTCGCGGCAATTTATCCGCAGCTCGACTACCTGCTCTCCGGCCTGCCGGAAAAGGAGGCGCTGGGCCTCAACATCATCGAGGCGCAGGCCTGCGGCACGCCCGTGATCGCCGTGCATGCGCCGCCCTTCACCGAAACCGTGACCAACGGCCTGACCGGGTTTCTCTACCGCGATCCGCGGCAGGACGGCGGCGCCGATTTCGGCCGCCTGCTCGACGAATTGCTCGCCGGCCGCGCCAGACCGAAGCCCGAACTGGCCGACACGCACCTCGCGCAATTTTCCTTCGAAGCCTTCGTCGAGCGCCTGCGGCCGGTGGTGGCCGACGCGACTGCTTACATCAGTCGCGAGTAGAGCGCCATCAGCTGCGCCGCCATCTGCGCCAAGTCGAGATGGGCGACGCTGGCGCGGGCGGCATCGCGCATCGCCGGCGCACGGCCGCACAAGACATCCAGACTCGCAGCAAGAGCCGCGACATCACCGGCGGCAATCACCAGGCCGTTGTCGGCCCTAACCAGTTCCGCCGCACCGCAGGTCGTGGTGGTGACCAGCGGCAGGCCGCAGGCCAGCGCTTCCAGTGCGGCATTGGGAAAGGGATCGTAAAGCGTGGGCAGCGCAAACACGTCCGCCGCGCCGTAGAAGGGCTTGACGTCGGTCTGCGCGCCGAGGAACAGCACGCGCTGATCGACGCCCAGTGTTTGCGCCAGCTTGCGCATCAGCATCTCGTCCTTGTCACGGCCGACCACCCAGAGCCGGGCATCGCTGCGCTGCATGCGCGACAGGGCGCGCAGCAGGGTCGGCACGCCCTTGCGCTCGTAGCCGGAACCGACGAAGAGAATGACCGGCACCGTCTCGCCGACGCCGACTTTCGTTCTCAGGGCCTGCCCCTGCTCGACGCGAAGTCGCGGATGAAAGGCATCGAGGTCGACGCCGCTGTAGATCACCTGCAGCTTCTCGCCGGCGAGGCCGAAGCGGCGCGCGATGTCGTCCTTCACCATGCGCGAATTGCAGATCACCGTGCGAAGATCCGGATGGCGGAACATTGCCGCCTCCGCAGCGAGGGTGTAACGGTGCCACGGCGAATATGCATCGAGCGGCTTGTTGCGCAGTTCCAGCCAGGTGGCATGGACGCCGTCGCCGGCGCGGTAGATGTCGCAGCCCGGAATGCGCTCGTGGCTTTGCACCAGGTCGAAGCGCCGCTGCGCGATCAGCTGCTGCACGCCGCGCGCAAACCCGGCGTCGCGCCAGGTGCGGCCGAGGTAGAAGGGATCAACGCGCACGCAGGGCATGTCGCCCGCGGCATCCCCCTGCCATTGGCGCGCGACAATCGAGACATCGACGTGCTTCGCCCGCAGCGCTGCCAGCGCGCGCTCGACGAAGCGTTCGGCGCCGCCGAAGGGGGTGTATTTCTGGCGGACGATGGCGAGCTTCACAGCAGTTCTTCGCAGGCGGAAAGGGCCTGCGCCACCGGCAGCGTGGTCAGGCAGGCGCTGACCTTGCTGTCGTTGCAGCCGGCCATGCCGCAGGGGCGGCAGGGGTGAGTGTTCGAGGCAACGATCCGATGGCCGTTTTGCGACGGATCCCACGGCCCCCATTCCAGATCACCCGAGGGGCCGAAGATCGCGACCACCGGCGTACCCATCGCGGCGGCGATGTGCATCGGCGCCGAATCGACGCCGACGAAGAGCCTGGCCTGCGCCGTCATCGCGGCGAGTTCCTTGAGCGAAAGCTGGCCGGAAATGTCGACAGTCGGCGCTGACGATGCGGCGTTCTTGTCGCGTGCGGCGCACACCGCGGCGATCAGCTCCTTCTCGTTCGCGTCCGGCGCCGAACTCAGCACGATGGGCCAAGCTTTCGCCGCGAGCGCATCGCACAGGGCCGCCACGCGTTCGGCGGGCCAGCACTTGAAGGCCCAGCGCGACGCAGGATGAACATGGATGAAGCCGCCTGCCTGCAAGCCATGCTGCGCCAGCAAAGCCGCAATCCGCGCCTCGGCCTTGGCGCCGGGCACCATGGTCACGACCTTGTCCGCGGCGGTGGGCTCCAGCCCCAGGGCACGCAGACTGTCGAGATTGGTTTCGACGGTGTGGCGCAGCGGGTCCGACTGCGCGGGATAAAGATGGGTAAAACTGTTGGCCCAGAATCCATCACGAAATTTGGGCGCCACCGACCAGCGCGGCCGCAGCAGACGCACCAGCCATGCGCCGCGCGTATGCACCGAGAGATGCACGACAAGATCGTAGCGCCGCGCGCGCAGCGCCGAGATCAGCTTCCATTCGGCAGCAGCCTGCCGCCGCAAGCCCTGCCGCTTCCAGTTGCGGTCGATCAGATGCAGCTGCGCCAGCGCCGGGTGGCCTTCGAGCATCGGCGCGGTATCGGCGTAGGCCAGCGCATCCACTTCGCACTGCGGCGCCACGCGCTTCAGCATTGAAAGCACCGGCGTGGCGAGCAGCACATCGCCGTGATGGCGCAGCTTGATCACCAATACGCGACGCAGGCTGGCCGGAGAGAAGGCTTCAATGGGCATGGGGGCATTTTGCCAGACCGCGCTTGATTACCGACGGCGCCTGCCAAACGACATTCAGTTTCCCAGCTTGTTGCTTGACCTGATTGAACTTTTCCCGGAAACTTGCCGCCATGAGCGTTTCCCTCGATCACCTTGAGCGCAAGGTCGACCAGATACTGGCCGTGTGCTCCAGCTTGCGCAGCGAGAATCAGGCGCTGCGCGCTCACGTCGCCAGCCTCGAGGCCGAAAAAGCCGCGCTGACGCAGAAGATCGACATCACCCGCCAGCGCCTGGAAGCCCTGATGGCACGGTTACCCGACGAATGAGCAATACCCTGGAAGTGAAACTGCTGGGCAAGGAATATCGCGTGGCCTGCGAACCCGCGGAGCGCGAGGCGTTGCTCGCCGCGGTGGCCTTTCTCGACGGCAAGCTGAAGGACATCGGCGACAAATCGTCGACCGGCGCGCGCGGCAACGGCGAGCGCCTCGCGATCATGGCGGCGCTGAATCTCGCGCATGAATTGCTGGCCCTGAAAAACACTCCGACGGAAGTTGCAGCGGCACTTGAAAGCGAATCGATTCAGCGTAGAATAAATTCCATCGAGGCCAAGCTCGACGAATCGCTGGCGCAGCACGAGCAGTTGTTCTAACCACTCTCCCGCCGCTGATTCGCAGATGAGTTGCTTGGCTTCCCAGGGTTTCCCCTGCGGTGTTCGCCAAGGCCATACATTCCTTGAACCAATACCGATTGGCATCGGCCGCAGCCCAATGACGCCGCTGTTGTGATCGCTCCCAGTGAGCGAACCTGAAGCGGCAGGAACGTGGCCCCTCTGAACCCAGGTTCAGGATGCCGGCCAAACGGCACTCGCGGGGGAATCGAACAGCAGGGCGCGGAGGGTTCCGCGCCCTGTTTCTTTGTTATGTCCCCGGCATTTTGTCGGGGACGGTATCCCCTGGTGGGATGAGGAAGGCTGAATGGCGCGCTACTGGTTGATGAAGACCGAACCCGCGGTGGTGGGCATCGACGACGTGCTGGCCATGCCGCAGCAGACCGTGGACTGGTGGGGCGTGCGCAACTACCAGGCGCGCAACTTCATGCGCGACCAGATGAAGGTCGGCGACGGTGTGCTCTTCTATCATTCGTCCTGCCCCGAACCGGGCATCGCCGGACTGGCCGAGGTGTCGCAGCTCGCCTACCCTGACCGCACCCAGTTCGATCCGGAAAGCCATTACTTCGATCCGAAATCCACACCGGAAAATCCGCGCTGGGTGAATGTCGATGTGCGCGTCGTGAAGAAAACGCGACTGGTCGGCCTCGACGAACTGCGCGCGCATCCCGAACTGGCCCATATGCGCATCCTGCAGCGCGGCAACCGGCTGTCGATCACCCCGGTGGACCCGGCGGAATGGAAATTCATCACCGGCAAGCTGATGAAGGAAAAGAAATGACGATCTGGTGGCTCACTTATCCGCTGCTCGGCGTGTTCGCCGGCTTTGTCGCCGGCCTGTTCGGCGTCGGCGGCGGACTGACGATCGTGCCGCTCTTGTTCATGCTGTTCACGGCGCAGGACTTCCCCGTCGAGCACAGCATGCATCTGGCGCTCGGCACCTCGATGGCGACCATCGTGCTCACCTCGATTGCCAGCATGCGCGCCCATCACAGCCACGGCGCGGTGCGATGGGACATCGTGAAAAGCTTCGCGCCGGGACTGGTGGCCGGCACGCTGGGCGGCTCCTTCATCGCCACCTGGGTGCCGACCCGGCCCTTGGCGATGGTGTTCACCGCCATCGTCTATTACGCCTCGCTGCAAATGATGCTCGACTTCAAGCCGAAGCCGCACAGCCAATTGCCCGGGACCTTCGGCATGGTCGTCGCCGGCACGCTGATCGGCGTGGTATCGAGCCTGGTCGCGGCCGGCGGCGGCTTCCTCTCGATTCCCTTCATGGTGTTCTGCAACGTGGTGATTCACCAGGCAGTCGGCACCTCCTCGGCGCTGGGCTTTCCCATCGCCGTGGCCGGCACCGTCGGCTACATCGTCAGCGGCCTGAGGACCTCAGGCCTGCCGGAATACTCGCTGGGCTACGTCTATATGCCCGCCTTCATCGGCGTCGTCGCCGTCAGTTTCCTGATGGCGCCGGTCGGCGCCCGGCTCGCCCACAGCCTGCCGGTGAAGCAGTTGAAACGCGCCTTCGGCGGCTTTCTGGCGCTGCTGGCGACGAAGATGCTGCACGGCCTGCTGACCGGCTGAAATCCGTTTCGGCCCTGCGGGGCATACGGCGGCCCCGCAGGAGCTGCGACCCTTACGGCCGAACCACGGTCCAGCCTTGCTTGCTCTTCTCGACGATTTCGATGATGCCGGCCTTGACGTAACCAACTTTCGGATGCATGTCGGCCTTGGACAGCTTCTGTCCCTTCATGGTGTTCTCGCACATGCTGACGCTCGCGCCACTGGCCAGGGTATCGTCGATGCGGTTCGCCAGCGGCGAGTCGAACTTGAGCAGCCCGGAGCCGTTGCCGAAGACCACCAGTTCGATATCGACCTTGTCCTTGCCGTACTCGGCCTGGACATTCTTGATTACGTTCAAGGCCTGGTTCCAGGTCTTGGTATCGCCGTCGCTGACCTGGATTAAGACTCCCGGCCTGGCCGGCTCGGCAAGCGCCGCCGGGGCCCCCGCGGTCAACATGGTTGCGGCAAATGCACACTGCACGAAAGTTCTGCGAATCATGATGTCTCCTCACTGTTTGGATGGATGAAACTTTTTATCCGGGCTCTGCGCGCCCGTGAAACCGAGCGGTCGCTGCATCTAAGACGCTGGCAGTACGCGCTTTATTCCCGGCGGCTGCCTGCAGCGCGAGGGAATAAATCTGCCGTATGCTGCGTCTTAGCCTTACCGCAACAGGAGGAAGAAACCCATGAAATGGCTGCAGTCGCGCGAACAGCGCGAACTGGTGGAGCAGATCAAGGCAAGCCGCGTGCGGCTCTATCGCCTGGCCTTCGCCTGGTGCCATGACACGGTTCTCGCCGACGACCTGGCGCAGGAGACATTGGCGCGCGGACTGTCCAGACTCGAACAGTTGCGCGACTCGGCGCGCCTCATGAGCTGGCTGTTCGCGATCCTCAATCGCTGCTGGATCGACCACTTGCGCGGGCGGCGCAACGATCTCGACGACGATGCGCTCGCCGAACTGCCATCGGATCTTCCGGGGCCGGATGGCCATGCGGAACGCCAGCAAACAGTGAACCGGGTGCGGGCTGCAATCGCGGAGTTGCCGCTTGGGCAGCGCCAGGTAGTCACGCTGGTCGATCTGGAGGATTTTTCCTATGCCGAGGTCGCGGAAATCCTGTCGATACCGATCGGCACCGTCATGAGCCGGCTGTGCCGCGCGCGCGCGTCGCTGCGGGAACTCCTGGCGGAACCAGCGATGGCGCCGAGGCGCCTCAGGAGCGTGAGATGAACGATGAACGGGATTTTTCCGACGAGCGCCTGAATGCGTTTGTCGACAACCAGCTCGGCGCCGAGGACTGCGAAGAGATTCTCGCCGCTGTCGCCACGAACGTCGAACTCGGCCAGCGACTTTGCGCGCTGCGCTCCGCCAAGGAACTGGTGCGCCATGCCTACGGCAATGTGCCGGCCGCGCGGCGCCGGCTGAACCGCCAAGTGCCGGTGTGGGGCGGCGCGCTCGCGGCGAGCGTCGCCCTGATTGTCGGCGTGCTGGCCGGCTGGCTGGGACACCACGCAACGACCTCGGTCAAGCCGCCAGGCTTGAGCGCCGCCTGGGCCGGCGGCGTCTTCGCGACGGAACCCGCCCGCATCCTGATCCATCTGGACAGCGCCAAGGCGGAACAAATGGACGCCGCGCTGGACCTCGCGGAAGCCTATCTGGCCAAGGTCGGCAGCGCCCAGGTGGAGATTATCGCCAACCATCGCGGGCTCGACCTGCTGCGCGCACGCACGACGCCTTACGCCGGGCGCATCGCGGAGCTCAAGGTGCATCATGCGCGAGTCGGCTTCGTCGCTTGCGGGCAAACCATGGCGCGCTTGCAGCGCGTCGGTGAAGATGTCACGCTGGTACCCGAAGCTGCAGTGACCCGGACCGCCATCGAGCATGTCGCCGAACGCGTGCAGGAAGGCTGGACTTACCTGAAGATCTGAAGCCCCGGTCGATCAGCCGGGGCGCACCGTGCCGGCATCCTGGCCGAACAGCACGCGCTTCGCTTCCTCGGTCACCACCGGCGCCGGGTTGATTCGCTGCGCCAGCGCATAGGCGCGCTGGGTCGCCGGGCGCTCGCGAATCGCGCCGAACCAGCGCGCCAGATGCGGAAAATCCTCAAGCTTCTGTCCCTGCTTCTGGTGCGGTACGATCCACGGGTAGCAGGCCATGTCGGCGATCGAATAATCGCCGGCGACGAACTCGCGATCGGCGAGCCGCTTGTTCAGCACCGCGTACAGCCGCGCCGTCTCCTTGGTGTAGCGCTCGATGGCATAAGGAATCTTTTCCGGCGCGTACTGCGTGAAGTGATGGTTCTGCCCGGCCATGGGCCCGAGGCCGCCCATCTGCCAGAACAGCCACTGTATGGTTTCCGCGCGCCCGCGCAGATCGGGGGCGATGAACTGGCCGGTCTTCTCCGCCAGGTAGAGCAGGATGGCGCCCGACTCGAACAGGGAGACCGGCGCGCCGCCATCGGCCGGCGCGTGGTCGACGATGGCCGGAATCCGGTTGTTCGGCGCGATTTCGAGGAAGTCTGCAGCGAACTGCTCGCCCTTGCCGATGTTGATCGGCAGGATCCGGTGCGGCAGCCCCGTCTCTTCGAGAAACATCGTGATCTTGTGGCCGTTGGGGGTGGTCCAGTAATAGAGGTCGATCATGCTGTCTGCTCCATGCGTTGCACGATGCGGCGCGTGGCTTCGCGCGCCCAGAGGGTGTAGATCGGCGGCCCCGGATGGAAGCCGTCGCCGGCCATGGCCGAGGCATCCATCATCTCATGGCCGAGGGCGAGGAACTCGCAGCCGGGGCGGCTCGCCGCCACGTTCGCCAGCTCCCGGTTGAAATCGCGCGCGCGGCTACCGACATACCAGCGCAAGGGCTGCGGCAGCGCGGGAAAGCGATGCATCGGCGGCAAGCCGGAAAGCAGCAGATGACGCGCGCCGAAGCGCGCTTGCAGCACGGCGATCAATTCCCGCTGCGCGCAGCGCCACGCCGCCAGCGATACACGCCCCGTGACATCGTTCACACCCAGCGAGGTGACGACCACGTCGAAAGCTTCGGCCGGCAGCTGTTGCAGATGATCCAGCATGTCGGCGGTGGTGGCGCCGGTAAAGGCCAACAGCTTCCAGCGCAGCCGAAAAGTCGGCGCCAGCGACACGGCGAGTTGCCCGGAGAGCGCCTCGTCCTGCGTCCGCGCGCCGACACCGGCGGCGGCCGAATCGCCAAGGATCAGCAGTCGCAGCGGCTTGCCGCTGCCGGTTTCCCCCTCGCGCGGCCCGTCGGCTTCGGGCAGCACGGGCACCGTAAGCCGAACGTGACGCCCCTGCGCCAGCAGCACGGGACCGAGCGCAATGGTGGCCAGCGCGTGGCGCAAGCTCAATGTCTATGGTGCGCGGCGGTGCGCACGGCCAGATAGACTTCGCGCAGGAACAAACCGAGTCCCGAGATCATCGCCAGCATGGCGGCGATGAAGACCGTCGCCACGCTGCGCGCCAGATCGATGCCGAGCAGGGCGCCGAGAAAGGCACCCGCAACCACCAGGCACACCAACAGCGCGGAAAGCACGGCGCAGAAGATGGCGTAGTAGATCAGCCGGGTGCGGCGCTGCAGGTTGCCGATCTCGGTCGCCGCCATCTCGGCTTCGGCGGGCTCTCGCGTATGCAGGCGTTCCTGCACCACACGCCGGCGATCGACGATGCGACCCAGTCGGGTGTTCAGGGCATTGATCAGCGTCGCGATCGCGGTGAGCAGAAACACCGGCGCGACCGCGAGCTGTATGACATGACTGATGTCGGTGAGATTGGGATTCATGGCTTCAGGTCTTTGCCTCCGTCAGCAGCCGCTCGATCTGCGCGTCCTTGTCCTGCCACAATTGCTGCACCCAGCGCTGGAAGGCCTCGCGCGTCGCCGGATCGGCTGCGTAATCACTCTTCATCAGGTGTTCGGGAACCGGCAGGCTCTGCACCCGCACGATCACCCGTTTCAGCTTGCCGCAAAGGAACTCCCAGAAATCCGGCTTTCCGTCCGGGTAAACAATGGTGACGTCCAGTATCGCCTGAAAGCGGTCGCCCATGGCATTGAGCGCCAGCGCGATGCCGCCCGCCTTGGGCTTGAGCAGGTGGCGGTAGGGCGATTGCTGGCGCTGGTGCTTGGCCGGCGTGAAGCGCGTGCCTTCGAGAAAGTTCATGACGCTGGTCGGGATCAGGGCGAATTTCTCGCAGGCGCGGCGCGTAGCCGCCTGGTCCTTGCCGCGCATCTCCGGATGCAGCTTGAGATATTCCTCGCTGTGACGGCGCATGAAGGGAAAATCCAGCGCCCACCAGGCCAGGCCCATGACCGGCACCCACTTCAACTGCTGCTTGATGAAGAATTTCAGCAGCGGAATGCGGCGGTTGAACAAGTGCTGCAGCACGAAAATGTCGGCCCAGGTCTGGTGATTGCAGTTGACCAGATACCAGTTGTGCGGATCGAGCCCGGCGATGCCTTCGACATCCCACGCGGTGCGCTGGGTCAGCGCCATCCAGCCGCTGTTGCAGGATATCCACGTCTCGGCGATGGTCACCAGCACGGGGTCGATCCACAGGCGAACGACCTTGAACGGCAGGATCAGCTTGACGATCGCAAACAGCAGCAGGATCGGGACCCAGAACAGCGCGTTGAGAGCCAGCAGCACCGAGGCGACAAGGCCGATCAGCGGTGCCGGCAGAAAATTCAGCATGGCAGCCTCAACGGCTGGTCATCGGCGAATAGGTTTCCCGCAAAATGTTCTTTTGCACCTTGCCCATGGCGTTGCGCGGCAACTGATCGACCAGATACACCCACTTCGGCACCTTGAAGTTAGCCAGCCTGTCCTTGATGGCAGCGATGATACCGGACTCGGTCAGGGCCCTCCCTTCCGCATTCTTCTGGCGCACCACCACGGCCGTGACCGCTTCGCCGAAATCGGGATGCGGCAGGCCGATCACCGCGGACTCGACCACGCCCGGCATGGCGTCGATCAGTTCCTCGATCTCCTTGGGGTAGACGTTGAGGCCGCCGGTGATCACCAGGTCCTTGGAGCGGCCGCTGATCGTCACGTAGCCATCGACAGACAGGCTGCCCATGTCGCCGGTCTTGAAGTAGCCATCGGCGGTGAACTCTTCCCTGGTCTTTTCGGGCATGCCCCAGTAGCCGACGAAGACATTGTCGCCCTTGACCTGGATGTGGCCGACAACGCCGGGCTTTGCCGCCGTGCCGCCAGCGCCGACTATTCGCAGCTCGGTACCCGGCAGCGGGAGACCGACGGTGCCGCCGCGCCGCCCATTCTCACCTGCGTCGTAGGGATTCGAGGTGAACATGCCGCCCTCGGTCATGCCATAGCGTTCCAGAATCGTATGGCCGGTGCGCCGCTGGAACTCGTCGAAGGTTTCCTTCAGCAGCGGTGCCGAACCGGAGACGAACAGCCGGATGTTGCCGCAGGTGTCGCGACCGAAGGCCGGATCGAGCAGCAGGCGCACGTAATAGGTCGGCACGCCCATGAACACGGTCGACTGCGGCAGCAGCTTCATGGCGCGCGCGGCGTCGAACTTCGGCTCGAAGAACATCGCCGAGCCGTTGAGCAGGATCGTGTGGCAGGCGACGAACAGGCCATGCACATGAAAGGTCGGCAGCATGTGCAGCAGCACGTCGCCGGGCTGGAAGTGCCAATATGCATGCAGCGTCCTGGCGTTGTGCGCGAGGTTGCCGTGCGTCAGCATGGCGCCTTTGGAGCGCCCGGTCGTGCCCGAGGTGTAGAGGATCGCAGCGAGGTCCGCGGCAGTTCTCGCCACTGTGGCGAAGGCATCCGCCTGCGGCGCAGCGGCATCGATCAGCGAACCGCGTCCGGTGTCGTCGAGTTCCAATACGTTCGGCACGCCGGCCTTCGCCGCCAACTCGTCGGCCAGCGTGCGCATCTGCGGTCGACATACGAAGAGGCCCGGTTTCGCGTCGCCGAGAAAGTACTCCAGCTCGTGGCGCTGGTAGGCCGGATTCAAGGGCAGAAACACCATGCCGGCGCGAATCGCCGCCAGATACAGCACCAGCGCTTCGGGCGTCTTTTCCACCTGGGCCGCGACGCGATCGCCGGGCCTGAGGCCGAGCGCGACGATCAGGTTCGCCATGCGCCCCGCGGCGTGCTGAATGTCGCCGTAGGTCCACACCCGGCCGTCAGAGAGGATCATGCAGGGCGCAGCGGAGTCCTGCGGAAAGTGCGCCGAGAGCAGGGAATACAGGTTCTGGTTCATGAATCGGTCACTTCAGGTTTTCATTTGACATTGTTCGGCAGCCACATCGCGATGTCCGGGAACAAGGCCAGCAGCACGATGGCCAGGATCATCAGCCCTATGAACGGCAGCGTGCCCCAGATGATTTCGGAAAGCTTGATGTCGGGCGCAATCGAGCTGATGACGAACAGGTTGAGCCCGACCGGCGGATGGATCAGGCCCATTTCCATCAGGATCGTCATGATCACGCCGAACCAGACCAGGTCGATGCCATGGGCCTTCAGCGCCGGCAGGATGATCGGCGTCACCATCAGGATGATCGCCACCGGCGGCAGAAAGAAGCCCAGCACCACCAGCAGGATGTTGGCGGCGACGAAGAAGCCCCACTTGCCCAGCGGCAGGCCGACCATCCATGCGGCGACTTCCTGCGTGATGTGCAGGTAGCTCATGACATAGGTGTAGAGGAAGCTCATGGCGATGATCATCATCACCATGGTCGATTCGCGCACCGTGCCGCCGAGGATGGCTTTCATTTCGGTCCAGCGCCAGCAGCCGTAGATCATCATCACCATAGCAGCGAAGCGAAGGCGCCGATGCCGGCGACTTCCGAAGGCGTCGCCCAGCCGCCGTAGAGCGCGACCATGATGATGACGATGATGGCGATGAAGGGTGCCAGCCGCGGAATGGTCTCGAACTTCTCGCGCCAGGTGAAGCTTTCCACGCGCAGGATTTCGGTGTTGTCGCCTTGCGCCCGCGCGCGCGCCTGCTCGCGGCGGAACTGGATCACTACCCAGACGATGAACAGCGCGGTAAGCAGCAGGCCGGGACCGACGCCGGCCATGAACAGCTTGCCGATCGACTGCTCGGTGACCACGCCGTAGAGGATCAGGGTCAGCGACGGCGGGATCAGGATGCCCAGCGTGCCGCCGGCCGCGATGATGCCGGCCGCCAGCCCGGAGGAATAGCCGCGCTTGCGCATTTCCGGGATGCCGGACGATCCGATCGCCGAACAGGTGGCCGGGCTCGACCCGCACATCGCGGCGAACACCGAACAGGCCATCACGTTGGCCGCACCGAGACCGCCGGGAATGCGCCCCATCCAGCGGTTGAGCGAGGAATACAGATCTCCGCCGGCCCGCGATTTGCCGATCGCCGCGCCCATCAGGACAAACAACGGGATCGTCAGCAGGACGAAGTTGTCGAGCTCGGAATACAGCGTTTCGGCCACCAGCCCCACGGTTTCGCTTGGCATGTAGAGCAGCATGAACACCAGCGCCACCCCGCCGACCGCGAACGCAATCGGCATGCCGGAGAACAGCGCGACGAAGGTGGCGATGCCGAACAGGATTCCTACCTGGAGGGTGCTCATGTTTTCGGCCACCTGTTCCCGCCCAGCGGGCGGGACAAAATTAGTCGCCTCTCCCGCCCGGCGGGAGAGGTTGGGAGAGGGTGCTCTTTGGATGCGAGGAATGGGCCGACGCCCCTGGGCGTCGAGCTCATTCCTCGTCCTCACGGTGCTGATGAATATGCTGGTCGCCGAGTTGCACCAGCATTTGCAGCGAGAGCATGGTCATGCCCAGCGCCATGAACAGGTAGGCGGGCCACAGCTTGGGCGCCCAGGCGGTGTTGCTCATCTTGCCGTCGGCCCAGGCTTCGTGGAAAAACTTCCAGGCATGCCAGGCGATGAACAGGCAGAAGGCCATCGACAGGATGTCGCCGATCAAGTTGCGCCAGCGGTTGGCGCGCTCCGACAGCAGCGCGTCGAGCACCTCGATGCCGACATGCCCGCGCGACGCCTGGGTGAAAGCCGCACTCATGAAGGTGGCGACGATCAACAGCATGATCGACATTTCGATTTCCCAGTCGGTCGGCCAGTTGAGCCAGTAACGCACCACTACCTCGAAGACGAGGACGCCACTGCAGATCACGATCAACACCCCTGACAGGTAGCCGGTCAGGGTGTTGATCGCGGTCACCGCACGGCTGAACTGCCGCCAGGCTGCAAGCATCGTCTACTTTACGGCCACGGCCATATCGAACAACTCCTTGCCGCCCTTGACCTTCTCCTCGAAGTCCTTCCACGCCGAGGCCTTGGCCACTTCGCGCCATTTGTCGAAAGCCGCCTGGTCCATGTCGCCCACCTTGCGTCCGGCCTTGGTGTAGACCTCGACCACGCGCTCGTCGTCGGCCTTGGCGGCCTCCATGCCGAATTTCTCCAGCGAGGCGCCGACTTCCATGACGATCTTCTGCTGTGCCGGCGTCAGTGCATCGAAAGTCTTCTTCGACATCAGCAGCGGCTCGAACATGAACCAGAAGGAATGCTTGCGCCCTGCGGTGAGGTAGTCCGAGGTCTCATGCAGGCGAAAACTGATCAGCGAGGTGCTCGACGTGATCGCGGCATCCAGCACGCCGGACTGCATTGCACTGTAGATCTCGTTCGACGCCACATTGGTCACTGCAGCGCCGGCGCCCTTCAGCATCAGGTCCATTTCACGGCTGCCGCCGCGCACCTTCATGCCCTTGGCGTCATCCGTGGCAACCAGCGGCTTGCCCTTGGACGCGATGCCGCCGGCCTGCCAGATCCAGGTGACGATCTTGACGTTCTTCTCATCGAGCAGGCGCGTCAGCTCCTTGCCGATCGGCGCATCCTTCCAGCGCAGGCCCTGCTCGTAGCTGGTAATCAGCGCCGGCATCAGGGTCAGGTTGGCAGGAGGAAATTCGCCGCCCGCATAGGCCAGCGGATACAGCGCCATGTCGAGTGCGCCGGTGGACAGCGCCTTGTATTGCGGCACCGGTTTCATCAGCGAGGCCGCCGGATAGATCTCGAACTTCAACTGACCGTTGGTCTTCTTTTCGACTTCGGCGGCAAATTTGCGCACCAGACGATCGCGGAAATCGCCGTCGTCGATGGTGCCGCCGGGGAACTGGTGGGAAATCTTGATCACCTTGGCCTGGGCCAGTGCCGGTACGCTGGCGAGGCCGAGGCTCAGGGTCAGTGCCGCTGTCAGGGCATTCTTCAGAAAATTGCGTCGCATGCTTGGTCTCCTTTTATGATTTATTTTTGCCGTGCCTGGCGCCTGATGGCGGCAGACGTGGCGATAGCGCCCTCGCGGGCGAAACTCTCAACGTTGTCTTCCAGTGAGTCGGGGTCGTACAGGTAATTCACCATCACGCCGAAGGACTGCTGCATGCCCTTCGGCGATGCATCGCCCAGCGGGTTGATGCGTTCGATGCGGGCGCCGTTGCCGAGGTGGAAACGCGCGACCGCATCGAGCGGCTGCCGGCCGTCGCCGCGGCTGGCCTTGGCGAGCGTCAGGTAGCGCGCCGCCAGTTGCGTCAGCGCGTCGTTGACCTTGCGCGCCGTCGCGGCTTTCTGTGCCCAGCCGCCCGCAGCCAATTGCTCCGCATCGAGTTCGAGCCCTACATCGGCCAGCGCCTGCGGATTCTTCCGCGCCCACGACGCAAACCCGGGCAGTGGCGACAAGGTGGCGAAATTCCGCAGCTTGGGAAAATCGCGCTGCAGATCGTCGATCACGCGCTTCAGCAAAAAACTGCCGAAGGACACGCCGCGCAGCCCGGCCTGCGTGTTGGAGATCGAATAGAAGATCGCGGTATCGGCGCGACGCGCGTCGAACACCGGCGCGTGCTCGTCGAGCAGGGCCTGGACGCTGTCGGCGAGATGATCGGTGAGCGCCACCTCGACGAAGATCAACGGCTCCATCGGCATGCGCGGATGAAAAAAGGCGTAGAGGCGACGATCCGAATCGAGCCGGTTCTTGAGGTCGGCCCAGGAGCGGATTTCATGCACCGCCTCGTACTCGATCAGCTTTTCCAGCAGCGCCGCCGGCGAGCACCAGGTGATGCGCTGCAGTTCGAGGAAGCCGACATCGAACCACGCCGCCAGGCGCGATTCGAGTTCGCGATCCAGCGGCGCGAGCTCGGCATCTTCGTCGAGATAGCGCAGCAGGTCGGCGCGCAGATCGACGAGGAACTTGACGCCCTGCGGAATCGCGTTGAACTGGGTCAGGATGCGCAACCGAGCCGAGCGCAGCGCCGCGCGCAGTTCGGCCTCGGCATCCCATTGGTCCTCGCTGCCCACCGCCTGCTGGTAGGCCTCGTGGGCTTGCGCCACGCGTTCGGGCGCGGGGCCGAACTCCAACGAGATCAGGCGCAGGAAGGCGTGGCGTCCGCTGTCGTCGAGTTCGAGATAGGTCTGCGCCAAGGCCGCCGCCCGGATGCGCGCGGAAACCTCGCCGCCCCGCGCTTCGGCACACTCGGTGAGCAGCCGCCGCCATTCGCCGAGCTGCTTCGGGCCGACGCTCGCCGTGCCGCCGGCGCCGACTATCGAGCGCAGACGCTGCACCAGTCCCTCAGCCATGAACCGCCTCGGTTGCCAGCGACATTTCGCGCAGCGCATCGAGCTGCGCCAGCAAATGCCCGCGCATCACCTGCTCCGCCGCATCGGCATCCTGCCGGTGCAAGGCCTGCATCAGCGCGCGATGTTCGCCCAGCGACGCGGCCAGCCGGCCCTCCAGCCGCAGCGAATGGTGGCGCGACAGCTTCAGCAGCTTCCGCAGATCGCCGATCACCATCTGCAGCCAGCGATTGCCGGCACATTCCTGCAACTGGTCGTGAAAAACGTAGTTGGTCTCGTAGTAGCGATTCACGTCGCCCGCCGCCGCATGCTTTTCCAGCTTTTCATGCAGCGCATCGAGCGACTTGAGCTGGGCCGCCGTACGCTTCTCCGCCACTTCGTGGGCGACGCGGCCTTCGAGCGTGGCCATGATGGGAAAAATCTCCTCCAGATCGCGCAGCGTCAGTTCGGTGACGAAGCAGCCCTTGTGCGGCTGCAGGTCGATCAGCCCTTCCGCGGACAGCACCTTGAGGGCTTCGCGCAGCGGCGTGCGGCTGATGCCGAGCTGCTCGGCCAGCAGCGCTTCGTCCAGCCGCTGGCCCGGCGCGAGCACGTGATTGTAGATCTGCTCGCGCAGCAAATCGACGGCCTGCTGCGACAGGGATAAGCGATTAACCCTTGATTTCACGTAGTTTTAGTGATTGCATACGATATTTTGTATACAACATAAAGGAAGCCGGGCACCGGAGTCAAGCTGCGTTGCAGCAAGCGCAGATCACGGCATCAGTTGCGAAAAGTCATCGATCGCCGGGTAGTCGCCGGTATGCTTTTCCGGCTGCTTCGTATCCGGCTTCCTGATCGTCACCAGATGCGCAATGCCGTAGCGGCGCGCGCTGTCGAGCACCGGCAGGCTGTCATCGACCAGCACGGTGCGCGCCGGATCGAAAGGCTCGATTTCCTGCAGCCGCTGCCAGAAGGCCTGCTCCTCCTTGGCCGCGCCCAGCGCGTGCGAACTGACGATGGCATCGAAGTGCGGCGAAAGGCCGGTGCGCGCCATCTTCAGCGTCACGCTCTTGTGGTGGGCATTGGTCGCCAGCACCACGCGCCGGCCGCTGGCGCGCATCGCTTCGAGGAAGGCCGTCACGTGCGGATGGATGTCGATCAGGTGCGCGACCTCTTCCTTGAGGCGCATGATGTCCAGTTCCAGCGCGGTTTCCCAGAAGTCCACCGAGTACCAGTCCAGCGTCCCGGCGCGACCGTGATAGCGCGCCATCAGGTCCTCGCGCCCGGCCTCGACCGAGAGGCCGCGCGCCTCGGCATAACGCTGCGGCAGATGGGTCTGCCAGAAATGGTTGTCGAAATGCAGGTCGAGCAACGTGCCGTCCATGTCGAGCAGGACGGTATCGATGCGCGACCAGTCGAGTTGCGGCGCAAATGCCGACGCGACCTCAGGGGCGGATGTAGGCATAACCCTGCTGCTGCAGACGCATGATTTCGACATAGCCGGCCCTGGCATAGGCGATGTTGTCGATCATGTCGTCCCTGGTCAGGTGCATCGCCTGCATCGAATTGCCGCAGGCGACGAAACGCACGCCGGCCGCCATCGCGTCCTGCACCCGGTTCGCGGTCAGCGCATCGGCCTTGAGCATGCCCAGCCCCGGCCCGATGGCGACCACCGTGACCTCGACCTTGCCGAGTTCTTCCTGCACGTTGTTGACGTTGGACAGCACCGTGTTCCACTTCTTCGAATCGTCTTCATTGACCTGGAACACGATGCGGCTCCTGGTCGTTGCCACGCCGGCCGCCGCATCCGCAGCGCGAACGTTGGCGGTCGCCAGGGCGAACAAAGCCATCAGGGCAATTGTCGTAAATCGTCTCGGCGTCATGTCGGTTATCCTTCGCAGCACTTCATCGACTTCACTCTGCCACAAATTCCTCATGGAGAAAATCGATTGTGCCGTGATCGGCGCAGGCGTGATCGGTCTGGCCGTTGCGCGCAGACTGGCCGCCGAGGGTCGCGAAGTGCTGATTCTCGAAGCCGGGGACGCTTTCGGCACGGGCATCAGCGCGCGCAACAGCGAGGTGATCCATGCCGGCATCTACTACCCCGCCGGTTCGCTCAAGGCCCGGCTCTGCGTCGCCGGACGCCGCTTGCTTTACGCCTATTGCGCAGAGCGCGGCATCGGCCACCGGCGCTGCGGCAAGCTGATCGTTGCCGCGGGCGAAGCGCAGCGCGAGCAGCTCGGCCGCATCGCCGCCGGTGCCGCCGCCAATGGCGTAGACGACCTGCAATTCCTGTCGCGCGATGCGGCGCGCGCGCTGGAACCGGCGCTCGAATGCGCCGCCGCGCTGTTGTCGCCCTCGACCGGAATCATCGACAGCCATGCCCTGATGCTTTCCCTGCTCGGCGACGCCGAACGCAAGGGCGCGGTGCTGGCCCTGCAAAGTCCCGTGCGGGGTGGCGAGATCGTCGACGGTGGCATCATCCTCGAAGTGAAAGCTGGCGCTGACGACACGGCGATCCTGGCGCAAAGCGTGGTGAATTGTGCCGGGCTCGGCGCCCAGGGCGTCGCCCGCAGCCTGCGCGGCCTGCCGCCGGAAACCGTGCCGCCGCTCTCCTACGCCAAGGGCAACTACTACGCACTGGCAGGACGCGCACCCTTCTCGCGACTGATCTACCCGGTGCCGGAAGCGGCCGGGCTCGGCGTGCACCTCACGCTCGACCTCGGAGGTCAGGCGCGCTTCGGTCCCGACGTGGAATGGATAGACCGCATC
>Ga0265297_10004658_pt1 | contig 22053 bp, 21 predicted proteins | sample Munlanlwell13791_FD_192502 | JGI IMG/M metagenome (GOLD analysis project Ga0265297, IMG submission 192502) | Leachate microbial communities from a municipal landfill in Southern Ontario, Canada - Leachate well 137-91 | ecosystem: Engineered > Solid waste > Landfill > Unclassified | place... | reverse complement strand
TTTCCACCCCCTGACATCATTGATTTTTGTGTGTACTTTCAAGCAAAAGGCAAATTTTGGTGCGGTCAAAATTTGCCTTTCTATCAGCGCTTCTCCAAGTGTTAACCGCAAGAGGCGCAGTAATGCCGCACTGGTAGGTTTTAGGGCGCTAAATGCGGCATAGCGGACGAACTCTTATAAAGCTTTTGTTCTTTTGCTTATAACAACGTGTCGGTGAGGACGCTGGATGCTGCAGCCGCCCCCACCCGGCTGCAGCATCCAGCTGCGCCGCACACGCATTGCATTAGCAAGAAGGCCGCCGGCCCAGGCGGCCGCCAAGTGACCCCGAGCCCCAGCGAGGGGGAACGGTACACGGGAAATGTGGGAGCGCCCCAAGGCGCGGTGAACATTAAACCTTTTGAAATATAGTTCGAACAGTATCAAAGAACCACCGCCATGTTGGAAATGGAGCGTCTTTGAGGAGGAGACGGAGGGTCACCTCCGGCACCGGTGTCTCATCTATTAAGTCGGATGATTTTGACAAGAAGTTAGACCAGCCATAAAAACCTTGGAAGGCATTGTCGAATGTGCGCGGTAAAGATAATATACTGTTGCGCGGCATAGCTGAACTAAAACAAACATCCTTGCGGATAAACAGGCCATTGTATCGTATTTCTGCATTTAAGAAGATGTAAGTTGGGTTGAAGGAGAAGTATGGGGGTTTGCAGTAGTAAAAGGCAGGGAACTCGTTTATGATCTTTCTTGATCCTAACACTAAAAAGATCATCGGATACGAGTGCCAGGTTGATCCTGAATTACCGGATGATCTAAAAACAGAAGCGGCTAATCGCTAAGACGTTATACCTAAAACCACGCGGTTACTGGAAAATCAGCAACTGATTCAGTGTTTGGACCGGCAGCTTAAAAGACAATAGAAATATTCTAGAGATTAAAACAAATCAAGAAAGAGGTAATGCCATGAAAAACAAAAGCACTATTATTACGGCTTACACAATAGGTGTTCTGCTGGTTATTTTCTCATCATTCACTTTGTTCGCGGAGGAGGAAGGCGCGACAAACCCGCTTATCGCTGCACCTGCAGACGCCCAACCAGCCGGTTCTGCCGTTCCTGAATTTAAAACAGTAGTTATCGATACCCAGGAATGGATGGCAGAAAACCTAAATATTGGCACATTTCGGAATGGCGAAGTTATTCCCGAGGCCAAAACGATAGCGGAATGGGAAGCAGCCTATACGAACGAAGCGGCCGCGTGGTGTTACTATGATAACGATCCTGAAAATGGAAAGAAATATGGCAAGCTCTACAACTGGTATGCTGTTAACGACCCCCGAGGGCTTGCGCCTTTGGGCTGGCATGTTCCTACGGATAAAGAGTGGCAGACGCTGATAACTGCTTCTGGGGGGATGAGCACGGCCTTCTCGAAATTGAAGGCACCGGAGGGTTTTGCGGCTTACCCCTGCGGCGCTCGATATTACAAGGATGCATCGTTCAATCACCTGGGCACGATTGGATTTTGGTGGTCGGCAACAAAAGAAGATAATTGGAATGCGTGGTACCATGCGCTGCATTTTGGATACTCACAAGTAGGTAGAGATAACGGGGGCATGAATACCGGGCACTCGGTGAGATGCGTGAAAGACTAATGATTAAAACAACCAAAAAGGGGAATAAACAATGAAATGTGCAAAAAAACTATATGGTCTCATTTTAGTGGTAACAATGGCTCTTGTTTTTTCGGGCACTATATTTGCCGAGGGGCCGTCTACTGGTGGTGAGCGGTTTGTTATGGGCCACTTCAGTTTTTCCGTGCCGCGAGGCTGGAATTCATTCTCCGATGCAGACAAGGATGCGGCAAGAAGCGAGTTTGCTTCAGATCTTGCTCCGGGATTGAAGCAATACAACAAAGCTGGCGAACCCGCGCCCAGAATGGGAGATTTTGAGATATTTCAGAAGCCGACTGACGGTCAGTTGATCGGATGGACGCTTCTTGTCCCGGCGCAGGCTGACTTCTTAAACGAAATGCTGAAGAGAGAAAACGTAGATTTTCAGAAACGGAAGAACCTGGCCGGAGGACAAATAAAGTCAGGTTCATGTCGATTATTCAACGTGAACGGCGTTGATGTCGTACGAGTAGATGTAGAGATGTCCAATGGCGGACGGAGTACGAATATTCATTTTTGGTCATCAAAGAGCCCGGGAGTAATAAGTACGCTGATGCTCGGTATACGGCCCAACAAGTCCGCGCAGACGGAAAAGGAGTTCGAGGACATTATCTTGTCTATTCGGGTTACGGAAGAGATCAATAAAGATGAAGGAACAAAATAAAAATAAGTTTATCCTTGCATTTTGCGCTACTTGGGAACGGCGTAGATATGCTGTTCCCTCAATTTTGGTGCAAAAAGTGCGGTAAAAAAAATCCCGTCCGCCAGTTTTTGGGTGAACCATTCCGACGAGAGCCATGTTCAAGTTTGGCTTTCGCAGAAGGGGATGCGAACTTTTTTGATAAGGATCATCAAAAATGGACACATTAATAAGCATTGCGCCGTTACTTGGCATCTTTGTAGCAATTTTTCTTACTGCGATGGGGGTCAGTTGGTTCAGTTATAAATCTGGTGCAAACCGATATTTGACACCGTTATTGTCCTTGATAAATGGGGAAAATAAGGTGCCTATATTGGGAGAATCGAGTTTGAAGGGCACATGGGAAGGGAAAAAAGTAAAAATTACATACGCGCCTGCAAGTAAATATCGTACTGAAAGAATTTTTATTTATTTTTCTTGTTTTATGCCATTAGAAGCGACCATATATCGTAAAAGTTTCATAGATAAGGTTAAAGATAGTTTTAAATCATCGTTTGCAAGCGAAAACGTGAATTTTGATGCTAAATATGTTGTCAGATCTAATGATGATACGAAGACAAGAATTTTTCTTAATGAGCAACGCAGAGAGATTGTTGAGCGTATTTTTAATCTCATAACTATTGGCATGGAAAGAATTCCACTGCTTGAATCTGCTAAAGATAAACAAGTCTTAAGAATGTTTGAAGGCAATAAATCGATTTTAGAGCTTAGGCCAGAGCAAATAGTTTTGAAGCACTACGTTATTAAAGTTGGGTTGCCCCCGTCAGATGCTGTCAGGATTATTTTTGAAGGAATTTTGAAGGCGATGAGGGAACTAGCTGGATAGGGGCTAGTGCCCCTATTAACGCGAAAGGGGGACGAGATGTTACAAGAATATCAGAAGAGTATGAATATCTTGATCGGCAGTGGAGCGCCTCTCTTTATTTTAGGAAAGTTCATTTTGCCGAATTTTCCTTCGGTGCCGGGGATCCTTGCACCTACAGCTGTCCTTGCAGGATATTTCTTACTACTATTTGGGTGCCGAGCATTGGCGAAAGCCAAGGGGTATAGCGGAACGATGGGGCTATTGGTAGGGCTTCTTTCAGTTTTAGGGCTGTTGATTCTTTTGCTTATGAAGGATAAAAACAAGTAGATTATGTGTCTGGACGAAGGAGCCCTTAAATAACATAGTCGTAATTGGGCACCAAGTCTGTTGGTTCTTTAGTTTTTATAGGTTTATTGAAATTGGGTTCGTCTATCGTCCACGACTACCCGCTGTTTTTTGTGTTCAGTTTTTCAGTTTTGCTTTGCACAGATTCAATATTATTCAAGACAAATCAAAGTATCACGAGATAAGTAAAATAAGTTTTTAACTTTTTGGTGGTGAAGATTAGTAAGATAAGGGAGGCAATATGTGGCATAAACGAGTTTTAACAATTCTTTTTAGTGCGTTATTTGTTCTTGGTTTCTTTCATAATACATATGCAGATGAGATAGAGCAGAAGTTTAAGGATGTTTGCGTAGCCTTAGCAAAGGAATCATCACAAACAATAAGTCCAACAGGAAAAGAAAATGCGGTTTCGGATAAAGAAATAGAAGAAACTTTTACTCGTCAGCGTAAACTATTTAAAGAATGGCAAGAAGAATTAAGAGGCCTTATAAAAACAAGCCCTCAGAGTATATGGGCTGATGATGCACAGTATATAATTTCTGCTCTAAGTATAGAAGACCCTAAACAGAATGCCATAGAGTTAGAATTGGTATTGAGTAATTATCCAGACATAAAGATTGAGGATTGGACTAAAGAAAATCTTTTATTACTACTACCAAGCAAACTTGATGAACAAATTGTAAGATTAGAACTATGCAGTCTATATAAACAATTAGGGGAAACAGAGAAACTTAACAACCTAGCAGAAGAATCAATAAAAAAGTTTCCTGAGAAAACCGAGTTGTTTCAAGAAATGCTGAACCGTAAATCAATAAGGAGCATTTGAAGTGATTTTTGGTGATGAAATTATGGAGAAAAGGCGATTTTGAGGAGGAGAAAGATGAAAAAAATATTCATTGGGGTAGTTATCCTCTTTTTATCCGTAGCAGTTTTATTATTTGCCAAAAATATAGTGGTAAAAATTGTTATTGAAAAAGGCGTTGAGCTTGCCACGGGGCTTCAATTACGCATGGACAGGTTCGAGGCAGGTATTTTCAGGTCTCGTATTAATATCGACGGCCTAAAGTTATATAACCCCAAGGATTTTGAGGACAAAGTTATGGTTAGCATGCCCAATGTTTATATTGATTATAACTTGCCGTCCATTATTAAAGGCAAGATGCACTTTTATGATATTAAACTAAACCTGGAAGAGTTTGTTGTGGTAAAGAACAAGGATGGCAGGCTTAATCTTGATTCTCTAAAAGTTGTCCAGGCGCAGAAGGAAAGTAAAGACAAGCCTAAACCAAAGGCTTTTGATATTCAGGTAGATAATTTAGAGCTTAAGATTGGCAAAGTTATGCTTAAGGATTATTCCGGGCGCAGTGGAGCCTCTGTGAAAGAGTTTAATGTAAATATAAATGAGAAGTATGCTAATATTACAAATGTAAATGCCATTGTGAGCATTATTGTTGTTAAGGCCCTTATGAATACCACGATAGCAGGGATTACAAACTTTGATATCAGGGGCTTAAACAATACGGTGACAGATGTTTTGTCTAAATCAACTAAACTTGCAACTGACGCTGCAGCAAAAGCGGTAAAGACAGTCGGGGATACCGGTAAAGCTGCCATTAAGTCGGCAGGAGAGATAGTAGATAAGTTTAAGCTCCCGTTTGGAAACGAATGAATTTGCCTTTATAGCTTAGCCTTCCATGATTTTGCGACAGCCAAAGTGTTTTTATTGAAGGCAATAATGTAACCGGCCAGGAAACAGCAAAATGAGCATAGTAGAGAATGCTTTAAAATTCCTAAAAAAAAGAGAATTTGTCGAAATCGCTACAGCTGACAAAGAAGGCAAGCCGAATTCTGCCCCGAAAATATTATTGAAGGCAGAAGACAGGGAAGTTTATCTTATTGATTACAGTATCGGCAAGACTTTTTATAACCTGCAGGTTAATCCGAGAGTTTGCTTTTCATTTATTGATTCTAATTCGCTTTTTGGGTATAGATTAAGCGGAAAAGCGGAAATAATCGAAAAAGGCTTAATTTATGACGAATGTTTAAAAGAATTACGGGAGAAAGAAATAAAGCTTACCGTTGAGCGGGTTGTTAAAGGAGTACATGATAATAAAGACCATAAAAACTTTGAATTGGAAATGTCCGGCCACTTTTTGATATATAAAATTAAAATCGAAGAAGGTTCGGAAATAAGCCCCCGCGGCCAAATAAAGAAAGAAGACTGCTAAGTGGGTATAAAAAGAAGCGGAAAAAAGATAAGCAAGGAGAGGCATATGAAAAAAAATACCCCAAAAGAATTGTCTATTGATGCGCTGCGGAAGATTGATGCTTATTGGCGCGCTGCAAACTACCTTTCAGTGGGCCAGATTTATCTTCTTGATAATCCGCTGTTAAAAGCTCCTCTTGCGCTTAAACATATTAAGCCGCGCCTCTTGGGGCATTGGGGGACAACGCCCGGATTAAATTTTATCTACGTGCATCTTAACCGCCTGATTAAAAAGTACGGTTTGGATATGATATATATCACCGGGCCGGGCCATGGCGGGCCGGGTTTAGTTGCTAATGCTTATTTGGAGGGCGCATATAGCGAATATTACCCGGATATTTCTCAAGATGAAGAAGGGATGAGAAAACTTTTTAAACAGTTTTCTTTTCCCGGAGGCATCCCCAGCCACGTCGGCGCAGAAACTCCCGGCTCCATGCATGAAGGCGGAGAGCTTGGGTATGCGCTTGCCCATGCATTTGGCGCGGCATTTGATAATCCTGATTTGATTGTGGCTTGCGTAATCGGCGACGGAGAAGCGGAAACCGGGCCTTTAGCTGCCGCCTGGCATTCTAACAAATTCCTAAATCCGGTTATTGACGGGGCAGTTTTACCGATCCTGCATTTAAATGGTTATAAAATATCAAATCCTACCATTCTTGCGCGTATTGATAAAGATGAACTGAAACAGCTTTTTATCGGGTATGGATACGAGCCGTATTTTGTTGCAGGATCTGATCCTAAAATAATGCATCAGCTTATGGCTAAAACCCTGGAGGCAGTAACCAAGAAGATTAAATCTATCCAATCTAATGCGCGCAGCGCTAAGAAGGCGATCATGCGCCCGCGCTGGCCGATGATTATTTTACGCACCCCTAAAGGGTGGACAGGGCCAAAGAGCATAGACGGGTTAAAGACGGAGGACTATTGGCGTTCGCATCAGGTGCCGTTTTCCGAAATGGCAGAAAAGCCCGGACATATACGCGCCCTTGAAGAATGGATGAAGAGTTATAAACCGCAAGAGCTTTTTGATAAATCCGGCCGCTTGATGCCGGAACTTTCAGAGCTTGCGCCAAAAGGGAAACTGCGTATGAGCGATAATCCGCATACTAACGGAGGATTATTGCTGCGCGATTTAAGGCTGCCGGATTTCCGTAAATACGCCGTAAAAGTTGATAAGCCCGGGACTACCGAATCAGAGCCGACACGCATTATGGGAATTTTCTTGCGTGATGTTATGAAGATTAACCAGAAGGCCAGGAATTTCCGGGTATTCGGCCCGGATGAAACAACTTCTAACCGGCTGGGCGCAGTGTTAGACGTTACTAACCGCACCTGGATGGCTAAGATTCTACCCGAAGATGACCATCTTTCCGTAGACGGACGGGTTATGGAAATCTTAAGTGAACATACCTGCCAGGGATGGCTGGAGGGTTATCTGCTTACAGGCAGGCATGGATTCTTTTCATGCTACGAGGCATTTATCCACATTGTGGATTCTATGTTTAACCAGCACGCAAAGTGGTTAAAGACTTCGCGCCGCATCTCTTGGCGCCGTCCCGTTGCATCGCTCAATTACCTTTTGACTTCGCATGTCTGGCGGCAGGATCATAACGGCTCTAGCCATCAGGATCCGGGATTTATTGACCATGTCGTTAATAAGAAAGCGGAAATTATCCGTGTTTATCTTCCTCCGGATACAAATACTTTGCTTTCCGTGACGGACCACTGCTTGCGCAGCCGCCATTATGTAAATGTTATTGTTGCCGGTAAACATCCGGGCTTGCAATATCTGGATATGGATTCGGCTATTCAGCATTGCACAAAGGGTATCGGTATCTGGGATTGGGCCAGCAATGATCATGGCAGCCAGCCGGATGTGGTTATGGCCTGCGCCGGAGACGTGCCTACATTAGAAACCTTGGCCGCGGTAGATATATTGCGGCAAAAGTTCCCTGATTTAAAAATTCGTGTTATAAATGTTGTGAATTTGATGACCCTTCAGCCGCAGAGCGAACATCCCCATGGGCTTTCAGATAAGGATTTTGACAGCTTATTTACCGTAGATAAACCGATTATCTTTGCTTTTCACGGTTATCCCTGGCTTATCCACCGGCTGCTTTATCGGCGGACCAACCATAAGAATATACATGTGCGCGGATATATAGAAGAAGGGACCACCACCACGCCTTTTGATATGACGGTGTTAAATGAGCTTGACCGTTATAATTTAGCCGATGATGTTATCGACCGCGTAGCCCGCCTGCAAAACCAGGCCGCGCATGTCAAGGAATGGCTGCATAATAAGCTGATTAAACATAAACAGTATATTGTTTCTTACGGCGAAGATATGCCGGAGGTCCGTAACTGGAAATGGCCGTATTAAAGAAATTTCTGTCTGCGATAATTATTTTTGTTGTTTTAATCAGCGCTTTTTTTGTCTTTAAAGGGCTTGTCCTGAATTTATCGGAATCTTTTGCCAAAGACGAGCTTGTCCCTGCAGGGCTGAAGGAGGCGCTGTATTGGCAGGATGCAGGCGGCGGAAAGATTCAATGTTTTTTGTGCCCCCGGCAATGCCTGATATTTAATAATCAGCGCGGGTTTTGCCGGGCGAGAAAAAATATTAACGGCAAGCTTTACGCTTTAACTTATGGCCAGCCCGTAGCTTTGCATGTTGACCCAATAGAAAAAAAGCCACTTTTTCATGTTTGGCCCGGGACTAAATCTTTTTCCATCGCCACTGCCGGATGCAATTTAAGGTGTAAGTTTTGCCAGAACTGGGAAATTTCACAGCTAGACCCCGAATCCGTTAAGACCGCATTTGTTCCGCCTCAAGAAATCGTAAAACGAGCCAAAGAGTCCGGTTCAAAAACCATAGCTTTTACTTATACTGAACCGGCGATCTTCTACGAATACATGCTTGATATAGCAAAATTGGCCAAAGAGGAGGGGATTGCCTGCGTTATGCACTCTTCGGGATTTATAAACGAGAAGCCGCTGCGCCAATTAGCCAAGTATTTGACTGCGGCGAATATTGATTTAAAAGGTTTTAGCGACAAATATTACCTTTCTTTTTGCGAAGGTGATTTAGCCAGCGTGCTTAAAGCAATTAAAGTGTTGAAAGAGGAAAATGTCTGGATAGAAATAACCAATCTTGTCATCCCTACGGCAAATGATTCCAATGAGGATTTAACTAATCTTTGCCTGTGGGTAAAAGATAATTTAGGCGCTGATACACCTGTGCATTTCTCAAGGTTTTTCCCGATGTATAAGCTTTTGGATTTGTCTCCGACTCCGCTGGCGAGCCTTATCCGCGCCAGAGAGATCGCCCAAAAAGCAGGGTTGCGTTATGTTTATATCGGAAATGTGCCTCAGGATTCCGGAGCGGATACAATATGCCCTGCATGCGGGAAACTCTTAATCAAGCGCACGGGTTATACAATATTGGAGAATAATATCACCGGGGGAAAATGTAAATTCTGCAAATTTGAGGTTTGCGGAATATGGGATTAACCGCCGAGGTTTCTTAAAGCAAAAACCGCGTTAAGCAGCACTAGCGTTAAGATGGTATGGGGTATTCCAAGGAAGGGGATTAAAAGAATTCCGCAGACTAGCGTCCCTAAAAATGCTCCGGCAAGGTCCATTGAGTAGATAGTTGTAGGTATATTCTCCGTTTCAAATTTATTTTTGCTTAAGATACGCGTAAGGAGAGGGTAAGCAGCCCCGGTGAGCAACCCGCATATTAAAGCCAGCAAATAGAAAATAAAATCTGCATAATTTAGCCTGCCGATTGCCTCTATTTTTAAGAATAAAATAAAAACCGTAAGCATCCAGAATAAATAAATCCTCGATATATAATTGGCACGGTAATTTTTGATCCTGTTTACGCAAAAAGCCCCGATGCTTAATCCTCCCATAAACAGCGCAATTAACATTCCCAACTTCCAGAAAAGGGCGCCGCAGTAAAGCTGGAACAATACAAAGATTATTGAAGTAAGGCTGATTGAGCTAAAACCTAAAACTACGATATTTAAAAGCCCCAGAACCCTCTTTGATACAAAACTTATTGTTATTAAAATTATCCCGCAGAGGCAAAGGAGTGTTATTATCGACCGGTGTATTTTATTAAACTCTATTTTTATGCCGGGATAAAACTTTGTTTGTTCCAAAATTAGGTAATTCAGGAATGCAACCGGCGCAAGATCGGTATTGGCGGCTATTTTATTATCGAGCATAGTTTCGGTATAATCACGCATTGAAGGGTTAAGAAGGTCCTTGAGGTGGTAGATCGTAAAAAAATGCGTATCCGGGTTTTCCTCGGAAAAATTATTAAGCAGGTAATCTGCGGTAATTTTCTTATCTCCGGATGCGATGACAATCATAGAGTCGGATGGGATAATAAAACTGTTTGCGAATGCGTTGTTTACTGCGTTAGTTATGCTGGAATTAAATTTTACAAACTGGGGGCTTAAGATCTCTCTTTTCGAGGGTATGGTAAAAGAGAATATCCCGCTTTTCTTTAGCCGAAGGGCAATTAACTTAAAGAACTCCTCCGTAAAATAACGGTTTAATCCGAGATTAGCAGGCGCAGGCATATTCATCAAAATAGCGTCGTATTTCTTGCCTGTCTTCTTAAGAAATAACCGGGGGTCATCAGTGATAAAATTAACTTTATCTTTTATTCTTGAATTTAGCCCAGCTTGGCTGATTTTTGAAATGATTGGGTTTATTTGAAGCAAGTCAAGTTGCGCAGGGTTATATTTGATTATTTCTTCAATTTGCCCGGATAAGGCAGAACCGATAAAGAGGATATCTTTTTTTAAACCCGGGCTAACTGCTGAAAGGCTTGCATGAATAAACTCTTCATTTGCGGACCTATCTTCGCTGGTGGCTAACAGAGAGCCTCCGGAGAATAACATTGTGGTTTGAGCTTTCTGCGCGGCAATGACCGGGCCATAGCCGGTGCCTAAATTAAAAAGAATATCCGCGTTATCCAGCTCTTTTTTAAGGATGGAATCAAAACTAAAGGTTGAGATGATGGTTACGCCGATTATAATTGCAGTTGTAAAGACTTTCTGTCTGATTTTTTTTATCCCCGGAAGCAAAAGCAGGGGCAATAAAGAAAATACCAGCGGATTGGCATAATTTTTAAGATAAAGCGTAAAAAATACCCCTCCTAAGAAAAACCCGGCAGCTTCAAAGGCAAAGAATTTGGCGTAAGCATTATTTTGAACAGGGTTATTTTTAATATATTCCCTGACAAAGTGCCTGAAGGCAATGCCGACGGTAAAGGCAATAGGCGCGATTAAGATAAGGCTTAAGAAAAGGGTAAGCCCCAAGCTTGTTGCTTCGTAATATTTTAATCCGATTAATGATTTTATAAGATGGATCAGGCAGATGGAGAGGGAGAAAATTATTGCAATCAGGGCTGGAAGCGTTGAATTTAGGAGTTTTTTAGGGATCCTGAATATGCTTCCTAGTGAGCAAAATATAATCCAGAAACCGCAAGCCGCCAGAAAAGCCAGTTCGTTTCTGGCGATTGAAAAGTTGAATTCGCGTAAAGTAACAAGCTGGAATATTGAGGCAATTATCCCCAAAGGCACAAAGATAATCATAGACAACCTTCCCTTTTGTTATTATATTAAGCCTAAGATGAAAGAAAGTCTATATTATTTATTCTTAAGCGGCCTGATTCTTGGTTCCGGCCCGTGCATAGGTTTCTGCGCTCCGGTTTTAGCAGGGTTTATTGCTACATATAAGCCTTCTTTAAAGAGGGCCCTTGTTTCTTATCTGTCTTTTTCTTCTGCCAAGCTGTTTAGTTATATGTTTCTCGGCGCTTTATGCGGCATGTTCTCCGGTATACTAAAAAGCGGAGTTTTTATAGGTTATCTTAAGGCTGTAAACATAGCTTTAGGAGCATTTGTGCTGTTGATTGGCATATTGACTATTATTTCAAAAGACCCGTTAAGCAGTAAATACTGTTCTTTTTTTTCAAAAGGAAATTTAAGAAACGCCAGCATCCTCGGGCTCTTGGCCGGATTTTCCCCGTGTTTGCCTCTTTTGGGCATCTTAAACTATATAATTATAATATCTCAAACGCCTTTTGAAGGGATGTTTTATGCTTTTGCTTTTGGATTAGGGACGGCTATTTCTCCGGCTATTTTGTTGGTTGGATTATCGGGTAAGCTGGCAGGATTTCTTTCCGGTAATCATAAAATTAAGGCATTGGTTAGAGTTGCCTCAAGTTTGATCCTTATATTTTTAGGAATTAGAATTATCTTAAAATAAGATTAGTTTCCGGCGCAAAAGAGTATATTCATTGACATTAAAGGGGATAGCTTTATAATAGCTGTAACGACGAGGGCATTGTAAGTAAAAAGAGCGGTTAAAAGAGGTAGTTTAAATGAATATATTTATAGGCAATTTGTCTTTTGAGGCCAAAGAATCGGATGTTCAGGGCTTTTTTGCTTCTTTTGGCAAGGTTGGCAGCGTGGTAATCGTAATGGAGAAGAATGGGAAGAAATCCCGAGGGTTTGGGTTTGTCGAAATGCCTGATGAACAAGAGGCGCTGGCGGCAATTGCCGCTTTGCAGGGCCGAGAAATATTGGGCCGGCCGGTTAATGTTATGCCTGCTTTGCCTAAGAAAGAAAAAATCCGGCCCAAAGAGCATAAACAGGAAAATCCAGGCAGTGTTTTTCCTCTTAAGCGCACAGGTAAATATAGGGAGGGCAGGCGTACGCTTAGTTTTATGAAACGCCGTCTGGCAGGCGGCATTACTGCTCCTGTTGCAGAGCGTAAATTTAAAGCCAATCCTATGCGTTGGCGCAAGAAGTCAAAATGGGCTACTCCTTATCAGAAACCCGAGGGTGAGCCTAAGCCCTGGAAGAGAACTGAAGGCCGAGCTAATCCTTGGATTAAAAGAGAAGGCGTTAAATCAAAGCCTTGGGAAAAAACCGGAGATAAACCTAAGCTTTGGCGTAAAAGCAGCTCCGCGGCGGGAAAAACACGATCAAAAACAGGCAGGGGTTTTATAAAGCATAAGCGATGAAATTAAAACTTAATCTTTTTCCGGTTGTTCCGAAGTTGGAAGAAAAAATAGCGGGCATTATTCAGGAGGCAGTAGATGGCCGCGCCAGCATAGTTGAGATTGCTTATGGCCCGGCAGCCGATAGCGTCAAAAAACGCATCCTCAATTTCCTGAACAAAAAAGAAATCCGCCGGCTTTATACAAGGTTAGAGAAGACTGATAAGGGATGGGGAAGGGTTTATTTACATTTTAGGTGGAAATAGGATAGCTATGAGCGAAGGTAAACTTATTGACGAATTTTATTCGCTGGTACAGGTTGATGACCAAAACGGCAATTATGCCTTAGATATTAAAGACGGCAGCTATTTTGGCATGCCCTTAAAGAGCATTGTTGATGCGGAAAAGCGCCTGCGCTCAAACGTTCAGCATGGAATTGCTTATTTTTCCATGGAGTATGGTTTGGCTACCAGCTGTTATAATAAATTATCCAGCCAACTGGCTTTAAACCCTAAAAATAAACTTCCTGAAAATGCAGTGTTCTCCAATTACCGCGTGGCGGATTATTTCTTTGCCCTGCATCAGGACAATATTATTGATTTGCCAATTTACAGCGGCGGTTTGGGTATATTGGCCGGAGATACGGTTAAGACTATGGCTGACTATAAGCTTCCGGCAGTCGGTATTGGGATACTCTGGAATTCCGGCTACTTCAGGCAGAAGTTTTGGTTTAAATACGGACAGGCCCCGGAGAAAATGCGCTGGGACCCGCATACTTATCCGGGCCTGGTCCCTTTAAAGAACAGGATTAAAATCTCACTTAAGTCGGAAGATGTTCATATCAGGCTTTGGAAATATTATGTTTACAGCCATAAACATGATGCTGTGGTGCCGCTTGTATTATTAGATTCTAATATAGAGCCTAACAGCCAGCGCGCAAAAGATTTAACTGATCAACTTTATCGCAGCGATAACGTTTTCTTAAAATTATTGCAAAGGGTAATGCTTGGTTTCGGAGGGGTAAGCGCCCTTAGTGAGTTAGGTTATAATATTGATATACACCATCTTAATGAGGGCCATGCTGTATTTGCTTTTGTGGCCAAGGCAAGAGGTTTGTCGCAGGATGAATTAGAAAAACTAAAAAGGAAATTTGTTTATACCTGCCATACTCCGGTTGAAGCCGGCCATGACAGGTTTTCTTTTGACGATTTAAATAAGGTGCTTAAGAAAGAAGATACGGATATAATTGAGAAATTCGGGAAAGAGCGTTCAGGGCTTGCTAATCTTACGCTGCTTTCTATGAATGTTTCCTCGGCGATAAACGCCGTTTCTCATAATCATCAAAAGGTTATGCATATCCAGTTTCCTAAATACAAGGAGCAGATACAATATGTAACTAATGGAGTCCATCCTTATACCTGGGTCTCTAAAGCATTTAGTGAACTTTTTGAAGAATTTCCCGGGACATTCCCGGATTTTAAGAATAACCCCATGATTTTGTCAAGGGCATCTGAATTGAATGGTAATTCTGATTTCCGCGCTAAAGTTTGGCAGGCGCATCAGGCCAACAAAGAGGAGTTTTGTAAGCTTTTAGAGAAATGGTCGCTTGATAAGAATCTATTTACTATCTGTTGGGCAAGGAGGATAGCCGCGTATAAAAGGCCGAGTTTAATTTTGCATGATATAAACAGGCTGGTGAGTATCGCAGAACGTATAGGGCCTTTGCAGATTATTTTAGCTGGTAAAGCCCATCCTAACGATAATCTCGGTTTTACTTATGTTAATGAAATGTTAGATAAGGTGGATAAGCTGGCTGAAGATTATAATAAGCTTAAAATAATCGTTTTGGAGAATTATGATATTTCTCTGGGGCGGTTACTTACATCTTCTGTTGATGTCTGGCTGAATAATCCTCTGCCGCCTTTTGAGGCCAGCGGCACAAGCGGAATGAAAGCGATTTTAAACGGGGTGCTGCAAATGAGCACGGTTGATGGCTGGGTAGCTGAAGCAACGGATAAAAAACTTGGCGCATTTTTTGGTTATAAAAATAGCGAAGGCAGCGTGGGTAATGAAAATGACCTGCATATGAACGATGACGCCGAAGAGCTGTATCATGTTTTAGAATCGCTAGCCGGTTTATATTATAAGACTAATCCTGCAGGTAAAGTAAAAACTTCTTCAGAGTGGATAGATATGATGATTGAATGTATCTGTACTTCGGCAAGGTTTAATACTTACCGTATGCTTGATCAATATAAGAAGAATATCTGGAATATCGGCTGATAAGCTTATAGATTTATACCTTGTCGTGTGGTAAACTATAAAACCTTGCGCCCATAGCTCAACTGGATAGAGCACCAGCCTACGGAGCTGGTTGTTGCTGGTTCGACCCCAGCTGGGCGCATTTAATTCCCTTACCGTGATCGAAAAACAGATTTTTTATATGCAGGAAGCGATCAAGGAAGCCATTCAAGCTGCCGAAGAGGACGAGGTCCCGGTTGGAGCGGTGGTCGTATATAAGGATAAAATTATCGCCAAGGCCCATAACCAGGTTGAGCGCCTGAAAGACCCTACCGCTCATGCCGAAATGCTGGCAATCACCAGCGCCGCCAATTACCTGGGGACAAAGTGGTTGAACGAGGCAAGCCTCTATGTTACAATTGAACCTTGTAGCATGTGCGCTGGGGCGCTTGTCCTTGCACGGATAAAAAATTTATATTTTGGCGCAAGTGATCCTAAAACCGGCGCCTGCGGTTCGGTTGTCAATATTGCAAACCATAAAAAATTAAATCACCGCATCAAGGTGACCAAAGGCGTTCTGGAAGAAGATTGCTGTTTTCTGCTCAAAGAATTTTTTAAAAGAAAAAGAAAAGTCTCTGGAGAGGTGGCTGAGTGGTCGAAAGCAACTCACTGCTAATGAGTTGACCTGGGCAACTGGGTCCCTGGGTTCGAATCCCAGCCTCTCCGAAATTGATACCATTTCGAACCATCGGGGGTTTTTCCTGGTTCTTCCGGTTCGATTGTAAATGCGTCCGCCAGTTTTTTCCTGAATCCTCCTTCGGAGGGTATGTTTAAAAATGGGTTGAGTTGCCGGGGATTCGAACTCAATCTTCGTAAAAAGGGGGGTATCAATGAAGGCGTTCTTTAAATGGGTGCTTTATGTGATATTCTTAATTTTGCCTCTGATGCTTTTACGGTTTGTTAGCTTTCTAAGCCATCAGATGCGTTGGGAAATTGGAAGCCCCACAATGCCCGGTTACAATTGGTTTCGGTGGAGCCACGCGTATTTAATTTTAGGATCACTTTTTTGTTTAGCTTTGTACGTCCCTACGATAATTGCAATTATGAAAAAGAGCCTAAAGCCATTATTAATAACAACTGGGCTTATAGTTTTGTTGGTTGCGGGAAGTATCGCCTTAGCCATTATCGGTAGGAATTCCTACTATGATCAGCAAGTAAGAAATGCTGAAAAAGCTTTAGCGAAGAATCCAAAGGATTCTATGGCATTAGAAAGAATGGCGACTGCCTATTCAGAAAAGGGTGAATATGCTAAAGCAATTGAGCTTTTCAATAAGGCTCTGGAGATAACAAAAGACCCCGCTTATGTTATTCATGATCGTGGAAGTGCTTATGCAGGTGCCCGGTCATATGATTTAGCGATAGCTGATTTTACTAAAGCGATGGAAATGAAATCCGCTCAGAAGGAATTTGTGGCACAGTGTTACAATGATCGGGGTGTAGTTTATTTTAAGTATGGGAAGTATCAAAAAAGCCATAATGATGTTATGAAGGCTATCGAGATGGGTTATCGAGTCCATCCGGGATTCCTTGCTGCACTGGAGGAAAAAGGTTTTCAAGTTTCACAGTAGGATCTATGGCTTCGACTGGCGTTTACGACTACCCGTAAATTTCCATCAATCTAAGGAGTAAATCAATGAATATGTCGATCGGCTTAACATTCCCGGGCACTCTGCAGGATGAATCGATAATCTGTTATATCTGTAAGAAGTTCAATGTTACTCTGAATATCATTGAGGCGTCTTTTTCCATGGATGCCGGGTGGGCAATATTACAAATAGAAGGCGAAGAGCCGGAAGTAAAATGCGTTTTTGACTACTTAGCGGGAAAAGGCGTAAAAGTTCAGCAGATCCAGATAAATAAAAAGTAACCACTTTCTCTATTCCATGTCATATACTGTTTTTGCTTTAAAATGGCGTCCGCAGGAGTTTGAGAGCATTGTCGGGCAGGACCATATCGTCGGCACTTTAAAAAATGCCATCTCAAAAAACAGGCTTGCCCACGCCTATCTTTTTGCAGGGCCAAGAGGGGTAGGAAAAACCTCGACCGCAAGAATACTCGCCAAATCACTTAATTGTAAAGAGGGCCCGACCTTAAAACCATGCCAGAAATGCCCGTCGTGCCTTGAGATCAATCAGGGGCGTTCACTTGATGTTATTGAAATAGACGGCGCATCCAATCGCGGCATTGACGAAATCAGGGCGCTGCGCGAGAATGTAAAATTCTCTCCGACGAACGGTAAATTTAAAATCTATATTATTGATGAAGTCCACCAGATCACCCCGGATGGTTTTAATGCTTTGCTTAAAACCCTTGAAGAGCCTCCGGAGTTTGTAAAGTTTATTTTTGCTACGACCCATCCGCAGAAAGTCATGCCGACAATTATCTCGCGCTGCCAACGCATGGATTTCCGCAGGATTACGACAATTGAAATTATCTCACAGCTTGAAAAGATTATCCGCCAGGAGAAAATTGCCGTGGATAAAGAGGTGCTTTTCGCGGTAGCTAAAAGCAGCGACGGTTCCTTAAGGGATGCGGAGTCAGTTTTAGACCAGCTGGTATCATTTGCCAAAGGGAATGTGTCATTAAAAGACGCCATTTCTGTTTTAGGGATGGTCGAACAGGAAGTTTTATTCTCTCTGGCAGATAAAATAATCCATAAAGATCCTGCAGGGGCCTTAAAACTTTTTAATGATATTATAGATGATGGAAAAGATCCGGTGGTATTTTTAGTTAATTTGATCGAACATTTCCGTAATTTAATGGTTGCTAAAGTCTCAAAGGCCGATGCAAAATTGGTCGACCTTCCTCAGGAGATTTGCGACCGCCTGCTCGAACAAAGCCAGATGCTTAGCATGGAAGAGATTTTTACCGTTTTTAATATTTTAGTTGCTACTCAAGAAATGACTAAACGCCTGGATTCTCAGCGCATACCGCTTGAGATAAGCTTGGTAAGGCTGGCGCATAACAAATCAGAGGCTCGTTTTGGATCATCAACCGCCCGGCAGGCGCATCCTTCGGAAAAACTTGAGACGCCTTCTATTCCTCAAGCTCCCAAGGATAAGTCAAATTTACCGCCTAAGCAAGAGCCTGAAGGTAAACCGGCAGTTGCACCCATTGAGAAAAATGTCCCGCCGGCCCAACAAATCGCTTCAATTACTTTAGAGAGCGTGAAAAATGTTTGGGATAATATTATAAACAATTTGGCAAAGATTAAAATGTCGGTAGCTACTTATTTAAGCGAGGGGCAACCGACAAAAGTGGCCGGGAACATGGTAACCGTAGCATTTTCTAAAAGCTGTTCCTTGCATAAAGAATCCCTTGAGGCAAAAGACAATAAGGCAATAATTGAGAAAGCAGCTTCTGAATTATGCAATGCGGATTTAAGGGTGAATTTTGTTTTAGTTGCAGATATGCAGCAGAATACAGAAGCGCGCAGTACCCCGTTTATCAGGTCTGCGCTTGATATGTTCGGAGGAAGGGTGATTAAAGAAGAATAATGGCAAATTATACCGCTTCAATAGAAAAATTAATTGAATGTTTGATTAAGCTCCCCGGAGTCGGCAGGCGTAGTGCCGAACGCATTGTAGCCCATGTTTTAGGCGCCTCGAAGGATGAAATTAAAACATTATCTGCTGCTCTTGATAAAGTAAAGGAAAGCGTGCGCTCATGCCGGATCTGTAATAATTTAAGCGAGGAAGAGACCTGTAAAATCTGCCAGGACCTCAGGCGCCAAAAAGATATTGTCTGTGTGGTTGAAAAGCCAAGCGATGTTACGGCGATTGAAAAAGCAGGTAATTTCCACGGGCTTTACCATGTCCTCTTGGGTTCGATATCTCCGCTTGAAGGAAGGGGCCCCAGCGACTTAAAAATTGAAGGGCTAATCGAGAGGATAAAGCAGGGCAGCATCAAGGAAATAATTATTGCAACTGACGCCGATACTGAAGGGGAAACCACCGCTATGTATCTTACTAAATTGCTTAAGCCGACAGGCGTGTATTTGAGCCGCATCGGGCTGGGGATACCGGTAGGCTCCAATCTGGAATATGCTGACGCTACTACCCTCTCGAAGTCTTTAGAATCTCGCCGCACAATTTAACCGTTATGATTAATATTACCAATCTATCTAAAAATTACGGCCCTAAGGTGCTTTTTGAAAATATCTCCCTTAATATAAATAAAGGAGAGAAAATCGGCCTTATCGGGCCCAATGGCACGGGCAAGAGTACTTTATTTTCCCTGATTTTGGGGGAAACCGAAACCTCCAAAGGCGAGGTAAGGCTGAATAAAGGGGTGCATATCGGTTATCTCCCGCAGGAAGCAAGTTTTAAATCCGAGCATACCGTGCTTGCGGAGTTGACCGAGGGCGACGAAAGGATAATGCGCCTTAAAAAGGAAAAAGAATCGCTGGAATATAAAAATGAAGCGGGTTCAAAACGTTACGGCGAAGTATTGCATGAACTTGAAACTCTGGGTTTTTTTGAGCTTGAGCATAAAGCTAAGAAAATTCTTTCCGGGTTAGGTTTTAAGGAAAAAGATTTTATGAAGCCGATTCTAGAGATGAGCGGAGGATGGCAGATGCGCACCCTTTTAGCCAAACTGCTGACTTATCATTATGACCTCCTGCTTCTGGATGAGCCGACTAACTATTTGGATTTAAATGCTGCTATCTGGCTTAAAGATTATCTGTCCGGGTTTAGAGGCACATTTATTATGATCTCGCATGATAGGGCATTTTTGACCGATGTGACCAATTATACCCTGATTTTGGAAAATGGCTCGATTTTTAAAGTAGAAGGAAACTATGAGCATTATGAGGAAATAAAAGCGCAAAAACGCACGCATTTGATTAAACAGGCTAAAGAGCAAGACAAAAAAATCCAACAGTTAGAGAAATTTGTGGCGAGGTTTCATGCTCAGCCGAATAAGGCAGCCTCGGTGCGCGCCAAGAGGCGCGTTTTAGAAAAAATGGAGGATAATAAAACCGTCCTGCCTCCTGACCCGCGCCAAAGTATTCATGATTTTTGCTTTCCCCAGACCCGCCGCTCGGGCCATCGGGTGATAAATTTAAAAAATATTTCAAAATCCTACGCAGATATACAGGTTTATAAAGATTTGGATTTTGAAATAACCTGCGGAGAGAAAGCGGTTTTAGCGGGAGAAAACGGGGCAGGAAAGTCCACTTTGTTAAAGATGCTGGCGGGTATTGTGGAAATAGACAGCGGGGAAAGGGTTGTCGGGCATAATGTGGATATCGGTTATTTTTCGCAAACCCGCACAGATGTTTTAAATATTGAAAATACCGTTTTACAGGAAGCTTATTCGGCTGCGCCCGGATATATGGCGGAGGAATCAATACGGACAATTTTGGGAGCGTTTTTATTCAGCGGGGAGGATGCCGAAAAAAAAGTCAAAGTTCTTTCAGGGGGAGAAAAGAGCCGGCTTATTCTGGCAAAGCTTTTAATTGACCCACCGAACTTCCTGCTTCTGGATGAGCCGACTACGCATCTTGATGTTGATGCTGTGGATGCTTTAGCGCAGGCGTTAAAAAGTTATGAGGGGACGATCGTTTTTATAAGCCACGATATTTATTTTGTCAGGTCGGTAGCGAATAATGTTTTTGAGGTAAAAAACGGCAGGGTAAGAAAGTTCCCCGGCGCGTTTGATTATTACCTTGAGAAGCGCGATACTTTAAGCGATGTTATTATTGATAAGCCTAAAATTCAGGCACGTAAACAAGCCCAGGAAATAAGAGAAAGAGTAAAGGAAGAAGAGCGGCTAAGTAAAAGCGAGGAGAAAAAGCGCAAGGCCAACAACTCCTTTATCCGTGATAAAATTAATAAATTGATAAAGAAACAAGAGGATTTGAAGCTAGAGAGTTATGCTAAGGCGCGCGCTTTATCCAGCCCGCATTTCTATCGCGATGAAGAAACAGCTAAAGAGTATGGCCGTCGGATGAAGGAGATTGAAAAGTTGATTTTAGAGGCTGAAAGCCAGATAAAAGCGCTTGAAAACCAGATTATTTAGTGTTAAAATGCACCACAATTAGATTTATTCCTCCTTTCCGCCACAGTGCGTGGCGGACCCGCCAAGATTTTTGGCGGGAGCTCAGTTGGTAGAATATTTGAATATGTTTCATGCGTATGTTCTAAGGAGCCTTAGGAATAATAAGCGATACGTGGGATTTACCTCTAAGATTATAGAATTACGATTAAACGAACATAATGAAGGTAAAAATAGTTATACCCGGAATAACAGGCCACATAGATTAATATATTCTGAATCATTTTCTGATGAGGAAGTTGCTCGTCAGAGAAAAAATTCTTTAAAACTGGTAATGGCCGAAAATTTCTAGATAAATAATTCCCCCTTAGCTCAGTTGGTAGAGCGAGAGACTGTTAATCTCCAGGTCCTAGGTTCGAGTCCTAGAGGGGGAGTTTGACTTCTTAACCCTCTGCGATATAATATATTGCAGAGGGTTAGTTCTATCTTATTATTTTAGAATTTAAGTAATTTATATAAAATGTAATGTAAGGAGGGGCCATGTTAATAAAAGATATAATGACAAAAAATGTTATTACGGTTAGCCCGGAGATGAAGATTCATAAATTGGCAAAATTATTTATAGATAAGAACATAAGTGGTGCTCCAGTAGTAGATGAAGCCGGAAAGTTATTGGGAGTTGTGAATGAGGAAGGCGTGATTTTTCAGGATAAAAAAGTGCATCTGCCAACCTTTATCAATCTTTCTTTTGGGTTTCTTACTTTGGGAAGCGAGAGATATAATGAAGAAATAAAAAAGATTACAGCAAGCACAGTATCCAGCATCATGGAAAAAGATATAACAACTATCAATCCTAATATCGAAATAGAGGATGCCGCTACTTTAATGCTTGAAAAGGAGATTTATTATCTGCCCGTGGTAGATAAAGATAAGTTAGTAGGTTTGATTACAAA
>Ga0265297_10004657_pt1 | contig 22057 bp, 15 predicted proteins | sample Munlanlwell13791_FD_192502 | JGI IMG/M metagenome (GOLD analysis project Ga0265297, IMG submission 192502) | Leachate microbial communities from a municipal landfill in Southern Ontario, Canada - Leachate well 137-91 | ecosystem: Engineered > Solid waste > Landfill > Unclassified | place... | reverse complement strand
GCAGGACTTCGCCCTCGGCGATCACGTTGGTGGCATCGGACAGCACTTCCATGACGTGCATGTCGTGCACCGAGACCATCATCTGGAAGGCGCGCGAATAGAGGAAATCGCCTACCAGCACGCTGGCGGCGTTGCCGAACTCGGAGTTGGCGGTGGCGCGGCCGCGGCGCAGGGCGGATTCGTCGACCACGTCGTCATGCAGCAGGGTGGCGGTGTGGATGAACTCGACCACCGCGGCCATCTCATGATGGTGTGCGCCCTGGTAGCCGAGCGCCTTGGCGCACAACACCACCATGGCCGGGCGCAGGCGCTTGCCGCCGGCGGCGATGATGTATTCCGCCACCTGGCGGACCAGCACGACCTCGGAATGCAGGCGGGCACGGATGACCCGATCCACTTCGGCCATGTCGTCGCGCAGCAGATCGGTCAGGGAGGTGTTCGTCAAAGGGCGGGGCGAAAGTGAGTTTGTATGGTGCCGGTAAGAGGAGTCGAACCCCCGACCTTCGCATTACGAATGCGCTGCTCTACCAACTGAGCTATGCCGGCGCGGCGCGGATTATAACAGAGGCCAGGCATATGTACGCTGGCCGAGTTTTGGCGCGCGGCCATCGATCAGATCGGCCAGGTGCTCGGCGCTGGCGGGGGCCAGGGTGACGCCGTAGCGGAACTGGCCGGCGTTGACGTACAGGTTGGCCAGCTCCGGGTGGCGGTCGATGATCGGCATGTTGCCGGGCGAGCCGGGACGCAGGCCGGCCCAGTGCCGGATCGGGCCTTGCGCGGCGACATCGGGCAGGACCTCGGCGACGAAGGCGGCCAGTTCGGCGCCGGCGGTCTCGGTGGTGGTCTTGTCGAAGCCGACTTCCTCCAGGGTGCTGCCGGCCAGGATATGGCCGTCCAGGCGTGGCACCAGGTAGTGGCCGCCCTGATAGACCACGCAGGGCAGGCGACCGGGTGCGGCGCGGTAGAGCAGCATCTGGCCGCGTACCGGGTAGACCGGCAGCCCGGCGGCGTGGGGGCCGAGCAGTTCGGCACTCCAGGCGCCGGCGGCGACGACGTAGCAGTCGGCCTGCCAGCGCCGATCGCCGGCGACCGCGGCGGTGACCTGTCCGGCCGAGCCTTCCAGGGTCACCGCGCCGACTCGGTCGTGAATGACGACGCCGGTTTGGCGCAGGGTCTCCAGCATTGCCTGCAGCAGGCGCGGGTTGCGAACCTGCGCCACCTCGGGCAGCCATAGGCCAGCACCGAACTGCGCCAGTTCAGCCGGCATCGGGGTGCCCGGCGCGGCGCGCTCGGCTGCATAGGGCGGCCGGATCAGCATGCCGCAGCGGCGGTATTCCGGATCGGTGCCCGCACGGGTGCGGATGCCGGCGATCCAGTCCGGGTACATGGCCTGGCTGTGTTCGGCGAGATCGGTCACGGCGGCCGGATAGTCCCAGGGCAGCAGCAGGCTGAGTATGCCGGCGCCGGCCCAGGACGATTCCCGGCCGAGCTCGCCGCGTTCCAGAACCTCGACCCGGGCGCCGCGCCGGGCCAGCGTCCAGGCCGAGGCCAGGCCGGCGATGCCGCCGCCGATGACGATGATGTGTGGGTTCACCAGTGGAATTCGTTAGGCTTTGGGAAGGGGGATGGTATCAAAGTCGCCGGCGGCGCCGGGCTACCTGGCTATCCGTGCGACCGCGATCCTGACCAGGAAGGACAGTGCGATCACCCCGAAGAAGACCAGTACCGAGGAATACCACGCCATGAATGCCAGCGACCCGAGGGCGCAGAGCAGGGACGTCACGACCCAGATCAGCCCGGCCGTCATCTCGCCGCCCATGGCCTTGGCGGGCAGCAGCACCTTACGGGTGCGGATCCCTGGAGGGTCCAGGAGGGCGCAAGCGCTCGCCTACGTTACACATTCCAGCCAGGCTTTAGCGCAGGGTCACCGGGATTTCCTGCTCGCGTTCCGGTGCGAATAGCGAGCCTGGCCTGCGTACCGTGACGGGCACGGTATCTCCCGGCAACTTGTCCAGAATGGCCAGCCGCAGATCGTCGCTGCTGCTCAGACGTTGCCCTGCAACGGCAATGAGGTAATCGCCGGCCAGAATGCCTGCCGACCCTGCCGCGCTGTTGGGTTCGAGGCTGTCCACCCTGATCCGGCCATCCTGTTCGCTGAAGGAAACGCCCAGATTGCCATTCGCCGGTAAATCCTGCGGAAGGGGGAAGAGCACTATGTCGGCGATATCCGGGCTCAGCATGTCGCCTGGATTGTTGAGTACGATGGCCATGCTCGTCGCCGTCCGGCGTGCCAGGCGCGACGGAATGCCGTCACCGTAGAAGAGGTGTCCCATGCCGGCCAGCACCACCATGTGGCGTCCGGGATGCTGCTTCAGATAGTCCGCCGCCCGCGCCGCCATGGCTTCGTCCCACAGCAACTGGGCATCGAGGAAATTATCGAAGGCAAAATTCATCCCCTGCGGATGCTGGTGAAAAGACGCCTGCACACGCTTCCGGTAGTTTTCGTTGCCCCGGTCGATTTCGGCGGGAAGCCATTTGCGCTCGTCGCCCGCCAGGGCCGCCAAGCCATGCATCGCTACCTTGTGGCTGACCTCCCGGGGGATATTCAAGGCCAGTACCGGGATGGCATGGTCGCGGGCGAATTGCAGGATGGGACGGTACAAGCGATAGTCCAGACGGTTGCCATGAAAATACCCTGCAAGCCGCAACATCGTGGCCTCGTCACTACGCCCGGCCACATAGTCGTCCAGGTGGGCCTGGTTCGGCTGGGAGAATAATTCCATGGCGATGACCATGTCGGGCTGAACCTGATGAATGCGGCGAATGATCTCCAGTTGGGCGAGGTGATGCTCATAGCGGTCATGCGTCTCGCCGACGAAGACCACCTGCTTGTCCAGCAGGTCGGGCATCAGACGGTCGAGGTTCGTCCTGGCTTGCAGATTCAGTGCCTGGCAGCAGGCAAAGCCGCTTTCGGGCGATTCGGCATGGAGCGGGGTCACGGCAAAGGGGGCCAATGCCAGGAGCAAGCAGAGGGTTCTCGGCAATTTGCCGCCATGCCGCCGATCGTGGAAGCCATGCATGTTTCCTCCTTCGGACACTGGAGATCGATGACTGTTCAGCATAGTCCAAGCCGGCGGCCGGGCGCTGCCGGCGATCTGGCCGGCAACCAGTTTGCTGTTGAGCCAAGGCATTTCAATCGAAGTGTAACTATATTGACTGAGGATGATGCTTGTGTGGGCATTGAATCGTTCGCTTGAATTCACATGGCGTTACCATAGGGAGGATAGGTATCCGCCCTGGAAACCATAGAACCTACAACGGAGATGAACATGAACGATCTATCTGGTGAAGTCACGAGTGAACAGCTGGTTGCCGATTTCAAGGTGGTGGTGGCCGACGCGGAAGCGTTGCTGAAAGCGACGGCTGGTCAAGGCGGTGAAAAGTTGGCCGAAATCCGCGCCAAGGCGGAAGACTCCCTCAAGGTCGCCAAGGCCAGGCTGGCGGATGCCCAGGAAGCGCTGATCATCAAAACCAAGGCGGCTGCCAAAGCGACCGACGCGTATGTCCATGAAAATCCCTGGCGTGCCATCGGCGTCGCCGCCGGTGTCGGTTTGGTGATTGGTTTGTTGATTGGCCGCCGCTAGCCGTTCGCCATGTCTGATCAAGCTCACGGGGAGAGCAAGGGGTTGCTGGCGTCGCTGACCGCGCTTGCGGCAACGCTGGTGGCCATGGCGCATACGCGCCTCGACCTGTTGTCGACGGACCTGGAGGAAGAACGAGAGCATTTCATCTCGCAGCTGGTGTTGGCCCTGGTCGCCCTGTTCTGCCTCGGGGTAGGCGTGGTGCTGGTCACGATCCTGCTGGTGGTGGCATTCTGGGACACGCAGCGCCTGCTGGTGCTGGGCGTGCTGGCGGGCTTGTTTTTGGCCGTGGGGGTTGCGGCATGGCGGTTCGCCCTGCACAAGGCCAGAACCAAGCCAAGACTGTTTGCGGCCAGCCTGACGGAACTGTTGAAGGACCGCGAACAGCTTGTTTCCCGTTCATGAACAACAAATTGATTCTTCTCGCCGAACGCCGTGAACAGTTGGTAGCCCAGGCCGCCGCACAACGAACGGCGCTGGCGCAAAGCATCGAGCCATGGCGCACGCCCTTGACCTGGGTCGACTTGGGGCTGGATGCGCTGCGGATTATCAAGCGTCGTCCCGTCTGGGTGGTCGGCGGCGTTGCCATGCTCGCGGCGATGCGCCTCAACCGAGTCGGAAAATGGCTGCGGCGGGGCTGGATAACCTGGCAGGTCGTGCAGAAACTGCGCAGCCGGTAGGCGCTACCTTGAGCTGGCGCAATCAGTTGAGGCGATGCAGCAGGAACCCTGGAGCAGTCCGAACTGCACCGGTTCATCGACCAGTTTCAACTGGGCCTCGCGGGTATCGACGCGTCCGTTCGGGGACCTGGTTCTCCTGAATTTCCGGTCCTGGTCCGATCAGCCTTTCGAGTCGTAAAACCGGATCAAATTGCGCCCGGCCTCCTTGGCTGCAAACATCGCCGCATCGGCCCAATTCAGGATGTCTTTCTGGTCGGTTTCATGATCGATGAACAACGCCACGCCGATGCTTGCAGTGCAATGATGCTCGATGGTGGCTTCGCCTTTCCCCTCCTGCCGGGTCGTCAGCCGATAGGGTTCCGATAGCGCGATACGGATCTTCTCCGCCACGATCTTGGCTTGCGAGGTCGATTCGGCCTTGTCCGCATGCAAATCCTGCAGCATCACGACAAACTCGTCGCCGCCAAAGCGCGCCACGGTGTCCATCTCGCGCACACAATTGCTCAGACGGTTCGCCGCATCGATCAGCAGGAAATCGCCAACCACATGCCCATGCGTGTCATTGAGGGGCTTGAAGTTGTCCAGATCAAGAAACATCAGTGCGCCATAGCGGCCACTACGCTGGCTGGCCGCCAAGGCCTGGCTCAAGCGGTCGCTGAGCAGGCGCCGGTTGGGCAACTGGGTCAGCGGATCGTAAAAGGCCATGTTCTTGATCTCGTCTTCCGCGGCCTTGCGCGCGGAGATGTCGGTTTGCGTGCCGACGTAGTGGGTGACGGTTCCATCGTCAGACTTCACGGCCGTGACCGTCAGCCATTTGGGATAGATCTCGCCGTTCTTGCGCCGGTCCCAGACTTCACCCTGCCAACAGCCAGTGCGCTTGATGCTATCCCACATCCCGGCATAAAAGTCCGCACCGTGACGGCCTGATTTGAACAGGCGCGGTGTCCGGCCCACCGCTTCCTCGGCCGTGTAACCCGTGGCTTCGGTGAAGGCGCGGTTGACCTTCAGGATCACGCTGTCGGCATCGGTGATCACCATGCCTTCCTGGGATTCAAACGCGACGGCGGCAATGCGGAGTGCATCTTCCGAGTGTTTGCGCTCCGTGATGTCGCGCGTGATGCCGACAAAGTGGGTCAACTGGCCTTGCTCGTCGCGCACGGGTGAAATCGTCAGTTCGTTCCAGAATGTGCTGCCGTCCTTGCGATAGTTAAGGATATTGCCGGAATAGCCTGTGGCATCCCGGAATGCCAGCCGTATCGCATCGATCTTTTCCGGATCGCTGAGCGGCCCCTCCAGAAAATGGTAGTTCCTGCCAATGATTTCCTCCGCGCTGTAGCCGGTGATCGAGGCAAAAGCCTCATTCGCCGAGAGGATGCAGTCGTCGGGGCCGATGATGATCACCCCTTGGGAAACGGCCTTCAGGGCCGCGTCGCTCAACCGAAGCCGCTCCTGATCCCGCTTGATTGCCGTGATGTCGGTCACCAGGCCGAAAACCCCCTGCACCTGGCCTTCCACGATGTGCGGAATGTATTGGGCCAACACGTACAGGGTTTCGCCGTTGGGTCTGGTCAACATGCCTTCGAACGACTGGGGTTCGCCAGCCAAGGCGGCGCGGATGTAAGGTTCGCGTATCCGGAACAGTTCCTCGCCGACCAGATCCGGAATCCGGATGCCGCGCATTTCCGCCTCCGAGCGGCCGAACAGTTTGGTGTATTCCCTGCTCGCAAAGGTGTAACGAAGATCCGGCGTCCAGTAGCCCAGCAGGGCGGGAATGTTATCGGCGATGGCCTTGACGAAATACTCGCTCTCCGCCAGTTTCGCCTCGGCTTGTCTGCGCTCGGTAATGTCGCTCAGGACGATACCCAGTACCGCTTCGCCACCCTGGTCCGGCGTCCCGGCGGTCGCCAGACGCAGCCAGAACGACGTGCCATCGTGCTTCACCATCCTTAATTCGCACGACTGCGGCTCGCCGGTCTCGATGAGGCGTTGGCGCAGTCGGTCGTAGATGGCTTCATCTTCCTTGAGGATGAAGCGGCTGATCGGCTGCTGCATCAGCACCTCACGATCCACGTCTAGCAGGCTGGCGGCGGTGAGATTGGCCTGCAGGATATAACCCGGCTCGCTGAGGGTGAGGTAGCCCACCAACGCCAAGTCATACAGGTCGCCCTGCTGCACGGTCTTCAGTTCGGCCCGCATCTGATCCTGCGCTTCATTCTGCTTGCCCGGTGCGGTCTGGTGCATCTGAAATTCATGCGGGAGCTCCTCGGTAGGGTGCGGCTACATGATACGTCTGAGTATTTCACCTCAATGGCCGCTCGCAAAGGGCCTTGTTCGCTTATCAGGTGATCGCTACGGTATTACTGTGTGATTACCTCGGCTGTTGCCGTTCTTTTTATGGGGGTATCTGGTAAAAAAAAGGCCGCACAGTTGGCGGCCTTTTTATGCGACTTGATTTTACGGCAAAAAGAACGATCAGGCGAAATTGGCTGCCACGAAGTCCCAGTTGACCAGGCTGTTCAGGAAGGTCTCGACGAACTTGGGCCGCAGGTTGCGGTAGTCGATGTAGTAGGCGTGTTCCCAGACGTCGACGCAGAGCAGGGCCTTGTCGCCGGTGGTCAGCGGGGTGCCGGCGGCGCCCATGTTGACGATGTCGACCGAGCCGTCGGCCTTCTTCACCAGCCAGGTCCAGCCGGAGCCGAAGTTGCCCACGGCGCTGGCCTGGAAGGCCTTCTTGAACTCGTCCAGGGAACCCCACTTGGCATCGATGGCCGCGGCCAGGGCACCGGTCGGAGCGCCGCCGCCGTTCGGCTTCATGCAGTTCCAGAAGAAGGTGTGGTTGGAGACCTGGGCGGCGTTGTTGTAGATGCCACCGGCTGGAGCGGTCTTGACGATGTCTTCCAGCGACTTGCTCTCGAAGTCGGTGCCCTTGATCAGGTTGTTCAGGTTGGTGACATAGGCCTGGTGGTGCTTCGAGTAGTGATAGTCGAAGGTCTCGGCGGACATGTGGGGTTGCAGGGCGTCCTTGGCGTAGGGCAGGGCGGGCAGTTGGTGTTCCATGTCTTATCTCCGGTTAGTAGTTGAATGCTGCAGTCGGGATTCTACGGGGATCGCCCGAATCCGGCAATAGTTGACTATAAATGTAAACTATTTGTCATGGATCAATAGGGGTATTGGGTCGGGTTCAGCGGACCGTGAATTCGACCCGATCCAGTTCGCGAGCCTCGCCGTCGACCAGCCGGACGACATGGCGACCGCGGACCAGCGGCCAGTCGTCCCCGTCCTGGGGTACCTCGTCCACGAACCAGCGGCTGCCGGTCGGCGGGTTGACGGCGCGCAGATGCAAGCGCTGGTTGGCCGAGGGGATGTCCGGGTCGAGGGCCAGGATGTCGCCATCGGCCGGTTGCACGATGGCGGCCGGCGGCCGGGCGGCGGTCCAGGCGGGCGAGCCGGGCTCGGTGCCGGCGATGAACCATTCCTGGCGGGAGGCCTCGCCGGGTGGCGTGACCTCCATGCGGACCAGCTGGGCCGGAGGTTTCGGTGCCCTGGACGGTGCGCCGGCATGCAGGCGTTCCATAATCAGGCGCCAGGCTGGCGCCGCGCCTGAGATGCCGGAGACATCATGCATCGGTTCGCCGGAGAAGTTGCCGATCCAGACCCCGACCGTGTAGCGGTCCGAGAAGCCGATGCACCAGTTGTCCCGCATGTCCTTGCTGGTGCCGGTCTTCACCGCGCTCCACCAGGGCGTGGCGAGGGCGTTTTCGAGGCCGAAGGTGGTGGCCCGCGCGGCCCGGTCGGACAGGATGTCGGCGACGATCCAGGCGGCGTTCGGGTCGATCACCCGACGGCTCCTGGTCTGACCGGCGGCCAGGATGAGTTCGCTGTGGCGGCCGCCGTTGGCCAGGGTACGGTAGGCGTTCGCCAGTTCCCACAAACTGACGTCCAGGCTGCCCAGCGCCAGGGCGGGGCCGTAGAAGTCGGCCGACTCGGTCAGGCCGGCGAAGCCGAGGCTGGCCAGCCGTTCGGCAAACAGGTCGACCCCGACCAGTTCCACAGTGCGCACGGCTGGGATGTTGAGCGAGCCGGCCAGGGCGGTGCGCACGCTGACCAGGCCGCGGAAGCGGCGGTCATAGTTCTCTGGGGCGTAGTTGCCGCCCGGTGTGGCCAGGGTCAGCGCGCTGTCCTCCAGGGCTGAGGCGGCGGTCAGGTAACGTCGCTCGATGGCCAGGGAATAGAGAAAGGGCTTCAGGGTCGAGCCGGCCTGGCGCGGCGCGACGACGCCGTCGCTTTCGGGGGAGGTGGATTTGCGTCCGCTCAGGCTGACGTAGGCCAGTACCTCGCCGGTCCGGTTGTCGGCTACCAGGGCGGCGGCGTCCTCGACCTGATGGTCGGCCAGGCGGACCAGTTGTTCGTGCAGGATGCCCCTGACCGCCTTCTGCTCACCGGCGTCGAGCGTGCTGGTGAGGCGCTGGCCCGGTTTCGCGAGCAGACGCCGGGCGAGTTGAGGTGCCATGTTGGCGGCTGCGACGATGGGATGGCGGCCGGTCAGGCTGTTGCGCGCCAGCCGGGTGACCGATGGGCAGTCCGGTCCGCCGGGGAGCGCGTCGGCCAGGCCACAGGCGCGTTTGGCCACGGTATCCGGCTTGGCGCCCGGGCCGCGGATCAGCGCAGCCAGGATGAGCGATTCCGCCGTGCCCAGACCGGTCGGGCGTTTGTCGAACAGGGCGCGGGCGGCGGCGTCGATGCCGATCAGGTCGCCCCGGAAACTGGTCAGGTTGAGATAGGCCTCGAGTATCTGCGCCTTGGTCCAGGACTTTTCGAGTGACTTGGCGGCCTTCATCTGGCGCCATTTTTCGATCACGCTGCGGCGACCGGCCCGGGCCATCAGGTCGGCATCGACCAGGGCCGCGACCTGCATGCTGATGGTGGAGGCGCCGCGCGGTTTTTCCGCCAGCCAATTGGTCAGCGCCGCCTTGGCGGTGGCCAGCCAGTCCACCCCGCCATGCTCGAAGAAACGCTGATCCTCGGCCAGCAGCACCGCCGCCTGCATGGCCGGTGAAATGTCTGCCAGCGCGGTCCAGTCGGTGCGGCGGGCATGGTTGTCGAGGCGGATTTCCTGGAGCAGTTCGCCGTGGCGGTCGAGCAGCTTCGCTTCCGACGAAGGCCAGCCGGCCCGGACCTGGTTGAAATCGGGCGGCCCAGCCAGCGCGGCCGAACCCAGCGCGGCCAGGATCAGCATGAACGCCAGCCGCCAGAGGGCGGGCAACGGGCGGGTGAGGGTAGACATTGGGCGTCGACTCGGCGGTTCGGTCGACGTCAATGTGCGGCCCCGTGCCGGACATGTCAATGCGGCATGGCGGCGCCGGCCTCGGCCAGCGCCGCCATGCCGGTCAGGCCGGCGGCATCAGAGCTTGTTGCTGTGGCATCGGGTGCAGTTCACCTGTTCGCCCTTGGCGAAGCTGCGGCCATCCATGGTCCGCGTGATCGGCGTCCGCGACAGCACGGTGCCCTGGCCGGTGGCGCCATGGCAGGCCCGGCAGGCGTTTTTCTGGCTCGTGGTTTCCGCGATTTCGTGGTGATGATTGATCCAGTTGCTGTCGGCGATCGGGTGCATGCCATGGGGACCGTTCAGGTTGGTCCCGGTCGGCGCCGTGTGGCAGGTGTTGCATTCCATGATGGTGCCCGGATGGCCTTGCAACTGGTTCGCCGCCAGGTTGTCGTTGGCGCTCGGGTTGACCGGGCTGGACGACCATTCGGCGTGGGTCGAGCCGTGACAGGCCTCGCAGGACAGGCCGCCATGGCCGGTGCTGACCCGGAACAGCTTGGGATTGCCGGCGGCCGCCGGGTTTTCCGCGCTCGATACCACGTTTTCCGCGAACCGCTTGTTGGTCGGCACGATCGGCTTGGCCTGGGCATCGCCGATGCGCCACGCCTGCAGCAGGCGGATGTTGTCCGGCGCATCGATCGCCCCGGTGGTGTTGGTCAGGTTGCTCATGGCGTCTCCGGTATGGCAGGAGCCGCAGCCAGGCTGGTTGGCCCAGGGCACGCGCGGGGTGTTGGCGTTGCTGTAGTAGTCGGAGCCGAGCTGGAAGCCGCCGCCGGGCTGGTTGCGTGAGAAGTCGTTGCCGACCTGAGCCATGTTGCCATGGCAATCCTGGCAGACCGAACCGGCCTGGCCCATGGCGCCGCGCAGACACTGGGTGCGCTTGCCCGGGTGGCACTGGTAGCAGGTCTGTTCCAGCACCTGGCGGGCGAAGGCGGAATTGCGGCCGGCCGGTCCGGGCATGTCCGGGAACAGGCGCTGGCCGTCGATGCCGGTCACGTTGGCATGGGCGGCGTGCATGACCGAGGACATGCTCTTGTGTGTGCTTTGCTGGCGGCCATTGACGTCATTGGGGCCGACGTGGGCGAGGTCGAGCGCCGGGGTGTAGTGGCAGGTCTGGCAGACCACGGGTTTGAACGGGTCGGCGCCCGCCAACGGGAAGTCCTCGGTGGTGCCGGTGATCAGCCGGGTCGCGTGTTTGACGTCGTGCAGCTTGAGTATGTTCTTGTCGGTCGCCCACTCGACGCTGACCAGGCTGGGCAGGGAACCGAACTTCGGGTCGTCGATCGAGACCGCGACCTTGCCGACCAGCCGCGCCACGGCGGAACCGTTGCCGCCGTCGTTGGCGGCGCCATGGCAGGCCGAGCAGTCCGCTTCGCCGGAGACCGGCACCACCGTGTCCAGCGAGGCCAGCACGGTACCGGCCGCCAGGCCCAGGGTGTTGCCTGGCGCCGCGGTCGCCTGCACCCGCATCAGCGGATAGGCGTTTTCTCGGCCGAAGTCGTCGAAGGTGGTGATCGGGATACCGGCCGCCTCGAACCAGTTGACCGAGGCGACGTAGCCGAACGGGAACGCCGTGAAGAAGGGTTGCCTGCCGATGAATTGCGAGAAGGACAGAGTCTGGTTGCCGCTTACGGGATCGTAGGCCATCAGGCTGCCCGGCATCTCCTGCTGGTCGGCCGCGAGTTGGCCGTCGCCCAGGTATAGCCGTTCGACGTCCGGCACCGGCAGGCCGAGGTCGAGTATGTCGCTGCCGGCCGGGTAGAACAGGGGCAGGATGTTGGGCGGATAGAAGGGGTCGTAGGCCGCGCGGGCGACCTCCCAGAAGCTGGTCTTGTAGACGCCGCTGAAACTGCTGTCCAGGATCGAGCCGGGGTTGGCGAGTACCGGGTCGTTGGGGTTGGCGGCGGCCGAATAGCGCACGATCACCTGGCCCTCGCCCAGCTTGGTCGGCCGGCTGGCGCCGGTGCTGCCCTTGCGCACGACCTGGGCGTGCAGCACGTTGAACGGCGGCAGGATGCTCGATATGCGGGTGTCGAGGTCGCCGCAGTGCATGCCGAGGTCGTTGTTGGCCAGGACCTGGAAGTTGTTGATGAAGGAGCGCGGCTGTTGCGTCACCGCCGTGCCGGGGATGCTGGAGCGGTTCTGGCTGGTGGAGTTGATCGACACGTTCGGGCGCGTGGTCGGCGCCTCGTTGTCGGTGATGCTGGCCGCGCCCTGGGCGTCGGCGATGGTGGCATTGCTGGCGCTGCTGAGGTTGACGGTGAAGGTCTCGGTCGCCTCGACCGAGAAATCGTCGATGGTCGGCACCGCGAAGGTCTGGCTGGTGCTGCCGGCCGGGAAGGTCAGCGTCACGCCGGTGCGGGCGGTGTAGTCGCCGGGGGCGATGGCTGTGCCGTTGGCGGTTGCGGCGACCACGCTGACCGCCTGGCTGCTGGCGGCGGACAGGCTGACCGTGAAGTTGGCGTTGCTGCCTTCGGTGACGGTCACGTTGTTGATGGATATGGCGGGCTGGGTGGTTGCGACATCGTTGTCCAGGAGGGTGCCGGTCGCCTGGGCGACGGCGATGGTGGCATTGACCGGGCTGCTCAGGTTGACGACGAAGGCCTCGGTCGCCTCGACCACGGTGTCGTTGATGGTGGTCACCGCGAAGGTCTGGCTGGTGGTGCCGGCCGGGAAGGACAGTGTCACGCCGGTACGGGCCGTATAGTCGCCGGGGGCGACGGCTGTGCCGTTGGCGGTCGAGGCGATCACGCTGACCGTTTGGCTGCTGGCCGTCGACAGGCCGACCGTGAAGTTGGCGCTGGCGCCCTCGCTGACGCTCACGCCGGTGATGGTCAGGCTGGGCAGGCCAGTGGTCGGGCCGCAATTGGCCGGGCGGTTGGCGACATCGCGCTCGACGCTGCCGCCGCCGCCGGATTGTTCGGCACGGACCCGGCAGGGCACGGGTGACGGTCGAGTGATCCGGGTACTCCACCGATTGATACGGACCCTCTGGCTTGCCAGCGTGGCGCCGGAGGCGGCGTTCTTGACGGTGATGGTCCTGCCGGTGGTGCCGGTGCCGGCCACGTACAGACGGCCAGAACTCCATTCGGCGCGTGTGATGGCCAGGTCGGCGGCGCTGGCCGGGGCCAGGTAGGCGATCTGGCCCAGAAGCAGGACAACGGGCAGGAACAGGTGACGGCAGAGCTTGGCCATGATGTGCATCCTCGCAGACGGATCGGGAAAACTGCTTCTTGGCCCCTCCCTGTGGCCGAGTGCATGTTCCACACGTTAGTCTGATTGCCTGGATAACACATACAGGATCGCTACTGCATACTGTGTATATGGTGTGGGGATTGGACCCTAATTGAGGGGGCGGGGCCCCCTCACCGCCGCTACGGGTTCACCACGAATGCGGCGTTCGGCGCCTCGCCATACATCTCCGGCGCATACATCGCCTCGATCCGGGTGGCCGGCAGCCTGAAGCTGCCCTCGTTGTTCAGGCGCAGGGTGTATTCCAGGCTGAAGCGACCGCGCGGGATGTACTCGTAATAGGCCTGGAAGCGGTCGAATCGGCGTTCCTGCCAGGCAGGCCAGGCGTTGCCGGCCTGTTTTTCGTCGCCGGTCAGGATGGCCGAGTCGCGCTTGAGACCGCTGCCCAGGATGCTGGCGCCGGCCGGGACCGGATCCTCCACGACCACCCAGCCCATGTCGTCGCGGGCATCGACGGTCAGGCGTACCCGGACGATGTCGCCCCGGCGCCACTGGCCGGGGGTCTTCTGCTCGATCGGGATCAACTCCCGCCTGACCGCGTAGCCGCGCGCGACCGGCTGCTTGAGATCGACCGCGGCCAGGGTGGTCAGGTTGACATAGGGCGCGCCAGCTCCGCTGTGGCGCAACTTCAGGGTGGCGGCCTGGTTCGGCAGCGGGAAGCTGGCGGTGGCGCCGTTGGGCAGGGCCTGCCAGTCGACCGCCCGACCGGTCTTGCCCAGCCAGGCGGTGCTCTTGCCGGCCGGTTTGACGCGGTCGAACTTCAGGCTGTACTTGTCCAGGGCCAGGCTGCCCCAGGCGTTTGCCGTGGTGGTGTCCCAGTGGCCGCGAGACTGCCGGGCCATGACGCCGCTGACCAACTTGGGCAAGTCGGCTTGCCAGCCCGGCCGATCGAGCACGGCGAGGAGGCCGCGCAGGGCATTGCCGTCGCCCGAGCTCATCAGCCACCAGAGGCCGTCGTCGCCGAAGTTGAGCCGGCTGCCGGTGTAGGTCAGGCGGCCGCGCAGGGCGGTCTCGGCCGCCTTCAGTTCGGCGTCGCGGTTGGCCAGACCGGGAGTGCGCTTGAGCACCTCGATCCAGTCGATCAATAGCCCGGTCGGCCACAGCCTCGGCGCCGGCTGCACGGTCGCGGCCAGTGCGGCGGTGACCTTGCCTGAGCGCGCCAGGGCGGCCAGGGCGGTCAGCCTCTGCGCCGTGTCGGCGAGGTCGGGCAGCCAGGGCGCGCGGGCCAGCTCAAGGCGGCCGGCCAGGTAGTTGGTCAGGCCAGCCTCCATCTGGGCGCGGGCCTGCGCTGGCAGGGCGTAGCCGGCCTCCTGGCTGATCGAGAGCAGGTAGGCGGTCAGCGCCACGCTGCCATGCGCCATGCCGGGGAAATAGGCGGCCAGGCCGTCGCCGTCGAGATAGCCGGGCAGGGCCTCGACGAGTGCTGCCCAGGCCTTGGTGTCGCGGGTGGCGATGGCCCTGGAGGACTTCTGCTCCAGGCAGGTATAGGGATACTGGCGCATGTATTCGCGCACCCCGGAGAGACCGTCGCCCAGGGTCGCCGCGAGGGTGGCGCGGATCTCGCCCTGGCCGGGCACGGCGTCCGTGGGCGGGGCGACCGCCAGGTCGAGCGGCTGGTCGAGCCGGTACAACTGGCCGGCGACCAGGCGCACCGGTACCGCCGGCGCAACCGTCTGGCTGACCTTGATCGCGTCCTGCGCGCTGCTGTCGAGGTCGCGGGCGTTGACGTACCAGGGCAGGCTGGCGACGCCGTCCGGCACCGTCACGGTCCAGCCGACCTCCTTGCCGTCGCCGGGTGCCAGCTCGAACTGCCTGGGCGCCAGGGCACCGAGACTCCCGGCCTGGGCGCCCATGGCGATGCGCATGGTCCGGCCGGTGCCGTTGCGCACCGTGAAGTGGGCCTCGACCCGGTCGCCGCCCCGGACCACCGGCGCCAGGCCGGAACTGAGTTGCAGGTCGCGGGTGGCGCGGATGCCGGTCCAGCCGGTGCCGAAGCGCGTCTCCGCGGCGGCCACGGCGACGATCCGGAAGCGGGTCAGGCTGTCGTTCAGCGGCACCTCGACCATGGCCTCGCCCTTGCCATCCAGGGTCACCGCCGGGTTCCAGTAGAGCAGGGTGTCGAACAGCTCGCGGGTCGGCCCGCGGCCGCCGCCGCCGCCGGCCGGCAGGGCCTTCTTGCCGAAGTGGCGCTTGCCGGTGACCTGCATCTGGCCGGTGAAGGTGCGCATGTTGTAGCCGCGTTCGGCCATCATGGCCGGCAGCAGGTCCCAGCTCTGGTTGTCGGCCAGTTCCAGCAGGCCCTCGTCGACCGCGGCGACGACCACCTGGGTGTCCTTCGGCAATGGCTTGCCGTCGGCGTTCTTCACCGCCAGCTTCACCCTGGCCTTGGCCCGGGTCTGGTAGGTGTCGTGCTCGGCCTTGACCTGGACGTCAAGGCGGTGGCCGCGCTGGTCGATTTCGATGCCGACGATACCGAGCTTGAACGACGGCTTGCCGAGATCGACCAGGGCGGTGGGGGCGACATCGTCGACCCGGCCCCGCACCACCAGGGCAGAGACGAAGATGTTGGGCGCCCATTCGGCCCGCACCGGCAGTTCGATCACCGGCGCCTTGCCGCTCAATTGCACAACGCGGGCGTCGAGGATGCCGTCGCGTTCCACGGTGACCAGAGCGGTCGCCGTCCGGTATGGCATGCGGACCTGGAAGCGGGCTGTCTCGCCAGGCTGGTAGGTCTTTTTCTCCGGGATCAGGTCGATGCGGTCGTGGTTGTCCTGGTCGAACCACCAATCGTCCTTGCCGGCCACCCAGAAGCTGGCGCTGGTGCGTGCGAGGCGGCCGGCGCCAGCGCGTGCCTCGGCGGTCAGTATGACCTCGCCGCCAGCCTCGCTGGTCACCGTGCATTCGAAGCGGCCGCGCGCGTCGCTCACGCCTTCGCAGCGGCCCGGCAACGGGATGTCCTCGGTCTCTTCGCGGTAGCCGTAGAAACCGCCGGCCAGGCGTACCCGGTAGCTGAGGTTGCGGCGCAGCACCGGCTTGGCGCTCACCGGCACGTTGGCCATTGGCCTGCCGGTGGTGTCGACGGTGAGGAATTCCAGCGTGGTGCGGGTGCCGGCCTTGACCCAGTCCGGTTCCTTGAAGCCGATCACGACGTCGGCCGGCCACCAGTTCTGGCTGCGCGACACGGTTTGTATCTCGCCGTTGGGGTCGCTGTATTCCAGTTCGATGGCCAGCCTTTGCGGGCTGTTGCGCTGCGGGATGCCGACGATGCGGCCGCGTCCAGCGCCGCCGGCATCGAGTGCCAGTGGCTCCGCGGCCAGGGTGACTTCGTCGCCGGACTCGGTGTTGTCGGCCAACTGGGCGAAGCGGTAGTCCGGCCAGGCGGCAAACTCGACGCCGTAACGCGGACCGAGCTGGGCGCGCAGCTTGACCGGCAGGTTCCTGGCCGCGCCGCCGTTCAGGTAGGCGACCGAGACGTCCATGTCCGCGCTGTCGGCGGCGGTCAGCTCGGGCCGGACCGGATTCAGCGTCGCCTTCATCAGCGGCACCCGGAAATCGGCCACGGTGAAGCCGCCGCTGTCCAGGCCGTCCAGGGATTGCAGTTGTTCCGGCGCGACGTCGGGCTTGATCTCCTTGTCGATCAGGCGCAGGCCGTAGGCCCCGCGCCTGGCGGTCGCCGGGATGCGCCAGTCGGTGACGGCGGCGCCACTCTTCCAGACCAGGGGCAGGAACCAATGCTGGCCGCTGGCGGTGTGTTCGATCTGGAGCGTCTTCGGCAACTTCACGGGGTAGCCCAGCCCGGTCATGCGCTTGTCGCGCAGGATGTGCTTCATGTGCACGGTCTCGCCGGGCTTGAGCAGGGTACGATCAAGGATGGACTTGGCCAGGCGGTCTTCCTGCTGCCAGTCGGACGGCAGGTTGAAGCGCCAGGTCTCGATGCCGTCGTTCCAGTCGGAACGGGCGAAACTCACGTCGTCGCCGGTGCGGGCGCTGACCAGCAATGGACAGCCGTATTCGGCCGCGCGCGGGTCGGGCAGGCCGGCCGGGATGAGGCTCATGCCCTTGGCGTCGGTGATGCCCTTGGCCAGTTGCCTGCCCTTGCAGTCGGTCACCGCGATGCGCGCCTGATTGACCGGCTGGCCCTGGTCCAGCGTGGTCACCCAGGCCAGGGAGCTCTTGGGTCCCCATTTGAAATGCACCGCCAGATTGGTCACCAGGGCGGCGGCACGGACATACATCGGCGTGTCGGTGCCGATCAGAGACTGGCCCAGGCGGCGGCTTTCCGCCTCCAGGACGTAGTAGCCGGGCTTGTCGAGCGGCAGGCCGACCACCTCGAACTCCTTGGCGCCATTGGGCTTGGGCAGGTTGCGCTCGACCAGGCCAGGCGTTTTATCGCCAAGCAGGCGTTCGCGGCGCCGGTCCGGGCTGGGGTAGGTGCGCGGATGCTCGAAGTCGTACAGCCGCTGCCACCAGGCCGCGATGTCGATGTCCCGGTCCAGGCGCAGCCAGCGTAGCTTCGCAGCCGTGCCGTCGGCACCGGGCTCGAGGTTGCGCAGGGTGATCGGCAACAGGCCGCCGGCATTGCGCTCGATGATGCCGAAGTCGCCGGAGAACTTCACCAGCGGCGGCATCTCGCCGATCGTGACACTGAGTGGAAAGCGGTCCTGGTTGAGCAGTGCGCGGCCAAGGTCGTCCTTGAGTGCCGCCGGCAGCGCCAGGGTGAGCTTGCTCTCGGCCGGGAAGGGGCCGGGGAAGGCAATGTTGCTGTCGTAGCGGCTGGTTTCCGGCTTTTGCCGGTAGGCCTTGCCGGCGGCGTCCTTGAGCGTGATGCGGCCGAGATCGCTGCGCGCCACCGGGGCGCTGAACTCCAGCCGCAAGGGCTGCAGCGGCATGCAGCCGGCGCGGGCGTTTTCCCGTGTGCAACGCAGGCGGGCGACGAAATGGTCGCGCACCACATAGTTGAACGGCTGTTCGGCCGCATCGGCCTGGCTCCAGACCAAGGCCATCTTGGTATTGGCCGGCAGCGGGCGTGCGCACTGGACGACTTCGATCCGGTCGGCCGGTATCTCGGCCAGGTCGTCATGGATATAGGGTTCGGCCAGTATCGTCTGGCGTTCCTCGGCGACCAGGCGCCGGACCGGGATGCGCTCATGGATGCCCTGGACTGCGCAATGGACGTTTCCGACGATGTCGGCCGCCGGCACGGCGGCATCGAGCACCAGAACAAAGGCCTGGTTTTCGTCGATCCGGCTGCCGCTGTCCGGACGGATGCTGTCCACCTTGGGGCCGGCCATCCGGAAACTGTAATCGGTTGCGCCCGCGACCGCCTCGCCGGCCAGGGTCTTGAGGTCGGGGATGGTCTTGAAGGTGCAGGTAGTGCCCGGCACCGGGGTCGCTGGCAGGTCGTAGACCCAGGTCCGTTCATCGGCCCAGTAGCCGTGGCCGGGGCTGCATTCGACGCTGAAGGGCGCCGGCGCGTCGGTCTTGCCCAGGGGCGCCATCGCGGCGCTGAAGCGGGCCTGGACCTGGCGGAACGCGCCGGTCAGCCCCTGCGGGGTGAAGGATTCCAGTTCAGCGCCAAGGACGGGCGCGGCCAGCAGGGCGGTGACGAGCAGGGGCCAGGGTCTTCTCATTATTGCCTCCGGAGTGCGAAGGTCTATTTTGCGCCCTTGGCGATGACATTTCACTGCCGGCACAAAAGACCACTATCAAGCGCATCAAATAGTTGACTTAAATAGTCGGCTTATGTAGTCTCCAGTCCATGCCAGTCTTTGCTGGTTACCAATAATCAGGTTGAAGAGAGGAAATGACATGGAACTGAACATCAACGGCAAGATCGTGGAAACCGATCCCGAAGGCTATCTGGTCAATCTGGACGACTGGTCTGACGACGTGGCGTCTTTCCTGGCCAGCCAGGACAAGCTGGAACTGGGCGAGAACCACTGGAAGATCATTCATTACATGCGCGACTATTTCAGTGAATACGGCACCGCGCCCAACCTGCGTTTCCTGCAGAAGGGCCTGAAAGAGGAATACGGCGACGAATGGGGCGAGAAGAAATTCCTGTTCGACCTGTTTCCCTTCGGCCCCGCCAAGCAGGCCGGCCGTTACGCCGGCACGCCGAAGCCGACCGGCTGCGTTTGATACGCGCGGAAACGTTTCGCGCTAGAATGGCCCCGCCCCGAGCGGGGCCATTTATTTGGAGTGTCAAAGATGATGCGCGCGATTGTCCTGATGTTCGTTGTCCTGGCCAGCCCGGCCGCCCATGCCTTCCCCTCCTATGCCAGCGGCGATGGCTTCCGTGGCGCCGAGCTGATGACGCCAGACGAGCGCAAGGCACACGTGGTCAAGATGCAGTCCTTCCAGTCCTTCGACGATTGCGAGGCCTACACGGCCGCCCATGAGGCCGAACTGCAAAAGCGTGCGGCCGCCCAGCATGTTAGCCTGCCGCCGAAAAGCGCCGTCCTGTTCGACGGCGATCCCTGCAAGGTGATGCGCTTCATGGGGCGTATCAAGTAAGCGAAAGGCCCGCCATTCGGCGGGCTGATCCATGCCGGCGAAAAGTGGTCCTGGTCTCGTCTGGCAAGGGACAGACCGGGTCGAAAAGTGTTTTCCGAGGCGCGTCTCTAGCAGTGATGCAGGCCTTGGTAGAGGATCGGCAGCTTCGCGGCGTTTCAGGCGTCTTGCGCAACCGAATCGAATCAATCGCTCAGGTATCGGCCTGCCAGTGTCCCGACTTGCCGCCCTGTTTTTCCAGCAGGCGCACCGATTCGATCACCATGCCTCTGTCCACCGCCTTGCACATGTCATAGATGGTCAGCAGGGCGATGCTGGCGGCGGTCAGGGCCTCCATCTCGACGCCGGTGCGGCCGACCGTCTCCGCCGTGGCGGCGCAGGCTATGGCGCAGGCGCCCGCGTCGATCTCAAAGTCCACATTCACCCTGGTCAGGGCAATCGGATGGCAGAGCGGGATCAGGTCGGCGGTACGCTTCGAGGCCATGATCCCGGCAAGGCGGGCGACCCCGAGTACGTCGCCCTTCTTGGCGTCGCCGGACTGGATCATGGCCAGGGTCTCGGGGCGCATGACGATGCGTCCCGCCGCGACGGCGATTCGGCGGGTTTCGGCCTTTTCCGCGACCCCGACCATGACGGCCTGGCCATGTTCGTTAAAGTGGGTAAATCCGTTCATCGCAAGGGAACCTCATTTGAGACAGCGGTATCATATCCGGATGCGTTTACTTTTCACCATGATCCTGGCGGCGTCGATGGTCTTGCCGGCCAGCGCCTCCGAACTCCCCGATCTCGGCGAGTCTGCCCGCGCGACCATCACCGAGGCGCAGGAAGCGCAACTAGGCGGGGAGATCATGCGCCAGATCCGTGGCGACAAGGATTACCTCGACGATCCGGAGCTGGTCGATTACGTCAACAGCATGGGCGACAAGTTGGTCGCGGCCAGTCCGGCGCCCTACCGCCACTTCGAATTCTTCATCGCCCGGGATGCCTCGATCAACGCCTTTGCGCTGCCGGGTGGCTATGTCGGGGTGCATACCGGCCTGATCTCCGCGACCCGCAACGAATCGGAACTGGCCGGCGTGATCGCCCATGAGATCTCGCACGTCAGCCAGAACCACATCGCCCGCATGATCGATTCCCAAAAGGGTTCGATGTTGACCTCGCTGGCCGCGCTGGCGGTGGCGATCCTGGCGGCCCGGTCGGATAACCCGCAGGTCGCCCAGGCCGCGATCACCACGGCCCAGGCCATGTCGATCCAGAGCCAGCTGGATTTCACCCGGGAACATGAACGCGAGGCCGACCGGATCGGCCTGCAAACCCTGGTCGGCTCCGGCTACGATCCGGCCGGCATGGCCACCTTCTTCGAGCGCCTGCAGGCCAATGCGCGTCTGTACGAGAGCCAGGCGCCGGCTTATCTGCGTACTCACCCGTTGACCTATGAACGGATCGCCGACCTGCAGAACAGGTTGGCCGAGATGAAGTACCGCCAACGTGCCGACAGTCTGGATTACCAGTTGGTCCGCGCCAAGATACGGGCTTCGGAGGGGGAGGCCGTCGACGCCTACAAGCGGTTCAAGGTCCTGGCCGGCAGCGATCAGAGCGATGCCGCGAGCCGCTACGGCTTGGTCGTCGCCGCGCTGAGGGCGGGAGAACGCGGTGCGGCCGTGAAGGCCTTCGAGAAGCTGGAGCCGGAACTGCAGAATGCACCCATGGTGGTGACCTTGGCGGCCAGGTTGCGCATGGAGACCGGCCAGCCCGGCAAGGCGCTGGAGATACTGCGTGCCGGGGTGGCCAAATATTCCAGCTACAAGCCGCTCGCCTATGCCTATGCGCATGCCCTGTTGAGCGCCGACAAGGCCCAGGAGGCCAAGCGTTTCGTCACTGAGCGCCTGCGCTGGTGGGCCGATGACCAGAACCTGTACCGCCTCCTGGCGGAGAGCGACCACGCCCTCGGCCGGCGCGCGGAAGGTCATCTGGCCCAGGCCGAGGCGCATATCCGGCTCGATCAGCCGGCATTGGCCATGGAGCAGCTGCAACTTGCCCGTCAGGCCGGGGACGGGGATTTCTACACCCTATCGGTGGTGGATGCGCGCTTGCGGGAGTTGAAGGAGCGCGAGCAGCGGGAAGCAAAAAAGTAGCTTGCACTACGGGCTGGCAGGGGATAAAAAGCCGGGATGCTGCATTTGAGGTGTTAATACTCATGGCCGCGGATGATCTGCAGGCCAATCTTGCTTTGCCATCCGGCGGGCTGATTCGGACGACTGCAGGGTTGATCATCGGCTGAATTATCTCAGTATGTACTAATGTACTGTTTGTCCGAGCAAATTACTTTAGTTATATTTCGCCCATGCCTTTTACTATAACGGGCTCCCCGAGCGTTTACGGGTATCGATAAATTTTTGGAAGAGGAAGGAGACACCATGCGGAATTTCATTTCCGTTAGTACCGGTTTTGCTCTGCTGGCTGCGTTGCTGGTCAACGTTGCGGCCGCCGCCGAGCCTGCCAAGGAAGAGACCGGCAAGGAACTCGCCTACAACAGCAGCAAGGGCAACTGCCTGGCCTGTCATGCCATGCCGACCATGGCCGATGCCGAGCAGCCCGGCAACAGCGGGCCACCGCTGATCGCCATGAGCGCCCGCTTCCCGGACAAG
>Ga0265297_10004656_pt1 | contig 22058 bp, 24 predicted proteins | sample Munlanlwell13791_FD_192502 | JGI IMG/M metagenome (GOLD analysis project Ga0265297, IMG submission 192502) | Leachate microbial communities from a municipal landfill in Southern Ontario, Canada - Leachate well 137-91 | ecosystem: Engineered > Solid waste > Landfill > Unclassified | place... | reverse complement strand
GATTCGGGCCGTGGAGCACCAGGACAGCGCCATTCGAGTCCTTGCTGTCCGGTCCTTTATTGCGTTTTTGCTTCGTCATGACCGCAAGTTTGCCGCAAATACCCGCACTTTGTCCAGTTATGGTGACGTCAGTTCGATCAACTGGCGTTCCAGTTCAGCCTCGGCCACGCGCCCCAGCTTGGTCGAAAAGAGCCTGCCCTGCTTGTCGAAAACCGCAGTGAAGGGGAGCGCCTGCCGGGTGTTTCCCAGCTTGGCACTGCTTTCCATGACGTCCATGTCGCCAATCAGCAGAGGGTAGACGACAGGCGTTTTTCCCTGAAATTCGACAATTTTAGCTGCAGTATCGATACTGATGCCTACAAATTGAACGCCCTTGTCGCGATACTTGTCCTGCAGGCGGGAAAAGCCCGGCATCTCCTCACGACAGGGGTGGCACCAAGTTGCCCAATAGTTGACTATCAGAACCTTGCCGCGCCATTGGCCGAGGCTTTGTGGTTGGCCTTTCAGGTCCGTCAGGACCAGGTCGAAGATGGGTATTGCCGGGGTTGTCGGGGGCAGCGTTTCGGCGCTCTTGCCAAAAACGCCAAGGCGGTGGCCGATGATTGCGGCAAGCAGCGCACCGCCTGCAAGCGCCAGCCAGGCGAGCGAGGAGCGCTTCATTTCGGCCCCTCCCGCAACAGTTCCAGCACAGCTTCGGCGCGAACCCGTTGGCGCCCCCGGCCCCCATGCGGGTTCTTCGGTTGTTGCCGCTCTGCCACTGGAGGGTACACCGAGATCAGTACGGGCAGATCGTTCCACTCGAGGCGCAGTTGGGCGTCAAGGCCAATCCGCCGGTTATCTATCGTATCGTAGGAGATGCCGTGAGATAGCAGCGCGATCTCTACATCTTTGCTGCTGTCGGCGTAAAGATCGATCTCCACGGCAGAGTAGCGGCCGGCAGTGCCGTCCAGCGCGCCACCGGTGAGGTAAGGATTGAATTCGGCCAGCAATTGCATCACCTCGAGCGCCGTGCTGCGCAAATCGTGAACGCGTTCGCGCTGCTCGTCTTCCTGGTAGAGCGACTGCCAGGCGCGCAGCTCGGTCTCGATCTCTTCGTTGGTCGGCAGCGCCTCTGCTTCGGTGGCGCCGAGACTGCGGGCGGCCTTGCGCTTGGCGGTGCCGTAGTCGCCGATGCCTTCCTCGGCCATCAGGCGTGCCGCAGCACAGGCAATGGCGCGTCGCAGATGACTGGCGGCGGAGGGGGCAGGCTTGCGGCGTGGCATGGCGGGTTTTACAGGTGCGGTGGACGGTTATGCCCGCAACCTTCAGGGTGGCGGACGGTATCCCCTGGCGGGATAGAATCCGCTTCATTATTTCACTATTCACGGCAAAGAGCGCGCCATGCATATCCACATCCTCGGCATCTGCGGCACTTTCATGGGCGGCATCGCGCTGCTGGCGCGTGCGGCGGGGCACCGCGTCACCGGTTGCGACGCCAACGTGTATCCGCCCATGAGTACGCAACTCGGCGAGCAGGGCATCGATCTCGTGGCTGGTTACGGGGCCGAGCAATTGACTTTGAATCCCGATCTGTTTGTCGTCGGCAACGCGATTTCGCGCGGGAATCCGCTGCTCGAATCCATTCTCGAACGCAACCTGCCCTATGTCTCCGGCCCGCAATGGCTGGCCGAGAACATACTGCGCGGCCGCTGGGTGCTGGGCGTGGCGGGTACGCACGGCAAGACGACGACGACTTCGCTGCTGGCGTGGATTCTCGAGGAGGCCGGATTGAATCCTTCTTTCCTGGTCGGGGGCGTGCCGCAAGGCTTCGGCGTTTCGGCCCGGTTGACCGACTCGCCTTTCTTCGTCATCGAGGCCGACGAATACGACACGGCATTCTGCGACAAGCGTTCCAAGTTCGTGCACTACCAGCCGCGCACCACGATCCTGAACAATCTTGAGTTCGATCATGCAGACATCTTCCATGATCTTGCTGTTATCGAAACTCAATTCCATCATCTGGTAAGAACTTTGCCGTCAAATGGCCTGATTGTCGCGAACGCGCAGGAGGCATCGCTCAAGCGCGTGCTTGCCCGTGGCTGCTGGACTCCGGTCGAATGGTTCAGTGGGGCCGAGGGCTGGCAGGCCGGGGAGCCGGATGCTGCGGGAGGCTTCGAGGTGAGTCTGGCCCGCAAACCGCAGGGCAGGGTCGAGCGCTTCGAGCTTGCGGGAGCCCACAACCGGGACAATGCCGTCGCCGCGCTGGTCGCAGCGCGACATGCCGGAGTCCCGGTGGCCGTTGGTCTCAAGGCTTTGGCAAGTTTCAGCGGCATCAAGCGCCGGCTGGAAGTGCGCGGTACGGTGCGCGGCGTGACCGTGATTGACGATTTTGCCCACCATCCGACGGCGATACGCGTGACTCTCGCCGGCCTGCGTCAGCGCGTCGGCCGCGCCAGAATCCTTGCGGTCCTCGAGCCGCGCTCGAACACCATGAAGCTGGGTGCAATGAAGGCGCAACTGCCGGAAAGCCTCGCGGACGCCGATGCGACGTACTGCTATGCACGCAATCTGGGTTGGGACACCGCCGCAACGCTGGCGCCGTTGGGCGACAAGGCACGCAGCTTCGATGACCTGGAGATGCTGGTAATTGCCGTGGCGGCCGATGCGCGAGAGGGGGATCAGGTGCTGATCATGAGCAATGGCGGGTTTGGCGGCGTGCATGACAAACTGCTCGAGGCCCTGGCGTCATAGCACCCTGTCCCGAGCGCGCGGCGTACTGTGCGAGATTGCCCTTCGGGTTGCAGGACATTCAGCTCGGCGGTGGCCTGTTTCGAAGGAAGTCGGTGGGGGCGGGATGTCAGCGTATTCACACCGCGCATATCTTTTATATCAATAATTTCTAGCTTTGATTGATTTAGATCAATTGGAGTGTGTTAACCTTTGCCCCGCTAAGAAACTGGAACGGGGTTCCTGCGGACCCTTTTTGGAAGGTTTTCGAACACGTCAGCCAATCGTGCCAACGCTGTGCCGCGTGGTGCGAGACTGACGCGGAGGGGGAGGGGAGATGGCACGAAACTCAAACAAGAACCACGACGTGAGTCGTTTGCGGCGTGGGTTTGCCGGATTTCTGATGGCGGGGCTGGCGGGCATCCCGGCGGGCGCTGCCAACGCCGCCTGGGATATCAGTCTGCAAGTGCCCGTCACGGACTTGGCCCGGCGCGTCTATGACTTGCACACCCTGCTGACGTGGGTCATTACCGTGATCTTTGTCGGCGTCTTTGCCGTCGTTGCCTACTCCTTGGTCTTTCATCGCAAGTCCAGGGGTCACAAGCCAGCCGATTTCCACGACAACACGACGGTCGAAATAGCCTGGACCATTGTCCCGACGCTGATTCTGATCGCCATTGCCGTTCCGGCGACATCGACGCTGGTGCAGATGCGGGATACCTCGCAACCCGACCTGACGATCAAGGCCACCGGCTATCAGTGGAAGTGGGGTTACGAATACGTCACCGGTGATGCCGCCGGCGTCAAGTACATGAGCGTGCTTTCCACGCCGCGCGACCAGATCGAAAACAAGACGCCAAAGGGCGAGCACTACTTGTTGGAGGTAGATCGGCCCATGGTGGTGCCGGTCGGCAAGAAGGTGCGCATGCTGCTCACGGCTTCCGACGTGATTCACAACTGGTCTGTCCCGGCGTTTGCGGTCAAGGCCGACGCAGTTCCCGGTTTCTTGCGCGATACCTGGTTCCGCGCCGAGAAGGAAGGCACTTACCGCGGCCAGTGTTCCGAGCTCTGCGGCAAGGACCACGGCTTCATGCCCGTGGTGGTCGAAGTCGTTTCCGCTGAAAAATATGCGGCCTGGGCTGCCGATCAGAAGAAGGCCATGGCTGCTGTGGCCGATGATCCGGCCAAGGTCTGGAAGCTGGACGAACTGGTTGCCCGCGGCGAGAAGGTTTACACGGCCAACTGCGCAGCGTGCCACCAGCCGAACGGACAAGGATTGCCGCCTGCGTTCCCGGCTCTGGATGGTTCCAAGATCGTCAAGGGCCCGAAGGCGGCTCATCTCGATATCGTCATCAAGGGTAAGCCGGGCACCGCAATGGCGGCCTTCGGCGCGCAGTTGAACGACACGGATATCGCGGCCGTCGTTGCCTACGAGCGGAACGCATGGAACAACAAGCTCGGCGAAGTCATTCAGCCTGCCGAAGTCAAAGCACTTCGCGGCAAGTGACCGCACCGGCCTTCAGGAGAAACTGACAATGCAAGCTAGCCAACATGCCGCCCATGCCGGGCACCACGAAGACGACAGCCATGGTCACGGCCCGACAGGGCTGATGCGCTGGATAACCACGACCAACCACAAGGACATCGGGTCGATGTACTTGTGGTTCAGCTTCGCCATGTTCCTGGTGGGCGGCGCAATGTCCCTGATCATCCGCGCCGAACTGATGTCGCCCGGATTGCAGTACGTTGCGCCGGAGTTCTACAACCAGATGCTTACGCTGCATGCGTTGATCATGGTGTTCGGCGCGATCATGCCGGCCTTCGTCGGCTTCGCCAACTGGATGATCCCGATGATGATCGGGGCTCCCGACATGGCATTCGCACGGATGAACAACTGGAGCTTCTGGCTGCTGCCGCCGGCCGCCATCCTGCTGACGGCTTCGCTGTTCGTGCCCGGCGGCGCCGCCGGCACCGGCTGGACGCTTTACCCCCCGCTGTCGGTCCAAATGGGCATGGGCATGGACATGGCCATCTTCGCCGTGCACATTCTCGGCATGTCCTCGATCATGGGATCGATCAACATCATCACCACCATCCTCAACATGCGCACGCCCGGCATGACCTTGATGAAGATGCCGCTGTTCTGCTGGACCTGGCTGGTTACCGCCTTCCTGCTGATCGCTTCGATGCCGATTCTGGCCGGTGCCGTGACGATGCTGCTGACAGATCGTCATTTCGGGACCAGTTTCTTCAACGCGGCGGGCGGCGGTGATCCGGTGCTGTTTCAGCACATCTTCTGGTTCTTTGGCCACCCCGAGGTGTACATCATCGCCTTGCCGGCCTTTGGCGTTGTCTCCCACGTGATCCCTGCGTTTTCGCGCAAGCACCTGTTCGGCTATACCTCGATGGTGTATGCGATTGCCGCGATCGGACTGATCTCCTTCTTCGTCTGGGCACACCACATGTATGTGACGGGCATCCCGCTCACCGGCCAGCTCTACTTCATGTATGCGACGATGCTGATCGCGATACCGACGGGGGTAAAGGTCTTCAACTGGGTCACCACCATGTGGCGCGGCTCGCTGAGCTTCGAGACGCCGATGCTGTTCGCGCTCGGCTTCCTGGTTCTGTTTACCATCGGCGGGCTCACCGGCCTGGTGCTTGCCATGACCGCGGTGGACATCCAGTTGCAGGATACCTATTACGTCGTCGCGCACTTCCACTATGTCATGGTGGCCGGAGCACTCTTTTCAGCGTACGCCGGCCTCTATTACTGGCTGCCGAAATGGACCGGCCACATGTACCACGAAGGTCTCGGCAAGCTGCACTTCTGGCTGTCGATGATCTTCTTCAACATCGCCTTCTTCCCGCAGCACTTCCTCGGCCTTGCCGGCATGCCGCGACGGATTCCCGACTATGCGCAGCAGTTCGCCGACTTCAACACGATTTCGTCCTGGGGTTCCTTCGGCTTCGGCTTCAGCCAGTTGCTGGTCCTGGTGGTGGTCTTCAAGGCGATGAAGGGCGGCGTCAAGGCGGAAGCCAGGCCGTGGGATGGCGCGCGAGGGCTGGAATGGACCGTGCCCTCTCCTGCACCTCACCATACCTTCGAGAATCCCCCTCCGTTTGATCCGGCAGAGGCCCACGGATGAGCAGCGACACGTCGCGCGAGCAGGGTAACCGTCGCATCGCGATCGGCCTTGCGCTGTTTGCCGCCGCGGTCTTTCTGAGCGTCATCATCCGGCAATGGCTTGCCGCGCCGTGAATCCTGATCTCGGCCCGACCGGTGCGGCAGTCGCCCGCTCGCTGCCGCCGGTGGCGAGCAACCGCCGGATCGTGGCGGGCCTGCTGACTGTCGTGACCGGCAGCTTGCTGTTCGTGGCCGTCCAGCCGGGCCTGTACAAGGCCTTTTGCGAATGGACCGGCCTTTACGATATCGACCGCGCGGAGCGGGTCGCCGCGTCCTTGCTGCCGAGCCGTCAGGTAACGCTCGAGTTCGATGCCAACAGTCACGACAATGGTCTGCGTTTTCGTCCTGAAATCTCCAGCCTTGCGGTCAGTACAGGCGAGATTGTGCACGTGACCTACCGGGTCGAGAACACGCGTGGCACCACCGTCATCGGCCAGGCGGTACCCAGCTACGGTCCGCAATATGCCGGTGGCTACGTGAAGAAGCTGGATTGCTTTTGCTTCAAACAGCAGACCTTTGCTCCGCACGAAGTGCGCGAGATGCCAGTCGTTTTCGTGCTCGACAAGAAACTGCCTGACGACGTCAACACGGTGACGCTGTCCTACACGTTTTTCGAGGTCCCTGCGGGCAGCGTGACCTCGCCGGCAAAGCCCGCGGAAAACCGGACGTGATCGATGCCGACACCAAATTCGCCGCCGCCGGCCGGCAGATTCCTTCGCACCGTTCGTACGGTGGCATGGGGGCTGCTTGGGGTACGCGGCCACAAACTGCACGAGAAGGATGCGCCATCCTTGTCGCCGTTGCAGATCTTGATCACCGCGCTGGTCTTCATGTTCGTATTTGTGCTTACCCTGGTAACAGTGGCGATCAACATCAGTCGTCAGTGATTCGACGCATGAACAAGGCAGCAGAGCAATAACGACAATATGATTTCAAGGAGGTCAACATGAGTCACCCCGCATCCGCAAACCGCTATTTCGTTCCCGATCCTTCACACTGGCCGCTGGTCGGCTCGCTGGCCCTGCTTCTGCTGGCAAGCGGCGCCGTGCTGACGATGAATTCGATTGCCAACGGCGGCTTGGTGCTGATGGGCGGTTTTGCCGTTCTGCTGGTCATGCTGTTCGGCTGGTTCGGGCGCGTGATCGGAGAATCAGAAAGCGGCAGTTACAGCCTGCAGGTAGATCGTTCTTTCCGTTGGGCAATGGCCTGGTTCATTTTCTCGGAAGTCATGTTCTTCGCTGCGTTTTTTGGCGCCTTGTTCTATGTCCGCGTCCTGTCCGTTCCCGACCTTGCCAGTGCCGACCAGGCTGCGCTCTGGGAGGGCTTCAAGGGCCAGTGGCCGACTGCCGGACCTGCGGCCAAGGACGTCTTCACGCCGATGCACGCCTGGGGCATTCCCGCAATCAACACCCTCTTGCTATTGAGCTCGGGCGTCACGGTGACGTGGGCACACTGGGGTCTGATTGCGAACAAGCGCCAGCAACTGATCACCGGCCTGGCCTTGACGATTCTGCTCGGCCTGGTGTTCATCAGCCTTCAGGCCTACGAATACGCCGAAGCCTACAGTCACCTGGGTCTGAAAATGACCACCGGCGTCTATGGTTCGACCTTCTATATGCTGACAGGTTTTCACGGCTTTCACGTGACGCTCGGTGCGACGATGCTGATTGTGATCCTGGTGCGGACGATGAAAGGCCATTTCACCGCAGAGCGCCACTTTGCCTTTGAGGCGGTAGCCTGGTACTGGCACTTTGTGGACGTCGTCTGGCTCGGTTTGTTCGTTGTCGTCTATTGGCTGTAAAGCGCCAGGCGCAGCGCACCTGGCGTGCGCTGCGTTAGCCTCCGGGATCAGAGCCGTTCGCCAATCCAGCCAAATCGGTACGCGGCCATCAAGAGCAGGAACAGGACCAGGGAAAGTCCCACGCGCACGGACAAGGCCTTGACCGCCCGGGTCTTGCCTTGGCCTTGGTCGCGATAGACAAACACCAGCGCGCTGCCGAGGCTGGCGATAATGGCGATCAGCATCAGTATGACTATGATGCGCATGGATTTCCCTTCTGAAAATGTGCAGTCTACCGGACTCGCGGTTCGTACACGACCCCCAACCCAGGCACGCCGTTCTGCAAATGTCGATCTTCTCCCTCAAGCGCGGGTATCTGCGTCTGGTTCTGGTCATTCTTCTGATCCTGACCTGCCTCGGCATGGCGCGCCTGCAGCTTTGGCGCGCGGAAACACGCGGCGAGCGGTTCGAGCGCGAGCAGGCCGCGCTAGTCTCGACCCCGATCAGTTTGTCGGCACAGCAGCGCGACCGGGAGAAACTGCTCGATCGGACGGCGACGGCGCGCGGTCGCTGGTTGGCCGGGAAAACACTGTTTCTCGACAACAAGATTCACGGCAGCCGCGCCGGTTATCACGTCCTGACGCCCCTGCAGTTGTCCGGCAGCAACGTTGTCGTGCTGGTAAATCGCGGCTGGGTTCCCGCGCCGCGGCTGCGTTCCGAGCTACCGTCGGTTGTGTCGCCTGGTGGTGAGATTGAGATTGCCGGCGTGACGCGCAGCTTTGAAACGCGAACATTTGAATTGCAGAAAACCGCGCCTCAGGGAGCCGTCTGGCAGCATGTGCGTGAAGCGGACTTTCGCCAGCTCAGTGGTCTTGACGCGTTGCCGGTGATTCTGCTTCAAACCGGTGCGGGTGGTGACGGTCTGATCCGCGACTGGGGCTCTCCAGAGAATCCCGCGACCAGGCACTACGGCTACGCAGCGATGTGGCTGGCGTTCGCCCTGATGGCTGCGGCCTACGGACTCTTCGCATGGCGAAAGAAATGAACGCAGACACACCGACGGACAAGGAAGTCGAAGCCAGTCCGCTTCCATTCGCGGCCGCAGCGCCTGCGGCCCGGCGCCATGGCAGGCTGATCGTGCTGGCGATTGTTGCGATTGGCATATTGCCACTGGTTGCGGCCTTGTATTTTCGCTACGTCTCCCCGCCAGAGGTCAAGGCAACCGTGGGTCAGCCGCTTGACCCGATTCCACTGCCCTTCGAATTCTTGCAGCGTGCGGATGGCGCAGCGCTGGAACATCCCGCAGTCGGCGGCAAGTGGCTGCTGATTTTTGCGGCACCCGGCGGCTGCGACGAGCGGTGTCAGCACACGCTTTACCTGACCCGACAGGCGCGCACTGCACAGGGCCGCAACGTGACGCGCCTCGACCGTCTCTGGCTGATTACCGATGCAAGCGCGCCGGCGGCCGACCTGATGGCCGCGCATCCGGACCTGGTCCTGATCAAGGCGACGGACGCCAAAGCATTGGAGCTGCTAGGCGGCAAAGACAGCCGCAAGATCAATCTGGTGGATAGGCGGGGCTTGGTGGTTTTCCGCTACTCCGAGGACCCCGAGCCCAAGGCCTTCATTCGCGAGCTTGGAAAGCTGATCAAGTTTTGATTGCAGCGATAGTCCATCGTGAAATTTTCATCGCTGCGGCAGGCGCCGCGAGTGCCTGCCGCATCAGCGTATCTCCTGCCATTGCCTGCATCGGGGCCGCCGTCCGGCAATCGCCTGCGTGCTAAACTCAAACCCTTGTTCCGGGTTCAATCGTTGAAACCTAAAACGTGAAATCTACTACCCTTAAACTGCAACTTGGCTCCCAGCGCCTGCTGCATTATTTCCAACTGGCGAAGCCACGCGTGGTTTCGCTGATCGTCTTTTGTGCGGTGATCGGCATGTTCCTTGCCGTTCCCGGCATGGTGCCGTGGCGCATCCTGCTGGCAGGCACGACGGGTATCGCTTTGGTGGCGGGCGCGGCGGCGGCGGCGAACTGCCTGATTGAACAAAAAATCGATGCGCTGATGGCGCGTACCCGTGGCCGGCCCCTGCCGCAAGGCGAGGTCAATTCGCTGGAGACTCTGCTCTTCTCGGGCCTGATCGGGGGCCTCGGCCTATTCCTGCTCTACGCCTTCGTGAATCCCTACACCATGTGGCTGACCTTTGCCACCTTCGTCGGCTACGCGGTGATCTATACGGTCTTCCTCAAGCCGAATACTTCCCAGAACATCGTTATCGGCGGCGCCTCAGGCGCCATGCCTCCGGTGCTCGGTTGGGCGGCGGTGACCGGCGATGCGCCGGGCGAGGCTTGGCTGCTGTTCCTCATCATCTTCGTTTGGACGCCGCCACATTTCTGGTCCCTGGCGCTATACCGTACCAAGGAATATGCCGCGGCAGGGCTGCCGATGCTGCCGGTAACGCACGGCGCCGAATACACCCGACGCCATGTGTTTCTCTATACCGTTGGCCTGACGCTGGTGACCCTGGTGCCCTATGCTATTGGGATGTCTGGCTGGTTCTATCTGACGTCGGCTGTTCTGCTCGACACCATCTTCCTCGGCTATGCATGGCTGATCTGGCGCGACTACTCGGATGCCGTGGCGCGCATCACCTTCCGCTGGTCGATTTTCTATCTCGCGCTGCTGTTCGCCGCGTTATTGGTCGATCATTACCTGATGGCTTGATGCGCGTTCTGCAACCGTTCCTTGCGCTGCTTGTCGGTGCCTGCAGCCCATCGGGAATTCCGCTTTATGTCCCCTGGGGACGGTATCCCCTGGCGGGACGCGAGACAGCGACACAAAAACAACGGGCAGCCTCGATAATGAGGCTGCCCGTTTTTGGTCCCGCGGAATTTCCTTAGGCCGCGAGCCGGCCCTTCATCTTCTGCATGGCCTTGACTTCGATCTGGCGAATGCGTTCCGCCGAAACGCCATATTCGGCAGCCAACTCGTGCAGCGTGGCGACCTCTTCGCCATCTGCCACCAACCAGCGGCGCTGGACAATCGCGCGACTCCGGTCGTCGAGGCTTGCCAGCGCCGAACTCAGGCCTTCATCCTGTAAATGGTCATACTCTTTCCGCTCGAGTATCGCGGAAGGCTCGATGCTGTGATCCGCTGCAAGGTAGGCGATGGGTGCGTAGCTGTCTTCATCAGTGTCCGATACCGGTTCAAGCGAAACATCGGCGCCAGTCAGGCGCGTTTCCATTTCGATGACTTCTTCAGGTTTGACCCCGAGTCGTTTGGCAACCGCCGTCACTTCTTCGGCACCCAGGGTATTGAAGCCCTGTCGCGACCCTGCGTCCTGTGCCAGCGAGGCCTTTATGCTGCGCAGGTTGAAAAACAGCTTGCGCTGCGCTTTGGTCGTGGCAATTTTCACCAGACGCCAGTTCTTCAGAATGTATTCATGAATCTCCGCCTTGATCCAGTGCATGGCGAATGAAACCAGACGCACCCCCCGATCCGGGTCGAAGCGCTTCACGGCTTTCATCAGGCCGATATTCCCTTCCTGAATCAGGTCGGCGTGCGGCAAGCCATATCCGAGATAACCGCGGGCAATCGCAATCACCAAGCGCAAGTGCGAAGTCACCAACTGGCGCGCCGCATCAACATCGCCCTCGTCGCGCAAACGACGCGCCAAAGACTGCTCTTCTGCCTCGCTCAACATGGGCACGCGGTTCGCGGCCGAAATGAACGCCTCAATGCTGCCGCTACCGGCGAGCATCGGGAAATGATCAAAAGACACGGTTCGACTCATTGCACGACCTCCTTGAATACAATATTAGCACTCTCGAACTAAGAGTGCCAATGCGCCCGGAAGTTCCTGACAAATTTAGTAGGGAATTACCCCTCCATCCAACACGGATCCTCGTTGGAGGGGGCGACTTCCTTGGAGTTCGGCGCGGCGTCAGCGTGCAATAAGCCACTGACGGGCGGTCTTCAGACGAAACGCGGCAAGAATACCCTTCCCTCACGGCTTGTCGTGAGGGCGACCATCAAGCTTTCGGTGGCCCCCCGGGAGGCCGCTTCGATTTCTTGAAAAAGCGCTTCGCCGGTTTGGCTCCGGGTGTCGCATCCGGTCGGCGCGCTTGCTCCGGTCGTCGTCCCTGACCCTGTCCAGAACCCTGACGTCGCCCGGGTTGCTCCGTTTGTCCGCCCGGGGCGACTCGATTGCCTGGCGCCAGGCAAATCTCGAGTTCAATAATTTCGTCCCATATGGCGTCGGTGCGCTGGTGGTCAGGAATCGCCAGAAGCTCACGCAAGCGACGCCGAGGATCTGGCGGCGGCGGCTCATTGCGCACGGGTTCCGCCGCTGGCGGATCGTTGGGTGCAGTTTCTAGGGGAGGCTGTTCGATCGGTTGTTCTTCACTCATAAACGCATTATCTCCCGAATAGTCCGTTCCAATCCACTCGACGCCGTCGGACCAAACGCAATGTAGGTTTTTAGTTACGAATGCCAAGCTTAACGCCGATAAAACAGGCATCAGCCGTCACTGGAAAGAGCAAGGTTTTAGTTGCGGCCTGCTGGCGGCTTTCGCAGGCGAGCCTTCACTGACACTTCGAATTGATTCACTTTCCCTCAGCCCTGTCTCAAATGCTGTCGCAGGGAGATCATCGCACCGAGCCAGCCGAGGCCTGCGGAAAGGCCCAGCAGCAGGGCCGAATCCCTTGCGTCAAGCACTTGGAGCACGAGAGTCAGATCATAGAGGCGCACCAATTCGCTCAAAGGCATGCGCAGCCAGAGTGCCCCGGCGCCAACCAGCAGCCACGCCACGATACCTCCGCCGAGTCCCAGCAGGAAGCCGTAGTAGAGGAACGGTCGCTGAATGAAGCCGTCGGTGGCGCCAAGCAACTGGCTTACCTCGATTTCCGCCCGATGCGTGAGCACCTGCATGCGAATGATGCTGAAGCTGATGGCGATCAGTCCCGCACCCAGCAGCGTGCCGAGCAGCAGCACCGCGGTGCGGCCCAGCTTGAGCAGGGCATCGAGACGACGCACCCAGGCGGAATCCAGCTGCACATGCTCGACCTTGGGCCACTGCCGGAACTCGACTGCAAGCTTTTCCATGGCTTCGGGGCGGTCATCGGTAGCGGTAACGACGAAGGCATCAGGGAAGGGGTTTGCCGGCAAGGCTTCGATGACGTCGCGCAGTCCCGGGCTGGATTTCATTCGCGTCAGAGTGTCTTCCCGCGGCAGGAACTGTACCTGCTTCACGCCGCCGTACTTTGCCAGGCGCGATTCGATTTCGGTTGCCGCGCGCCGATCGGCGTTGGTCGCCATGAACACCGAAATCTGGGGTATGGCCGACGTCGTGCCGGCCATATGTCGCGCATTTGCCAGCAGCATCTGGCCCCCTGCCGGCAGGGCCAGGGCGATACCAATTGCCAGCAGGGAAAGCACGCTGTTGAGCGGCGCTGCTGTGAGTCTGCGCAGCGCCAGCCGCGCGGCTTCCAGGTGGTGGGTCAGCCAGACCCTCATGACACCAGCTTCCCGTGATCGAGCTGCAGGCGTCGCGCACCCTGAAACAGGTCCCCGGCATAGGTCGCGATCAATACCGTGACGCCGACGTCATGGAACTCGTGGAAGATGCGTGCCACGTCAGCCGCGGTTTCATTGTCCAGATGGGCCGTGGGTTCGTCGGCCAGCAGCATGTTCGGCCGATTCACCACGGCCCGGGCGATCGCCAAACGCTGCTGTTCGCCGCCCGAGAGCATGACCGGCAGCGCCTTTTCGCGGCTGGCAAGGCCGACCTTGTCCAGCGCCGCACGAACGCGCTGTGCAGCCTCCCTGGGCGGAAAGCCGGCGATCGACAGGGGCAGCATGACGTTCTCGAACACGTTGCGATCGAAGAGCAGTTTCTGGTCCTGGAACACCATCCCGATGCGTCGCCGCAGATACGGCAGGGCCGAACGCGCGAGCCCACTGACGTTCTGGCCGCCGACCAGAACCGCGCCACCGGTGGGCTTCTCTACCGCCGCAATGAGCTTCAGCAGGGTCGATTTTCCCGCCCCCGAGTGGCCGCCGACAACCACCATCTCGCGTTCCGCCACGTCGAAGCTGAGGTCGGAAAGTGCATCGACGCCCGGCGGATAGCGCTTGGAAACGCGATCGAAACGGATCACTAGGAGGGTCCCAGCAACGCCTCGACAAACTCGTCGGCGCGAAAGGTCTGCAGGTCGTCGATGCCTTCGCCGACGCCGATGAAGCGCACCGGCTTCGGGCACTGGCGGGCGATCGCGGCAAGCACGCCGCCCTTGGCGGTGCCGTCGAGCTTGGTGATCACAAGGCCGGTCACGCCGATCGCCTTGTCGAAGGCCTTGACCTGCTGCACGGCGTTCTGCCCGATGTTGGCATCGAGCACCAGCAGCACTTCGTGCGGCCCTGTGTCATGGGCCTTCTGAATCACGCGGCGCACCTTGGCGATTTCTTCCATCAGGTGCAGTTGCGTCGGCAGGCGGCCCGCGGTGTCGGCGAGCACCACGTCGATCTTGCGCGCCCGCGCGGCATTGATCGCGTCGAACACCACCGCCGCCGGATCGCCGGATTCCTGCGCGATGACGGTGACGCCGTTTCTTTCGCCCCATGCCGTCAGCTGTTCGCGAGCCGCCGCGCGGAAGGTATCGCCGGCGGCGAGCAGGACGCTCTTGCCCTGGCTCTGGAGATGTTTGGCCAGCTTGCCGATCGAGGTGGTCTTGCCGGCCCCATTGACGCCCGCGATCATGATCACGAAGGGCTGATGGCCGCTGGCGTCCAGCGGCTGTTCGAGGGGCGCGAGCAGGGTTTGCAGGCCCTTGGCCAGGGCCGAGCGAAGTTGGGCAGGGGTTTCCAGCCTGTCCTTCTTGACGGTGGCCTTGAGTTCATCGAGCAGCCAGTGCGTTGCTTCGACGCCGCAATCCGCCATCAGCAGTGTGGTTTCCAGGTCCTCGAGCAACTCATCGTCGATCTTCGCCCGGCTGAAAAGTTCGGTCAGCGGCGTATTGAGGGTCGCGCGGGTGCGGGACAGGCCGGCCTTGAGGCGTTCGCCCCACGAAGCGCGTGGCGCTGGGGTTTGGGCAGCCGGGGCGGCGGGGTCGTCCTTCGTTTTCAGGAAACCAAACATGCGGAATGCGGTCCGAGACAGGAGCCGCGCTAAGATGCACGGCTCGCGAATTTTAGCAGAAGCCCCATTTCCCATTTCCCGCTGCAACCGCCTTGCCACCCATCCAGACCCGACATGAAACTATTGCTTGCCGCCTGCGCCGTGCTGACGTTCACCGTATCGCCAGCGCCGACTTTTGCGAACCCATTTGAAACGAAGCTCGCCAACGGCTTGCGCGTCATCGTCAAGGAAGACCCGCGCGCGCCGACCGCCGTGCATATGGTCTGGTACCGCGCCGGCAGCATGGACGAAAAGGACGGCACCTCGGGCGTTGCCCATGTGCTGGAACACCTGATGTTCAAGGGCACCAAAAACTTGCGCTCGGGCGAGTTCAACAGGCGTGTGGCCGAAGCCGGCGGGCGCGACAACGCCTTCACCAGTCGCGACTACACGGCCTACTTCCAGATCGTGCCGAAGGCCGCGCTGCCGGAGATGATGCAGCTCGAATCCGATCGAATGGCGAACCTGACGCTGGATGCCAAGGAGTTCGCCGCCGAAATCAAGGTGGTGATGGAGGAGCGCCGGCTGCGCACAGACGACAATCCGCATTCGCTGGTATACGAAGCGCTGAATTCGACTGTATTCCGCGCGCATCCCTACCGGCGGCCGATCATCGGCTGGATGGATGACCTGGAGCACATGACCTGGCAGGACGCACGCGACTGGTACAAGCAGTGGTATGCGCCGAACAATGCCTATGTGGTGGTGGTGGGCGACGTCGATCACCGCGAGGTATTCCGTCTGGCTCAGAAGTACTACGGCCCGCTGAAAGCCCATGCCCTGCCGGAGCGCAAGCCGCAGAACGAGCCCGAGCAGGCGGGCATTCGTCGCGTGAGCGTCAAGGCGCCGGCCAAGCTGCCTTACCTCGCCATGGCCTGGAAGGCGCCCAAGTTGCGCGATGTGCAGAAGGATCGCGACTCGTATGCGCTGGAGGTGCTGGCGGCGGTACTCGATGGCCACGACGCCTCGCGCTTTTCGAAAAATCTGGTGCGCGGAGCGAAGGTCGCCCAGTCGGCAGGCGCCGGCTACGATGGCTCGCTGCGCGGCGAGGCCACTTTCGTTCTCGACGGACAGCCGGCCGAAGGCAAGACCATCGCCGACCTGGAAGCCGCGCTGCGCGGCGAGATCAAGCGCGTTCAGGACGAAGGCGTCTCGGCCGAGGAACTCGCCCGCGTCAAGACCCAGTCCATCGCCGCCCAGATCTACAAGCGCGACTCGCTGATGGCACAGGCCATGGAAATCGGCGGCGTCGAGGCGGCCGGGCAGTCGTGGCGCGACATAGATACCCTGCTGGAAAAACTCAAGACCGTTACCGCGGAGGAAGTGCAGGGCGTGGCGAAGAAATACTTCACCGACGACACCCTGAGCATCGCCGTGCTCGATCCGCAGCCCGTCGAACAAAGCAAACCGAAGAAACCCTCCGGGGCAGTGAGGCACTGATGAAGCAAAGCAAATTGAACACCCCCCACCCCCATCCCCGCCCCGGGGCGGGGCTACTGGTCGGCTCGCTTCGCTCGATTGTTGTGGGACGCTCGCGAGCTCGTTTCGCGGTGATCTGTCTGCTGACGTCCCTGGCATCAAGCCTGGCCCTGGCCGGGGTGAAGATCGAGCACTGGATCGCGCCCTCGGGCGCCAAGGTATATTTCGTCGAGACGCGAGTGCTGCCCATTCTCGATGTCCAGCTCGACTTTGCCGCCGGCGGGGTGTTTGCCCCGGCTGGAAAATCAGGCCTGGCCGGTTTGACGCAGGGCCTGCTGGAAACCGGCGCCGCCGACCTGGATGAAGAACATATCGCCGGGCGCCTGGTCGATATCGGCGCGCGGCTGGGCGGCGGGGCCGACAGCGATCGGGCCAGCGTCAGTCTGCGCACCCTCTCGTCCAAGCCCGAGCGCGAGGCGGCGCTCGATTTGCTGCGCACCGTGCTGTCAGCGCCGACTTTCCCGCAGTCGGTGCTGGAGCGAGAAAAGGGGCGCACCATCGCCAGCATTCGCGAGGCGGAAACGCGGCCCGATGCCATTGCCGCCAAGCGTTTCGCGGCGGCAATCTATCCCGGCCACCCTTATGGCGTCAGTCCTACCGTAGATAGCGTGGCGGCCGTTACGCGCGAGGACCTCGTGGAATTTCACCGCCGCCATTACGGCGCCAAGGGTGCCATCGTCTCCATCATCGGCGATGTATCGCGGGCCGAGGCGGAGGCCATCGCCCAGCGTCTGACCGAAGCGCTGCCGCCGGGCGGCGCGGAGCTCGTGCCGCCGCCGGTGACCAAGCCGCAGCGCGGCACGATCAAGATCGCCCATCCGGCGGCGCAGAGCCACGTACACATCGGCCTGCCGGCGATCCGGCGCAGTGACGCCGACTACTTCCCGCTGCTGGTGGGCAACTACACGCTGGGCGGCGGCGGTTTCGTTTCGCGCCTGATGAAGGAAGTCCGCGAGAAGCGCGGCTATGCCTACAGCGTGTATTCCTACCTCGCCCCGCGCAAGCTCGAAGGCCCGTTCGAGATCGGCCTGCAGACCAAGCGCGAACAGGTCGGCGATGCGCTCAAGGTGGTCGATGAAGTACTCACCGAATACATCGCCAAAGGTCCGACACCGAAGGAACTGGCGGCGGCGAAGAAGAACCTGGTCGATGGCTTCGCGCTGCGCATGGACAGCAACGCCAAACTGCTCGGTTATCTTTCCGCGATCGGGTTCTACGGCCTGCCGCTGACCTACCTCGATGATTTTCCGGCGAAGGTGAAGGCCGTCACCGCCGAGCAGATCAAAGCCGCCTTCGCCCGCCATGTAAAGGCTGAAAATCTGGTCACCGTCATCGTCGCGGCCGACTGAGCCAACGAGTCTTGAGCCGCATCCGCATCACTGGCGGTGAATGGCGCAGTCGCCTGGTCCAGGTGCCCGACGCGCCCGGCTTGCGGCCGACGCCGGACAAGGTGCGCGAGACTCTGTTCAACTGGCTGGGGCAGGATCTGCGCGGCCTGACCTGCCTCGACCTTTTCGCCGGCAGCGGGATTCTCGGCTTCGAGGCAGCTTCGCGCGGTGCGGATTACGTCGCATTGGTGGAGCGTTCGCGTCCGGCATTCGCTGCGCTGAAGAAACATGCCGATGGCTTCGAATGTCCGCGGTTGGAACTATTTTGCTGCGATGCGCTAAAATTCGCCCCCCCGTCCAGTCGGCGTTTCGATCTGGTGTTTCTTGATCCGCCATACGGGCAGGGCTGGCTGGCGCGTGTCGAGCCGCGGCTGGATGAACTGGCCTCGCCGGACGCGCGGCTGTACGCAGAGGCGGAGATGCCCCTGGAGCGGTTGGGCCGCTGGTCGGTGGTGAAGCAGGGGCGGGCCGGCCAGGTTTTCTTTCACCTGCTGGAGCAGGCATGAGCAAAAGAATCGCCGTTTATCCGGGAACCTTCGATCCTTTGACCAGCGGTCACGAGGATATCGTGCGGCGCGCGTCGACCCTGTTCGAGAGGGTCATCATCGGCGTCGCCGAAAGCCGTGCCAAGCGTCCGCTGTTCTCGCTGGCGGAACGCGTCGACATTGCCCGCGAGGTGCTGACAGGCTTCGACAATGTCGAAATCCATGGCTTCGACTGCCTGCTGATGGATTTCATGCGTCAGCACGGTGCCAGCGTGATCATGCGCGGCTTGCGCGCCGTGTCGGACTTCGAATATGAATTTCAGATGGCGGGCATGAACCGCAACCTCTACCCCGAGGTCGAAACCGTATTCCTGACGCCGTCGGACCAGTACATGTTTGTTTCGGCAACGATCGTGCGGGAAATTGCGTCGCTCGGCGGTGACGTATCCAAGTTCGTTCCGGCGCAAGTCCAGAGACGACTCACGGCGAAGATTCAGCCGCAGAAATGACCGATTAGAGAAACCCAAAGGAAAAATCATGTCCCTGATGATCACCGATGAATGCATCAACTGTGACGTATGCGAGCCCGAGTGCCCGAATAATGCGATTTCGCAGGGTGATGAGATTTACATCATCGATCCCGCCAAATGCACCGAATGCGTAGGCCACTTCGATACACCGCAGTGCCGTGAAGTCTGCCCGGTCGACTGCATTCCGGACGATCCGAATCATGTTGAAACGAAGGATCAGCTGATGGCGAAGTTTCTTGCGCTGACGGCGGCGAAGTAGGCGTCAGCTGGGCGGCCGCGACGCAGCCTAGCGTTGGCAGCCAGCGCAGAAAAATGTCGCGCGTTGTCCCTGCCGCAGTTCCCTGATCGGGCGGCCGCAGACCAGGCAGGGTTCGCCGCGGCGGCCATAGACGAAATACTGCTGCTGGAAATAGCCTGAGCTGCCGTCGGAATGAATGAAGTCGCGCAGGCTGCTGCCGCCGGCGTCGATCGCGGCAGCCAGGGTTGCCTTGATCACCGGCACCAGACGCTCCAAGCGCTTCAGGGAGATCCGGCCGGCCGCTGCGCGCGGATCGATGCCGGCGCGGAACAGGCTTTCCGATGCATAAATGTTTCCGATGCCGACGATGCGATGGCTGTCCATCAAGGTCGGCTTGATTCCCGCGGAAAGGCCGGCGAGTTCATTCTTGAGCCATGCGGCACTGAACGCTTCCGTCAGCGGTTCGACGCCGAGCACCGCCAGCAGCGGATGCTCGAGTGGGTCACCGGGCAGCCAGAGGATGGCGCCGAAACGGCGCGGATCGCGCAGGCGCAGTGCCATGGATCTCCTTTTGACGGCGAATACCAGATCGAAATGATCATGCTTTTCGGCGGGGAGGTTGGCGGCCACCAGCCGCAGGCTGCCGGACATGCCGAGGTGGATCAGCAGATGGCCGTGGCCGAAATCCAGCAACAGGTATTTGCCGCGACGCCTGACTGCCGTCAGACGGAATCCGCCGAGGGTTCGTTCGAGATTTTGCGGCAGGGGATAGCGCAGCGCCGGCGTCCGGGCGACCACGCCCGAGACGCGACTCCCGGTCAGCGCCGGCGCGATGCCGCGGCGGGTGACTTCGACCTCGGGCAGTTCAGGCATGCCGGGGCGCGCACGAAACAGCAGGCGAAACTGCTAACATCGCCGCATTGTATGTGACAGCAGCGTTTTGCAGCATTGTTCCGCTCAGGTAATACGTCGATGAACCGCTTTCCCCGTGCTTCTGCGCTTTTCCTCACGCTGGCCAGTGCGTGCGCATGGGCGCAGGCGCCGGCCGCGTCGCAGGCACCTCCTGTATCGCCGGCACCCGTGACGGCAGAGGAACGGCTGCCGAAACAGGAGCTCACCGGGCAGATTCTTTACCAGTTTCTGCTCGCGGAACTCGCTGCCCAGCGTGGGCAGTTCGCCCTTTCGGCCGGCGCTTATCTCGATCTGGCAAAGAGCACGCGCGATCCGCGCATCGTGCGGCGGGCCGCAGAGATTGCCTTTCACGCACGCCAGTACGATTCTGCGCTGGAGGCCGCCCGGCTGTGGCTCGCCATCGAGCCCGAGTCCCAGCAGGCAAGGCAGATGCAGGCGACCCTGCTGCTCGCGAGCGGCGGCATCGAGGAACTGGCCGGCAGCCTCGCTCGCGATCTGGAAGCGGAAGGCCCCCGTACTGGCGAAGCCCTGCTCCGGATGGCGCGCGCCTTCGCCCGCTATCCGGACAAAGTTGCGGTGCAGCGTCTGTTCGACCAGTTGACCCAGCCTTATCTGGGCGTTGCGGAGGCCCGTTTGATACGCGCCCAGGCGGCGGCAGGCACCAGGGATGTCGACCGCGCGCGTAGCGAGATCGACCAGGCCCTGCAACTGCGCCCGACCTGGGAACTGGCCGCCTTGTTCAAGGCGGAGCTCTTGCCCAAGGGGGCTGCGCAACTCGAGTTTCTGCAAGGCTTCCTGGCTGCCAATCCGCAAGCTCAGGAGGTGCGTCTGGCCTATGCCCGGGCGCTGGTGAGCGAAAAGCGCTACGAAGCCTCGCGCAGCGAGTTTCGTCGCCTGCTGTCGGCCAATCCCGACAATCCGGACATGCTCTACGCCGTAGGCATACTCTCGCTGCAGGTCAACGACACCGCCGAGGCCGAGCAGAACCTCAAGCGTTTCATCGAAATCGGGCGCGGCGAGCTGGATCCGGCACGTTTCTATCTGGGGCAGATCGCCGACCAGGCCGGGCGTCCCGAGGATGCCTTGCGCTGGTACGACCAGGTAGCTGCCGGGGAACATGCCCTGCCGGCGAAGGTGCGGGCCGCCCAGGTGCTGCTGCGCCAGAACAAGCTCGACGAGGCGCGCGCGCGGCTTGCTGCTGCGCGCGCCAACGCACCGGGCGAAAGCCGGCTGGTGGTGGCCGAAGCCCAGCTGCTGCGCGATGCCGGGCGTCATGCCGAGGCCTATGCCTTCCTCGCCAGCATGCTGGAAGCGCAGCCCGACCAGCCCGAGATCCTCTACGAAACCGCGCTGACAGCGGAGAAACTCGGTTACGTCGACGTGCTGGAACGCCATCTGCGGCGCCTGATCGAGATCAAGCCCGATTCGGCGCAGGCCTACAACGCACTCGGTTATTCGCTGGCCGACCGCAACCTGCGCCTCGACGAAGCAGCGCAATTGATCGACAAGGCCTTGTCGCTGGCGCCCGACGACCCCTTCATCCTCGACAGCAAGGGCTGGGTGCTGTTCCGCCAGGGCAAGCCGGCGGAGGGCCTTGACGCCCTGCAGAAGGCCTATGCACAGAAACCCGATGCCGAGATTGCCGCCCACATCGGCGAGGTGCTGTGGGCCCTGGGCCGGCGCGACGAGGCACAGGCCGTGTGGCGCGAGGCAAGCAAGGCCCATCCGACCAACGAAATGCTGACTGCGACCATCAAGCGATTTCTTCCTTGAGAGCCTGGCTGTTTTGCATCATCGCCATGCTGCTGGGGGCCTGCGCCGAGATGCAGGACGCATCCGAGGCGGCGCAGACGCTCGGCCCACCGCTGCAGCACTTTGCCGCCGAAGGGCGGATTTCGCTGCGCCAGGGCGACCGCCGCGACCATTTGCGCTTCCGCTGGGAGCACGCCCCGGACAGCGATGTCGTCCTGCTCATGTCGCCGCTGGGACAGGGACTCGCCGAGTTGGCGCACGATGCACGGGGTGCGCGGCTGACACAGCCGAACCAGGCGGTGATCACTGCCGACAGCCTGCCGCAACTGGCGCAGCGCATCTTCGGCGCACCGCTGCCGCTGGAGACCATGGCTGACTGGCTGCGCGGCGCTCGCCCGGCCCTGAGCGGCGAGGTAGACGGCTGGCG
>Ga0265297_10004655_pt1 | contig 22060 bp, 17 predicted proteins | sample Munlanlwell13791_FD_192502 | JGI IMG/M metagenome (GOLD analysis project Ga0265297, IMG submission 192502) | Leachate microbial communities from a municipal landfill in Southern Ontario, Canada - Leachate well 137-91 | ecosystem: Engineered > Solid waste > Landfill > Unclassified | place... | reverse complement strand
GGATCAAATGCGATTGGATTGTTTCATGAGTTTTTAGACGAAGAAAATATAAAGATGATTGGCGTCGAACCGGGCGGAAAGAGTTTTAAGTCTGGTGAGCATGCGGCGACTTTAACGTTAGGAACGCCGGGTAATCTTCACGGTATGTTTACTTATCTATTACAAGATGAAAAAGGTCAGCCTTTGTCAGTCCATTCTATCGCCTCAGGTCTAGATTATCCAGGCGTTGGACCGCTTCACTCCGATTTAAAAGATAAGGGGAGAGTAATTTACGAAACTGTTAACGATAGAGAAGCGCTTGAAGCTTTTCAAACTTTAACTAAGGTCGAAGGAATTATTCCGGCCCTCGAAAGCTCTCATGCCATCGCTCAGGCGATAAAAATGGCGCCGACTTTAGACTCCGATAAAATTATTATTGTTAATCTTTCTGGACGGGGAGACAAAGACATTGATTATATTGCTAATATATTAAAGCTATAGATAGATAATGCAAACACCATTTAATAATTTAATTGTTAAAAATAGGATAATTTGTTAAAATATAAGTATATTTAAACATTTAATATTAAATATTTTTAATATGAAAATTAATAATTGGTTAAAGCTTATTATTTGTATTGTTGTTTCGGAATTGGCCGGCATCATTGGTTCAATTTTTACTTCCTCCGCTATTCCTACTTGGTATGCTACTTTAGAAAAACCGGTGCTTAATCCGCCAAATTGGGTTTTTATGCCCGTTTGGACCACCCTTTTTATTTTAATGGGTATTGCCGCTTTTTTGATTTGGCGCAAAGGCTTAAATAAAAAAGGGGTCAGGATTGCCCTACTTATATTTCTTATCCAATTGGCTTTAAATACTCTTTGGTCGATTATCTTTTTTGGCCTGCATAATCCGGGGCTTGCTTTCTTAGAGATTATTATTCTTTGGCTAGCAATATTAGCAAATATTATTTCTTTTTACAAAATTTATCGTCCGGCTTCTTACTTACTTATTCCATATATTCTTTGGGTTAGTTTCGCCGCGTATTTAAACTACGCCATTTGGAGTTTGTCTTTATTATAAATTAGTATCTTTTATTAAAAATTATGCTAAACTATAAGTAGCTAGAATTAATAAGTTAAGTATTATTTTATGGAAAAATCATTCGACGATTTCGTCTCACATGATCGTAAAAGGTTTAAGTGGAAAATAGGAAAAATGCTCGCTTCATCTTTATCGGGCTTTTTAGCTGGAATTGTTGTGGCCACCATTTTTTTCTTAACTCTTTTTGATTTAGCTTTGAAATAAAAATCATTGTTGTTATATAAAAAAACGAGGCTAGGAGTTTCGTTTTTTTAAATAAAAATTAAGGTTTTCTCGACTATTATTAAGTCCTTGACATCCATAAATTTATATGTTATTATTATATCAATACAATGTGATTAAAAAAGTAGTCGAGTTTCAAAAGCATGCGTAGGTTAGCAGTTTAATTAACTAAGTTTTAAAAGCCATGACTGGTATCATTAAAACATTGACTGACAAAGGTTTTGGATTCATTACCGTTGAAGGTCAAGAGAAAGATTTATTCTTTCACAGCAACGCGTTAGTTGGTGTTCGTTACGACGAACTTTCAACCGGCGATACAGTTTCATTTGAAATGGAGAATTCTCCAAAAGGAATGAACGCTGTAAACGTAAGCCGCGTTTAAGGAAAAAAATTTATTATTTTATATAATAGACAAAAACAAGCCGCAAGGCTTGTTTTTTGTTGTAAAAAAATAAGTCAAACTGCCGCTATTTTGGCCTCACACCAATGAAGTTTTATCTAGAGGGCAATATCTTTGTGCACATTACCCCCGGTTTGCTTGACGTAAATATTAAAATATGGTATAATCATTTGTTGTATCAGCTGTATAATTTTACTTATTTATTCTAAATATTATTGATAAATTTTTAATTTTATTGTATATTTAAACATATAAAGTAAAGTAAAAAATGAATCAATGTTAGATAAAAAATAATTATGTTCTTATGAAAAAAGAAAATTATATTCCTAAAAAAGAAGGGAAGGAAAAACTTCTAAAAAATCCTGTGCGAACTAAAGAAAGAATAAATGGCGCTGGTAGTTTTTCTGAGCGTGTACGTAAAACTGGGCAAATTAAAAATGCCGAGCGCGGAGAAATGAAAAAGGGCGAAGAAATAGAAAAAATTTTAAAAAATATAAAAAATCAGAAGTTATCAGAAACTCAAGAGCCTGGCCTGAAAGAAAAAGAAATAATTGAAGAAGCGTATTTAAGCAAAGAAGACGTTTTGGCGGCAGCGGAAGAAAGTGATGCAAACTTAACGGGCGAAGAGTTAAAAAAGTTAAAAACAATAGAGGGTAGAAGTCGTTTTTCCCGATTAGCCGCTAAGGGAGTAAAGGCTCTTTACGGTATCGGAACGGTTTTGGGAATAGTTGCTCCGCTTGTTTCAAGCGGTCAAGATAGAGAAAGCCACGAAATTACTAAAGATCCAGAGGATGTAAAAAATAAAATGGAAATAACTGTGGATGCTAGAAAAGATATTACTCCTGATGACAATACTTACTTCGTTAATCCTTCCGATATTGAGGGTCTTGGTGGCCCTGACGATGAAGGTAATAAGACTGAAAATAAGATTGCGGCTCAAGAAGCTCATGATCAGAAGATTTTTGATAAACATGCTGGCGAATGGGAGCAAAATCATCGATATTATGTTAGAGATGGCGAAGAATTAAAATCTGTAATAAGGCACTCGCTCAGTCATTTAAGGGATTCTTTTGATGACCCTCGTGATTTAAGAAATTCTATTAACGAGATTTATGACGGAGTTTTAAATCCGCAGGAAATAATTGATTTTCATTCATTTATTGTTAACGGTGCTCCAGACGGAGAAGATGGTGCGGTTAACAGAAAAGACGTTGAATATTTGCAAACTATCTATAATAAAATAGCAAGTGCTCCAAGCGATGTTGCTAATGATAAATTAGCTGAAATATTAGCTTCTAACAGTGCTAACAAGGAGACAGGAGTTGATGATAAGTTTGGAATAGCGACCGGAGAAGCTTCCCAATCTTTAATTTTAGAAAAATTAGATCACATTCTGAAATTAGCTGGCTCCAAAGGAGCGGCCATTGAAACACCCCAAGAGAAATTAGCCGAAATGGAAATAAAAGAAGCCCCTGAGTTACGAGGCTATACTTCCGTTATTATAGAAGGTGGAGTTTCTTTCGATCAAGGTCAGGCAAAATCTTTAGAAACTATTGTTTCCAAGCTTAATAATTTTGGTGATTTCCAAGAAGTAGGAGATTTTATTAAGAATTTTGAAACAAAAGATTTTGATAAAATAGAAATTATTGGTAAAGATATTGATAATGGTGTTAATTATGACGGGAAAGCGCTTGATTTTAGCGCGATAGATGATTTGGGAAGCGGTAGCTATGAAATAAAGGCGGGAAATTATGATTTTTCTTTTGACTTTTTAAGAACAGAGGGCGGAAAAGTTAAAACAATTGCTAATTTTGAGGCTAATTATCGTAGCGAAGATGGCGATATTAGAATTACTGCCGGCGAGGCGGTTAGAAATCAGAACGAAATAGATAAAAATGATCCAACTAAGGAAGGCTATGTCCGTTCTTTAACCGATTTTAAATTAGAGGCCTTTGGCAAGGTTGAGCTTGAAGTTGGAAATGTTTATAAATATGAAAATGCTAATGAAGTCGGAGCTTCTGCTGGCGACATTAGACTCAGGGTCGGAGATTGGTCTTTAACTGCCAATGGTTTTGACGGAAAATATAATACGCCAGAGGGTAATTTTGATTTAGGGAAAGTGCTCGATAATGTTTGGAATAGTAATGATGGAGCAAAAATAGGAGATCTAATTGACCGATTTGAATTTAATGGTGGCCCGGTAAAAATTGAAAATGCCGATGGTTCAGTCAAGATTGAATATGACGGAGATAATTTATTTTATAATGATTTCCGTATTTTTAAGGATGCGGAAGGAAATTTTAATTTTTTGAATGACCACGGGGACGGAGCGGTTTATGAGGGTGGTTTTGAAACTTATGCCAAGATAAACGGTCAGAACATGGAAACTAAAGATTTTATTAATAATCTTGTCTATAACGGAGCGGAAGTAATGCTTAATTCTCCTGAGGCCGAAGTTGGGGTTTCGGTGATGGGCGGATTTATTGAAATGAATACAGGCAATATTGAAAGTAAAATTACCGCTGAAACGTTATCCCTTTTTAGAAAAGATATAGATAAAACATTCCAAACAATTGCTGATAAAGTTGAGGAGTTTACTAGCATGACAAAAGATAATAATGTTGATAACATGATTGATAAGGGATTGGCTCTAAAAACCGATGTCATTGATGAAATTGGGGACTTAATTGGCAGGATTAAGGATAATGGGGAAATAGAAATGAAGGATTGGAAAATTAGTATCGATTTTAAGACTTTAGCGGAAAACTTTAAATTAATCGGCAATCCTGATGCGGCCAGCGCGGTTTATAAATTGGATACTTTTTTTAGTGCGCTAGGTAATGATTTAGGAAAAATTAGTATTGACGGTCCGACGGTTGATGGATATTTAGCTTCAGACAATAAATCCGATTATATCTGTCAAAATATTTGGGGTAAAAATGCCGATGAGTTGACTAATGATTTTAAATCACGAGCAACTACTGAATTTGGTGCTAAGTTATTGGAGCAGCCAACAGCTAAAATTATGAGTGTTATTGATGCTACTAACAATGGTTCGGTTGAAGGTCTTATTTTATCTCCAGACGAGGTTCAATTATTTTATAATTTTTCTAAAAAACTTAATCCAGAAGGAACTAATTTTATTGTTTATGCTAACGCTAATTTAGGCGATAATAACCAAAATCAAGAGGCCTATGTTAATTTATTGGATACTGGCGGCAAAGAACATTTAAATGCCGGGGCGGAGTGGAAGGATTTGGGCGGAGTTGGATTAATAGCGACTAGAGTCGTCTCAAATGCGGAAAATACGGTCGTCAAGGCTTTGGCTGGAATTAATTTAGAATTTATTAAACTTCAAGATTTAAGCTTAGGCTTTACTGACGGAGATGGGCATAATTATCAAATTGTTCATGGAGATAATTTCTTTAAGCTTGCTAATGCGGTCGGAGCGGAAGGAAAATTAGATTTAGTCCAAAGAGCGATTGATAATAAATGGATACTTCCTGTACCTCAAGTTGAATTAGGTGCTGATATTACTCATAAAATTATTGGAGAACACGGTGGAAAAACAACTCTTGAGGGATCAGCTTTGTTGGCCACTAATTATTTAAATACTTCTGTTAATCTTTCTTTCCGAGCAGAAACAGAACTAGACAATCTTATCGGTCTTCCTTTGACTGTTGGTGGAAAAATTAATGCCAGCAAGATGATGAGCGGAGAAAGGTATAGTGCTGGCGGTGAGGTTTTTATTAGATGGGATATTGGGAAAAATATCAGCCGAGCTATCGGTCGATAGTAATATTTCGACATTAAAAAATATTCGGTATAATTAAAATATGGTGATACAAAATGAAAATCAAAAGAAAATTTTTAAGATAAAGGAAATTTATTCTAGCTGTACCGAGAGAATAAAAAAAATTCGCCTTAGGCAGAGTGATGCCAATAAGGAATTTCTTAAAAAAATTGAAGAAAGGAAAATTAATAAAATTAGGGATAATATTAAATAATTAAAAAATAAATTGTTATTTTATGCTAGATTTAGAAAATTTAGAAACGCTGGAAAAAGATAAAGAAAAGCCGCCTGTTTCTGAAAAAAGTCCAGAAACAGAAATGAATTTTGACGACGAAAAAACAAAAGAATTTGCCATTAGTAAGTCGGAAGAAATAGAAAATTTTGGAGAAGAAACTTGTTTGGCTAATGAAGAGGAGTTTAAAGCGGCAGTTGATGATGGAGTAAAACTAGAATTACCGCAAGATGATATTAATGAAGTTATGGCGGAAACAAAGATAGCTGAAAATCTTAATAATTCCAAAATAGAAGTTGAAAATATTGTAAAAGAGGGGAAAGATGGTATAAAGAAAGAGATTGAGCCAGATTTGGAAAAAAAAGAAACAGCGCTGAGCCTCGAAGATAAAGAACAGGCCTATTTATCACAAAAAATAATTAAAGCCAAAGGCTTAGATAAAAGATACGAGGATGAAAGAAGCGGTTTTAAGAGGGTTCAAGAACAAATAACCGAATATTCTCTAAAATGTGGTGTTAAAAATGAATCAATTCCTGAACTAGAGAATAAGGAATATAATCCTGATACTAAAGAAATTATTAAAAATAAGCTAGTTGCAAATCTTGATGCACTTTTTCTTAATAAAGAAACAGGACGTTTTAACCCGGAAAAACATCAAATAATGTTAGCACAAACCGAGAATTATCTTAATCTAATGGAAGAAGCCCAGAATGAGGGTGATATTAGTAAAAATATAAATGCTGATGAAATATTCAAGCTTGTTGAAAAAAATATAGAATTAATGGCTTTTCAAGATAGGGTCGCTTCAGAAAATACCCTCGGGGATCACGGGGTGCGGCATGTTGTTGGATATAATATTAAAATTACTGAACAAATTCTTAATAGTGTCTCTGAAAAAGGGCAGGAAGTTAAAGCGATAGATAGAATAATGGGTCATCAAATAATGTTAATGCACGATTTGGGCTATGTTTGTGAACCGGTGCGCAATGAAGTTAATAGTGGAAATCCAACTGCGGACAAGGGGCATAATTTATTATCCGCTAAAATTTTGCGTCAAATGGCTGGCAGTTCTGATGAAGCTTTGACTAAAGTTTTCTCTCAAGAACAAATTGCAACTTTACACCAAGGCGTGCTTGAGCATGACGATTCAAAGGTTAATTTTCATATTAATGACGGTGATGAAAAAGCCCGCCAAGAAAATTTATTTTCAGCAGTCCATTTGGCTGATAATACTCATGCCTTTGAAGATAAGCTTCCGGAAATTCTTTACTCGGTCCCAGAATCTTTAAAAGCCATGAGGCTCCTTAAAACAGCTGGAGAAATTGGAGATAGCGATATGATTAACAGTGTTAAAGAAAAATTAATTCTTGATATTAATAAGCATGAGGAATATTCAAAAGATGATAAGGAAATATTAGCTCAGGCGGTTAATAATCTTCATGAGAGCAGTTATAAATTTTCCGTCGGCCGTATTTGCGGAAACAAACCGGAAGTTTCAATCGGTCAGAACGGAAGGGTTAGTATTAAAATACAAGAATCATCTATTCATCAAGAGGCCGTTGGTCTGTTTGGTCAGGAGTCCTATGATCAATTAAAAAAGTTTATCGGTGATTTAGAAGGCAAGGAAAAAGGGGAAATTACCAATGAAATGTTAAATCAAGATAAAATAGAAGGGAAAAACGTGACGCTAGAGTTAACAATAGGAGAGAAAAAATCTAATGAGAAAACTGATTATCAAAAAAGGATTGAAAATATTATAACCGATAAAGACTTTGTGGAGTTAAGTCGCCAAGATTTATTATTATCAAGAAGACAGAAATTATTAGAAGATAAACTTAATTCTTTAAGTAACCAAAGTCTTGAGTCAGGGGAAAAAGAAGCTATGCTTAAAAAAACAGAAGAAAATATTAATAAATATAAATTGCTTAGAAGTCAAATATTTAAGAATTATCTTAAATAAATTTAATTATTTTTATTACAAAAATGTTTAACACTAAATATGAAGCAGCGATGTCCGTAAATAGAAAAGAGGAGAACAAGTTAAGCGGGCTTTCGGAGTATAGCCAGGGTTTAATGAACCACACTAAAGAACTAACGGAAAAACTTTTTCCAAAAACAGAGGATTATGATAACGAAGAAATGATCGATTGTATGGCGATTAATAAGGAATTATTTAGAACTTGTTTAATTTCATTATTAGAAGGAATGAGCCCTGAAGAGCAAACAAAGCTTCAAGAAAATGTGAAAAGTATAAAAGATGTGCTTCTATTGTCTCTAGAAAAGGCTTCTTTTGAAAACGAAGATAAGCAAAAAATTAAAGAAGTAATCGAATCATTAACCGATGATGATATTTCCCAGCAAATTCCCATTATTGATAAGCTCGATTTACTGAATCTGGAAAGCCCAGTTTGTAAATTAAGTGAATCTTTGTATAAAAACTTTGAAAAAAATTCAGATGCTACGGAAGCGCATGCTTATCTTAATTTAACCGAAAAATAAAAGAAAAGTTTATAATTTTTAGGCTGTGGGCCCGGCCAGGTGGCGAGTCCAAATTTGACACTTGGGTCTCCGGGGTTCAATTCCCTGCCTACCGGCAGGCAGGCCCGCGGGTCCACAGCCGGCGCATATTGACCATAAAAAACATAATTGCTATAATTACTTTACCAAGTGTCAAGTTTAGGCTCAAATAGAAACCATCAGGTGAAGACGATAAATTCCTCCTTTGCGGGAGGTTTTTATTTTGGTAAAAAAATATTCTATCATAATATTTTGTCTTAACAATTTATTCTAAAATATGCTATAATAGTATTGTTAAAAATTAATAATTAATTAATGTAAAAAATTATGAAAAAAGCTTACATTTTTTTAAGCACGCTAGGAATTCTTGGCGTCGCAGCTATCGTTATTGTTGCCTTAGTGACGGCCAACAGAATTAATAATCAAGAAAGATTTTCCGTCACCGGTTCGGGAACGGTCTATGCTAAGGCCGATATTGCTAACTTGACCGTTGGCTTAAAGACGGAAGTTAAAAAGACAGCCGCTGAAGCGACTAAGGAAAATACAACCAAGATGAATGATATTTTAAAAGAATTAAAAGGACTTAATATTGATTCAAAAGATATTAAGACAACCGATTATCGTTTAAGCCCAGTCTATAATTGGACCGATCAAAAAGGTCAGCAATTAGCCGGCTATGAAGTTTCACAGAATGTTAATGTTAAAATTAGAAATCTTGATAGTATTGGTGATGTAATTTCTAAAACAACCGAGAAGGGAGCTAACCAAATCGGTAATATTACCTTTACAATTGACGATGAATTTGAATTAAAGAATGAAGCGCGTGAATTAGCGATTCAAAAAGCGAAAGAAAAGGCGGAAATGATTGCCGAACAAACGGGGATGAAACTAGGGGATATTAAAGGGGTTTACGAGAATTCATACGTACCAACTGTTTCTTATGATTATACTAATGCACGAAAAGAATCAAGTTTAGGAATGGGCGCGGCTGACATGGCTATTTCAAGTCCAAGCATTGAAGCGGGACAGAATGAAATTAAAGTTGAGGTAACTTTAAACTACGAAATTAAATAGACGTAAAAATAAAAAAGTGATAAAAAAACGACTCACTCCGAGTCGTTTTTTTTGATGGAAAATATTTTGCGGTTATTTTAAAAGAGACAAAAAAAGAGACTTGGAGATGAAAAAATTTGTTTTCCCCTGTATTACTTGGCATAATTTATTGCCTGTGCTATAATGTACTTATAAACATTAGCTTTTAAAAAGGGATACCTTGAAAAGGCTTATGGTTATTGATTAATTCTAATTTATAGAATTAAAAAATTTAATCTACTAAGATAAGATTATCAATTGGACATTATTATTAAGCCGTTTTAATTAGCGATTTATAATTATGCCCCATGCAAAACTATGTCAAAAATGACAAAGACACAAATGATCTCTATGTTATCTGAGGCAACCGGACTAAGCAAAAAGGAAACAGCCGGTTTCATGGATAATTTAGCAGACGTTGTTTACAAAGAAGTGAAGAAGAACGGAGAATGTATTATTCCTGGATTTGGTAAGTTAGTAAAGGTTAAGAGAAAAGCAAGGGATGGTAGAAATCCAGCGACTGGAGAAACTATCAAAATCCCAGCCAAGACAGTTGTAAAATTCCGTCTTTCAAAAGCGGTAAAGGACACTGTTCTATAGTAAATTAAATTTTCAGTTTACGGTTAAGAAGTTTAGAAGAATTTCTCATATCAAAAAGCACCCGGACGGAATCCTTGGTGCTTTTTGTTTTATTTAAAATTAATCTTTTTTGACTTCTACTCTTTCCACTCCTCAACATATTGTCCGAGGCCAAAGTCGCAAAGTTTATTTTTTAATTTTGTATTTCGATTTAAAAATTTTAATAGGGAAGCGAGTTCGATTTGGTATCTGTTTTTGACAATTTTAAATTCCAAGGGGTCGTCTGATTTAAGAGCTCGTCTAATCGTTTTTCCTTGCACTCCGCCTAAAGCCGCCGCCTCAGAAACGGAAAGCCAAATAGGGTATTTTGCGGAAGCAATTTTGAAGCTTTGTTCTTTTTCCATGGCTTTTAATATATTTAAGTCTAAGTTAACTTAGACTAAAGATGATATTAAGTAGTTTAAGTCCAAAACAAGCTAGACTTAAGTTCTCTTTATCTTATACTTAAGTTTAGAATAAGTCAAGGGATCTATGCGTATTATAAAGGGATGCTAAGACTAGTTTTTAAAAGATATAATTAGCCCCAGTACGAAGCACCAAAAGGTTTTTAAAAGGAGACCTATTATTCCTTTATTTTAAGTCTTTTGTCCTTGCTTTCCGAATTTGTTTGTGCTAATATTTTTTAGAGAAAAGGCGAAGAAAACTAAAGGGATGGGGAAATGTTTTTTCCCATATTTTTGTTTAGGGGACGGATTTTATTTATATAAAAATGTCGATAAATTTAATTAAAGAATTTAAGGATAGGCAAACTTTGAGTCGCTTTAAAAATCGCGATAAAGAAGTTTTTACGCTTATCTACGATGAAAATGTTAAAGACATAAACCGCTTTATCTATTTTAAAGTTGGTAATACTGATGATGCGAATGACTTGACTTCAATGGTATTTTTAAAGACTTGGAATCATATTCAAAACAATAGTCTTGGTGACGCTAAGACTTTAAGAGCCTTGCTCTATAAAGTCGCGCGTAATATTATTATTGATTTTTATCGTGAAAGAAGCGGAAAAACACCTTTATCATTAGACGATGAGGAAAATAAGATTGAGGTAATAGATAATAAAAGTCTTGATAAACATCAAGATTTGGACGATATTCAAGACCTGGAAATGATTAAAAATAAGCTCCCATTACTAAAAGAAGAGTATCGGGAAGTAATTGTGATGCGTTTTGTTAATGACCTGTCTTTAGAGGAAATAGCGGATATTACGAAAAAAACCAAGGGAAATATTCGGGTTTTACTCCACCGGGCTTTAAATGCCCTAAAAAACTTGATAGAGGAGGAAAAAGCGCCAAATTAAGCGCCAGGTTTCGCGAAGCGAAACAAGTATGGAAACATCGCTTTTTACGAGCCAGGAACAAATATTTTTTCAAAATTGCGATTCCGTGCGCAATTTTTAAAAATACTTAGTTCTGGCGAGTACAGGGCGGCAGAGGTTCCTATACTGTAACATTTTGCCGGTAAATCCGTATACTAAAGCGTAGGCTTAAATATATGAAAAACAACGAATTAATCGCCAAAATTTCGAAGCTCAAAACCGTTAGCCCAAGCGACGCTTGGTTAAAGGAAAATCGTGAGCTTCTTCTAACGCAAATTTCAAACTCCGGCACGAATGAATTATCGGCTTGGAGTCTTTTTGTGATTAATCTTTCAAGCGCTCTAAAGGTTGCCGTTCAACCGGCTTTTGCACTTGGTGCTTTTGTTATTTTAATTCTTGGCGCAAGTTTATATAGCCATCAACTTTTTAACACAACTCAACCAAACGACTCTTTATATATTGCGCGCATAATTTCTGAGAGAGCAAAACTTTCTGTCATGTTTAATGAAACAGCGAGAGAAAAGATGGAGCTTATGTTTGCGACAAGCAACGCGCAAGATATTACTACCGCTTTAGCTGATCCGGCTTTTAATAATGACGAGAATAAAGATCAGGTCGCTAAACTTAATGAGAATTTTAATGAAAAAATTACAACCGTTAAAAAGGGAATTGCTCGTTATACGGCAACCAAGAATCAAATCGATTCAATAAACGATGGAGCGATTACGATTGCGGATAGTTCAAAGGAAAATAAAAATATTCAATTATCAATTACAAACGAAAATACTGTTTCCGCTCCTTTAGTTTTAAAGACTAGCGAGCCAGCTACTTTGAATATTCCAAAAATTGATAATGTTGCAACAACAACGGAACTTGCTCCGGAGTTAAAAACGGTTATTGAACCGGAAAAAATATTGGAAGAGGCACAAGCTTCTTTTGACCAAAAAGATTATACTAGTGCTTTAAATAAATTAAAAGAAGTGAACGAAATAATTAAATAAGAAAGAAGTGCGAATCTATTAGTTTATCTCCTTTTTCGGTTAACCTGTCTGGAAGATTATTGCTATCATCCTATCACGGATAATCAGGGCGAGATAAATTAATAAATTCGCATTTAGATCTTCGGATCAAAAGTACGAATTGGCGAACCGACTCAAGGTCGAGTCTCGAGCAATCGAGATGGTTTGTCCCTTATAAACTTACAAATGTTAATCATGATTTGAAAAAAGGCTTATCTCCGTTTTAAAAACAATATAAATCGGTTAAGCTTTTCTCCAGCCGGTAGGCAACACGCCTGGCTGGCAGTACTTATTTTAAGATCAGTCAGCCTTCGCTTTAAGCTTTAAACGGTTGGCGGAGCGGGATTCCGACTGATTTATAACGAAATAAAGACAGAAAATAAGTCTAGACTTAAATCAAAAATTAACGAATTAATTATTAATGAATTGTTTAAACTACTATTGTTTAGACATTTAATAATAATATTAACTAATATTTATGAATAAATTACGCAAATCATTAGTTATCAGCGTAATGGCAATGACAATTTTAGCAATGGTTGGAATTGTAGCTCCGGCTACAACTAAGGCTGCTGCTTCAGCTGGAGATCTTATTAAGATGTCTGGTTTGTCATCTGTTTATTACTTAGGTGACGATGGTAAGAGATATGTTTTCCCTAATGAATCAACTTACATGTCTTGGTATTCAGATTTCAGCGGAGTAGTTACTATTCCTGCTTCTGAATTACAAAGCTACTCATTAGGCGGAAACGTTACAATGAGACCGGGAACAAAGATGGTAAAAATTACAACTGACCCTGCGGTTTATGTAGTTGAACCAAATGGTGTTCTAAGAAAAATCCAAAACGAAGCACAAGCTGCTGCTTTGTTTGGAACAAACTGGAACAAAAGAATTGTTGACGTAGCTGATTCTTTCTTTACCAACTACACAGTTGGTACAGTATTACCAGAAGGAACTATTCCAACTGGATCATTAGTAAAAAACGCTGATTCTTCAGCTGTTTATTACTATGATGGTTCTAACTACAGATCAGTTTCAAGTGAAGCTGCTTTAACAGCGAACCGACTTTCAATGTCTAACGTTTTAACAGTTACTAATACTTTAACAGCTGGTGGTTCTGCCATCACTGGTATGGAAACTGCTTTAGTTAAGACTTCACAAGGAGGTTCTTCAACTGTTATTGTTTCAACTGGTTCAGGTTTAATGGTTTCATTAGCCTCAACTACTCCAGCTGCTATGAATGTTCCATCAGGAGCTACTGGCGTTGTTTTCACAAAATTCAACGTTACAGCTGCTAATGATGGTGATATTGTATTACAAGACTTGACTATCAAAAAAACTGGCATTGGGGCTTCTTCGGAATTAACCAAGGTTTATGTTTATGATGGAGCAACTCGTTTAAGTAATGGCAGAACTATAAGCAGCAGTACTAACACTGCAGTTTTCAGTAATCTTTCTATTACTATTCCTGCTGGAACAACTAAAACTTTATCTTTAGTTGCTGATGTTACTGGAACTGGTAATCATGTTTTAGGAATTGAAGCTGCTTCAGCTATCACAGCTGGTGGCGCTACTGTTTCTGGATCATTTCCAATTAATGGTAACATCATGTCACTTTCTTCAACTTCAGTTGGTTTAACTGATATTGAAAATTCTAACTCTTACACTGTTAAGAGTGGGGAAAATCAAGTTGAAGTAGGAAGAGTAGCTGTTCATGTTAACAGCACTGAAGATGGTCAATTAGAATCATTAACTTTCTATAACAGTGGTCGTGATATTTTGAGTAATTTGAGCTTATATCGTGGTTCTGATTTAGTAGCTACTGCTACTCAAAACGGAAGTTATTATACTTTTGTTTTAGGAACTCCATATAAGATTTCAAAAGGTGAAAGCGCAACCTTTACTGTAAAGGCTGACATCACTAATGCTAGAAATGCTGATACAGCAACTCTATATGTTAGATATAGCACTGACTTAAAAGTTAAGGGTCTAACTTATGGTTATTATTTGGCTCCTACTTTAGCTCAAGGTGGCGATGCTTCTAATTCTGCTGTCGATGAATTAGATAGCTCACCTATGTCTCAAAGCATTACTGTTGAGGCCGGACAAGTTACTGTTGCTTCAAATGGTCCTGTAACTTCAGACGTTGCTAAGGATTCAAACGATGTAGTTTTGATGAATTTCACAATCGCTACTGTCGCTTCTGTTGACGTAGAAAAAGTTGGTGTTATCTTAAAAGATAGCGACAACTCTGATGATGATGATTTATCAAACTTAGAAGTTGTTTGTAACGGCGCTATTGTAGCCGAATGGGCTGATCCAACTGAAACTTCAGCTGGTACTGCTCATACTGACACTTCTGTTTGGAACATCCCTGCAAACACTACTAGAACTTGCCAAATCAGAGTTGATATTGAAAACAGCAAGACTGCAAACAATACTGTAAGTGCGGATTGGAATTACTCAAACTGGACTTTCAAGGATGCTAATACTGGAGACACTATCTCTGATATTATTCCTTCAACTGATATTGCTGGTAACAGCATGACTGTAACCGCAGCTTCTTTGACTGTATCACAAGCTAATACTCCAAATGGTCAAACTTGGGTAAGTGGAGCTAGCTTTGATGCTATGGGCTTTAATTTTGCTGCTGGTGATGCTACTGATGTTAAATTAACTAATTTAGTATTAATTGCTGGTTTAGATGAAAACAGCAATGGCACTTATGGCGTTGCTGGTTCTGACAACAGCATTAACACTAAAGATGTTATTTCTAGCGTCGAACTTTATGATGGTTCAACTAAGGTTGGTGCCACTAAAGTTGTTACTTCAACTGGTACCGTTACTTTTGATGGACTAAGTTGGATTATTCCAGCTAGCGCTAACAAGGTATTAACGGTAAAAGTTAATACTTCAACCAATGCTCCATATAACAGTAATAATGACTTGATTAAATTCTATATTTCTTCAGTCACTTCTGAATATGGTTCTGGAACTAGCGTTTCTGCTGATATTACAGCGATTGATGAAGTTGCTGAAGCTACTGTATTACAAACAATAGCAACTGCTGGTACATTAACAGCTGCTCTTGACACAAATACTGCTACTTCAAACCTAGTATTAATGGGTTCAACAGTTGCTATGACTAGAGTTAAATTCACTTCAACTAATGAAGACTTCATGGTTGAAAAATTACAAGTTAAGAACACCTCTGGAACTGGTGACGATGATGAATATGCTTCAGTTACAATTAGTTACCCAACTAAGACTGGAACAAATTCTAAGACTCAGACTTTTGTTGGCGATGTTGCCAACTTTACTGGCTTAGATTTCTACGTCGCCAAGGATTCTGATGCTACCTTAACTATTTCTGGTGTATTTAACACTAAGACTGCTGGTGCTGACAATGATACTACTACTGCTTTAGATCTTGACTTCGATACTAACTTTAGATCGGTAGCTCAATCTTCAGGAACAGTATCTACTGATGTTGGTTCTGCTGACGTTGAAGGAAACGATATGTATGTATACGAAAGTGTACCTACTATTACTTTCGCTAGCGACACTCCAAGCGGAACTTTGACACCTAGCGCTAATACTTTAATCGGTAAGATTGGTATTACTGCAAGTGCTGAGAAGGATATTACTTTCCAAAGTGGTGATTCAAGTAATTTGACTCTACAATTAGCTCTCGCAAGAGGTGATGATGCTACTCCAACTGATGACGCTATCACTATCAAGGACAAGAATGGTGTCGAACTTGACGCTACTGGAGCTGTAGATTTTGATGCCACCAAAGAATTTAACTTTGACTTCTCCTCAGTCGGAGCTGCTGTAGGATTTACAGTTGCCGCTGGTACTACTGAATACATTTATGTATACGCTACTACCACTGACTTTGAAGACCAAGGTGATTCTATCCAAGTTTGGATGGATGATACTGCTGGTGATGCAACCTTTGGTATTAATGGTGCTGGTACTTATGCTCGTGGTGACATCCTCTTTAAGGGTGATATCTACGGCAGTACTTTAGTAAAGCCGTAAGCGACTTTATTAGTAGTCTTCCCAATTTCCTATAATTAATTGGAAAACAATAAGAGCCTCTTTCGGGAGGCTCTTTTGTTGTAGGCGGTAAAACTATCTTTGCGACATTGCGCGAGATTTGCCGCCCTTATTTTTTCTTTAAAAAATCTTTAGAAAGTTTTCATTAGTCTTTTGCTATCATTATCTCCATAATTTTTAAATTAAAAAATATGGAAAAAGCTAATGGGTTAAACAACCAAATTATCATCTATAATACGACAGACGGAACGACTAAAATTGAGGTCAAGTTAGAGAATGAGACAGTTTGGTTAAGCCAAAAACAAATGGCAGAGTTGTTTGATAAAGACATCAGAACAATCAATGAACATATTAATAATGTCTTTTTTGATGGAGAATTAAACAAAAATTCAGTTATCCGGAAATTCCGGATAACTGCCACCGATAGCAAAGAATACCTTGTAAAATTATATAATCTTGATGCTATAATTTCTGTTGGCTATCGCGTAAATTCTCTACGCGGCACCCAATTTCGCATTTGGGCTACTCAGAAGCTCAGGGAGTATATTATAAAAGGCTTCGTGATGGATGACGAGAAACTGTCCGGCAACAAGACGGCGAGACCATATTTTAAAGAATTAGAAGAAAGAATAAGAAAAATAAGGACCTCAGAAGCTAATTTTTATCAAAAAGTAAAAGACACTTTTGCGCTGAGATAGTAAATAATCGCATAGACAGCGAAAAAGAAAACCTTGGTCTGACTAATTGGCAGGGAGAAATTATTACTCGCGATCAAGCCGAAGTTGCCAAAAACTATCTTGAAGAATTAGAGCTCAAAAGATTAAATTTACTGGTAGAACAATTTCTGTCTTTTGCTGAGCTTCAGATTGTTGAACAAAGGTTGATGTATATGAAAAATTGGCTTGAAAAATTGGATGATTTTCTAGTTTTTAACGAAAAAGAAATATTAGATAATGCCGGAGTTGTTTCGCATTGTGATATGGAATTAAGAGTTAGGCGAGAATTAGAGAAATATAATAGAAAATTATTAAATAGTTAAAAGATATCCCCAACCATTTCGTTGAGGTCAACGAAATGGTGTCGACGGTTGGCTTCAATTGGTTACAAAATGTAACCGGTTAAAATTGACGGTCAAGTGGTGACAAATTGTCACCAGTTGAAAAAGGAGTGGTACAAATTGTACCACCCCTTTACTCAATTGTGTCGACACTGTCCGCACAATCTAATATAACAAAACGGACCACCTCACGGGAGTCCTCGGAGCCAAGACCTCAGGAAACAGACAAGGCCAATTGTATAGTTATTGTAACATATAATTAAAAGGTATGTACAATTTGTATGTACCCTTGGAAATATTGGGAAATACTTGGAAAATAAGACGATCCAGTATGCTCAAAATACGAGCATACTGAACTACCGAGTAATCCTCGGTAGTTTAAGAGCAGGATTGTTCAAACTCAGTATGCTGGAATTTCCAGCATACTGCTGTAGAAGGTGAAAGCGTGACAATTTGTCACAGTTTGAAAAATATCCTTTCTTTTAGAAAAAGTTTAGAAAATTTTCATTAGTCTTTTGCTATATTTGTATCATTAAAAATTAATGATATAATATGAATAGAAAAATAATAGCAAAGCAGGCTAAATATTGGTATTTAAGCGCTAGACACGATTATAATACGATGTTAAGCTTATTTAAATCCAACTGTTATTCCGACACTCTTTTTTATGGTCATATTGTAATTGAAAAAACTTTAAAATCCTTAATCGTTATAGAGAAAGGGATTTCGGCACCGATGGTTCATGATTTATTAATTTTAGTAAAAAATACGAATTTGTCTTTGACTCAAAACGAGCTTTATTTACTAGAAAAAATTAATCAGTTTAATATTAGAGCCCGTTACCCTGATTATAAGCTCAATTTTTACAAAATCTGCGATAGGCCTTACACGATTAACTATCTGAATAAGATTATAGAATTATATAAGAATATATGTCTCAACTCGAAGCTGAAAAAATTGCCAGAAACTTCGCCAAACTCTTAAAAAAGAAAGGCTTTCCTTTATTATATCTATACCTTTTTGGCTCATATACAAAAGGGAAGCAACATAAATTTAGCGATATAGATATTGCTGTTGTTTCAAGGTTAAAAAAATATACAGAAAAAAGAGAGGATTTTCTTTGGTCTTTGCGTCATGAAATCGATGACCGAATAGAGCCACATTATTTTACCTCAACCCAATTTAAAGATCTGGGGGCTCCTTTGGTTTATGATATAAGAAAAAATGGGATTAAGGTAAGCTAATATTTTTAAATTTGTATAAAGTAACAAGAGCCCCGAGGAGGGGCTCTTTTGTTATTTAGTAATTATCCTACAAAAACTCTTGCGCCCTTTTTAAAAAAGTTCTATAATATAGATAAGTTAAAAATAAAAAATAAATAATTTTTAATCCACTAAAATTCGTTATTCGAAATTTTAGTTTTGTGATTATAAATATTTATCAGATCATGAAAAATAATTTTGAGAGAAAACTTGAAATTAGAAAAAGCATCATAAAATGTGATTGAATCGGTCTTTTGTGATGCTTTTTTTAATTAAGTAATAATAAGCAATAATTAATTTACATATATTTTTTAAAAAACAAATTAAGAATTAGGGAAGAGAATTAATTCTTCGCTAATTTAAAAACTATGAAAAATTTATTTAAAAACAAAGCTCTTAAAAGATCCCTGCTCGGTTTGTCGCTAGCGATAGTGGCGGTTGCTGGGATTTTTATTTTAAGTATACCAGCCCACGCGACTATTAGCGCTGGAGATGTTAATGCTTCGTCGGCTGCTAATTTAATAGCGGGAACTGTTAATGCCGATTATACTGTTACATTTGCTACAGACATAACCGCAACTACTGATACTATCACGGTAACTTTCCCTGCTACTTATACCGTTACTGATGGTAGCCTAGGTATTACAGCGGTGTCTAATGGTACACCAGGGATTATTACTGCTGGTGGCGGTAGTCGTACCGTTACGGCCGTAGTTGGTGATTCTACTGCTAAAACAATTGCCGTAACAATAAGTACTCTTCAAGATTTAAATGCTGGAGCAAATACTTTTACAATTCTAACTGGCATTACTAATCCAACTGTTACTGGATTAGTCGCTGGAAATTTTTCTATTAGTACGGGTGCTGCGGGAGAAACACCACAAACTGATATTACTACAGAAACTATTACAGCCGATACTGCTAGTTATTTAGTAGTAACCGGCACCGCTTCAGTTGCTGTCGGAGCTAATAATGAATTAACAGTTACTGCCAAAGATCAATACGGTAATACTGCTACTGGTTATACTGGCGATAAAACTTTAACTTTTTCTGGACCTTTAGCTGGACCAAACGAGACTACTCCAAAAATTGAAACCGTTGCTATTGGCACGGGACAAACTGTTACTTTCGCTAGCGGGGTTACTAACGGGTCAAATTTAACTTTTATTGGCTACGCTATTGAAAGTACAACGATTGATGTTTCAGACGGTTCAATTAATTCTACCGGTGACGAGGCATATGATTTAAATCTTAGTGTCACTGTTGGTGCGGCAGCTTCTCTTGTCATAACTGGCTCTCCCACAGATGTTGTAAGTGGTATTGTTTGGACTTCTCAGCCAACCGTAACCGCTTATGATGCTGGTGGTAACATTGCGACAGGATACACCTCAGAAATTACTGTGCAAAAAGCTTCCGGAGATGGTACGATGGCTGGTAATGTTTTAGCTGCAAGCGCCGGTGTCGCTGAATTTACAGCGGTTAAATATTCTAATATTTTAGACGGGGAAGCATTTACAATTGAAGCTACTGACAGTGTTTTAACTAGTGCGGCTTCTAGTAGTATTGATTCCGATGTTGTCGCTACTAAATTAGTATTTACAACTGAGCCATCAGCCGCACCTACTTCAGGGACTGCTTTTGATCAACAACCAGTGGTTAAAGCGGAGGACGCTGATAATGCTATTGATACTGGCTTTACTGGCTTAGTTACTCTAACTGATAGTGCAGCTGGTGCTCTTTCGGGTGATGTGGATATCCTCGCAGTATTAGGTGTTGCAACATTTACCGATGTTGCTTATATTAACTCGGCTGTTGACCATGAAACCTTTACTTTAAATGCTGATGAAGCAGGAGATTTAACAAATGCTACTTCAGCTGAAGTAAATCCGAATATAGTCGCTAATGCCTTGGCTATTAGTGTTCAACCTGCATCAATTATCTCAGGAGTTTCTATGACTCAACCAGTTATCCAATATGTTCTTGGCTCAATTATTGATACTGATGTTAATGGAGACATAATTACAGTTACAGAAAATGGTGATGGTAGTGTTTCTGGTGATACGGAAGCAGCAGTAAATGGTGTTGCTAGCTTTAGTACCGACGCAGATCTTTTATATATTGCCGCGGCCGATGGAGAAGCTGTTACCTTTACTTTTACTGATGATGCTGCTGGACTTAATTTAAGTGCAGTTCCGGCAACAAGCGATGCTTTAACGGCTGATGTTGTAGCCACTAAATTAGTTTGGCAAACAGATCCTTCAACTTGTGACTCTGGTTTAGTTTGTACTGTGCAAGGAGTTGTTCGAGCGCTGAATGCCAATAATACATTAGATACTGGCTATGTTAGTGCCGTAACAGTGGGAGTTAGTGTTGGATCTGGAACCATACTCGGCACAGCCAACCAAGGAGCAATGACCGCTGGTGTATTAACTACTACCGGCATCGGTTATACGGCTGCTTCTGATAATGAAACATTTAAGTTTACCGCTGATAGCGGAAGTATAACACAGGGATTAACAGGAGATATTTCTTCCGATATTGTTGCCACAAAATTAATCTTTACAGTTCAACCCTCAGCAACAGCAACTTCAGGCACAGCTTTTGCTCAACAACCAAGAGTAAGCGCGGAAAATGCTGCCGACCAAGTTGATACTGACTTTACTGGAACGGTTACTTTAACGAATAGTGCAGATGGAGCTCTTACTGGAGATGTTGACATTGCCGCAATTTCTGGTGTCGCAACATTTACTGATGTCGTTTATACCAACGCGACTGTTGACCATGAAACATTTACTTTAAATGCTGATGAAGCGGGAGACTTAACAAACGCCACTTCCGATTCAGTAAATCCAAACATAGTTGCTAACGCCTTAGCCGTTGGCACACAGCCAGCTCTTATCGTTTCTCACGTTTCCATGACTCAACCAGTAATTAATTTTGTTCTTGGTTCAATTATTGATACTGATATAAATGGTGATGTCATTACAGCAACTGAAAATGGTAATGGTGCTATTGCCGGTGGAGAAACAGCAACTGCAATAAGTGGCGTCGCTACTTTTAGCGGAATGATATACAACGCATTAGCCGATGGAGAAGCGGTTACTTTCACATTTACCGATGACGCAGCTGGCCTTGATTTATCAGCATCTCCGGCTACAAGCGGTGCTTTGACTGCTAATGTTGTAGCCTCAAAATTCCTAGTTACTTTAAATACTAATACTCCGAATGCTGGTACGGCTGATACAATGACTCTTACCGCCGCTAACGTAGCTAGTATAACTGACACCGGCTATGATCCGACAGGCTTAACTTTTACTATGAGTGATTCTGACGCAGCCTTGTTAAGCACTCACACCTCACCTAAT
>Ga0265297_10004654_pt1 | contig 22060 bp, 17 predicted proteins | sample Munlanlwell13791_FD_192502 | JGI IMG/M metagenome (GOLD analysis project Ga0265297, IMG submission 192502) | Leachate microbial communities from a municipal landfill in Southern Ontario, Canada - Leachate well 137-91 | ecosystem: Engineered > Solid waste > Landfill > Unclassified | place... | reverse complement strand
GCGAAAGCCGCTCCTAAACTATCTTCGGTTGTTTGATAAGACAAACCACCGACATACAACTTTTTTGCCATTTTTTGTGCAAATTAATAAAACGTAGTAACTTCTCTTTTTTGAAAAAATCTCTACCTTGGAATGATACCGCATTTTTAGGCTAAAAGCCAATTTTTGACAAAATATTAATTTATATTGAAGAATATCTATCTTAGTGATAAACTTCGCTCGATTAGCCAAAAAGACTAATCATTGTGATTCGTTCCTTAAAAATGTGGGAGAGGATTTAAATATACACAAGAAGATCTAAAAAGGAGGTTGATAAAGAGTTTTACATCTGATGAAAAGAGGGGAAATTGGAGGTTGATCGGCCCTGCAAATAAAAAAGAAAGGGTTGTATCAATCATGAAAAAAACTTTGGTAATAAGTATTGCCATTCTAGTGTTGCTTTTAGCTATAGGAATAACTATAGCCATCATTACCGACAATACTAAACCTCCAAGTGAAATTGATGAGCAGGTTGCTGACTCTTTGGAAGAAATATTTGTCGAGCAGCCGGCCGTAATTTTGCCCGATCCAACAGTTATCGTCAACTCGGTTCAACAAATGGCCCGAGTCGAGACCTACGTCGCTACTTACCAGCGCGTATATACATACGCTGTCGATCAGGAATACCTGTTCGGCGCCTGCGGCAAAAAAATGGTTTTTGTCGCTACTGGTAAAGCTATTGCTGGCATCGATTTTGGTCTATTTCAAGACGGAGATGTCGAAGTTGTTGATATCAACACAGTCAAAATCAAGATGCCTCAAAGTCAATTGTTTAATGTCTTTCTTGACGAAAACGAATCCCAGGTTGTTAGTATTCAATACGGCATTTTTGCTGCCATCGACAATCAACTTGAGACCACCGTTCGTCAATTCTGTCAAAATGACTTGGTTGTCATTGCCAACAACTCAGATATTTTAACTGTTGCCCAACTCAATGGGGAGGATTTTATAAGAGATTTTCTCCTAAAGTTAGGCTTTTCCAATGTTGAGTTTGTAACTGATCCCACCTAAAACATTTTGGCGTCTGAAATTAGTAGAAGTATTCTACAAAATTTCAGGCGCCACTCAATTTTCCAAAATAAATTTTATTCGCCCAGAATTAAATACCGTTGTATCAGCGGTTAAACTTTTTGCTTGAACTCGATAAAGATGAGTTCCATTTCTAATAGTCAATTTTTCTGAACTAATCGAAGTAAAAGTAAAACTATTTGTTGAAATTTCGCTTCCCCAAACTTCAATCCCTGCAGTGATGTCAAACAATCTTAAATATGCCAATCCATTCCCATTTGTTAATTTCATATTAGCCTCAAAATAAGCCCCAACCAAATTTGGATAATCATCTGTACTTATATAAAATTCAGTTCCCACCAAATCCACCCATTTATTTTCCATCGTACTTCCATTCCCAGGAATTGGAATGTATTGGGTACTTTTTGTTTTAGCAGTTGTGGTTTTTTTAATTGCTATTGTCGGAGTCAAGGTGGGGGATTGGCAGTTACAAACTGGTGTTGGTAAATTATTCACTTTTTCACTAATTATTTGATCATAATTTACTTCAGTTATTTTTTCTTTTCTATTCCAAAGCAAATATATAACTACGTCCATAGCTATCAAATTTAAAATCAAAACGACTATCCACGCAATTTTTATTTTCGACATCTCAAATTAATTATTGCACATTTTGCAATGATTTTTAGAATCTTGCCAAATTATTTCAAAAAATTTTCCATCGATTCAAACTTGATGTCGCTTGGTATTTCAAAAAGCCCAGCACTTTCAGGTGACACCACACAATTATTCTTTTTTTCTTCCAATACATCAATCACGTCATCAATATTTTTGATTTGTTTATTTTCCATTTTTATATCTCCATCGTCTGCTGTTTTAGTCAAATCCAATACCATTCCAGTTTTTTTAACGTTATCCCACATATAAAACTTTTCATCTCTCATTAATCCATCAAAATCAGCTTGTTCGTCGTTACCTTTCATTCGTACCATCTGTCCTTTTATATATGTAGTTGTTTTATTTCCATCTTCATCGATATATTCACATTTCAAAGCAATTTGCTTGGTTACTGCATCTCTAATTGAACTAAAGACATTATCTTTTTTTGTTTCAGTCGTGGTTTCTTGTTTAACCCCACAACCACCTAGAACCAAAGCTATCAAAGCAATCAATATTATTTTTTTCATATTAACCATATAATACATGGTACAATACCTACTTCGCAATATGAATAAAAAAACTACTAAAACTAATATCAAAATCCACGTCCCAACCAATGGGAATACTTTGTTAGACAAAGCCATAAAAAATATCAATAGTAATCAAGAGTTAATCACTCTTTGGAAAGTTATCAACACTAATGCGGTCGATCGTCTTGGTATGAGTGATCATGGACCAGTTCATTTTCAAATAGTTGCCAATATATCGGTCAAATTTGTCAGAATGTTGGTTGCCAAAGATATCAAAATGTCTATTACTAAAAATTATCAATTGTCCGATCAATATGCTGAATTAGTAGTTTTTTTGGCTAGTGTATTACATGATTTAGGTATGACCATCAGTCGCAAAGATCATGAAACTTACAGTCTTTTTTTAGCCAACAATATGCTTCATCAAATTATTGATTTCCTTTCAACCGAAGAACAAACCATTGTTACTTCAGAAGTTTTACATGCCATCATCAGCCATCGAAATGATGGTAAGCCACTTACTCTAGAAGCGGGTATTGTCCGGGTTGCCGATGCTCTTGATATGAGTAAAGGTCGTTCTCGCATTGTTTACGAATTAGAAAAACTCGATATCTATTCTGTTTCTGCTGCCGCCATCGAAAAAGTTGATATTGAAGAAGGGAAGGAAAAGCCTATTCAATTAAATATTCTAATGAACAATTCAGCCGGAATCTTTCAACTCGATGAACTTTTGAAGAAAAAAATTATTGGCTCAGGTACTGAAAAATATATTGATGTTCACGCCTATATCAACCAAAAGACTGAAAAAGGTTTACTCAAAGAATATCGAATCTAGTATTTGATTTGTGTTACCATTATTTATGGCAGAAAATAAATGTAAAAAATGCGGCATGCCACTTATCAAGCCAGAAGACAAATGTGCTTGCGAAGAATCGGTCTGTCGTTATTGCTGTAAGTGCGATGTTAGTTGTACCTGCGGTTGTAAAAATAAAAAATAATTCATGAGAAATTTTTTATTAGGTATAATAATTACTCTAGTTGTTGTAGGGATTGGTGTAGTCGGTTTCTTGTATGGTCAACGAAAACCATCATCTACTAATAATATAGTTCCAACTATCACTATCACCCCGACGATCGAACAACTCACTCCAACCGTTGATGAAGGTGAATTGATCAAAACTGCTTTATTTCAAAAAAATAATTGGCAGGAAAGTGATGATATCACCGTTAAAATTTCCACCAACGATGGTAAATATGCTAGTGGTACTGCCACTGCCCAAGGTGGAGGCGGTTATTTTTATGCTGTCAAAGACAGTGGTATTTGGATTATCGTTGCCGATGGTAATGGTGTTATCGAATGTTCCAGTCTTTCCAAATATTCTGATTATCCTAAAACCTTGATCCCCGAATGCTACAATTCCGCCACTGGCAAGTCAGTTAAAAGATAATTTATAATGAGCTATGCATTTCCTTTTTATTTCCAAAACAAAAATTGAAGTCTTCAAAAATAATCAAAAACTTTATGAAGTTCAATGGACTCAAGAAACTTTAAGCCAAGTCTTTTCCACCCTCAAAAATAAATTTTCCTCATGTTTTAGGATTTTGATTTCCGATGAATTTGTTACTGTTACTAGTCTTTTAATCAACCCAAAACAATCAAAAAAAAGATCAATTATCCAATCACTAATTCAACCACTCACCACCGACAATCTTTCTCAAACAATTTGGGACTATAAAATTATTACCAAACAAAACAATTTATATCTAATTCAGGCCATCATCATCTCTAAAATATTTTTTGACCAACTTCGATCGGTTTTGGCTACCAACAAAATAAAAGTTAAACTTCTCCAGAGTTTCTCCACCAGTCTTTCCCAATATCTACCCAAAAAAGAATTAATTTTACTAATTTACCAAGATTTATTAGTTATTAGTTTCAACCAAAATCCAATTTTTTCCAAACTAATAGGGAAAACTTTGAGTCAAAAAGAAATTGACGAAGCTTTTTCTTTTTGTCAAAAAACTTTAAAAATAAATCCTCAAAAAATATTTTTTTATCCTTTAGACGATTTCGATTTTAAAAAATTTGATTTCCACAACATTACTCCAGAGTCCGTCAATATTAATCCTCTCCAAAGTCTCCAACATCCCAAAGATCTCGATATTTCTGATGCCCATTCTACTCGTCTTGAAATCAACCGCACCAATTTCATTTCCCGATTTCCAAAAATATTATTGATTATCCCTCTTTTGGCTCTTTTAACTTTTTTATTTTTAATTTTTCAAGACAAAATATTACCTAAACCACAAAATAATCAAATAAATCCCATTATTTCTATAACTCCTACCGCCACCCCCACTCCCGTCGACCCTAAAAATTTTAAAATAGAAATTTTAAATGGCAGTGGAATTGCTGGCCAAGCCACCAAAGTCAGTGAAGTTCTCACTCCCAATGGTTTTGTTATTGAAAAAACTGGTAATGCTTCCAATTTTAATTTCACCGAAACCCAAATCCAGGTAAAATCTACTGTTCCAGAATCCATTGTCAATCTCTTAACCAAATCTCTTGATCAATATTCGGCCGTAGTTTCCGATATTAAATTAGAACCATCAGATCCTTTTGATATAATCATCACCATCGGAAAATAATTTATGCAACTAAATAAAGACGTCTTTGTTCAACAGGGGATAATTGATTGTCAAATCGATCAACTGATTGAATATAGTCATACCGATCCAAATGTCAAAAAATTTACCTCAGATCCAACTCGTTTTCAAAACAGAAATACATTTAATAAATGGTTGGAACAAGGCAGACTTATTTATACCCTTATCGATAAACAAAACAATCTATTAGGAATAATTTGGTTTGGTCAAAAAGAACCCCCTATCCAAATGGATGCTAATTTTACTTTTGCAATTCGAATTTTTGGTCCAGCCCGAGGCCAGGGTTTATCTCAAATTTTTATGAAAACTGCATTTGTTGATCTTCTTAAAAATCAAGCAAAATCAAAAATCACTGGTTTTTGGTTAGAAACTTCTGTCGACAATTTTGCTGCCATTCATACTTATGAAAAATTTGGTTTTAAAAAAATAGATCAAAAAGAAAACAAAATCGTTATGCGCCTACCAGCAACTTTCAATTTTTAATCCTGACATTTTTTTCTTTTGAAAAATTTCCTTTTCTTTTGGATTAGTTCTTACCCCTCTAAAAATTATTTTTCCCTCTCTATCTCTTATTTCAAAAATTGGACTCAAACAATGTTCCTTGATTTGTTTTTCGTCAATCGATAAATAATCTCCCACTAGAATTAAGTCCTTATAAATATCTTCAGTCAAATTTATATTTCTCAATTCAATATTTCCAATTACTTTATTTTTATTTCGATTCATATTCAGATAATAATCTGACATATTTACCTCAAAATTATTTTTTTGATATTCTTTTGGATCAGTTTTTGTAAAAAATAAAATTTGTGAATAAATTTCTCCTCTAGCATTGTCCACCACTATTGGCAATTTTTCATTTTTTATTTTATCAATCATTTCTTTAATCCCTTCTTCCCAGGCATATCCTCTAAAATAATCATTAAACTTAAATACTGAAAAATAAATTTTCCCACTCGACCAAATCAATAATCCTAGAAAAATTATCAATCCAATTTTTTTATATTTTCCCAAAAATTTATCAACCCCAACAGCCATTAAAATAGTCAATGGCAATACTAGTGGTAGTGCTCTAATACTGGAAAATGGATCTTTAGTTATTGATGCTGGAATTGGTGAAATTATTATCATCACCATTATTAAAAATTTAATTTCTTTTTCCTCAATATTAGTTTTTTTAAAAAGCCAAATAATTCCTGTTAGCCAAAATGGTAGTTCCCAAAACAAAAACGGAGCCAAATCTGGATATGAACTTCTCGGGCCCGGATCACCCAATCCAAACAAATATCTTGGTGAAAAATAAGAAGTATACAAAGAACTAACCTCTTTCAACTTTGATCGACCAGTTTCCACCTTGTTAGATAAAATACTCAAACTATTCAACCTCGATAAAAATCCCGGTGTTGTCATTAATTTAACAGTTGGTAATATCAGTAAAAATCCCAAAATTAATGAACCAATTAATATTTTTATATTTTTTTTATCTAAAATATTTTTTCTTTCTTTAATAAATAAAACCAAAAAAATCAACGGCACAATTACTCGTTCTGAGTGGTAACTCAAAAAAGCTAGCACTGCCATTACCGCCGCCAATATCAAATATTTTTTATTTTGTTTAAATTTATAAAAGGCCCAAAGCGATATTGTCAAAAACATCAACGCCAAATTGGTTTCATAACTTGTTCTAGAAAATATTATTTCCCAAGGAGAAATAGCCAAAAGTAAGGTCGTAATTAGTGCTAAATTTATCTTTTGAGAAACATTTTTTACTAGCCAAAAAGCGAACCACAAAAATATTACCCCTGCTATTGCCGAAAGTAATCGAGTCGACCAAATAGTCATTCCAAAAATTTTATAAATTGGAATCAATAAATATACATATATCGGCGCCTTAAAATCTCCAAAAGATCTAAACAACAACGGCCATGGTTTCCCAAACTCATCTTTACCAGTTTCCATTATTGAATAAGCGTTATATCCCAAAGCCGCTTCATCCAAATAAAACCCTTTTGGTGTTTTCCCCAGCTCCCAAAACCGAAAAATTATTCCTAAAATTAGTATTAATATTAATATAAACCATTGTTTTTTATTCATAGTATTTCTCTAACCCCCAAAATCATCAACCAATTTATTGGAAAAAATAAAACAAAATCCCAACCATCTATATATTTCAAAAATGGTAAAACCACCATAGCTAAAAGTGTTGCCCACCATATCCAACCATATTTTTTGTTTTTTACAGCTGCTTTTATTCCTAATATCAAAAATACTATTGTCCACCAGGGATATTTAAACCGATAATCAACACCCGATACATCCTCTCTTGGATGCATCGCAAAAAAATAATTATTCAGATCCACCAACACTAAAAAATTTTTGAAATACCTGTCCTTAATAATTGTTGTTTTATTGTAATAAAACTTTTTTATTAAACTTGTATCCAACGAAATTTTTTTACTAAAATCCCATGTTTCATCGGCAGTGGCTGGATAAAAAATTGTTTCCAACTTAAATTTTGCCGGATTTGTTATCAATGACCATGGCCAAGTGATTGAGATTATTATTACTAATATTCCAAAAAATATTTTTTTCCACATCGACTTATTATATAGTGTACACTTATTTATGATCAAAAATTCAAAACCAAAATTTAATCTAATCAAGCTTATTTTTTGTGTCTTAATTACCGAAGGTGCTGGTATTATTGGCAGTATTTTTACTATGCCATCAGTCAGAACTTGGTATCAAACTCTCATCAAGCCATCTTTTAACCCTCCCTCATGGGTTTTTGGTCCGGTTTGGACCATCCTGTTTTTACTCATGGGTATTGCTCTTTATCTGGTTTGGACCAAAAAAAACGATTTATTTTGGTTTTGGATTCAACTTTTTCTTAATGTTCTTTGGTCAATATTTTTCTTTGGTCTTCATTCACCTTTATTAGCTTTTTATGAAATTGTTTTTCTTTGGATTGCTATTATTATCACTATCGTTAAATTTTGGTCATACAATAAAACTGCCGGTATATTATTAATACCTTATTTCCTCTGGGTAAGTTTTGCTTCTTTTCTCAATCTCACCATTGCCCAAATAAACTAAGTTTTTGCTAAAATAGCCCATGTCTTTAGACCCCGCTAATTATTTTTATAATCTTCCCCAAAAACTTATTGCCAATCAGCCAACCAAAATCAGAGATCGTTGTCGCCTCATGTGTTTAGACCGAAAAAACGGTAAAATTTATCATCATAAATTTTATGATCTTATAAATATCTTAAATAAAAACGATGTTTTAGTTTTAAATCAAAGCAAGGTTTTTCCTGCTCGTCTTTTTGGTAAAAAAGAAACCGGTGGCGAAATAGAAGTTTTATTATTACGTCAAATCAAATCTGACCAATGGCTGGCTATTTCCAAACCTCGTCCCAAAGTTGGTCAACAAATTGTTTTTAGACATAAGTTAATTGGGAAAGTTATCCAAAGTGATCCTGCTACCGGTCAAATAAATCTTCAATTCAATTTTAAAAATGCAAAATTTTTCCAAATACTGGACAAAATCGGCCACACTCCCATTCCTCCATATATTTCTTCTCATCAAACCGAATCTCAAATTAGAAGCGAATATCAAACTGTTTACGCCAAAGAAACCGGTTCTGCCGCCGCTCCTACTGCCGGTCTTCATTTTACGTGTAAATTATTATCCAATCTAAAAAAGAGGGGGGTCCAAATCGAATATATTACTCTTCATGTTGGATTAGGAACTTTTCAAAATCTTCGTCCCGAAAATTTAGAATCTAAAACTTTGCACTCGGAATTTTATGAAATCAAACCCAGTGTTGCCCGACGTCTAAATCTTGCCAAAGCAGAGGGGAAGAGGATTATTGCTGTCGGTACCACTTCTGTCCGCACTCTCGAATCAGCTACTAAATTAAACAAGCTAAAATCAGGAAAAAATGCCACCAATATTTTTATTTACCCTGGGATAAAATTCAAATTTGTTGATGCCTTAATTACCAATTTTCATCTTCCCGAATCTAGTCTTTTAATGTTAGTTTCTGCCTTTAGCTCAAAAGAACTCATTATGAAATCCTATCAAGAGGCCATCAATTACAAATATCGTTTTTTCAGTTTCGGTGATGCTATGTTTATTTCTTAATAAGGCTTACTTATCAGAAATATAAACAACATTTTCAACCAAGCATAATTTTTGGTTACTTTTGTCCACAAACTCACTGATCCTCTCCAGTTCCAATATTTATTTTCCAAGTGCAACGTAGTTGTTTTTGGGTCTTCTTTTTTTAATTTATCAATTCTCAATGGTTTGGCAAAACTAACTTTAAATTTCGGCAAAAATTTCCCAATAAATGGAAATAACAATCGTAAATAATCCCAGTTTGACGTTCCCTCAATATAAGCTCTTATTACAAAACTATTCTCTTTATTTTTTATTCCATGAATCAAATGTCCCACACCATTAAACCAACCATGTTTTTTGTCTCCACCATTGGGGAAAATAATCACCAACCCACCTTGGTTAACTTTTTCAATTGCCCTATTTATACTTTCAATATTTTTTTGATGTTCTTCTTCTTTGGAATACAAAGGGGTTTTATTAAAAATATTCAATATCTTATTTTTAACTTTTCCTTCAAAAGACTCTTCTATCCGATTGGTTATATAAACCGGAATTAAATGTTTATCCAATTCCGGAACTAATTTTTTAAAGGTAGATGTAATTATCAAAAATACATCTTTTCTGTCTTTGACTGCTGACAATATTGCCAATACATCCGCTTCAGCCGGATGATTAGCTACCACCACTCCCGACATTTTTTTTAATACTTTGTTTACTTCTTTATTACTTTTTATTTCCACCTTTGTATTACATTTCTCCAAAAATTTTCTTACTGCCAAGACCACCCCATCCTCAGAAATACAATTATTGAAATATTTAATTAATTTTTTAATCATAACTTACTCTATTCCAAGATTTAAAAAATAAAATCCATAAAGCGGAACAAAAAACCATGGACTTTAGGCCATGTGTTTTTTATAATTATCTCATGAAAGGCTTTATAAATTTTATTAGATCCCAAGGAGTTGTCGGTTTAGCCGTCGGTTTTATCCTCGGTGGCTCTATTACCAAACTGATTACTGCTTTGGTAAATGATATAGTTAATCCATTTATTGGCCTTTTGGTTAGTCGTGTCGGAGATTTAAAAGCCAATTACCTTACTATTGGCAATGCCAAGATTATGTGGGGTGATTTTGTCAGCAGTTTCATTGATTTTATTATCATTGCTCTAATTGTTTATTTTGGCGTAAAAGTCTTAGGTATTGACAAGCTCGACCAAAAGCAGGATCATAAAGACAAATAATTCCCTATTTTAGGATTTTTTTATGTTTAAAATTTATCAAATTTTCTATCGTTTTCTTCTGCGCTACAAATGGCAATTTGTACTATTTTTGTCGGTGTCCACATTAACTTCTGTTGCTTATAGTATTCAACCTTATTTTTATAAACTTTTCATCGAGGCTATTCCCTCCAATAATTTTAGAGTTTTGTTAGCCATTCTCATTGGTTATATCGTTGTTCGTATTCTAGAAATGCTTTTTGATAATCTTACATATTTTTTGGGCGACTTAGTTGTTTTTCCTGCTTCTCGTGATGCTCGCATGTCAGTTTTCAAAAAAATTCAGGATCTAGATTTTGCCTATCATACGTCCAAAAGTACCGGATCAATCATTAGTATTTTCAAACGCGGCGACAATGCTTTTTTCGATTTAAACCATGTTTTACATGTTCGCCTTTTACCCATCATCGTCAATTTTATTATCATTTTGGTTTTTTTCTACAAAATTGACTGGCAAATCAGTCTTCTTATTTTTATTTCTTTTGTTATAAATGCAGTTTTAGCCAAATTTTTAATCAAAAAAAATATTCTTGCCCGCAAACTTTATAACAAACATGAAGATCGAATTTCTTCAGTCATTGTCGACAATCTTATTAATTTTGAAACCGTCAAATTTTTTGCCAAAGAAGATTGGGAATACAATCGTCTCCAAAAACGTTTTCAACCATGGCTCAAATATTTATGGCAATTCGCCAACACTTTTAGATTAATAGATATTTCCGTCGGTACTGTTGGTAATTTAGCTTTGTTTTTTATTCTCTTCTTGGGTCTTCAAAAACTATCTCATTTCCAACTTAGTGCCGGTGATTATATTATGATTATCGGTTTTATTAGTTCTTTTTACCCTCGTTTTTTTGAACTAATTTATGAACTTCGAAATTTAGCCAAACATCAAGTCGATATCAAAAAATATTTTTCAGTTTTTGCCATCGACAATCTAGTCAAAGACCCCCAAATTCCTGTCAAAAAAACCAAGGTCAAAGGTCTTATTGAATTTAAAAATCTTGATTTTGCTTATCCAGAAAATCCCAAACTTGCCCTCAAAAATATAAATCTGGTTATCAAACCAGGGGAATCAATTGCCTTTGTTGGTCATTCTGGTACTGGGAAAACTACTATAATCAGATTATTGATGAGATTCTTCGATCCAACCAATGGCCAAATTTCTATCGACGGCATTGATATCAAAAAATTTACCAAATCCCAACTCCGATCCTTTATGGGTATAGTCCCTCAAGAACCAGTTATGTTCAACAACACTATTGGCTACAATATTGGTTATGGAGATCAAAATGCTACCCAATCGGATATTCAAAAAGCCGCTAAACTCGCCAATTTAGATGAATTTATTGACAGTCTTCCCAAAAAATATGAAACCAAAGTCGGCGAAAGGGGAGTCAAACTTTCCGGTGGTCAAAAACAACGCCTTGCTATTGCTCGCATGATTTTGTCCAACCCTGACATAATTATTTTTGATGAAGCTACTTCTCAACTCGATTCTGATTCTGAAAAAAAGATTCAGCAAGCTTTTTGGAAAGCCTCCAAAGACAAAACTACTCTCATTATTGCTCATCGACTATCAACTATTACCAAGGCCGACAAAATTGTAGTTCTCAAAAATGGTGAAATAGTTGAGATTGGCACTCATCAACAATTGACCTCCAATCAAGAATCTATCTATTCTCATTTTTGGTCTCTTCAAACTCACTAAACTGTTTATTTTTTTAATGCTTCCAAAAAAGCTAAAAATATTGGGTGTGGGTTCAATGGCCTAGCAATATATTCTGGATGAAATTGAGTTGCCACAAAAAAAGGATGGTTAGCCAATTCAATTGCTTCTACTAACTTTCCATCAGGTGATGTCCCAGAAATTATCAATCCTGCTTTTTCCAGCTTGTCCCGATATTCACCATTAACTTCATATCGATGTCGGTGTCTTTCAAAAATTATTTTTTCATCTTTTCTAAATTCTAATTTGAAATTATTTTCAGTATTCCAAGCAGAATCTTTATCTTGTCCATATTTTTTATAAGCTTGGGCCAATTTTGTCTTCGGAGTCAATTTACATGGCCAAGATCCAAGTCTAATTGTTCCGCCATATTGTTTCTTTTCCAAATATTCTTTTTGATCCGGCATTATATGCACTACCGGATACTTTGTTTTTCCATCAACTTCTATCGAGTTTGCTCCCTTCAACCCCACTACATTTCTGGCAAATTCAATTACTGCCATTTGCATTCCAAAACATAAACCCAAATAAGGTATCTTATTTTCTCGAGCAAATTTAACCGCCTTAATTTTTCCCTCTACTCCACGGCTTCCCCAGCCCTGAGGAACAACTATTCCATCATAATTCTTCAAATCAATTTTACCTGCTTCCACCTCTGAACTATCAATCCAAGACAACTCCGGCATCAATTTTAAGGTCCAAGCAGCTTGTTTTATTGCCTCAATTACGGAAATATATGAATCAGTCAACTTATAATCTCCAGTGGCAAAATATTTTCCTACCATAGCAATTTTCACTATTTTTTTAGATTCTTTTTTATATTCCACAAACTTATACCATTTTTTAAGATCACCAGTTTCCATTCTTTTCTTCAAACTTAATTTTTTCAAAATTTTTTCGCTCAAATTTTGTTTTTCAAAATGTTGAGGCAATTCATACACGCTTTCCAAATCAGGATTACTAATAATATTTTCTTCATTCAAATTACAAAAAACTCCCAATTTTTCTTTTCTTTTTTCATCAATTATTTTTTCACTTCTGGCCACAATAAAATCAGGCTGTATTCCCATGGCATTTAATAAATGTGTCGATTGTTGTGCTGGTTTACTTTTTAACTCTCCAATATTTTTAAGAAAAGGTAGATAAGTTACATGTATCTGAATAACGTCTTTTGGTTGTTTCAATTTTAATATCCTGCTTGCCTCAAAAAATAAACTATTCTGATATTCACCCACAGTTCCACCAAGTTCAACTATTACAATATCTGCCTTATTTGATGTTCCCGCTTTTTTTATCCTGTCAATAATTTCATCGGTTACATGAGGTACTGCCTCTACATCTTCACCATCATAACCAAAGGCTCTTTCTCTATCTATTACTGCCTTATAAACTTGCCCTGTTGTAATATAGTTTGATTTATCCAATGACACTCCTACAAACCTTTCGTAATTACCCAAGTCTTGATCAGTTTCCATTCCATCTTTAGTTACAAATACTTCGCCGTGTTCTTGTGGTCTAATTGTCCCAGCATCCACGTTCAAGTACATGTCTACTTTGATATTCGTTACACTATATCCTTTATTTTTTAAGATCAATCCAATCGCGGCAGCCGTGATTCCTTTCCCTAAACCACTAACCACCCCACCAGAAATGAAAATATATTTCATAGTGAAGATTCTAAAGGGTTTTTTATAAAAAATAAATACATTTCTTTTTTACTAAAACAGTGATTAAATAAGAATGGTCCTCAAAAAATCTCATCACAGTCTATTTGTATCTCAATGCATCCAATGGATTTAATTTTGCCGCTCTTCTAGCTGGATAATAACCGCCTATCAATCCCACCAGACTCGACAAAATTATAATAAAAAACATAAACCAAATTGGGTAAGAAAAAAGCTTCAACATATCTCCTCCAAAACTCTTTGAAACCATATTGACAATCAATTGAACCAATTGGCTAGACAACACTCCCAACAATATTCCACTGACTCCTCCCAAGAACCCAATCATCAGTGATTCACCCAAAAATAACCACATCACATCTCTTGGTGCCGCCCCAATCGCTCTCATAATTCCAATTTCATTGGTTCGTTCAAGTAACGAGATTGTCATAGTGTTAATCAATCCAATTGCTGCCACCACCAAAGCCACTATTCCAAATATCCCCAAAACAATCTGTATCACTCCAAATATTTGATTTGCTTGGTCAATAGTATCAGACAGTGCCGACACCAAAAATCCCATTGATAATAATTTAGTTCTTGTGTCATTCAAATTATTTTGATTTTTAACTTTTACTTTTACCGAAGAATATTCGTTGATTGGTAATTTAGATACATCAGTATTTTTTACAAAAATTTGGCCTTGAGTATCACCATCATCTATCAAACCAATTATTTCAAATTCATTTTCCAAATTATATGGTTTTAGTTCGGCTTGATTTTCACTTTCCAAATCAGGCAAATAAATCACCATTTTAACTTTTTTACCAATTAATTTTTCTTCTTCCAAATCAAATAATTTAGCAATACTAGTATTAACAATAATTTTATTGTTATCATTTTCTTCAATTTTTTTACCTACTTTTGGGATAACCCCTTCAAGATCCAAATACACCGTATCTACTATATTTACTGTTGCTTCAGAAGTTAATTCTCCCAAAGTCATATTTCCTGGGACAGAAGCATGTGGACTTATTTTTTCTACATTTTCAACTTTGGCAATTTTATCCAAAGTTTCTTGATTTAATTTAATCAATTCAGTGTCAGAAGACATTACATCCAAAGTCAGAAGAGAATCTTTTGTGGTAATTTTTTCCAAAAGACTGGCTTGTAATCCATATCCAAACGACACCAAAAACAAAACTGCTGCAATAGCCACTGATACTCCTAACACCGTAAAAAAAATTCTTGATTTTCTGTTTTTAAAATTTTGTAAACTGATATCCAGTAAGTCTTTAATTCTCATCGTCCTTAAATTTTTTATTAAACATTATTAATTTTATTTCTCGACATATTTTGTTTATTGTCCTTTTATTCAGTCCCATTCCACCGTCTTTCCAATGTTTTTTAATTTTCTGATCAAATCTAACTTCACTTAAACTGAAATTGAATCTTTCAATCAACAAATCTTCCAGTCTTTTCATTTCCTCAAAATTTAGTTTTAAATCATATTTTTCCACCAAATATGATTTAATTTTTTTGACTCGTTTTTCAATTACACTTTCCGTTTTAGTTTCTTTTTCTACCACCTTCACATTTTTGACCAATTCATCGACCAATTCACCCATTTTCTTAGCTGTTTGTTTATACAAATCAAAACCATCTTTTTCTACTGGGTTATCAAATATTTTTATCAGTTGTTGTTTAGTAATTTTACCTCCCACAAATTGACTAATTATTTTTTCCATTTGTTGTTGGGTCTCTATCGAATATTTTGAAATTATTTGATTCAAAATTAATTTTGCTTCAATTTCATTTTTATCCAAGTATGGATAAGCTCTCGACAACGAATTAGCTTCCGATTCACCTGTTATTGGTTGTTGTATTGATCTTTTTTTATTCTCCACAACTTTTTCAATCATTCCATCTTTCATATAAAATATCCGATCAGAAAATTCCAAATCTTTTGGATTATGAGATACATGAATAATAGTTTTTTTCTCAAGTTTGTGAATGTCATCGATCAATTTCAAAACAATTTCTGAATTTTTAGAATCCAAATTTCCCACCGGTTCATCGGCCAAAAGTATCAACGGATCATTTACCAAAGCCCGAGCAATTGCCACCCGTTGTTGTTGACCTCCCGATAGTTGTGATGGCCTTCTTTTGGCCAAATCACCAATTCCAAATCGATTCATTAATTCATTAGCTTTTTCAATCCTTTTATTAATATCAGTATTCGAAAAAATTCTTGGCAACATTACATTATTCAAAATATTCAAATGGGGAATAAGATAATATGCTTGGAATACCATTCCCACTGTATATCTATGAAAATCCACCAACTCTTGATGTTTCAATTGATTTGTTTTTTTTTGATTTACTATTACATCTCCACTAGTTGGGAACTCTAAACCAGCAATTGTATAAAGTAAAGTGGATTTTCCACATCCAGATGGTCCAAAAAAAGTTACATATTCACCCTGATAAATTTCCAAATTTATATCTTTTAACGCTGAAAATTCATTTATTTTTCCTAAATTATAAATAACATTTAAATTATTTATTTTAATTATTGGTTCCATACTATTTTTTAACTCCAGTTATAAAAGAGAACGAAGAAGTAAAGTTGTTGATTATCAAATTTATCACTGATTCCTGTGGTTTTGGAGTCATAATAATATAGTCTTTTGACAATGTGATGTTTCCATTAGAATCAGTGCTTTCTGTTCTAAATTTATAAACTTTTCCAGGTTTTAGTACAGTTGTTACCATTATATGATCAGTTACCAAAGATTTATCCAAATTTGTGGCCATTTTCAGTTCTTTCGCCGATCCATCATCATAAATAATTCTCGAAGTTGATGGTTTATCAGTTTTCCAAGAAATAATTGTTTGGACTTGTTCCACCGCTCCCGAAATTAAAGCGTTAGAAATTCTCACACTACTAATGACTGGAGGGTTACTACTGGTCGATGTTGCAAAGGGATAAATAGATTCTTCAGATACTGTTCCATCTTTTGCCACCGTCACAATTTTTAATTTATAATTAGTCGAAGTTTGTAGCTCACTAGTTTTAAAATTGTGACTTCTGCTGAATCCTTGTTCTTCAGTTTTTATTACCGATTTTCCTGTTAGCATATCCAAAACTTCTATCATTGCCCTCGATTCATAATTAGTTTGCCAGGAAGCGTTTACCGATTTCTCTCCAATTTCACTAAATTTAAGATCTCTGACTTCTGAATTCAATGACAAAGTGGTAAAGGTATAATCAATACTTTTAGTCCAATTACCAAATTCAGTTTTTGACCTAACTTGATAATGGTAGATTGTGTTTGGGTTTAATCCAGTAATTTCAACCGAATGGCTAGTTACTGATTCACCTGGATTTCCAGCAGTCGTTGTATATGGGTCCGATGCTGTGCTTACATAATCTTTGTCTTGTACATAAGCTACTACTGAATTAGAACTTTTATCAGTTACCCAGGTAATAGTAATTTTATCCACTCCGGGGTCAACTGTAATATTGCTCGAAGATATCGATGGCGAAGATACAATTTTTGGACTCATCGAATTCATTGTGTCCACAAAATCACTTTCAGAAAGTTGAGTATCCGGAATAATATTCAAAACTTTTTTAATAAAATCAACCGTTCCATTTTTAATAGTTTCCAACAAACTATCTTCACTTGGATTTGTTGTCACAATCGTTGTCGTCCCAACAGAAGTGGTTGCAATTCCTGCAGTTGTCAAAGTAAAGTTTCCCGACACCCCTTCAGCTCCGGTTGCACTTTTTGATCTAACTCTAAAATCATAAGTTACCCCCGACAATAATCCATTAAGACTCACTGTATGACTATCAGTCAAATTATTTATTCCTGCCCAATTTCCATAAGATTCATCTAGACCGTATTCCACATAAGAATTGGAATATACATTTGTCTCCCAATAAATATCAGCCGAACTTGATCCTACATTTTTTATTTGATTAGCAAAAATTGTTGGGGGATTGTCCCCATCAGCCGTAGCAAAAGTATAACCTTGACTACTATTATTATCAGTCGTTAAATTACCCGAAGGATCGGTTGATTTTATTCTAAAATAATATTGAGTTTTTGGTTTTAAGCCGACCAAAGTAATTGAGTGACTTGTGGACATTACTGGGTTTCCCTGTTCCTGGGCATAATTTAAGTCTTCACTATATCCTATGTAAGAATCCGCTACTTCATTTGTTGTCCAAGTTATCGTTACCGAATTTTTCCCTGCCTCTCCAATTGTCACTGCTGAAATTGTTGGCGCTACCAAATCATTTGGATCAACATCGGTGATAAAACTTTTTCCTATTCCAATTGTTTCATTTCCACTAATATCTTTTGTTCTAACCCGATAATAGTAAGTTGTTTCTGGATCCAAATCATAAGGCAGAGCAACTGAATGAGTAGTCACTGCATTATCTTGTCCATAAATTCGTCCATAATTTGTGTCTTTGCCAAATTCTATAAATGAAGAGGAAACTTCATCCGTAGTAAATCCAATTGTCGCTGTGTTGTATTCCACACTTGATACTGTTATTGCCGAAATTACTGGTCCATTTGTATCCGCTGTACTTGTCGATGTTGTAAATGAATTTTGAGGCGATATTGTTTCATTTCCCAAGGCATCAATTGATCTAACTTTATAATAATAAGTTGTCGCTGGAGTTAAAAATTTCAAAACCACTGAATGATCATCAGTCAAATCATTTTGTCCAAAAATATTACCTGTCGTAAATCCACTACTAGTCGAATATTCCACAAATGATGAGGCTACTTCATCAGTAGTAAATGTAATTGTCGCTCCAGATTTTGTTATATTGCCAGAGGCAATATTTGATATCACAGGTCCAGTCACATCAGCTTCATCGGTCGTAAAATTAGTTGCATCTGAATCCGCGGCATTTCCATTTGCATCCGACGATCGTACTTTAAAGTTATACAAAGTTCCTGCCGATAAACCGGTCAAAGTTACAGAATGATTTCTAGTATAACCAGCACTGCCTTGAGTATTACTATAACTAGTATCAGTTGAAAAAAGAACTGTACTATTGGCCACTTCATTAGTAGTCCAAGTAATAGTTGCCGATGAAGTTGTTTTGTCAGCTACTACTACACTAGTAATTGTTGGAGCCACTGCATCTGTCGGATTTCCTCCCACCGTTTGAATTATTGTTGACCCTACCGATTCATTTGATAAATCATCAACCGCTGTTACTTTATATGTGTAAGTCAGTGCATTAGTTACTCCAGTATCCAACACATAATTTGTATTTATGTTAGTAATTGTTTGCAACAAACTAAAATCAGTTCCATTAGTTGAGTTATATAATTTATATCCCAACCAATCAGAATCGCTGCTTTTACCCCAGTTTACAAATAGTCTCATTTCTCCAGTGGCTGCATTTGACACATCTTGAACTAACAAGGAAGCTGGTTTTGTTGGGGCAGTTGTATCCAACTGAATTACATCTGAATATGATGACGATTCATTTCCATAATAATCTTTAAATTTTACATAAACCCGTTTGCTTCCATCAGTTACTGACAAAGTATATCCAATCGATGACACATAATCCTGATAACTTGCCCCAGTAAAATCAGCATCAGTCGAATATTTTAATTGTAAAGATGAATCATCAGTTGCACTAAAATACAAAGTTACATTTCGATTGTTAGTTTTATCTGCCGCCAAACTTGTAGTCGTGTTGTGATTAATATTTATTCCACTTCCACCCCCGTCAGGTGTTCCTGCTACTGGTAATTTTGTATCCACCACAAATTGTTCAGAAGTAATTGTTGCCGTGTTATTTGCCGCTTCATGATCATTCAAAATCATTCGCACTTTGACCGTATTGTAAGAGTTTGGCAAATCAGCCGCTGCATTCCACAAAGTCGTATCTGTTGTATATGCCGAAGGACTGGTCAAAACTATTGGATCATCACTTGTTGGTCCAGTCAAATGAGATGGGTCAATTGTAGTCCAAGTCGATCCATTATCCAATGTATATTGAAAAGTTGGCCAAACTTTATATTGATTAGCTTCTGACCCCTGATCAGTATCTGTATCTCCCACACTATACAAAAAATTAAAAGTTCCAGTTGTTCCAGCCGTTATTCCAAATCCACTTGTTTGATATGCGGCATTAAATGATGGGGGAGCATTAACCACATAAGTTGATGTTACATCGTATAAAGTCGGTGATACTGATGCGTCTGTTGTTTCCAAAAATGTTTTATATTGAATCCATTGATCACCACTTCCATCTGTAAAACTTGATGGCATAGTTTCTCCACCCAAATTGTTTGTGAAATATGAAGTTGCTGTCCCATCTGGTCCTTTCCAATCAGCCGAAGCAATACTACTCGAATTTGCCGCCGTTCTCATTTGAAATTTTATTGATGTATTTGTTGGAGTGCTTTTTACCCATTCAATTTTTGATAATAAGTTAGCATCACTGGCTGTATTGTAAGGTGAAGAAATTAAAGAACTTGACAGAGTAGGTAATTTATAGCCTATTGTTACATCATTTAATATTGGAGTATTCGCTCCATCAGTTGTTTCCAAAATCACTTTATATTGTATATATCTTTTACTTGAGACATCAGTGTTTATATTTGTCCCAGTAGTTGTGTAATAATCATCCGTACTTGTTGGTCCGTACCAGGTTGCCGAATCGATTCCTCCAGAAGTATTAGCTGATCTTATTTGAAACTTTATAGTTGTATTAGTCGGGAGTGTTGATCCAAAAGTTAAACTAGTTAAATTAGCCGAAGTTACCCCCAAATCAATTACTGAAGAAATCAATGTCCCTGGCGACCCATAAGCTACTAAATTTAGATTTCCTGTTCCACTACTATTAAGTACTGAAACTGGATATGGATATATCACTGTATTACTATTTCCAATTCCCAACGCTGCCGAATAATTACTTCCCCAAGCAACCACTGAACCATCTGTTTTTCTTACCAAAGTAGGACCTCCCCCTGAAATTTCACTCACATTAGTAATTGTTCCTGTTCCCCCTGCTCCCACCACTTGCACTGGAGTTTTTTGATTATTAATAGTATTACCAATCCCCAACATACCACCATTATTTTGTCCCCAACAATAGGCAGTTCCATCGGTTTTTACCGCACAAGTAAAATTACTTATTCCCAAAGCAGCATTCGCTACATTTGTTAAATAACCTCCACTAACACCAGCCACTTGTACCGCAGCCGCTTGGTTTGTAGTATTTCCTATTCCCAAACCACCATTACTGTTGTAACCCCAACAATACATTGCTCCAGTGCTTTTTGTGGCACAAGACGAAAGACCTCCAGCATACACTCTATTAATTTCACCCATTCCACCGGCTACTGCATTTGGTTTTTTAATAGCTATAGAATTAGTGTTTCCAACACCTATTTGACCATATTGATTGTATCCCCAACAATAGGCATTACCAGTCGATGATTGAGAAGCACACATATGATATGACCCAGCCGAAATTGAAGTAATGCTTGTCAAATATCCAGTTCCCGGAGTGTCTAATACCTGATTTGGATTTAACACAAAAGTCCCATATCCACTCAGATTATTACCAATTACCCCAAATTGATTTTCACCCCAACACCATACACTTCCATCAGTCTTTAAAACACAAGTAAAGAGGTTACCTATGGCAACACTCTGTACATTAGTCATTGTTCCTGTTCCTCCAGCCCCCACTACCTGAACTGGTGTATAAGAATTAGTCGTGGTTCCTGTTCCCAATTGACCATAATAATTACTTCCCCAACAATAGGCAGTTCCATCTGTTTTTACTGCACAAGTATGATCTCCGTTTGCCCCCAAAGAAATAGCTTTAATGTCGGTTAAGTATCCCGTTCCACCCATTCCCACCACTTGAGTCGGAACAACTTGATTAGCAGTATTTCCTATTCCCAATTGTCCAGCGGAGTTACTTCCCCAACACCATACAGTCCCATTTGTTTTCAAAACACAACCACGACCAGATCCTGCCGATATTTGTGATGTACCTCCACTTCCTCCCAAAAGTTGTATTCCACCTGATCCAGTCGTCGATAAACTAGTCAAATTACCTCCATTAAAATCTGCATCAGACGTTTGTGCAGAAGATCCCCCCGGAAAATCATAATAATTATAATTAATCGTAATATCATTCAATGTCGGGGTATTAGTTGTATCTCCATCAAAAAATGCTTTATACTGAATAAATCTTTTACTCGATATTGTCGAATTTATTGAAGTCCCAACACCAGTGTAATAATCACTTGTTCCTGTTGGTCCATACCAAGTTGCCGAACTCAAATCTCCCGA
>Ga0265297_10004653_pt1 | contig 22061 bp, 20 predicted proteins | sample Munlanlwell13791_FD_192502 | JGI IMG/M metagenome (GOLD analysis project Ga0265297, IMG submission 192502) | Leachate microbial communities from a municipal landfill in Southern Ontario, Canada - Leachate well 137-91 | ecosystem: Engineered > Solid waste > Landfill > Unclassified | place... | reverse complement strand
GCGATTCTGGACGAGACAAGCCAGAACCCCAACAACCCGCTCCAGCTCAATGTCTCGCCCATCCGGAACTGGCGGGCGCTTGAGGTCTTCCTCTACCTCTGGTGGCAGAAGGTTGCCATGAACCCGCTCTACGAAGCGGGCATCGAGCGGATCGGGTGCTACCTTTGCCCGGCCATGCTGGAGAGCGAGTACGAGCAGATCCGCATGACCCATCCCGAGTATGCGAAACGCTGGGACGAGTTCGTGGAGCGGTGGGCAGAGAAGAAAGGTCTGCCGGAGGCCTACTGCCGCTGGGGACTCTGGCGGTGGAAGGCACTGCCGAAGAAGATGCAGGAGATCTGCCGGGCACAGGGGATTGCCATGAACGACGACTTCACCCTGAAGGCAACTCCTTCGGCAAAACCGCCGGTAAAACTGCCGGTAAAATTGCCGGCTGAAAAAGGCCATGAGATGGTTGATAATGCGGGAGGAAAAACCATGAAGACAACAATGCCGGAAACGACCGTGGACGACCTTGACGTGCAGGAGATACGAAAGGATTTCCCGCTGCTGGCAGAACTCGTTTACTTCGACAATGCTGCAACGAGTCTCTCCCCGGAGCCGGTCATCAAGTCGATGGTGGAGTTCGAGCGCAACTACCGGGCCAATGTCGGGCGGGGCATCCACCGTCTCACCCAGATCGCATCCCAGCGTTACTGGCACGCCCACGAAAAGGTGGCAGGATTTATCGGTGCTAAGGATGGCGTCACGGTCTTTACCAAGAGCACCACCGAGTCGGTCAACATGGTGGCGCAGGGCTTTCCGTGGAAATCGGGCGACCGGGTGCTCACAACCATTCTCGAACACCACTCCAATCTCCTGCCATGGTACCACCTGAAGAACCGGGGCGTATCGGTCGATGTTTCCGGAATCCGGAATGATTATTCCTTTGACCTTGCCGCGTTCGAGGCCGCGATCACGGACAGGACGCGCCTTGTTGCAGTCACCCATGCCTCGAATGTGCTGGGCGTGGTAACACCCGTTGCGGATATCGCGAAGATCTGCCACGATCACGGGGCGCTTCTGCTCGTGGACATGGCCCAGACCGTTCCCCACATGGCGGTCGATGTTACCGCGCTCGGCTGCGACTTTGCTGCCTTCTCCGGCCACAAGATGCTCGGCCCCACCGGCACCGGTGTGCTCTGGATGAAGGAACCGGTCATCGAGCCGCTCCTGCTGGGCGGTGGTGCGGTGGAATCCGTGCATGGGCAGGACTATATCCTGTCTGAGGGATACCAGCGCTATGAGGCCGGGACCGGTAATATCGCCGGGGGCATCGGCCTTGGTGTTGCCGTGGATTATCTCACCCGGATCGGCATGGACACGATCCGCAGGCACGAGCAGGACCTCACCACCCGGATCATTGAGGGCCTGAAGAAGAATCCCCGGGTCCGACTCTATGTGCCGGACTCCCCGGACCGGCGTGTGGGCGTGGTCTCATTCACGGTTGAGGGTCTGCACCCCCACGAGGTTGCCCAGCAGCTTGATGAGATGGCCGACATCATGGTGCGGTCCGGCCACCACTGCTGCATGCCGCTCATGGACCGGCTGGGACTCCCTGACGGGACTGTGCGTGCCAGCTTGGGACTGTACAACACGCAGGATGAAGTGGACCTCTTCCTTGCAACGGTTGAAGAGATCACCCGGTAAGACCGGCCCCCTCGTCCTCTTTTTTTTTCTTGCCCGATCGTGATCCGCCCTGCGCCAGATTTATCACGATTTATTATGTAAGAATCCCCCTATAGTTATTACACAACCGGGCCACAGGAGCCCGGCTTTTGCGTGATCTTATGAAAAAACAACCGATCTCCGACCTGTTCTCCCTTGTGCGGGAGAAGCGCCCGCTCGTCCACCACATCACGAACTACGTGACGGTCAATGACTGTGCCAACATCACCCTCTGTACGGGAGGTGCACCGGTAATGGCCGATGCAGCCGATGAAGTGGAGGAGATGGCTGCAATAGCGAGCGCACTCGTCCTCAACATCGGCACCCTCAACCCGGTGCAGGTTGAGTCCATGGAACTGGCCGGGAGTATGGCAAATGAGCGGAAGATTCCGGTCATTCTCGATCCTGTCGGGGTTGGTGCAACGCAGTACCGGACAAAGACCGCCCGCCGGCTCCTGGACACGCTTGATGTCGCGATCCTCAAGGGAAATGCCGGTGAGATCGGGGTGCTTGCCGGAGCTGATGCGAAAGTCCGTGGTGTGGATTCGCACGGGCTCGCGGGTAATCCCGTGGCAATCGCACAGGAGTATGCAAAAGTCGCCGGCCTGACCGTGGCCATCAGCGGGGTAACTGATATCATCACCGATGGGAAGCACACATTTCTCGTGGAGAATGGTCATCCTATGATGGGCAGCATCTCCGGCACCGGCTGCATGGTCGCATCTGTGACCGGAGTCTTTGCCGCGGAATCAAAGGACATGGTCCTCGCATCGACAGCAGCATTCGCCGCATTCGGCATTGCCGGGGAACGTGCGGCAGCTGGAGCCCGCGGCCCGTTCAGTTTCAAGACGGCACTCTTCGATGAGCTTGCCGCACTGACGCCGGAAGATCTTGCACGGGCGGCCCGGATCCAGACCGTATAATCCCCGATACGCTCATGAACCTTGACCTGTATGTCATCACGGATGAGGACCTTGCCGGAGGACTCCCGCATGCAGTAATTGCAGAGCGGGCGGTTGCGGGAGGTGCCGGCGTGATCCAGCTCCGGGACAAGAACAGTTCCTCAGGGGATCTTGTCCGGGCCGGCAGGGTGATCGGTGCCATCACCCGGCGCGCTGGTGCGACCTTCATCGTGAACGACCGGTTCGATGTCGCGCTTGCCTGCGGGGCTGATGGCGTCCACCTCGGGCAGGGTGACCTGCGGTGCGACACGGTCCGGCAGATCGCCCCGGTGGGTTTTATCATCGGTGTCTCGGTGGGGTCGGTGGAGGAGGCCGTGGATGCAGAAGTGGGCGGAGCAGATTACGTTGCCCTCAGCCCGGTCTTCCCGACAGGATCCAAACCGGATGCAGGACCCGGTCAGGGGCTTGAGATGCTCCGGGCAATCTGCGATTCTGTCAGGATCCCGGTCATTGCGATCGGGGGTATCGGCCCGGATAATGCCGGCAGCGTGATCGATGCGGGAGCAGAGGGTGTTGCCGTGATCTCTGCCGTTGTGTCGCAGCCCGATATCACCGCAGCCGCCCGGCACCTTGCGGATATCGTTGCTGCCCACAAGCAGATCCGGAAGAGCCGGAGTTAACCCTTCAGACGGAAATTACCGTTTACATGAACCCCCGGTTTCAGGCTTCCTGGGTGGACTTTTTGTTGAATCTGCGATGGCCTGTAACCCGGTCTCTGGGGACATATCGCGATCTTATGACAATCTATAAGAAATTTCCACAACCATGTTCAATCAGATATTTGAGTGCAGGTCTGATTGAGATATGAAAACCATTTCACCCCAGCATACACTCTGGCTTGCGATCACCGGACTACTCACCGTGGGAATTGTTCTGGTATCCATATACTCGCTGAAAAACGGTTACTTCACCATTTTCCCGTTCTTTTATATCCTCCCGATCCTGCTTGTCGCCTATTGCTGTCCGCGCTTTGCCGTATATTTTACCGTCCTTCTCGGATGGATATTCATCGGGCTGGTCTTCCTGTACGGGCCGTCAGATATCCAGCTGTATGCCGCCAGCATGGCATTTTTCTACATCTTTGTCTCGCTGGGTATCATTCTCGCTGCCTTCTCCGGTCAGGCCCTTCAGGACCGGAAGTACCGCGAGATCTTTGAGACATCACGGGCTGGTATCCTGACATTCGATCTGGAAACCCAGACGATCCGGACCATCAACAATGAAGCAGCGGGCATCTTGGGATATGCCATCGAGGAATTGACCGGTCAACTGTTCACCGGGATCTGGTTTGACAGCGAACAGGAGATGCGGTTTATGAAGGTTCTTCGTCAGGATGAGAAGATATCCGAGATGGAACTTGCCCTGCGAAGGAAGGATCGTGCGATCATCTGGGTGCTCGCCGCAGCCGCCCTTACCAAGGAAGGGCTGATCGTCTGTTCGATCACCGATATCACGCAGAGCAAACGGACCAAGGATGAACTCATCGAATCCGAACTCCGGTACCGGACCCTCTTTGACGGTGCGAGCGATGCCATCATTCTCCACGATATCGATGGGAAGATATTCGAGACCAATATTATTGCGAGCCGCTATCTCGGATATACCAAAAAAGAGCTCATGCACAAGACCCTGTATGATCTTGCCGTTCATCCGGATACCATGTTCCCCGAGGCTGAAGCGAATCAGTTCCTTGCCCGGGGGCATATCCTGTTTGCATCTGAACTGAAGATGAAGGACGGGGGCACCCTGCAAGTAGAGATCAGCAGCCGGATTACGGAGTATTTCGGGATGTCGGCTGTGATGAGTACTATCCGGGACATCTCCGAACGGAAAAACCCGTAACTCCCTTGTTCCTGGTACGTACTGGTTGAGGGAACCGGATGCAGGATTGAACACTCCTTTTTCCCACAAGACTTTTTTTGGAACGTCTGCAACGAACCAGCATGTGCTCTCGGGAGTATAGCTGTACCATGCAAAAAGAAAGAGAGCCGCCGGAGGGACTTGAACCCTCGACCTGCTGATTACGAATCAGCCGCTATACCGCTAAGCCACGGCGGCGCGATACTCCACAATATCGGCTTTTGGCGTTAATAAAAATATGGGAAGGTCCTGCTTATGAATACCCGGAGAGGGATGTGACATTCTGGGGGGCCTGTTGATCCTTTGGCGCAATGGTCCCGAACTTCCCTTCGTAATCTGCCACGGACTTGGTAAGAACGGCAAGGAGGTTCTTTGCATGGGATGGCGTGATGGAGACGATGGCTTTGGCCCGGGCCTGGTTGACCTGTGGAAGCTGGTGGAGGAACATGAAAGTGAACTCGTCATCTTTGTACGCGATCTGGATCATATTGCTGTAGACCGGGTCAAGCGTGGGGGGGATATTGACAGATATTTCCTGCGATGACATACTGATCCGTTTGTGCCTGATGGTATGAAAAGATGGTCATGGATATTATGGAAGAACTGGTTGGAAATCTTACCTGTGTGGATATGATACACCGGTAACCGGTAAGTATAATCATGCTGGATCTCCTACGCTAGAGTGAAGAACGATGACGTCGCCGGCCCATAAGAAGCATGTCCTGATCTCGGATCTGGTGCGGGTGCATGCCTGCCCGGTACGGTTTTACTACGAACAGCACAATTCCTACACCGAATCCGAACGCTACGCGGTCAGTAAACAGCTCTCGTATCATCTGGGAAAAGCGCTGGACGCTGACGATATCTGGAACGAGATCATTGCCGTCCATCCTGCAATGGATCCCACCCTCCGGGATTTTTTGGATATCTGTATATCCTCCTGCACTAAAACCGACTGGAAATTTGCGGTCCAGACCGATGTGCGGGTTGCATCGGATACGTTTGCTATGGCAGGAATGATCGACCGGGTCTTCGATGACGGGTCTTTTTCAATCGTGCGGGCTTCGGGCGCGATGCCGTTTGGCACCTATGCGGCGGACCGGTTGCGTATTGCGGCGATTGGGTTCTGCCTCGATGAGATGACCGGTACGGAAACCTCCGGTGGGCATGTGGAGTATATTCCCGATGGGGTCTCCCGGTTCCACGAGATTCAGCCGCGGGATCGACGACAGGTCATTGCAGCCCTGAAAAAAATTCAGGAGATCCACGAGGGCGAAATTCCAAAGCATCCCCTGAATGCTCCCTGCAACCGGTGTATGTACAAGGAGAAATGTGAGAGCAGTGTCGGGCAGAGGCTCTCCGAGCTGCTCTGATTGGATTTGCTGGAATGCGATGATGAACGCCTTTCATCGTAACGTGATCTCGTAATTAAGGATCATGATCGATAACGAACGTGCCAGACAACCGGATCAACTCTTTTGTACGGGAGAATGGGGGTTACAAAATTTTTTGTACCCACGCGACTCCCCCAACCCCATAAGTATCCTATTTCCGGATTATCACGTCGTAAAAACAAGCAAAATTGGCACTGAAAATCAAAGGGGGGTGGGGGGGTCGCGTGGGTACAGTTTCATTGCAGCCAATGATCCCGTGCCGGCTATTTTACTCAGGAATGTTCGGTGCACCCTCTGAATAATGAGGATTATATCCTGTTGCGGGGTCTCTTTTTTTAAGGTACCGCAGGGCCCCCGCGATCCCTTTTGTACCCATGCGACCCCCCCTCAACCTCAAGAGATCCATCGTTTCAGGATTCAGAACCGGCCACCCGGATAAAAGAACCCCAGCCTGTTTATCCCCACACCCGTGCGCAGGAGAATGCACCTGTTAGAATGCACATCCTGTCATATTGTCCCGGGAAATATTGGCAGTATCACTTTCACCCCACCCATTCCACCCCCTTTTATCCTGTCATCAGCAATCGTCTTGATCCTCACAGAACGGACGTGAAACAGATGACGACAACACGCATCGAGACCGGCACCGCTGAAGGTGACGCGCTGGGATTCACCGATGACCTCTTCTCAGGATGGCTGGAGATGGAGGCAGACAACCGGCTTATCCTCCACTACACTATCTCACGGTACAAAAATGAGGGCAACACGCAGATGTTAATACGGCAATGGCTCAATGACGGGTACGATGTGCGGGTTGTCATGCCCCGGCCCATCATGCAGCACATTCTTAAAAAATTTCACTTTATTTCAACCTTCACGCGGTTCCCGGATCAGTACGAAGGTGATGTTGAAGTGTGGGACAGTCCGCGGATCCTACCTCGTGGAGAAGAAATTTACGGGCATGGGAACATTCCTGCCCCGGTATAATCCATTCACCACCCTTCAGGTGAGTTGGTGCCTTCCCGCGAAATGTCCGGTTGAACGGATTTATAAAATGTCACGGACAAATGTACACACGTAATAAAAACAATGATATGATCCGATTCATTCAATTTTGGTGAAGATATGGTTCAATTCGATCTCAAAAATCCCGGTAAACTGGCTATTGCCCTCATCGTCGTACTATTCGCACTTTTTGCACTGGCACTCCGGCTGATGCCCATGTTCACGACGCCCACTACCGATATCATGAACATGGTGGCGATGGACGATCCTTTTTACAACCTCCGCCAGGTTGAACTGATGATCCCCCAGTTCCCCGGATATGCATGGTTCGATCCCATGACCCTGTACCCGACAGGGAGTACGATCTACTGGGGCCCCCTGTTTCCCACCATCATTGCTCTTGGCTGCCTTATTGTCGGGGCAACCACCCGTCCTGAGATCATATCCATAGCCCTCCTGGCAACTCCCCTCATGGCAGCAGCCACCGTTGTTGTCATGTATTATGTGGGGAAAATTTTCGGGGACTGGAAGACCGGGCTGCTGGCATCAGGATTCACTGCAATCATCTGCGGGCAGTTCTTCACGGTCTCGTTTTACGGATACATCGATCACCATATTGCAGAAGTCCTCTTCTCCACGATCTTCTGCCTGATGTACAGCTACGCAATTGTCTCGGAAAAAGACAAGTCGATTGACATAAGGGTTTTTTCCAGTTATCAGAAAACCGTCATTCTGGGGCTCCTGACAGGACTGGCGTACCTTATTGGTCTCCTCGTCATGCCCACGATGATCCTCTTTGCCATGATCGTGGCACTCTTTACCCTTATCCAGTTTATCATTGATTTCTACCGGGATCGCTCCAGTGAATATCTCCTTATCATTAACGCCGTGACATTCCTGGTTGCGAGTGTTGGTCTTCTGGCATTTGGCCTGAAACATACGGGAATTGGATTGTCGGTATATTCCTTGGGACATATCATTTCCTATCTGGGGATTATCGGGGGAACCTGTATCCTTTACCTGCTTCAGCGGTACCTTCGTAAAAAGGAGAAGTACTATTATCCAGTTATTCTTGCAGGGACCGCGATTCTCGTCACGCTTATCCTGAATATTGTATTCCCACAACTGTACGACCTGTTCATTAATTCATTGTTTGCCTTTTTTGGCCAGAGCTCCGCAACAGATACCGTGCTGGAAGCCCGGGGATGGTCCTTAGAACATGCCTGGCTGTCGTTCAACTACGGTCTCATCCTGTTCGGGGGAGGTCTTCTGGTCCTCATCTACCGTAACCTCCGTGAGGAACATCCTCACCAGGTCTTTGCCCTTGTCTGGTCACTGGTGATGCTCTTCGCCACATGGCAGCATATCCGGTACGAATATTACATTGCCATCAACATTGCGCTCCTCTCCGGAATATGCCTTGGATTTGCCGGCGAACCGGTATGGCTCTATCTTAAGAGCAAAATACCCGGAAGTCACGCATCCCCGAACAATCCCGCGAAATCAGTGAACCCTGAATCGGGCGATTCTCCTAAAAAGAAAACCGCAAAAAAACAGAACAAACAGGATAATGGATCGGCGTCTGCGGCCCTTCCCCAGAGTCTCCTTGCGGCAGTTGTCTGTGTTCTCGCGGTGCTCTTTGTGTACACCTCTGTTACCTATACGTACTCGATGGTTTCCGGTTCAGGGTACCAGTTGAATTCCGATTGGAAGGAATCGCTCGAATGGATGGGTACCAGTACTCCTGAAACCGGCGTAAATTATTTTACAATCTACAATCCTGATACGTTCACGTACCCGAATCAATCCTATGGCGTTATGTCCTGGTGGGATTACGGTCATATGATCACGTATATCGCCAAACGGATCCCCAATGCCAACCCGTTCCAGCAGGGTGTAGCTGGCGATTATGGTGCTGCAGCATATTTTGTGGCGACCTCGGAAGATACCGCCAATGACATCCTTGACTATGATGGAACCCGGTATGTGGTTACCGACATCATGATGGATGATGTCATCTCTGGCAAATTCCATGCAATGGCTACCTGGTATAACAGTACGGCCGGTCTCACTCCCTTTGCAGAGACATTCCTTGTTCCGGGCCAGCAGCAATCTTCCCAGTATAGTGTAGCTGCGCTCATCAAGCCGGCCTATTTCCAGACAATGGTAGCCCGCCTTCACACCTTTGATGGGTCCATGACCGATCCGTCAGAGGTACTGTATATCGAATATGCCGATCCCGCAGCCTCGGGATACTCGGTGCCCGTTGTTGTACAGGGCGGTACACTGAATGCAAGCGAGGCAACGGAAAAAGCAGTACAATATAATGCTGGTGCCAAGACCGGCTATCATGCCGGACTCTTCAGCAGCAGTCTCGTGGCTCCGACAAATCCGGTTCCGGCCCTCCGTCATTACCGCCTCGTCCATGAATCTCCCTCAAATGTATTCAATTCAGACGTTGTCGATGTCAAATATGTGAAGGTATTTGAATATGTCAGGGGAGCGCATATCCGGGGAACGGGAATTATCAGTGTCCCGGTAGTGACCAATACCGGCCGTCACTTCACCTACACGCAGGAAAGCCAGAATGGTGAGTTTATTGTCCCGTATTCCACCAGCGGAAATCCCTATGATGTGAAAACAGAAGGCCTGTACCGTATCGAGGGAACCGGGGATACCTTTGAAGTGCCTGAATCTGCAGTGATGGCGGGGTCTTATATTAATTAATTCTTTTTTGTCGGAAAATTATTGATTCAACAACGTTAGTGATACAATATACTCTCCGTGGGCTTCACGGGTGGTGCCGACAATAAGCCATAATTCATCCCCGTGCTGCTCGCAGACTCCTCGTGCTTCAATGGTCTCATCATTGAGTGCCTGGCCGCTGTAGGTATGCGTGAATGAGAGAACCCGGCTTATCTTCTCATGTTCTACCTCGTAGATGGCTGGATTGTCAAATGCAAGGGACGCATTGGTCACTGTTGCCTCAATCGTCATCATTCCCTGAACGTCACCTCTGCCAGAGGGAGTGTTCTGGATCTCATCATAGGACCGGGTAAAGAGGATATCGAAGTAGGTTCCATCGATCTGCCCCCGGTTCCATTTCCGGTGTTCGTGAAGAACGAATGTATCGTAGGAGATATCCGGTTTACGTTTATCGTAGACCTTGTGCCACATCTCATCTGACAGCCCCTCGATCCTGCCATCGCGGATTCCCTGCCTGACCAGTGCCTGCGCAGCAAACCAGTGTTTTCCATAGACGACCATATCGATGTCAGAGTTCTCGTTTGCGAGGCAGCAGAGAAGTGAACCGGTACAGCCAACCGTTCCGGGCGGCTGATTGAAGAGATTGACCAGTTTACGTACCCGGAGGTTTTCAGCCATGATCCGATCAATCTCGAGATCGGGTTTGAGAATCCGCTTCACATCGCCAGGAGGAATGCGGTGAAGAAGCCCTGCGTAGGCCGGTTTTTTGCGGGCTATAAGATCATATGCGTCATCAAAATCGTACTTTGTATAATGGCGGCCGGATTGGTTGATGCGCTCACCCTGATCATCAGGGACATAGCGGAGAACGCAGCCAATCCGGTCATCATTATCGTACGTGGAGACGGCGTACAGCCAGCCGTCTTCATCCTCGATAAAATCCCGCAGGCGAAGAACCATATCATGCACCCTGACATTCAAGCAGGAATCGTGCAACCCGCTCGATCTCTGCCCCGGGGCGGATGATTTTTCTGGTTGTGAGATCTACGACCGTGCTTGGTGTGCCGGGGAGGCGTCCCCCGTCAATCAGCAGATCCCGTGGGATCGTACACTCTTCAGGAGTGACCGGGTCATTTGCCCCGTGCAGGTTCGCACTTGTGGCGGTAATGGGGGTATCAAATTCAGTGATGAGCCTGATCGCAAGGGGGTTTGCCGGTATACGGATTCCAATCAATCCGGTGCCCCCGGTCAGGATGGCGGGTACACAGTTCCGGGCGGGCAGAACCACCGTCACCGGTCCCGGGAGGAATGTCTCAAAAAAATGCTCCATCCATGGTTCGCTATGGGAAACCGCATTGAGCATGTCGATATCGGAAACAGCAATCGAGATCGGCATAGCCAGGGGCCGTTTCTTGGCTTCGAATACCTTCAGGATGGCCTCATCGGAGAATGCGTCTGCTCCCAAGCCGTATACCGTTTCGGTGGGATAGATGACGATCCCGTCGCGCATAAGAATTGAGACGGCCCTTGCGATACTATCCATTCAGAATTCCTGCCCGCGAACGCGGTTGATATCGAAAACGGCCTTGCTGCTCACCTGCATCACGGCAAAAACCCCAGCCTGGATGGGGTCGGTGACCACCAGGTCTGCATGGGCAGGAACTGTTCCCGCCATCTTGAGGGCGATGACCGGAATTCCCGCCTCCCTGACCCGGTCAACTGCATTTGAGATCTCCCCTCCCATGATCGATCCGGCGAGGACAAGGATCGATGCACGGGGCAGGCGGGCAACGGCATCTACGGCAAGGGCAAGGGTACGTTCACCGACAAGCGGGATGGTATCCACAGAAATACGTTCCCCCCGGATGTTATGACGATCCGCCTCATTAACCGCACCAAGGGCAACCTGTGCAACCTGGGCACCGCCCCCGATAATAATTACCCGCGACCCGAAGATATGCCCGAATGGCTGGTACGTCTTGACATCCCTGACTGACGGAATCGCGTTCAGATCCCTGATAAGGCTCTCGTCATCCCCGGTCTCAGAGTCATATTCAAAATAGAGTTCTGCCATGCCACAGTAAGGACCCGAGTCAAATACTTCCTGGTTGACCATGACAATATTTGCCTCATGATTGGCAACTACCGTAGTAATATCCCTGAGGGCCCCCTTGCGGTTTTCCGCTATGATCCGGATTGCAGATCGTTCAGGTGCTGGGTCGGTCATTCCAATGCGATAACCGGGGATCGAACCCGGGTTAGAAGCTTGGGAAGCTCCTGTCCTACCGCTAGACTATTATCGCATGCGTGTCTTGTTGCTCTCTAATATTGCGCGATTTTCACATAAATATATCCCGTCTGGCTCGATCATTGGCTCAACATTATTAAGTGTCCGGAAGAACGTACTCATACGTGAATTGTTGTAACCGCATCCCGGTGCCGTTATCAGCAACCTCCCATCATTCCCCGCTATACAGATGATGCCTTATGAAATTACAACGCATGTCCCCCCTTCCCCTCATTCTCTTGTGTCTCCTGACACTGGTATGCGCCATGCCGGTTATGGCTGCCACCGGTGATGCGGTCACCGTGCTGTATCAGAACTCCTTTTCATCAGATCCCAAGTGGACAACGAACAATCCCTCTTCTGATTATTGGGATCCTGCCCTCCAGATGTATCATTTCTCGATCGAACCCAGCACGGGTGCCTATGCATATACACCCGTCTCAAAGTACGAAAAAGGCCCGTTTACCCTTGAATACGATCTGATCCTGAACAACGTTGACGAAGGAACAACATTCCGTCTGGGCTTTTCCGGTACAGAAATGGATCCGGAGAAAGGACCCAATGTCCTGACCGAGTTCACAAATGCAAAATATGGCCAGATCATGTGGCTTCACCTTGTCACCCCAGGAAACAAGATGGTGGAGGTCAACAGCAAATCAGGGGATTATCAGTCGAGTGGCGATATCGCTTATAAAGGATCGACGGTTAATTATGAACTGAACAAAACTTACCATATAACGGTAAATTATAATGAGAATTCGCGTATTCTTACGATGAAGGTAAACGAGAAGATAAGCGGGAAGGACATCTGGGGGTATTATGTGAATACCATGGAGGATCTCCGGGGAATGAACCGCATTTACCTGGGATCCATCGGCGACTATGGCATGATGAATCGTTATGCAACGGGATATATCGATAATCTGCGTCTTACCACACCTGCAATTGAAACCGTGGCATCGTCAACTCCCACAACCGCCGTTACTACTCTTCCGGCGGTTACTGCACCTACAAGCAAGAAAAGCACACCGGTTGCCTCACGAACCCTTGTCGAATCGAATCAACCAGAAACTACGCCGGAATCCCCTCTTTCCGGATCAACCACTATCCTTGCAGTGGGCGTTGCAGGTCTGTGCTGTGTGCTCTTCTCACGAAGACTGCACTGATCCCTATCAAATCTCTCCCCTTTTTTGCTCCCGATGATTATCATTCTCTCACGGGGTTTTATCCTATTCGTTCTTCTATGATCTCGTTTACACGCATACGGGTACCCTGTGTTGCAGATGTTTTTTTAATGAACCCGATTGTCAATAACCGTTGAAAAAAACGGTATGATGCATTTATATGATTCCCGGGGATGTGAAACTCCCCGAAACTCTGGAGATTGCTGAAGTTCACTGTGTTTTAAAGATATACGGTGGATTACATTCATCTTTGGCATCAATGTTCCGGAAATATATGGACTGGATGAGCACCTGTGTCTTGGTAATACTGAATGGAGATGATTGAATCCTCATATTCAGCAAAGTACTCCGAATGATCATCATTTCACCGAGAGTGGTTTCATCAGTAAAGCCGATGCACCTGTTACAATCACCGTTTACGGGGAGATCATGAATGCTACCGAGAGCAGGACAAGTGCAAAACCAATCATAGCAATGCCGGTATTCATAGTATGGACTTCCTGTTTCTGAATATATCCGTGATATCCCAAACCAGGTCCGGATATCACCTGATGATCCAGTTCATGGTGCATCCACATAAATACCGAGAATTCTCCCGGTTGGTATCTGTAACCGTATGGTTATACGGTATAACCTTACGGTTGAACTCTGGGGGAGGAAATATAAACCGCCATGCCCTTATCTTCTCATAGCGATCAGGAATACCGCTGATTTACAATACATTCCCTGGTGGAGCCTCATGAAGTCCCCGGATAAGTCTCCCACAATAATTATTCACGAAGATACCGATTCATTCGAAGAATTGTCGGAATATCTCGACGTACTCTCGAGTAGTGCACGGCTACGGATCCTCAAGTTCCTTGAGAAGAAACCAAGGGATGCACGGTCCATCTCCCGGGAGATCGAAACCAGCTATGAAAATACAAAAAAGCACCTCGACAAACTTCTGAGTATCGGGGTGATAAAAAAGGACGCTGGTCTTGGTGCCCCGACCTCAAAAGGAATACATCCGGTCTGGGAATATTCCCTTGTCCCGGGCGGTCTTGAAGCGATCATAAGGAATCTCGGACTCTTCTCCAATGCCCGGTTCCAGGTTGTCGGGAGCGAGATCTCGCGGCGACTCGATGAGGTGAAAGGAACCCTCTCCAAAGAAGTACTGGGAAATGTCCCCGCGGCAATCGTGCTGGGCGGACCGGATGACGGGAAGGTCTTCCTGCTCCGGAACGATCGTATCAGTATCGGCAGGATCGATCCCGAGAATCCCGGATCGTTTTGTCAGAATCAGGATGTTGTCCTTTCTGATGAGTATACTGCAGTAACCCGGATCTCACGCCCCCATGGGAGGTTCATTTTGGAGAAAGGAACCTGGTACCTTGAAGATTGCGGAAGTACCGGGGGCTCCCAGCTGAACAGCCGGAAGCTTGAGAAGAATGAGCGTAATGAAGTGCACGATGGTGATTTGGTGGAGCTCGCAAAGGGAATCTCCGGTGTCCGGCTTCTCATGATCATCCCCGGTACCCGATAATCCATGATACGCCTGCATTGTGTGATCCCAGATGTCGGATAGTTCTTTGGATGCAGTACCGAACACTGCAAATAATACGTCTTGTGTGTTCTCCATGATTCCATTGCACCGGTTTTTGGTAATTCTGGCAGCACTCATCCTGTGTTGTGCGGTTCTGTGCCTGCCGGTATCCGCGGCTGAACATTCCGTTGCACCCATGGGTGCCGAGTTCTCCAGCATCAAGGATGCAGTCGACTGGTCGATCGGTGGTGATACGATCCGTGTGGAGAGCGGAACCTATGCGGAAAACCTCAAACTCGACAAGAAACTGGTCCTTATCGGTGTTGATACCGGGGGAGGAGCCCCGGTCATTGCACCATCGAAGACCGGGAATGTTGTGGAGATCCATGCCGACGGCTGCACGGTCCAGGGTTTTTCTATCCAGAACAGCGCCACGGCAAGCGGAATTCAGGTGAACTCGAACAGTAATACAATCCGGCAGAACACCATCCGGAATAACGAAGTCGGGATCACGCTCGTTTCTGCTGACAAGAATTCAATTCTGAATAATGTGATCACCGATAATAATCGTGTTGGGCTTGTCCTTGAATCTGCCAGTGTCAGCCAGATTGACGGGAATACCATCCAGGACAATGCTATAGGGATCACGCTTGACGCCACCTCACGATCGAATGTCATCTCACGTAACCAGTTTGAGAATACCCAGAATGTGCTCTCGAAGAGTCCCAGTTCTTTGTGGAGCACGTCAGCCACCTTTAAGTATACTTATCTCGGGAAGACGTTCCAGAGCCGTCTGGGAAATCACTGGAGTGATTATAAGGGTCTGGACGCCGACGGGAATGGAATCGGTGATACTCCTTACGTGACAACGGTCACGACCGGATCGGGTGGGGATTCTGTCACTTCGTATGATAATGATGGCTATCCCCTGATGGATCCCCTGGTATACTATTCCGGGACAAGTATGGTCACATCGCCCGCAGGCAGTTCTCCTGTCCCGACACAATCTCAGAATACCCCTCCCTCGACAAAATCTGTGGGGTCCACGAGTATCGTCCCGACAAAGACTCCCCTTGTGGTGAATCCACCTCCCGTGGATACGGATAATCGGGCACCCCCATCCTTTCCCCCGCTTGCGTTAGCGCTTATTATCATCGGGCTGGTGCTTGCCGGTATTGGCCTGTATCTGTTTGGCAGGGCACGCACTGAAACCAAATCTCCCCTCCCCTCTCCATTGCAGGGGGTCTCGCAGGCGGCTTCTGTTCTGAAGACGGCTGTAGAACGGACTTGGGCACTTGTCACGATCCCGGTATTCGGAACGAAAGCGGGATCCGCAGAAGAGACCGTGGCATCATCCCTGCCGGCAGCCACCGACCAGAAGAATTACTTTCCCCGGGAACTGGAGAATAAATATACCGAGATCTCGTTTATCGGGAGAGGGGGTATCGCCTGGGTCTTCTCTGCCATCCGCAAGACCGATGGGGTCCATGTTGCGGTAAAGATACCCATCAGTTTCGATGAAGTGACCGGGAAATGTTTCCTTAACGAAATTGCCGCGTGGGAAACCCTGCGCCATCCCAATATTGTTGAGGTATGTGCCGTCAATATCCTGCCGGTTCCCTATGTGGAGATGGAATTTGTCCCCACTTCTCTTGAGGAGATTGGAAAACCGATGCCGGTCTGGAAAGCTGTGCACCTGATTACCGGTGTGGCGGACGGTCTCCGGTACGCCCATGAACACGGGTTCATTCACCGGGATATCAAACCTCATAACATCCTGCTAACTGCTGAGTTCGTGCCCAAGATCACCGATTGGGGTATGAGTAAGGTGCTTGCGGCGGATGTGAAAAAATCCAGTGTTGCAGGTTTCTCCCTCTCTTACGCGGCCCCGGAGCAGGTATCCCCTTCGGAATTCGGGAGAACCGATGAACGGACCGATATCTACCAGCTGGGGGTGGTCTTCTATGAACTCGTCACCGGTTCCATTCCCTTTGGGGGTGAAAGCATCGTGGAAGTTGGCAATGCAATCTTGAGAGATGCTCCTGTGCCGCCTTCTGAATATAATCCCGATGCAGAAGCCGTGGAAAAGATCATCCTGAAATGCCTGGAGAAAGATCCGGCACGGCGTTTCCAGTCCGCTGCTGAGTTCCTTGAAGCACTTAAAGGATATCTTGATGAGGATGATGCATGACGCTGGGCAACCAGATCAATTCACCGAAGCAGTACGAACCTGCGATATGCGGGCATTGCGGCGGGGAAGGCTGCCTGTATTGCAACAAGACCGGTACGGTACTGGTAACCGCTCCCAAGAAACCCTGCAACCATTGCGAAGGAGTGGGCTGTATCTACTGCGGATTTACCGGCTGGACCGCCCCGAAAGGAAAATACGACTGATCATCTGCGGAAGGTTCCTTCAATCCTGCGGGGAATCACACACTCCTCAAATCGTTTGGCAAAATACCGGTCGGTCATACCTGCGATAAAATCGCGGACGAGTTCAGGATTTGTAGCAGATTTGAGATACCGGGGGCTTGTCCAGCCGGTGGCCAGGAAATCGATCACGATCTTTGCGTTTTTATTCCCGTTCTCGAGATCTTCAAGACAGGATGCGAAGAGTGTCTCGTACATCCGCTCGATCTTTGCACGTTCAGAGATCAGTTTCGGGTTGTTGTAGATCGTTTCTCGGGAAAACGTGCGCATTGCGATCAGTGCCTGTTCAACTTCCCTGCTGTACGCAATGAATCCTTCCGTTTCGGTCTCGCTGTTCTCCAGCAGATCATAGATCAGGGTGTTGATGATCTCGGCATTGGTAGTACCAAGCACGTCCCGGGATATTGCAGGAACCTGGGTTTCTTCGGTAATGAGCCCGATATCCCGAGCATCCTGCAGGTCCCTTCCGATATAGGCAATCGTGTCGGCAAACTTGACCACGCAGCCCTCCAGCGTCATGGGAATCGATGAACCTGTTCCCGCCGCATTGTTCTGTACTTTTTTATCAAATGCATCCCAGTCCCGCGGAGGTTCGGGAGCAATCCGGAGATCGTCGGCTTCCCCATTATGGCAGAGGATACCATCGAGCACCTGCATGGTCAGGTCGCAGTCCTCAATCTGGTCGAGGAAACGGACGCTCTGTACATTATGGGAGAACCTCCCGATACCGTTTTTCTGGCAAAGTGCCGAGAGGCAGGTCTCGCCGAAATGCCCGTAGGGGATGTGGCCGATGTCATGACCTAGGGCGATGGCTTCGATGAGATCTTCGTTGAGGCGCAGAGATCGACCGATCGTCCGTGCGATCTTTGAGACCAGTTGGACATGGATTACGCGGTGGGTGATATGGTCATTTTCCACGAGATAGAAGACCTGGGTCTTGTCAATATACCGGGTGTACGCCCGGGTGTGGATGATCCTGTCGGCATCCCTTGAATAGGGTGTCCGGATATCCTCTGCTTTCCGGTTGTGACGTCGCACTGCTCCCGCACTGGTTGCTGCGAGGGGGGAGAAAAGCGCTTCACTCCGCAGGGTCTGGTCGTGGATCCGGGATGCGAGATCGGAATTGGGCTCTCGTCTCTGCGCCGGTCGTTTCATGAATGCTGTTTAGGCAGCAGAAGGTGATAATTCTGACGAAAAGAGGAATTGAGAGATGTGTCCCGTGAAAAAATGTGCGGTTTATCTTCCGTAAGTAACATACGCTTCGCCGTATTGGGTCACGTGGCCCTGCAATGCGGCGACAAACTGCTCTTTTGTTGCCCCTCCTTCCAGACCAAGTTCGGCATCAAGCCCGTAGACCTTGAAGAAATACCGGTGGGTCTGCCCTTTGGGGGGACAGGGTCCCGAATACCCGATGGTGCCGAAACTGTTGATGCCCTGAACCGCCCGAATCGGGAATCTCACTTCCCTCTCCTTGGGAATGTTCTCCGGTATGAGTCTGGCCAGTTCCATATTCCATGCGATCCAATGGACAAATCCTCCGCCATTGGCTGAATCGGGGTCATTCACAAGGATTGCAAGGCATTTGGTCGTTGCTGTATTGACACCCCCGACATCAATCTTCGGGGAGCGGTTATCGCCGTCACAGGTATAGTCACTGGGGAGTATCCCCACGGCAATCTTGATCTGAAGTTCTTCCATAGTTATTCTATCCTCTATTGGGATAACGAGCGGGAATGATAATAAAACTGCCGGTAACGGCCGGTTGACCATGGGGAGACAGATGGCGAATCCATCTAAACCTATATCGTATCTTTATTGTCTTTCGCGCACTATTGTTATGATTGCAAACGGATCCCAGGAGTCAATCCATGGCAACTAAAAATACCCCGATGAATAACAAGGCAGCGGATGAGGAATGCCAGAATGAATGTTCCAGTTGTGCAACAGCATCCTCCTGCAGTTCGGCAAAGAAGGGACCGTCAGGTCTCCCCCCCAAAGCAGAGATGGATGTCAAACACGTGATCATGGTGCTCTCCGGCAAAGGTGGCGTCGGGAAGTCGACCGTCTCGGTTAATCTTGCGTATGCACTTTCCAACCATGGCAAGAAAGTAGGTCTTCTCGATCTCGATATGCACGGTCCTAACATTCCCAAGATGCTGGGAATTGAGGAGCATAAACTCGCGATGATGGATGACAAGATTGAGCCCGTCCATGTCACCGGTATGCTATCCGTGATCTCGATGGCGTTTCTCTTGCCCGACACGAGCACGCCGATCATCTGGCGCGGTCCGATGAAGATGGCAGCAATCCAGCAGTTCCTTTCTGACGTCAACTGGGGTTCGCTCGATTACCTTGTCGTTGACCTACCCCCAGGAACGGGTGATGAGGCCCTGACCATTGCGCAGCTTGCCCCCAATGTCCGCGGTGCCGTGATAGTCACCACCCCGCAGGATGTTGCAACGCTGGACGCCGTGAAGTCGGCCAAGTTTATCGAGAAGCTCGGGCTTCCGGTTATCGGTGTGGTTGAGAACATGAGTGGGATGATCTGCCCCCACTGCGGTGAGGAGATCGACCTCTTCGGCAAGGGTGGCGGGAAGAAGATAGCCGAGGATCTCAAGATCCCGTTCCTCGGTGCCATCCCTCTCGATATCGAGATGCGCAAGGCCGGTGATGAAGGCCGCCCGTTCATCATCCGGCGGGCGGACAATCCCACGTGGAAGAGCGTGGACGCTGTCATGGAATCGCTGATCAGGGTTGTTGAGGGATAACCAATGGACTACCTGCGGATTCTTACCGGGAAGGAAAAACCCCTCCCGATTTATACAGGCATTGTTGCCGCTCTTGAGAACCCGCTTGCATTTCCCGACCTGCTTGAGCCTCTCTACCGGGAAGCAATGAACCTCGATGACGAGACACTCGATCACTTCCGGTTCTCGCTGATGCGGCTCCAGCTCTATGCGGATATCCGCCGGAATGAGGATCTGGAGCAGGCAATGACCATGAAATACGTTGCTCAGGTGCTGGAAAAAGTGGTCTTTGGGTCACTTATCATGGAACCTGCGGAACCCGCTGCTGACTGATCTTTTCTCCCACAAAATCTCCCTGACCACTACGTTTTTATCGGTGTAAATATGCACTGGTGATACCCTTATGTGCACCCCCGCCCAATACTTACCAATAATCTGTCTGAACGGTTCCGGCCGACATTCAGGTACCCGTCAGTGACCGGAAAGATCACCCGGTCCCCTTATGGAGAATTTATGACATCACGCATGCAATCCCCGCACACCACCTGTCCGGGATGTCAGGAAGAGGTATTTCTTGACGAGTTAGTCGGAGGCAAATGCCCCCTGTGCGGCTGCACGCTTGAGGATTTCGAAGAGTCGTTTGGGGAGTATGATAGCGTCCTTGACCGCTCCGATCTCTCGTGGCTGGTCTTCAATTACTTTGTCTTCAAGAAGTTCGTGGATCTCGGAGTGCCCCCCCACCAGATCATGGAGTTTGTTGCAACCTACGGGCAGAATGTGGAAAAACCACCTGATGAGTGGGAGCGGACCGGGTTCGTACTGGAGATTCCCATGAAACCCTGGGACCGAATCCTCCCGAAATACTGCTTAAAATGTCACCGCTGGTTCCTGCTGGGCGGGAAAAAACAGATCCGGGGCGATATGCGTAAGACCACACTTACCGTAGAGTATCTCTGTGACCGGTGCTGAACCCCTTCTAATCTTAATCCTCTATTTTCAATGCACATATTCCAGTGATGTAACATTCCCGGTCTGGATATCAACCCATCCAATTCCTGCCCCCAGCGAGGGATCTGCCCGGATCGTGGTATCGTCGAAAACAATTTTCCATCCCAGCTGGACGCTGCCGGGCCGCTGACTTGAACCGGGTGTATGCTGGTTCTTCCACCACAGCGATTCCCGTTACCTATGATTCCGTGACCGGAGTGGTTTCTGCTGCGGGTGCACATACGGGTTCCTGCAGTGGCATCAATGAAGACGACAAATGCTGTTTTTTTCTGGTACCGATAATGGAGATTGGGTTCGGAAAGTCGTCAGCGCATGCCACAGGTACTTCAATAGAAATACTGTAGTCATTCGGCATCAGGTAAAAACGGGAATGTCAAAAAAGGTACCGGTTAAAATTCCCGGGAATGGTTTACTTTTTTATGGTCTGTTCGTTAGGGATCTCCCTCTCTCGGCGCTTCCAGACAAACCCCGCGATCAAACAGATGAGAACGATAAGGAAGATCACGGCAAGGAGTTGTGGGGCAATGGTCAGGTCAATGACACTGGGTCCATAGCCCATATCACGGGGGCCCGGGAGTGTAGTCTGGTTCAATTCGACGCGGAATATCGTGATTGGTGTTGGTCCTGCTACGAAATCTCCCGTATTTCCGATAGTACTGATCGAATGATTGGTGATGTTGAGACCAGAACCTGGTGTTATCTGCACTGATCCGTTGTCCAGACCGGCTGTCTTAATGACCATGACAGAAGAAGCCAGCAGAATAAAGAGAAGAACGCATCCGGAGATGAATATCCTCCCGGGGGTAGTTGCCATGAGAACCTCATTGGTATTTCTGGGGTAGACAGACCATCAGGTTTGTGGTCGATTGTGTAATATTCGGGAATTGGGATGGCGGCGCAGGTCAGGGTTTTTCTACACTTACCATTCAACCCGGAACCCGTGGAATTCCCCGGTGGCCTGACCTGGGTGGACCAGAATATCTTCGACATGGATTACAGGATTTTCCCGGGCATGGGCCAGCCTGACAAAATCGGCGAGTGCCGCAAGCGAACTCTCGGCTACCATCTCAACGGTACCGTCAGGCATATTTTTCACGTATCCGTGTACTCCGGTTGCCTGCGCACAGGTTGCAACAAAGTGCCGGTATCCTACTCCCTGCACCCGGCCCTTTGCCACGGCTGTGATTCGCTCCATACGGTACTTGAAGGAACCGGAATACTCATAAATTTTGGGAAATGTCTCCGG
>Ga0265297_10004652_pt1 | contig 22072 bp, 21 predicted proteins | sample Munlanlwell13791_FD_192502 | JGI IMG/M metagenome (GOLD analysis project Ga0265297, IMG submission 192502) | Leachate microbial communities from a municipal landfill in Southern Ontario, Canada - Leachate well 137-91 | ecosystem: Engineered > Solid waste > Landfill > Unclassified | place... | reverse complement strand
TTCCTTGCCGTGGAGCGAGGAAAGGTACTTCTTCTTCTCGGCCTCGTCCTCGAAAATCACTACGGAATCCCTGGCCGCGTCCGGAAGCGAAAACACCAGCTTGCGCCGCCCGGCTGTGAAGCCGCGGGCGCTTTCGGAGAAGGAAATCCCGTTCTGCACGAGCTTGTCGCGCACGATTCTCCTGAGCGCGTTATGCTTCGGGTCGCCCCAGGCTGAAAGGCCGTACATCCCCAAGTGGCTCTTGACCAGCCCCTTATCCTCCAGGCGCTTCATTATGGCCTCCACGTTCCCTTCGCTCACGTCCATGCCTCCCAGGTACTTCCTCAGCCCGATTCCGACTTCGCGGGCGTGCAGCGGAACGCCTTTCCAGCCGAAGCGCCTCTCGCTCTCGAGCATCGCGTCCACCACGTTTTTGGAGGAAAGGCTGAGCTCTGGATTTGCGCCGGGAACGCTGTCCGGGACCAGTATGCGGTAAACCGGCCTTTTTCCGAGGCGGATGAGCACGTAGAAAATCCCTACGAGCAGAATTCCGACTCCCAAGTACTTGAGGTAGAATCCAAGGATATCATCCTGGCTGTTGCTGTACGAAACCCGGGTTTCCTGCCCGAAAATGGAAATGACGAACACGCTCCTGCCCTGGGGAAGCTCTGCGAGGACCCTGAGTCTCCCGTTGCTCACTTTCTCTGCCACCGTGTTCTGCGAGCCTTCTATTCCAACCACCGCGTCCGCGTCAGCGAGCGGCGCGCCGTCCAGGATCACCAGGAACTCGTACGAGTTGCCGTAGGCCCTGGATAGGGAAATATTGAGGTCTTTCACGTGCACGCGCCTGGCCCCGAGCACGCCTGACTGGTCGATTACCTTGATTATGTAATCCCCTGAGGAGTTGAACGAAAGCGGAATCACGAACGCCTCGTCGCCCCTCACCCTATCTAGTTCAGAGCTGGAAATCCTGGTTCCGTCCTTTTCCGCGACGAGTTGCGAAACACCTGTGGAGAAATTGAGCTCTACGGTCATGGTGGCTTTTTCCCAGGGGAAAATATCCGAGCTTCCGGCTATGCGCGCCCTGGGCTGGGGCATGGGCCCGGAATCGTATGCAGGGAGCATCCTGAGCCAGGTTCCGTTGCTCCGCGCCACGAACACCGTGCTCCTTCCCTCGCCCGAATACTGGAAAACCGAGCGGTTCCTGACTGCCCAGGAGTTGGTCCGTATGTCGTCTATCAGGGAATAGTTCTTTTCAGAATAGAATTCATCGAGGCTTTTCTCTACCACGGTAATGCGCGGCCTGGTGGAATTCGAGAGGTTCGAGAACCAGTCCATGCCCACAAGTTTTTCAGAGTACACGAGGTCCTTGCGGCCTATGTAGATTATCCTGTTCTGCCCGGAAAGGGAATCCAGCAGGGGGAGCGCGTAGGAAGGCATCGCTCCCGAGGGGATTATGATTATGCTCCAGTTTTCCTGCGCCGGAGCTTCGGAAAGCGAATCTATTTCCGTGATTTTGAACCCCTCCTTCTCCAAAGGCCTGAGCAGGTCGAGGAAGTAGGAGTACCTTTCTGTCCCCAAATAGTCGCGATTGAGCACGAGAATCGAGGATTTGGGCTTTTCGGAAAGCGAGAGGAGCGTCGCGGTGCCGGAACCGTTGTACGCTATGACCGCGTAGCCGTAGTCTTCTGCGAAGCCCAGCTCGAGCGGGACCGCGGTCCCTGCTGTGGTGGTGTTTTCAGTGCCCTGGGGCGCAGGCTGGGCTGGCTGGAGCATTACTGCAATCGCGAGGATTATTAGGCCGAGCAGGATGGCAGCGGCCCACTTGTAATTCATATTTTTACCCTTGCCTTCCTGAGCCATCCCAGGTCGTTCTTGTAGAACGTCCTGATGTCCGTGAGGCCCATGAGCATCATGAGCGGGCGCTCCAGGCTTAGACCCCATGCGAGCACCGGATAAGTGTTAGCCAGCGGAATCGAGACTTCGGGCCTCATTATGCCCGCCCCGCCCATTTCCACCCATTCCTTCCTGGGCTCGAAATAGGCTATTACCTCGAGGCTGGGCTCTGTGTACGGAAAGTAGCTCGGCCGGAATTTTATGCGCTTGAATCCCAGCTTGGAATAGAACTCGGTTAAGAGGCCGAGCAGGTCCCTAAAAGTTGCATCCTCCCACGCGACTATTCCTTCCACCTGGTGGAACTCGGCGAGGTGCTTGTAATCCGTGGCCTCGTTCCTGAACACTCTTCCTATTGCGAAATATTTTTTCGGCGCGGATTTCATGGACGCGAGGTGCCTCGCGCTCGCGGCGGTAGTGTGCGTGCGGAGCACCCTTTTCCTGGCCTCGCGCTCGCTCCACGCGTATTTCCACCCTTTCTCGTGCGCTTTCTTCACCCTTTCCACGAGTTCCTTGCCCGGAAGCTCCTCGCTCCCTTCCAGATAGAATGTGTCCGCGAGTTCGCGGGCCGGGTGGTCCTGGGGCTGGAAAAGGGAGTCGAAATTCCAGAACGCGCTTTCCACGTAGTTGCCTTCCATCTCCTCGAACCCCATGTCCGCGAATATGTCCCGTATCCTGTCCATGGCTATGGAAAGCGGGTGCGCCTTGCCTATGCGGGCGTCCTTCGAGGGAACGGTTACGTCGTAGGGCTTGAACTTCTTGCCTTTCCAGGAGCCGGTGCGGAGCATTTCCGGAGTGAGCTGCGCTATGCCTTCAGGGGAAAACTCAGCTGAAAGCCCCTTTTCGGTTATTTCAATTGTGATTTCTTTTTCGGTTTTTTCAACCAGCAGGCCGCGTTCAATCAGCTCCGCAGCAGAAAAGTAATCGTCAAGTTTCGCACTCTGCCCTTCCTTGACGTCGAGATTTTCAATTTTTGGAATGAGCTTCCCCCCGACAACTTCGACCCACCCCTTTTTCTTGGCCCACTGGATGCCGTACTGCTTCTCCTCCGGGGACAAGTCCTGGATTGTTTTGCCGGCGCGGGCTTTCCTGTAAACGTTCAGCTCCGGAAAGCCTTCTTTACGGTATCTTTTCAATTCCGGCGTGGGCTCGGGAGGCAGCGATTTCACCTTGATTTCTTTTTTCACCAGTCCCTTTTCTTCCAAGGATACGAGCGGGCGCATTATGCCCGCGGGCTCTATTCCCACTGATGAAGCAAGCTCCTCAAGGCCCATCCTCCTGCCCTTTTTCAGATGGGAAAGCATCTCCGCCTCGTACTTGTATTCCATCAAAAGCACCTATCTCCTGGAAAGCCGAAGGTAGAAGTAAGCCAGTATCAGGAAGACCGCTATACCCACGGCCGCGAAGCCCTCTGTGCTCACCAGGCTCGCGCGTATGCTGTTCTGGACCTCGGAGAAGAACTGGAGCACTTCCTTGTCCAGGCTCTGCTCGATTTCGTACTCGAACGAAAACTGCACGAGCGTGAGGCCGTTCCAGCTCAGCACCCTTGAACGCAACGGCAGCTTCGCGCCGCTCAAATCATGCGGGAGCGGATTGAGCGAAGTTATCATGGAATTCGGAGGCGGGGTTATCGCAAGCGTGGTGTCCTTGTCGAGCCTGATGTCCCCGCGCTCGGTGCGCGGGAGGTTGAACGCGCCCCCGTTGAGCGTGTAGCGCGTGGTCCTGGGCTTGTATTTCTCAATCTGCACCAGGCCGGTGCCGTTTATCGGCTCGCCGTACTTGTCGTAATATGGGTAAACAGAGTAATCCAGTATTATCTGGCCGTACCACACGTCCCCTGCTGAAAGGGATTTTTCCAGGGGCTGGGGCCGGATTATGAGGTCCCGCACGTCCGAGTCCTTAGTGCTTACGTGGGCCTTTATCTCGCTTATGTTCGTGATTTCCTGCCAGCCCGCGAGCGTGTTCTTGTCGTAGCCGGTCTCGTAGAGCTGCATGCTGTACTGGCTGAACACGATGAGGTTGAGGCGCTCCTCGACTATGGCGCTCCCGTCCTCGCTGATTTTCACTGCGATTTCCTGGTTCTGGAGCTGGAAGTTGGCGAACACCACGGACGCGACAAGAAGCAACGACAGAAGCTTTCTCATGGGTTCGGATTCGTGGGCTATTTTTAAAAACATAGTGGCTAAACCTATAGAGGGACGCACATGCTCATAAGGAACGCGACCGCGTACGTGGACTCCGAATTCAGGCAGACGGACATACTTATTGCAGATGGGCGCATCGCGAAAGTGGGAAAGGGGCTGGATTCAAAGGGCGAAGAGATATTGGACGCTTCAGGGCTGGTCGCGTTCCCGGGCCTCATAGACATGCACGTGCATTTCAGGGAGCCGGGGGAAACCTGGAAGGAGGATTTCAAAAGCGGCGGCTCTGCTGCGGTTGCAGGGGGCTACACGCTCGTGTACGACATGCCGAACAACGTCCCGAAGCCCACTGTAACCAAGGGGGCGCTGGAGGAGAAGAAAAGGCTCGCGGCGAAATCCCGGTGCGAGGTGCGGTTCCACTTCGGCGCCACTGAGAGCAACCTGCAGGAAGTGAAGGAAGCGAACCCTGAGAGCCTAAAGATGTATCTCGGGATGACCACGGGCAATCTGCTCATGCAGGATGAAAAGAGCGTAGCCGCGCACATGAAAGCCTTTCCAAAGGAAAGACAGGTATTCGTGCACGCAGAGCCAAGGGAAATCGGGCTGGCCGTGGGGATTGCGGAAAAGGCGAAGCGGAAGGTGCATATCACCCATGTGCCCAACGAGGCAGTGCTCGGGGCGGCGAAGAAATGGAAGCTTGCGACTGCTGACGTGACGCCGCACCACCTTTTCCTGTGCAGGTCGGATTTCGAAGACGGGGACTGCAGGGCGCTCGTGAAGCCCGGGCTGGAAACCATAGGGGCTGTTTCGGAATTGTGGACGAGGCTGGAGGAGATAGATGCGGTTGCGACAGACCACGCGCCGCATACGCTCGAGGACAAGAGGAAGGGCGCGTTCGGATTCCCAGGGCTCGAAACTGCGCTTTCGCTTTTCCTGGACGCTTATTCTAAAGGGATGGTGGACCTGGGCTGGATAGCCAAGCGATTTTCGGAAAATCCGGCCAGGATAATGGGCCTGAAGGATTACGGGCGCATCGGGCCTGGTTATGTGGGGAACATAACACTCGCGGATTTGAAGAGGGAGTGGACTGTGCGGGGCGCGGATTTTTGCAGCAAGTCCAAATGGACTCCTTTCGAGGGGAAAAGATTGAGGGGCAGGGCGGTTAAAACCATCATCAGAGGGGAAACCGCATTCAGTTTGGAATGAAGCTTGGGAATCAAAATCAGGCTGAACTTTTTACGTAGATTATTCCGCCGTTGGAAAAAAACTCGAGCTTGTAGCTGTTGCCACCCGAGTATTTCATCGGGCTGTCGAACGGGAAGCTGGTAACCTGCGAAACCTGGCTCCCGTCGCTGAGCGTGATGAGCACTTCGCCCCCGCCGGCTCCCAGGGGCCTAAATTCCAGGGTGCGCACCCTGTCAGGGAGCGTGAATTCGGACTTGAGGGCGTTCCCGCTACCCATGTACCCGAGGGAGTTGGCTATGAAAGCGAGCTTGGACGTGAGCAAACGGCTCTGCATGCCGTCTATGTCCCTATTGAGCTCGCTGGTCTTGTAGTAGACGAGCATTATTAGGGGTATGAAAAGCAGTACCACGAAGCCTATCACTACGAGCAGTTCGGTGCTTACCTGGCCTTTCCTCATTCAATATCCCTCTCGCGCTTCTTGAGCTGCATTTTCTCGCTTTTTGCTTTCTCAAAGATTATTTTTAATTCCTTCGAAATCATCGCTACCGCTTCGCCGAGCTCGTGGGCCTCGCATTTGAACGCGACGTGCCTCCCGTTGAGGTCCATGTGGACAGTGGCTTCGTACATGGTCTTGCCCTTCTTGAAGTGCACCGCGAGGTTGTCTATGTTGAAGGATTTCTCGAACTTCTTCACCGAACCGAGCACGCCTTCCTTTATCCGCCCGTAGTAGACGAGGTGCTCCGGGTCGAGCCCGCTCACCATGACGTCCTTCTCGTTTTCGAAGAGCCTGCGCACCACCTTGAAAACGTCGGTTGCGGATATCAGGCCCGTGGGCTTCATGCCGTCCAGGATGACCAGGGACGAAACTCCTTCGGACGCCATTTTCTCGGCCGCCTCGTCCAGCGTGAAGGTTTCGGGCACCGAAGAGAACCGCTCCCTTAGTATATCGTCTATCTTCTTGGATTCCGAGCTCGTTATCTGGCTTATCACCTGGTAGCCCTTCCTTTCCCTGGGCTTCGAGAAAAGGCCTGCGAAATCGAATGTTGATATTACTCCGACTGCGTTCTCGCCGCTCGTCACCACTAGGCGGTGGACGCCGGTTTTCTTCATTATGGTCTTCGCGTCGGCAACCGTCTGGTCGTGGCGTATCGTGTACGCCGGCTTGCTCATGAACTGGTAGACCTGGACGCGCGGGACCAGCTTCAGGGAGCACAGCTCGCGGAGCAGATCCGAACGTGAGGTGGAACCTACTATCTTCCCCTTCGGGTCAACTACCGGGAGCGCCTTGAAATGGCCCGAGAGGAAGGCGTCCATGCGCTCCTGCACCGACGCTCCGGTCTGCACTGTGGGGGATTTCACGCTTGCGCCCTCGCATTTCGCCCTGCTCGGGTCGGCAATGCCCATGCTCATGTTCCTGTCGTCTATGAGGCCGAAAAACCTGCCGCCCTTCATTACGAAAACCGCTGTCCCGCTCCTTAAAATCTCGTCAATGGCCTTCGACAGGGGCTCTGACGCGTCGAAAACCTTAGCTTCTGTTAAATCCACTGGAACCACCCGGAACTGAATGCGAACCCGCAAGCCTGCATTGATTAGGATTAAAAACTGAATATTTTAAAACTCGCTTATGCAGGCGAAACAGGCGCAGGGCAAACTGGAAGCATCGGGCGCTGACTTTGACGAGGAGCCGGCTGAAGCTCCGGAGCCTAAACCAAGCCGCAATGTCTCGGCCAACGACATAGAGCGCATGGTGCTCAAGCCCACGTGGAAGGAGATGCTCCTGGAGATGATTGCGAGCGAGCGGCTCGACCCGTGGAACATAGATATCACGGTGCTCGCCAACGGGTTCCTGAAGCGCATAAAAAACATGAAGGATTTGGAACTGCACGTGCCTGCGAACGTGATACTGGCGGCCGCGATACTTCTCAAGTACAAGAGCAACGTGCTCAATTTCGCGGTTGAAGCCCAGCCCGAGGAAGTTGCGGAGAATTACGCGCCAGAGGAGATACCGCAGATAGAGCTGGTTTCGCGCATACCGCCCAAGGGCCCCATAACCATGGAGGACCTGATGCGGGAGATGGAGAAGGTGATAAAATACGACAACCCGGCTCCTCCGAAACTGAAGCCCGCGGACGAGATTATGAATCTTCCTGCCCCGAAATTCGACATAGAGGAGCGCATGGACAGCGTGTTCACGAAAGTGAAGGGGAAGGTTGACGGGGAGGGGTGGACCACGTTCTCGCAATTGCTTGACGGCGGAGGGGTGGAGGAGATGGTTTACACCCTGCTGCCCCTGCTCCACCTTTGCCAGAGAAGGATGGTGGATTTGAAGCAGGACGAATTTTTCGGAGAGATTTTCGTGAAGAAAATCGCTTAGCCCAACTGATTATTTGATTGGCTTTCGCGGCTTTTCCGGAATTACCATCCCTACGGCAAAGTAAGCAATGTCGAAAAGCAGTATCGCGAACAGGTAATCCCATCTCCCAATCAGCGCGAATGCAAGTGAAGCCAGCTTGAGCGCGGGTCTTATTGCCGGATTCCATCCGAGCGGGTTGGATTCATCTATGAACGCCGCGATGAGAAACGCGAACGTGTCGAAAAGCCGGAAGTCCGCGATTCCGAATATTGCTGAGAAAAGGAGCGAGGCTGAGAAGCCGAGCATGTGCACCGGGCGATCCAGTTTTCCCGCAAGGAGCTGGGCGAACAGCGCGGCAATCCACAGGGAAGAGAATGAGGAATAAGAAATTATGCATCCGCCTATTATGCCGTAAATTATTGCGAGGATGTATTTTACAGGGGAATTGTTTTTCAGCACGTCCTCGAGCTGGTCCACGATTTTCACGAGCATGCCCATCAGGGCGGCGAGAGAGTAGTAAATCACAACTTCAGCCCCGCGGCCAGGAGAGGGAATAGTATCGTAGCTTCGCCATCTACGGTGATGTGGTTGGCTTTTTCCGAGATTTTGCCCCAGCTCACTGCTTCTGAGCTCCGTGCGCCGCTTAAACTCCCGTCCCAGGGCTGCGCCGTGGTGATGTAAACCGCGTAATCGAATCCGCCGCGCAGGATGTTCACTCCTATCGCGTGGTGCTTTGAAATTCCGCCCCCCAAAATTATTCCTCCGGTTTTTTCCGCGTTCAAGGTTATGGACGCGAGCTGGTTCATGTCCTTTGTAACATCAATCCCGAAGTCCTTTCTTTTCTGCTTGTAGAAATAGGTTTGCAGGCCTACCGCGCCGTCCGTGATTCCCGGGCAGAAAACCGGGATTTTGTTTTTAGCGCACCAGTAGAGGAAGGAATTTTCATCCTTTAGGGAAGCGCCCATCTCAAATGCAAGCTCGCTGGGGCTTATCGTCTTGTTCTTTTCCTTGTAGAGTTTTTCGAAAATAGGCTTTATTTTTTCTTCAAAAAGGACGTAATTTTTCGTGGGCGCGAGGATGTTTCCTATGCGGTTTATCTCTTTTTTGTGCAATTGCGCATCGTCCATGTTGAAGTCTCCGAGTTCGTAATTGGAATGCGCGCGGATGAAATCGTGCTCTATCGCGCCTGCGGTTGTGATTACCAAATCAACGTATTTCCTTTTGCACAGGCCTGCGAAAATTCCCCTTAATCCTGAAGCGACCATGTTCGCAGTGAAAGTGAAATAGATTGTGGCTTTTTCTTCCTTCATTTTATTTGCTATTTCCACTGCCTGGTTGAGCTTCGAGGCCTGGAAGCCCGCATTTTTGAATTTGGAAACTAATGTTTTGGTATTCTGCAAATCCTCTAGCCTCAAGTCCTCGATTTTCATTTTTATCAGTTTAGAGTAGGCCGAAGAGAGTTTTAAAACCTAATTAGACACAGAATATGTAGGTAGGGATATCCTCTGTGCAATGAAAGAGATTAAACCAGCGAGGGGGTATCTGGGAAGAAGGGGGCGAGCTGGTACTCAGATGATAAGAAGCCCCCTGTCCGCCTCAGTAGCTCAGTGGTAGAGCGTCTGTTTCGTATAACCCTTCAGGGGGAAGCGTCCCCCTAAAGTGTTTAATCCCAAGCAACCCCCTCACAATGAGGGAATTGGGGAAGAAACAACAGAAGGTCGGGGGTTCAATCCCCTCCTGGGGCTTTTCTAAATTCTACAAAAAGTAAATAAATTATTCTGAGATATTGCCCTGGTGATGCCGTGGCAATAGCGTATCTGAGTTTCGTTGGCCTGGTGCTTATCGCACTGGGATGGATTCTCCAATTCCTCCACCTTTCCAAAGGCAAAAAGGAGGTAATAAGGGCTTTGCCGGCAGCGAGCGCGATGGGAATTGCGCTCCTTATGATAGATTCTTATCTCAGCGGGGCAACGGACATACTTGCAGGAAACCTGCTCACATTTGTTGCGTCAGTGCTGGTGCTCATCAAAATAAAGTGAATCACGAATAGGCCAATCTTCCCTCCAACTTAGGAGCAAGGTTCTGGCGGGTGGACAAATATTCCTGGAGCACGCCCTGCGCAGAAGTGGAAACGACTTTGGATTTTCCTGATTCCCTGAGCTCTTCCAGGCTTATGTCCAAATAGGGCTTGCAGTTGTTCATGTGGTAGCCCTGCATGCATATCCTATAAAATCCAGAATCCGAGACCGGCTTTCCTCCCACGCTGAGTTCTAGTTCGCCCGCGCTGTAAACAGCCTTCACGCCAGAATTCACCTGATAGCATTCGCCTTCGGAATTGCGGTTTTCTGGCCGCATTATGTGCCTGAATATTTTCCTGAGCTGTTTTCCGTTTATCTCAAATCGGTTCAGGCTGTCGTCGTAGGGGAAGCAGCGCTGCACGTCTCCCAGGGTTACCATGGGCCCGAGGCTTTTCGCCCGTATGGAGCCTGAGCCGACGAGCATGATGTCGCACTCTGCTATTTCGGCGAACGCGTCGGCTATCAGGTTTCCCAAGGAGGTTTCAACCTCCCTTTGCGGATGCGTTGCCTCGCCCACCAGCCTGCATATCAGCGAGTTGTATTTCCGGTCTATAATGTCCTTGTAGGATTTGATGTACTGCGATAGCGCAAGGTCGGGCTCGGCAATGCCGCCCTTTATGTCCACCAGCCTCCATTTGTAATCCACTATGCTGTTCGTGTCGTCGTCCACAGTTATGTCGAACCTCCCTATGTGGTCGCTCCCTACTCCGGCCTGGGCGATGAGAATGTTGTTCACCCTGGCTGGTTCGCTGAGCACGGTGTGGGAATGCCCGCCTATTATCATGTCCACGCCCCACTCGGGCCTGAGCATTTTGGCCAGCTCGATGTCTGATTCGTGCCCTATGTGTGTGAGCAAAACGGTCAGGTCTATGTCGTCGTTCTTGTAGCTGTCGGTTATTTTTCCCACTTCAGAGCTGGCTTCCTCCAGAGTGATGAAGCTCCCCACCAGGCTGTCGCCCTTGAGCGAATCCAGTATCTTCTCGGTTATTATGCCTATGAACATTATGCTGAGCCCGGCTTTTTCGATTATGTGGAAGGGCTTCATCAGCCTTTTGTAGTATTTTTTTATGTAGAGGTTGCTGTTCACTATGGGGAAGTTGGCCATCTTCTCGAGAAAAAGCAGGTGCGGCAAGCCATAGTCAAACTCATGGTTGCCCAGGGAAACCACGTCCGGAGCCAGATAGTTCATTATCTCCACCGTGGAAATTCCCTTGTATTCAGAATCGATGAGCGAGCCCTGCACCATGTCCCCGGAAACTACGTAAAGCACGTTTTTCTCCTCTTTCCGGACCTTGTTTATGTAGCCGGAGAGGAGCGCGAGGCCTCCGAGCGCATCTTCGTGCGCAGGGCCGCTTTCCGAGAGAAAGTCCCCGTGTATGTCGTTGGAATGCAGTATGGTGAATTTTTCCCTTTTCATTTTCCCACCCGTAAGATTAATTGAAGCTACTGACCTTTGGCGTTCGCTTCTATGAGCTCTTTTGCTATCTTGGCCGCGAGTTTTTCCTCGCCTCTCGGAACCGGGACGCGCACAGTGTAGAAGTTCCTGCTTCCCTTTCCGAGCGTGGAATAAGTGATTTGGAGCACGTTCTGTCTTCCTTCACGCAGTATTACATCCTCGAGCGAAGAGCCGAACAAAGCCCATTCCTGCAAAACGCCGTTCAGGAAAACCCCTTCGCGCGAAATGTACGCTTTCCCTGGGCCTGCGCTGTTGCGCCTGTAATTGAGCAGAGGGACCAGGTACGCGATTATCCCTATTAGGATTGTGAGCGCGACCATGATTCCGAGCACGAACAGGCCGCTTTCCTGGTCAAAGAGGAAAAAAATAATCCCTAGAAAGAGCGCGATTCCGGCCACGATCAGGAATAAGCCTTTTTTCTCAGAGCTTTCCTCCCTGAATTCCTTTTCAGCGTAGGATTTCCACTCCTCCGGGGCGTATTTCCATACTGCGAGCAGCCCCTCGCCTTTGAGCATGCGCCCCAAAGTGCGCGAGCGCATGAAGAAAACCGCTGCGGAAACCGTTGCGAACACGGAGAGGAAGAAGAATATGCAGCTCACCCCGTAGCCCCAGTTCATCATTTCCTCGTCTAGTATGAAGAGGCAAACAGGCACTGCGAGGAACAGAATGGCGGCGAAAAAAGAGATGAGAGCCGCGTTTGTTTCCGGATTTCCAGGAGCGTCCATGTCCGCTTTTAATGCGCTGCAAATTTAAAGTTATTCGTGTTTAAGGAATCCATGGCGGAATCGATTGTGCCCTCGAAGAAAGTGGAGGAGAAAAAACCTTCTTCCCTGCTGAACCTCCTGCACATAGCGCTGGACACGTACGACGACATATTCTCGGATTTCGACCCTTCGGGCTACGAGCACCGCGTGCTTTCCGACGATTTCGTTAAGGAGATGCAGAAGAGGTACGTGGAGAACAAGAAGGGGGACGTGGAGATAAGGTTTTCCATTCCTGCCGTGATGCGCTCGGCGCGGATTGAGAATCTCATAAAGAAAAGGCTCAAGGGGTACTTCCAGGTGCAGATAAAGGAGCTGGACGTGGAGATAGGGAAGAGGAAGGGCGCGGGAGCGGTTTATTTCGTCGTAGGGTTCGGGGTGCTCCTGCTCACGTATTATTCGGAGGATCTCTTCCCGGTTTCCCACAGCGTGCGGGTGCTCGCCACGCTTCTCACTCCGCTCGGGTGGTTCGGCATGTGGGAGGGGCTGAGTTTGTTCGTGCAGGCTCCGATAAAATACGAGGAGCAGAAGAAATTCTATTCCAAATTCTGCAAAGCCAATTACGTGTTCATAAACGAGGAGGACTTCCTCAGGGAGCTTTCCGAGGCGGAAACTGCAGACCTGGCCAGGGCCGAGCTTAAAGCCGAGGCTAAACCTGAGCAGAAGAAGGCATGAACGCATTTTAAAATATTGGAATGCTAATCACCGTGCCACAGATGTTTATGCGCAAGGGTGGCGGTTCAGATTTGTCGACATTTCGACAAATACCCGCCAAGTCGCTGACGCGACTCAAGCCCTTGCTCACTTCGTTCGCAAGGGTGGCGGAGTTCGGTCAATCGCGCAGGACTTAAGGCTCTGTTCCGGAACTGAAAACCCGGAATTGGAAACGGAAATCCTGTGACCTAGCGTCTACGGAGGTTCAAATCCTCCCCCTTGCACAAATTTCTAATTTTTCGAGCCAAGATTGAAAATGCTCCATTTGAGGTCTTTCGAGTTTTCCAGCTCTCTGGCAATGCATTCCAGGATTTTCTTCCTGAATTCCATGTATTTCTCGCGCCCGATTTCCACGTTTCCTACCGCGTATCTCAGGCTTTTCGCGTTGAAGCAGAACATGCAGTTGCTCGATGCCTCGCAGTTGTGCGAAAAATAAACATCAGAGCATTCCCTGCACGAATCAAGCTCGAAGCAGCGCGAGAGCTTCACCGAGTTGTAGCAGTTCACGCAGAAGTCGCAGTCCAGCACGCTCTCGCATCCGAACGCGTAGGCGGTGCTCCTGGGCCAGAAGCAGTAGGCGCAGTATTTCGCGTACACTACCGGAGAAGAGCGGTAGCAGTTCGCGGAATCCGAGGAGGTGGGGCATTCCACCAGATTCAGGTTCGTGCCGTCAAAATATTCGGAGGTGAAGAATGCAATCTTCCCGATTTTCCCAGGGGCGTTTGAAATCCGCAGGCTTTCCGCGTCGGATTCAGAAAGCCTGAGCGGAGGGCCGAGCTCCTGGGATTCCGAAGCCGTAAGCAGCCTGTCGCGCGGAAGCCGGAAATAGCACGAGTAATCGCGCCTGAAGACCGGCAGGCCGCTTGCCGCGGACCGGCATTTCTCCTGGGCGCGGGTGTAGCGCTGGAGCCACGCGGAGCAATCGTCCAAATCCAGGCGGACTTTTGCGTTGAGGAGCAGGGAAAGCGTATCGGAAAAAGCGGACTGGATTGGGGATTTGTCTATCGTAGGTCCCGGAACCGGCTCGTACGCTGATGCGAACGAAGCGGGCTTTTCGAAACCGCTTTTTTCGACCATTTCAACGAGCGAGGGGATGCGCTTGCTCTTTTTTAGCCCTTCGGCTATCTGCGAGATTAGGGATTCCTTTATCGAGAAATATTTTTCTTTTCCGAGCGCGAGATTGCCTATCGCGTGCCTTGCGTTCTTCAGGTTGAAGCAGAAGAGGCATTCCTGGCAGCCGTTCAGGTTGTGCGAGTAAAAGCAGTCGGAGCAGTTTTGGCCCATCCAGAGTTCGAAGCAGCGCTTGTCCTTGAACGTCTCGTAGCATTTTATGCAGAACTGGGATTCCCCTATGCCGTTGCAGCCGAAGCAGTCCTGATTCAGGCGGCCGAGCGTGGAGTAGGCCACGTATTTGGAATCTGCGAGCGTCCCGGTTTCGTGCATGTAGAAGCTGTCGCTTATGTTGGAGCTGTCTTCCACGAAACCGGAGTTCCCGAGCACCACGTTGCCTGCGTAGTAGAACCTTTCCGCGAGAGCTGGAACCAGCGTGTCAATATCCTTGAGTTCATCAATTTCCAGCGGCTTGAACCTTTTCTTGAAATCTATCTCGTCTAAGCTTATCCATTTGGAGTTTGGGGCATAAGACGGGATGGCGTAGGAAGTGCTCCTGCCCGAAATTGAGGATTTTCTTGGCATTATCGGGTCGTTGTTCTGCCTTAGCCAGGGCGCGTATTCCCTGAGGCTTCCTAATTCGGATTTGAACAGGATTCTGCACGCGCTGGCCCATCTTTTTTCCAGAACCCCGAAAGTTTCCCCGCTTCCCATAGGGATATCGCTCGCCGGATATATTTGAGGATTGCTTGGGCATTTGTCCAAACTCTGCGCAAAATCAGAGTTTTTTCCTGGCCAGTTCGCGTATCACGAAGGGCATCAGCTTGGACTCGGCCCTCCTGAGGCGCTCCTGCACGCTCCGCCTGCTTATCTTGACCGTTTTCGCGAGTTTCTCCAGTGTGGAGCCGCGGGGCCACGAGTAGTAATCCGATATGAGCGCGGCCTTGAGCGCCTCGATCTGCTTGTCCGTGAGAGAAGGGAGGTTGGAGAGCGAGCCGCTCTTGAATTCCCCCACTTTGAGCACCTTCACGTCCCCTACTGCAGAGAGTTCGGAGAGCATCCTGCCCATGTTCCTGGGTTCGGTTGCAAGGACGCGGTGGACTTCAAAGCCTGCTTTTGCGGTCACGTTGGATGTGTAGGTTACTCCGCTGGAGAGCACGGCGTCGTATGTTGAACTCGAGCCCTTGAAGCGGAGCAGGATGTGCGCGTTAGAATCTGATTTCTCCAGGACGCGGAGCTTTTTTGTCTTGGAATCGTGCTTCACGTAAGCCAGGTATTCATCCAGTTCGGAAGGAGAATGGGCGCCCACGCGCCACAAAAGGCTGTAATCCAGCCTTGCGGGGCCTTTAGAGAAATAGACTACGGGACTCAGCTGCTCAAGCGTTATTCCGGGAAATTTTTCCGAGCTTATGCTGGTCTGGCAGTCGTGATGGTACACACAGAGCTCGGCGAGCTTCGTTTTTCCCATGTTGTTTTATTGTGCAAACCGTGATATTTAATGGCTTGCCTTCATGCCTCTTTAGTTCATTTAATGCTCCATTTTATCCCTAATATTGCATTCCAGGAACCGGCTTTTCCGATATTTTCAGGCGCTCCGAAATAGCGACCCTGAAGAAGCACGGCCAAATGCTTCGTTATAGCAATATTGAGTTCCGGTTCAAGATAGACCGTATTGGGTTTGCTTGCATAGTCGGCAAGCAGCTGCGCCTGAATTCTTTTTGATATCTCCTGGGACATGAAAAGGAATAATTGCGGCCCTTTCTTCCCGCCCACACCCAAAGGCATTGCTGAAACCAGCGTGTAATTCCCTTTTCCAAGCATGGGGGTGAATGCAATTCCGGCTCTTACGCGGTTATCTCCGTTTGTCAGGAGGTCTTCAACGATTACGTGAAAATTGTTTCCGATGCCTTGGGTAACTCTGAGCTTAAGGAAAGCGCCCTGCGCAAGATCCAACGGCTTTTCCTTGGTACCATCCAACTCGGCAAAACCATAAAACTTCAGCTTGTCGGTTATTGAAGTTCCGCCCTCTAGGGTTGCGGTGGTGCTTTGGTTTGTGCTGTAGCCGAATCTGAAATTTGCCCATCCATCTTGAGCATGGACTTTTGCTGGAGTGAGCAGGGAAAGCGCAACTCCACCTGCAATTGCCGCGGTGCGGATAAAACGCTTCATGCGCAAACCACGGGGTTTCTCGCTCAACGGTTCGGGATTTTTGGTGTGCATCGGCCTTTTTTCGGTTTTGGTTTCCAGCAGGTTTATTTTCATCATATCATCACCTTTTTGGAGTTTTTTGTTATTAGTGATTGAACTATGTGGTTTTCGATATACTTAATACGCTTTAGGAAAAAATGAAAGAAAAACGAAAGATATAATAAATTTATTTGGATAAATTACATATGCACCTGGACAGGAAGGATAAGGAGCTGCTTACGCTTCTTTACCTGGATTCGCGCATGAGCTTTGTGCAGATGGGGAAACAGCTCAAGTTGAGCCCGGCAACCGTGGAAAGAAGACTGAGGCAGTTGAAAAAGGAGGGATTGGTTTCCCTTCTTTTTGCAGATGTAGATTTTCTCAAGATGGGGCTCAGGTCTTACAGAATTTACTCCAAATTCGAAGCGATGGACGAAAAGACCGAGCAGGAGGTAATGGGATTCATGCACGCTTATCCGAGAACGCTCTGGGCCACGGTGTGCGAAGGCGAGTACGATGTGTTATGGAGGATAATAGCTGCAGATGAACGGGAGGTAGAGGAAGCCGTATATCTGTTTATGAACAGGTTCGGAACCAGGATTGTTGAAAAAACTGTCATAACTACCACGTATCAATTGTATTTGTCCTGGAATAAGGCGCTTGAGAGCCCGAGGCACAAGCAACTGCCCATGGAAAAAATCAGCCCGCCGGAAAAGGTTGATGGGATTGATCTTAAGCTGCTTTCTGCGCTTTATGCGGATTCCAGGGAAACCACGGTTGCACTGTCAAAAAAAGTCGGCCTCACTCCGGATGCTGTACAATACAGAATAAGGAAGCTCGTGGAAAGGAAATTCATACTCGGATACACCGCATGGTTTGATGCGAAGAAGCTTGGGTTCAATTATTACAAAATGCTCATAAGTTTCAGGAACGCGACCAAAGAGGATGAGAAGCGGTTCGTGGATTTCTGCGCCCAGTGCGATGACGTGGTGTTTTTGAACAAGGCGATAGGGAGTTGGGACATTGAGGCCGATGTGATAGTGCGCAATAATAGCGAATTGCACGAGTTTACGAGAGATTTAAAAACAAGATTCGGGAACGTGCTGGGCAAATACGATTTTATAGCTGTCATAGATGAGAAGATGCTAAATCCACTAAGATAGCTGAATACTGCCGGCAAGGCAAAGGTTGAAAAGGATGAGGTGAATAGGAATTTCGGTGAGCACATGGGAATGAAGGAGTGCGTATTGGTTGTTGTTGCCTGTTTTCTGCTTTTGGGCTGCGTCCAGCAGGGAGGTGTTGGGACAGGACAGGGCCCTAATCTCAGCGGAGGGCTGCCTGAAGTGAAGAACATCATCCCGTTGAACATGTGCGGGGACGGGACCTGCGACCGGATAGAGAACAGCAGCGGAATGTGCCCCCAGGACTGCGAAGCGGAAAACCTGGGAGCTGATTCGGCGAACCAGACTATTGATGGCAAAAACGCGACGCTCTACTTAGGTTTCATGGTTCACCTCGAGGGGTGGGACGACACCGGAAGCAACGCCAGTTTCCAGAGGCACACCGAAGCGGTGAGGAATTATGCGGACGTTTTCGAGAAGCACGGGGCGAAGCTCACGCTTGAGAGCAAGGAATACACGGACGGATGCATAAAATGGAACGAGAACGTGCTCAAGGAAATGGAAAATAGGGGGCATGGAATAGGGGTGCATGCGGATGCAGGAGTAGGCACGAATTACACTTATGTCACTTTCTTGGACGAGCTGAAAGCGGGGAAGGCGGAGCTTGAGACGCTGGGAGTGGAAGTGAGGCACGTTTCAGGGATATGCTCCAAATTGGATTGGGTGAGCGCGGCAAGGGATTCTGGCTACAAATTCGTAACCGGGCAGGTCGCGTACTGCGTTTCTTCAATGCCGCCCGGAGTAAGGCCTGCCGAGTACAGGGATTGTCCGAGCCCGGCCGCGTGCCACCAGGTGTTCCCTGGGGAGCTTGCGAATAGAACTTACCCCTGGAGGATGGAGAACGGCGTAGACTGGCTCACGGATGACGCGCAGAACGGGAAGGTGGTCATGCTCCCTGCGAGCGGCGGGCTGAGCTGCATGTGGGAGGAAAAGAGCGGGAACAGGAGCGGGCAGAAGTGCGAATTCACAAAAGAGGATATCAACGCCTCCATTGAGGAATTGGAGCAGGCGATTGCGCTCTCGGAAGAGGGCAGGGTGAACACTTATTATTTGTCCAACAGCCTTGGTTCCGAACTGAATAGCACGCTGCTGGACGAATGGCTCGCGAGGATAGACCCGTATGTGCGCTCTGGAAAAGTCGAGTGGAAAACCCTGCCTGGAATGTACGATGCGTATATGGAATCCAAGTGAAAAGGGCAAACTGATAAATAGAATAAATACCCCTTTTATCCGTACATTCCGCCGGTAGGGCCGGTCTTCTTGCCCAAGGCTTTTGATTTCACCGCGCTCTCCTTCGCGCCCTGCGCAAGGGTGCGCGCTTCCCTCTCCAGCTCGACCGTGTTTATCGGAACTTCGATTATTTTGGACAATACTTGAAGGGCGTTGGAAGCGGCTTTCGGGTCCACGAAGTCAGGGCTGGCTTCAGCAAGCACTGCGAGCATGGAATAGCCGGAAAGGCCGCTCACTGCGAGCAGGGTTCCTGTAACGCCGGTCGTGGCGCCTTCCTTTATGCTCCTGCCGACTTTCTTTGAAACCAGCGCGTTCACGTTGCTCTGCTCGTTTCCCACCAGATAGACCGCGCTTTCGCTTTCCCTCAGGGATATGCCCCCGACCGAGATTATGCGGGTGGCCTTGAGCTCAGACGCGAAATCCATTATTCGGTGCGCGAGGTCGTGCGAAACTGAAACAGGAACCACTATTTCGCCCATTATCACCATTATGTTGAGGCTCTTCGAGTAGTAAATGCGCACGGGTGGAAGGGGTTTGTAGTTGTGGATTGCAGCAAGAGGCGCGAAATCGCCGCTGCTTATGTAGCCCACCATCTCGAAGCCGTTCTTTTCCACGAAATAAGCGGTAGCGACGCTCCCTACAAGGCCTATCCCTGGAAAACCGACTATTATTAGTGGGTTTTTGGCGTCGAAGCTGGCGGTTTTAACTATGTCCACAGTCATGGGCATATAAAACAAATCAACTTTATAAATATTGGCTGGAAAAACAATGCATGGCAAAACAGGTAATGATGCCCATGAGCAGCGCCGGAATACTGGGCGTGGGCTCGAACATGGAGCTTGCAGGCATAAAGGTCAGCCCGAAGGCCGTGCTGGCGGCGGCGCTGGCGTTCATCTTCGTGATAAAGATAGCTGACAAAGTGCTCGCAAATTAGGGCAAGTATACTTTTTTTAAAGTTAGCCTGGACAATAGGTTTATGGACGCCTTATTTGAAGACATACTCGAACAGCTCAAAATTTGCGACCTCGGGACGCTTCACAGCCACGAGGAGACCATCCCGGGGAACCTGCTCAGGCTGAAGGAGGCCATGCTGAATATAGGCCAGCTGGTGGACCCTCTGCTCGTGGACAAGAAGAGCAGGGTGGTGCTCGACGGGAACCACAGGATAAAGGTCCTGAGCATGATAAAGTGCCCCAGGGCGGTCTGCCAGTTCGTGGATTATTCAAGGCCGGACATAAAAATCGGGACCTGGTTCCCTGTTTCTGAGAAGATTGCGTTCGAGAACGTGAAAAGCGCCGGGCTCAAGCTCGATGCAGTGGACTTCGAGATTGGATTGAAGAGCCTCGCGGACAAGAAAGCGCCGTTCATGATTGCCAAGAAAAACAGCGGGAAAAAGGAATACGCGCTCGTGGAGCCGGGCTCCTATGATTTGGACGGATTGATGGCTGAGCAGAAGAGGGTGCTGGGGAAGCTTAACGGGGGCGAAACTTCATTCCAATACTACTCGGACGAGGAGGCTTCGGGGTGGGTGGAAAAGGGGAAAACCGTGATGTACAGGAAGGTTTACACTAAGGAAGAGATAGTGGAACGCGCGCTGGAGGGCAAAGTTTTCAGCCCGAAATCGACGAGGCACGTGATCCCTAACAGAATCATTAGGCTGAACATGCGGCTGGGCTGGCTGCACGAGGGGGAAACTGAAGCAACGGCGTATCTGGAGCGCATACTCAAGGAGCGCGTATACAACGGGAACATAAGGAGATACTCTGAGCCGGTAATAGTTATTTACTGATTGCGCGCGGATTGCCTGCGCACGTGAATTTAAGAGGTGGAAAAATGGTTTTGCTAGCCCCGGGTCCGGTGCCGGTCCTGGAAGAGATAAGGAATGCGCAGACAAAGGAGATGATTACGCACAGGTCAAAGGATTTCACCGCGCTTTACGCGGACTTGTGCACGCGGTTTAAGGGCTATTTGGGCGCGCAGGAAGCGTATGTGATAACGGGCTCTGGGGCGCTCGGGCTGGAAGCGCTCATGGCCAATCTAACGTTCAAGAACGAGAAGATGATTTGCTTTCCGAACGGGGAGTTCGGGGAGAAGCTGGTGGAGACAGCGAAAATTTACACTATTGCCGAAGCCGGGGCCATAGAAGGGGGAAAGGGATGGGATCTGGAGCGCGCGAAGGGGAAGATAGATGGGAGCAACGCGCAGGTGCTGGGCATGGTCTACAACGAGACGGGCTATGGGCTCAGGAACCACATAAAGGAGATATGCAAATACGCGAAATCAAAGGGAATGATTACCATTATAGACGGGATTTCGGCATGGCCGGGCACCGAATTCAACATGAAGGAGTTCAATGTGGATGGGTTCGTTACAGGGAGCCAGAAGGGGATTGCAGCTCCGCCTGGAATGGCGCTCCTGGGCTTGGGCGCTGATGCTGTGGAGAGGTTCTCGAAAAGGGAGAGCGTGCCTTCTTATTACATGGATTTGAGAAGGCACAAGAAAAGGTATGAAAAAGACCAGCAGACCCCGAATACTCCTGCGGTTTCGCTCTTCTGGGCGCTCCAGGAGGCCTTCAACGTGCTGGACAAGGCAGGCGGGGTTCCTGCGGCTGTGAAGAGGCATGCTGAGGAAGCGGCTTACGTGAGAAAGAGGCTTGCAGGGATGGGGTTCAAGCTTGTTGCTGAGCCTGGCTTTGAATCTAATACCGTTACGGGATTCGTGTGCGATAGCCCTGAGCAGGCCAAGAGCATAAAGGAAAGGGTGGACAAGGAGTTCGGGTACAAGATTGTGGGATGCAGGGGCGTTTACGCCAACAACGGGCTTAGGATAGCGCATATGGGCAACTTCAAGCACGAATGGATGGTCGGGTGCCTTGATGGAATAGAAAAAATAGTCAAATGAAGGGATGGAAAGGTACGGAGGGAACTCCGGATGATTTTATGAAAATCGTGATTGCGGACAACATGGAACCGGAAGTGGTCGAGGAAATAAGGAAATTGGGTGAGACTGCGTACAAGCCCGTGGATTTGAAGGGTGCGATTGCGGACGCGGATGCGCTCGTTGTGAGGAGCGCGACCAAGGTGGATGCGGATTTGCTCTCTTATGCGAAAAAGCTCAGGATAGTCGCAAGGGCTGGCGTGGGGCTGGACAACGTGGATGCGAAGGAATGCGAGAAGAAGGGGATAAAAGTGATAAATACTCCTGGGGCTCCGAGCAATGCGGTCGCTGAATTGTGCATCGGATTCATGATTATGCTGCTGCGGAACGGGGGGAAGGCGCACCTGCAGATGAAGAGTAAAATTTGGGACAAGAAAGGCCTGACTGGAAGGGAAATAATGGGTAAGACGCTCGGCATTGTTGGATTCGGGAGGATTGGGGCGCTTGTGGCTGAGAAGGCGCGCGCGCTCGGGATGGATGTAATCGCTTACGACAGGAGTGAGAAGAAGAGCGCTTTTGTCAAGTTTGTGGGTTTGGATGAATTGTTCGCGAAATCGGATGTGATAAGCCTGCACATGGCTCTCAGGGATGAGACCAAAAATCTGGTGAATGCGCAGAGCATAGGGAAGATGAAGAGCGGGGTTTGCATAATAAACACTGCGCGCGGCGGGCTCGTGGACGAGAACGCGCTGTACGAGGCGTGCAAATCAGGAAAAATCGCTGGAGTCGCGCTTGATGTTTACGAGCCTGAGCCGTATTCAGGGAAACTGCTCGAATTGGAGAATGCTATTTTCACTCCGCATATAGGGAGCTCCACAAAAGAGTCGCAGGAACGGGTTGGGAAGGAGCTTGTGCAGAAGCTGGTGG
>Ga0265297_10004651_pt1 | contig 22073 bp, 21 predicted proteins | sample Munlanlwell13791_FD_192502 | JGI IMG/M metagenome (GOLD analysis project Ga0265297, IMG submission 192502) | Leachate microbial communities from a municipal landfill in Southern Ontario, Canada - Leachate well 137-91 | ecosystem: Engineered > Solid waste > Landfill > Unclassified | place... | reverse complement strand
TCGGGCCGAGACGGCAAAGGGATTGGGAGGCGGGCGGCTGGGCAGGCAATTTGCCTTCGATGATACGGACGACATCGCGCAGCAACAGTTTCAACGGCTCTTGGGGCGCCTCGGCGAGGTTGATGCTTGCCAGCACTGCGTCTTCGTTCAACCGTCGCATCCAACCGGCGCAAAGCTGCTCTTCGTCGCGGCCCAACAGTTCGATCAGTTGTTTTTTGATCGTGCGCGCCGGACCATCGCCCTTGCGTTTCGTGAGATTTTCTTTGGAGTCCATTTGTGCCGACAAAAACCTTCCGCCGCCGTCCAGCGGTACTGCTAACGACTCCAGACCGCCAGCGTCGATGATGGATGCTAGGCGAACCAAGGCCCGGCAGCTACACCCCGCTTGGCTTTCTTTTTGCACCCATTGCGCGAGCGGATGCAACTGATAGCAGCGAGAGACAATCCCGCATCACTTGCCGGTGGGAGCGATCGGCTTCTTCGAAACGATGTCGTCAGGCGGGATGTCCACGAAGATGCCGGGGGCCGTCTCAAAATGAACCGTGCCGTCGTTCTCGACGCGGTTAATCAGGCCGCGCAGGGTGCGCCCGTCTTTGACGACGATGACGGTGTCGGGAATGAAGAGGCGCTTGAGTTGGACGTTGTTGATCGTCGTGGTCTGGCCATCCTGAATGCTGGCAATCGTTTGCACGTCGGCGCAACCGGGCTTGATGAACTTCACGATACGCTGGCCTTGTGGCACGTTGGAGATGATCAGGGGACTGGAGTATGCCTGATTAGGCGGCGCCTGGGTGACGCCGCGCGGCTCGTTGTCCACAAACACCTGCACACCGGCCGGAATCGTCGTCACCTGGAGGATGCCAAACAGTTTCGCGAACGGTATTTTCAGGTCGAGATCCGCGCCTTTCTTCAGCGTGACTTTTCTTTCGACGGGGTCGAAACCATGTTTGGTGATCCGAATGGTGTATTCGCCTTCGTGAAGCGGGCCCACGTTGACCGGAGCCTTGCCGCGCGCTTCGTTGTTGAGAAACACCTCGCCACCGGTTGGGTCGGTGTCAATCTTGATGCGGGCGTATTTTTCCTGGAGGGTGGCGTTGACGTGGTATTCGTCGTGGCCGGAAACCTCCACTTCCTGTTCGAAGGGCTCGTAACCGTCCATCTCGACGCGCACCTTGTGTTTGCCAGCCAGAATGTTTTGGATGCTCTGCGGCGAATCGCCCTTGAAGGAACCGTCGAGGAACACCTTGGCCTTGTCGGGCGTGGAGGTGACCTTGATGGCGACGAGCAGCGAGCGCAACTCCAGTGAAATCAGCTTCGGTTGGCGGTCACTCTCGGTCCGGATATTCAGGACCGTTTCCTTGGGCTCGTAGCCGTCCTTCTTGATAACGATGCGATGCTGGCCGGCGGGCAGATCCGTCATCAGCACAGGCGTCTTGCCGCGGAACACATTGTCCACGAGCACCTCGGCGTCATTGGGGAACGATTCGGCAAGGATCAGCCCGAACAACGGACGCAGGGACAGGTCGAAGCGCGTGGTCCCGGTCGGTGGCACGTTAACACTGCCGCGTGTCTCCAGGAAACCATCGCGCGTGGCCATAACCAAATGTTGTCCGGGCGCCACCTTGATCTTGAGGGGGGAGTCGCCTTGATAAACGCCGTCCAATTCGATGCGCGCGCCAGAGGGCGATGTGCGCACATCCAGCAAGCTGCCGGGCTGTTCAGAACAGCCTGTGACAGCCAGCAACGCCACCAACATCATGGCTCTCAGTCCGTAACATGCGATGGCAATCGGGTGATTCATCGGCGCGGCAAATGTCCTTGCACTCCAATCAGTTTCCGGTCGGCTTCCCTGTAACGCTCATCCTCGCGATCAGGAATGCGTGCCAGGATTTCCGACAGGCAGGTCTGCGCCTTGGCCCATTCGCCGAGCTTGATGGCTTGCTCGGCGTTGAAGCGCAGGTTGTTGATTCGCTCCTTGAGCATGTCTTTGGCCTTCGCTTCATTCTTAACCGCCGCCGCATAGTTGGCCGGCTTCGGCTCGATGATTTCCAAATCCACCTGGACAAGCTGGAAGGCTTTGATGGCGTTATAGAGATTCGGATAATCCACGTCGCGCTGCTCGAAGAGTTGATTGCCGCGCAAGAAGGCATCGTCCGCCTCCTTGATCAGTTCCTCGCGGGACCGATTCATCGTGGTGATGCCCATTTCGTTCTGAGCGAACTCCTCCAGCACCTTCTGCGCGTTGACGAACGCATCGGGCGCAATGGTGTTCTCGATTTCAACCCGCTTCACCTGCGTACCGCGGGTCAACTCAATGACCGCCATTTCCTGCCGGTCGGCGGGAAAGCCACCGTACTTGTCCTTCCCCAGCTTATCGAAGTCACCCCTCTCAATCTGGCGGACCAGTTCCATGATGAGGCCCTCGCCCACCTTCTTCTCGCGCTGGACGTGGCGGCGTTGCTTGAGGTCGTCCACATTCAACGTCACCTTGCCGCCGCTGAGCCGCATCGCAAACCGGAAGATGTTCTGTGTGTTCGCCTCGATCTTCTCGTAAAACAGGTCCGGCCGCCGCGTCTCGCCACTGATGCCTATGGTCGCCACCCCGGCTGGGAAGATGAGTTGGCGAACCTGCGGCCAGATAATGATTCCTCCCACGATAAGCACGATGAAAATGACCGCCGTCAATCCCAGCGACATCAGGCGCCGTCCGATGGGAGCGGCAGGTTTCTTCGCGACGCGCTTGGGCTTGCCGCCGAAGTTGAGTTCAGCGGGGGCTTCTTCGCTGACTTCCTCGGTTTCTTCGATTTCCGGCTTCTTCTTTTTCCGAGGGGGCTCTACTTCCTCCTCGTCCTCTTCTTCAACCTCTTCCGTCGCAGGCGCTGTGGCCACAGGAAGCTTCTCGGTCGCCGGGGCGCGCTTGGGCGGCGGAGGCGGCTCGGCCTCACGGGCGGGACGCCCAGCTTCCTCGATGACTTCAAAAATGGTGCTGCCGATGGCAATCTCGTCGCCGGGCTTCAGGACACTCTCTTCAACGGGTTCGCCGTTGATCTCCGTGCCGTTGACCGATTCGAGATCACGGACGACCAACTGGCCTTGCTCGTCCACGCGGACGTCGGCGTGCTCAGAGGAAACAAGCTGGTCGTCGGGAATGACGATATCGCACTGCGGCGCGCGACCGATGGTTACGGGGTCGCTGCCCACCGAGTACTCCCGACCGCGACGTCTGCCTTGTAGGATGCGAAGTTTCATCCGCTACGCGTTTCTCTCACGAAGCCATCACAAATTCAAGCTGGTCTCCTGGTTGCGACCGACTGCGGGCGATGGCGCCCACGGGCAACTCGAGCACACCTGCCGCGCCCAGCGCACCGCAGAACAGCCTCCAGGGAGCAAGCTTCGGAACCATTTTCACTATCGCCAGTCGCTTGTCAAAGAATATCACGTCAATCGGCATCCGCATGAAACACATGTGAATAGCGTTGGCAGGTCTTAACATCATACCGTCGAACCCCTCAAACCGCATGAACATCAGCCCGCGCGTGCGGCTCCAAATGGTGAGGGCCGGCCGCGCTCGTTCGGCCAGTGTTGTGCCCCGGGTTGTGTTGCGGATGATCATCGGCGTTGAGGCGCAAGGGCTCAGAATGCGCTTCGGAACGCCTGTGCGATGATCGGGCCAAGCAGGAACATCAGCACCGCCGGAAAAATCAGCAGCAGAAGCGGGCCGAGCATTTTCACCGGCGCTTCGTAGGCGAGCTTCTCAGCGCGTTGGAAGCGCTTCATCCGCATTTGGTCGGCCATGATGCGGAGGATGGTGCCGAGGCTGACGCCGAGCTCATCGGCCTGGACCAACGCAGAGACGACGGAACTGAGGTCGGGCTGGTCCACCCGCAACCCCATATCGCGCAACGCCTGCCGGCGGGTCTTGCCAACCTGGATTTCATGGAACACGCGCAGCAACTCCTCGCCGAGCGGGTCCATCGCGCGCCGCTCGATGATCTTGCGAATGGCGGTCATGAAATCAAGGCCGGCCTCGACCGAAAGCGTCATCAAGTCGAGCACATAGGGCAACGCTTTTTGCATGCTGCGGTGACGCGCGCCGCGCACCTGTTTCAACCAACTCCGCGGGTAAATCAGGCTGTAACCGATCACCAGGATCATCCCCACGTTCCAGAAGCGACCGATACCGGGCACTCCTTCCAGCGCCGGCTGCATGCCGAAGCTGAGCGGGACGGCCACAATGAACAGCAAGAGTTGAATGGACATGAACTCCTCAGCGCTCAGCAACCCCTCATAACCCGCGGAGATCATCCGTCCATCGAGCCTGGCGCGGTAGGAATCGAGCTTCTTGTGCCGGAACAGCGGCGCAACGTTGGGCACGAATGGCAACAGCAGCCGGAACAGCAATGGCAGCCGCCGCATCTGCTGCCGGCCATCGGCCAGCCGCACGTATTTCACCTCGCTCGCCGTTATCCCGACATACCACGCCGCGGCGAACGCGAACACCATCCACATCAGCGGTGTGATGATCTCCTGCGGCGTGATCTGGGTTACGTGCGGCACGATTCGCTCTGGGTCCATGGGCTCGTTATCCTGCGTAAAAAAGTTGTGTCTCTGCGTTGTTGCGCTTCCGAATGCATCTGACTTAAACTGCGCCGTCAAACAAACCGGAGTGCGTCATGAAATATCTTTTTCTCATCGTCTGCTTCGCTGCAAGCGTCCTCCAGGCCGCCGACAAGCCTGTGCGCATCAAGTTCAAAGACAAGACCGAACTGGAGGGCATCGTCAGCACCAGCATCAACGACACCCAAGGCTTCACGCTGAAGACCAAGTTCGGCGAAACTCATTACAACTGGAGCCAGATTGACCTCAATAACCTGCGCCAATCCAACCCTGAACTCTACCAGTTCTACGTCCAGCAAAGTCATGGCAACGCGGCCAACGCCAACGTGGTCAAGATCAAGCTCCGAGATGGCACCCTGCTCGAAGGCGCCGTTTCCACATCACCCACCGACATGCAGGGCTTCACCTTCCGGACACGCTTCGGCAGCCGCCACTACGATTGGACTCAGATTGATCTCGACCATCTGAAACAGTCCAAGCCGGAACTTTACCAGTTCTATCTCCAGCAATCCCAGATCGACGACATCAAGACCGATGAACAAATCACCCGGTTTCTCCGTGGCAAATTTGTCTTTCGCTCCGAAGCCAATATCGCTCTCAAGAACTACGGCCGCGTGCTCGACCAGGTAACCGCCGCGATGCGCACCACGCAGGCGTCCCAGCGCACCAAAAAACTCTCCGACATCGTCAGTGCCAACCGGCCCGCGCTCCAAGCCGTGGTCCAGCAATGCCAGACACTCTACAGCGTCACGCGCAGCCGCCCGCTCCAGGCGTTGCTGATTAGTTATCGCAACGCCTTCGATGCCTTGGCGCGCAACGACTACGCGAGTTTCGCCTACAACTACAAGTTCGTCCAGGAAGCGCTCAGCGGAATGGATTAGCCGCCCGCGTGCCTTCTTATTTCAAATATCAATACTCACGATCTTGCGAATGATCAGGTAACCGCAAATCTCAAACACAAGCGCCAACACAATGATCATGACGCCGGCGGTGGAGAAAACGAATCCCTTCATCATCGCCGGGCTGATGACAAACATCGCCCCAGCCAGCAACAACGGCATGAAGCCGACCACCACCGCCTGCAACCGGCCTTGGGCCGTCAGCGAGCGGATTTTGCCTTCCACCCGCATGCGTTCGCGGATGACACCGGCGAGTTGATCAAACACTTCCGTCAGGTTGCCGCCGGTCTGGCGCGAAATCTCGATGGCGGTGACCATCAGGTCGAGGTCCTGGCTGCCAACCCGCTTGCTGAGGTTCTCCATCGCTTCCTCGAACTTCACGCCCAGCCGATGCTGGTGCAGAAACAGCCCGAATTCCTCGCTGATCGGACGGCGGTTCTCCTTCACCACCATGTCGAGTGCCTGCAACACGCTGAAGCCGGCGCGCAGCGAGTTGCTCATCGTCTGCATCGCCTCCACCAGTTGCTCGTTGAACAACTCCAATCGTTTCTGGCGCATCCGCTGGATCACCCAGCGCGGAATCATGAAACCCACCGCGCCAAAGGCCAGCGAGAATGCTGCCGACCCCACAAGATGCAGCGGGTCCTCAAAGCTGCCAACCAGCGCGAACATGACCAGCGCGAACGACACGCCAGCGATCTGCGCCAGCATCACCACTTGCTGCGGGTTGAGCGACAGGAACATGTCGTCCAGATGCCGGCCGGTTTCCTCGACGTACACCTCGCGATAGGTCTTCGACATCTCGACCATCCAATGGCCGAGCGACGCGACGATACCGGCGGCCGACAGGAAGTACAGCAGCGGCACCAGATAGTTCTCGCTGAGGTCGTAGAAGGTCATTGCATCGACTCAACCTGTTGAGTGAAAACGCTGCGATCCAATTGCAGGCCGCGGGTCCGCACTTCGTCAATGAATGTCGGCACCGAGCCGGTGGCGGTAAAGTAACCGAGCACCTTGCCCTTCGGATCCAAACCGGTTTGCTTGAAAATGAACATGTCCTGCATCACGACCACGTCTTTCTCCATACCCGTGACTTCGGAAACCTTGGTGACGCGCCGCGTGCCGTCGCTGAGCCGATCCGTATGGCAGATGATGTCCACCGCCGCGGCGATCTGCTCGCGGATGGCGCGGCTGGGCAGTTCCATGCCCGCCATCAACACCATGGTCTCCATGCGGCTGATGGTATCCCGCGGCGAGTTGGCATGCACGGTGGTCAGCGAACCATCGTGGCCGGTGTTCATCGCCTGCAACATGTCGAGAGACTCGCCGCCGCGGCACTCGCCAACGACGATGCGATCCGGCCTCATGCGCAACGCGTTACGGACGAGGTCGCGGATGGTGACGGCGCCGCGGCCTTCGATGTTCGCCGGGCGCGCCTCCAAGCTGACGATGTGCTGCTGGTTCAGCCGCAATTCGGCGGTGTCTTCGATGGTGACGATGCGCTCGTCCTTCGGCAGGAAGTTGGAAAGCACGTTCAGCAGCGTGGTCTTGCCGGAGCCGGTGCCGCCGGAGATGATGATGTTCTTGCGCAGCAGCACGCAGATGCGCATGAAGTCGGCGATCTGGTCCGTCATCGTGCCGAACCGGATCAGGTCCGCCACCGTGAACGGCGTCTTGGCAAATTTACGGATGGTGATGGTCGGACCTTTGAGCGACAGAGGCGCGATGATGGCATTGACGCGGCTGCCGTCGGCCAATCGCGCGTCCACGTAGGGCGAGCTTTCGTCAATGCGTTTGCCAATCGGCGCGACGATGCGTTCGATGATCGCCAGCACCTGCGCGTCGTCAACGAACGTGCGCTCCGTCAGTTGGATCTTGCCGCGCCGCTCCACAAAAATCTTGTCGGGGCCGTTGACCATGATTTCCGTGATCTCGCCGTCCTCCAGCAGGTCGTCGAGAGGGCCAAGGCCGATGGCTTCCTGGATGATTTCGCGCGTGAGATTGGCCGGCGTAATCGAAGCCGGAAGCTGGTCCTTGATTTCGTTCACGATGGACGTGACGGTGACGCGAACCTTCTCCTGCAATGATTTTGTCGCAGCCGAGTTGGTGCCTATCAGCCGTTTGAGGTCAAGCCGCTTCAACAGCTCGGTGTGAATCTGCGCCTTGAACTTCCGCATCAGCGCGCGCGCGGGATCGCTGGGGGACGGCGTCGGCTCTTCCATCTGCGGCGCAATCACCTGGGTCGCGTTATCAGGTCCCACAGCGCGTTCAGGCTGGATGGGCTGCCCCGACACAGTTTCGTCTTTCGGGTAATCCAACCAGATGACACACGCGCCGATGATGATGCGCTGGCCAACGTGGACGCGGACACGGCGTTTGATGCGAACACCCTCCACATAGGTGCCGTTGGTGCTGCCAAGGTCCTCGATCTGGATGTTGTCCGGCGTGTAGAGCAACCGCGCGTGCTGGCGGGAAACGCCGCTGTTGCTGACGCAGATGGCGCAGGTCGGATCGCTGCCGATGGAGTAATCGGCCGGATGCAGCCGCTGCCGAATCCGGCGCTTCTGGCCGTCCTCGGTCACTTCCACGACAAGATCGAGTTGGTCGGTGGTCTTGGGCATGTCAGGAGAACGCTCGAAATGGTGTTGCGGGCTTCATCGGCCCAAGGACGGTGTCGGCGTGGTCCTCGGCGCCGCTGGAACAGGCGATGACGGCGAAAGCAACTGCGGGTGCAGCCGTTGCTGGCGGACCCTGTTCAACTCATTGAAATTCTTCTCCAGCTTCTGGAAGTCCACGTTCTCCAGTTGCTGCTCCACAGAAACATCCTCGCGGTTGCGCAACGAAAGCGTGAGCCGGCCTTTCTGGTGCGCAAACACCAGCATCTCCGCCTCGCGCGGTGTCACGCCCACTGTCACGGAAGAATACTGGCTGCCAAACCGATCCCCGCCCGATTGCATCTCCGACGGGCGCCGGCTCATCACCTGCCCGGTGGCCATCACCGTCACGTCCTGCAGGATGGTGAGCGTGATCGTGTCCGAAAGCGGCTGGCCGGCTGATATCGTGCCTCCCTTGGCGACGCCGGGGAAGGTGAACGTGCCGATGATGTCCACGTGGTCGTTCGGTTTCACGTGTCCGCTGACGGCGGCGGTGCTGTCCACGGGGATGGCCACGGCGCGCTCGCCGGGCTTGATCATGCCCGACATGCCGCCGGTGCCGCCGTAGGGCATGTCCACGTCGCTCCAGAGAATCGCCTGTTGCTTCTCGATGAACACGCGCGTCTTCTTGCCGACCAGTTCCGTATATTCGTCGGGCAGGACGGCCCGGCCGGTCACTGATTTGGCAAAAACCGACAGCTCGCCGATGTCGTTCAACGTGAGCACGGTGCCTTGAGAGATGTTGCGCGCCGCAGCCACGACCCGAACCCGCGCGAACTGTTTCAAGAACTTTTCCTTGAACATCTCTTGTGTCTGCTTCGAGAGGACGAAGGCGGCAATGCCCGCCAACAATGCGGCAAGGAGGATGATTTTCTGTTTCATAGCGAAGAGCGGCGGATCAATAACGTGACAGTTACTTCCCCGGTTTTCCCATCGGTCTGGGCACTCACTGTGCAATTGAGCGTCCCGCGGCGAAACATCACCGGCGCGCTGCGCCCGCCAGCACGGCCACCCATCGGCTCCCAACCGTTGGACGGCAGGCTTTGCGCGTAGAACTGGCAGGCGGTTTCCGGTGTGCCGCCAGCGCGATAGACCACAATCGTCGTCTTGGTCTTCTGGTCTTCCATGTGATAGACCAGCCGACCGCCGGGAAAAGGAGGGATGTTGGGCAATAGGGCATCGGGTGCCTGACCCGCTGCGGTCGTGGCGTTGAAACGCGCAACGTCTTCCCACCGTTGCCGCACGGCAAAGACCATCGCCTTGCCCGGGCCGGCCGGCGAGACAACCATGCGCGTCAGTTCGTCTCGAGTGGTCAGAATGCCCATGGCACCGTCGTCGCCACCCGAAATGGCAGCATTGAGTTGCCGCGCGCGCAAGCCGCTCTCCAGCCGGTTGGCGGCCACGCCAGCCGGCAGATCGCCGCCGTAAATCTCCAACACAGCGTCGCTGCCGTTGATTTTGTATTCGGTGCGATACACCTGTTTCAACCCGATGGCTTCGGAAACCTCCGCCAACGGCGCGGCCTCACCGCTGAGAAAAACGCGCGCGCTGGCATCAGCCACCAGCATGGCGACTGTGAGCGCGGCGGGAAAGCAAATTCTTTGGCGAAGGCGGTTCACTGCACGTTGGTGATGGGTGGCAGGAAGACCTGGCTCTGCAGGTTGATTGAACTGCTTCCGTAGATGAGGTCTTGCACCGCGCTGCCAAACTCCACGACACCGTTGCCATCCTGACGGTCAATGCGGCCGAGCGCGAAGCGATGGGAGCTCACGCCGATCAGCCAGCCACTGGTGGCCGCCTGGTTGTTGAATGCCCTCGAAAAGACCGGCTGGCTTCGGAGATAAGGCTCGACGTAGTTGAGGTAATCAATATAGGTGCCGCCGGCGATGGATTCGTTCAACGTCTGCCGGGCGGTGGCATAGAACGTGGATGCATCGCCCGTCACCGCCACGTCCTGAAATGTGTAGTTCAAGTTGTCCAACCCCAGCTCCCGCATGCGCTGGGTCTGGCCGGAGGTGTTGACCCAGGTTTGAATGATTTGCTGCGGCGCCGAGACCTGCGCCAGCGTGACAGAGCTGTCGGAAATCGCCTGTTCCCAAGCCGTGCCGGCGGCCTCAGTCATCGAGGTGAGCCAGTGGTAGCCGCCTTCGCCAAACGTCACAATGCCCACGAGAATCACGATCATGGCGATGATTCCCACAACCAACTCCATCATCGCCTGGCCGCTTTGAAGTCGTCGTTTCATGTTGTCCTAATATCAGTGCGCCACGATGCCCCCTTGGTTCCCGCCGCCGGGAGGACAAGGATTGGCATTCGTCTGGCTGTTCCACCACGCAATGCCGATTTGCCGGAACCCCGGGTTTTCCCAAACCCGCAACTGCTGGCAATAAACACAACCCGCCTGTAACCCACTCAATCCCTGATGAGTGTAAGGAGGAATGTGCGTGAACTTATGTTCGAGCCAAGCCGGATCGAAGTCGCCGCCAGAGGAGGAAAACACCAGCGGAATCAAGCGGACGTCGGTAAACACCGGCAGCACCACCGGATACTGCGTCGGCGGCGTGTTCTCGTCGATCTGTCCGAAAGGTCTCGCCGCCGCTGATGCCAGAATTCCGCGGCCAGAGACGGAATTGGCATTCCGTAGCGCGGAGAGGTTGTTCAATGCCTCGCTCAGTTCGGTTTGCCGGCCGGCAGCCGTCCAGGAAGTCCGGTCGGGATTGGCCACCGCCATCGTCACGTTCGCTGAAGCCTGCGATACCCAGACCGAGTCGGCGTTCCGGCTGCTGTAGTTGCACGACGGCTTCACAGTACCCGCCAGCAACTGCCCCACAAGCGCCGTGTCCCACTGATTATACCAACCTCTGTTATAGACCGCCCAGCGGAGCGGCACGTAGGCCGGTGCTGACGGCAGGTCGAACCGCGGCAAATTGTTCGTCCAGTGGAAGCCGTGCAGCGGCCAGTTGTCGCCGCCCGGCCAGTTCTCGTTTGGCGTCAGGTTGCGACTGGGATCGGTCAGCATGCTTTGGATGATGCTATTGAGATTGTTCTGGTCGGCCGATGTAAGCCCGTTCCAGAGCGAGGCGTCCGATCGAGGACGCACCCGAAGACTCAAGAACCTGAACGGATCCACGCCCATGCTGGAGGTCACGGGTCCCCAGAAAGTCCAGTCCGAATAAATCCACAACAACGGCTTCAGGTAACACCAGTCCTGGCAGGCGATGGCGCCGTAGAAGGCGCGGTCGCCGAGAAACTGCTGCGCATACGCTGTGGCGTTGCTCCAATCCAGATCGCCGTCATCGCCCCACGCGTTGGCGGGTAGCGCCGCCACGCCCTGATCGCCGATCTCCCTGCACAACGCCGCATAGTCCATCAGCAACTGCTGCCGCTCGTTCGAGTCGAAGAACTGGAGCCACGGATTATAGACGTAATCGGGGTAATCGCCGGCGTGGGTCTCGATGTATTGCGCCAGATCGTAGAACGTGTTGGCATACGAGGCCACTGCATGCATGCCGTTGAGTTTGGCCGCCTGCTGCGCGTGAAGCACACCCAGCATCGGCCCGACGAAATAAATCCTCGCCTGTAGCTTGTCCAGCGCGCTGAAGAGCGACTGGTATTGTTCCACGGATACACCACCGCTGAACGGCGGCGGGCCGGAGGTCACAATCTCCGTCGTGACCTTCATCAGGTTGATCTCACCGATGGCGTTCAGCGACGAGAGTTGCCACCGCGCGCCCATCAGTGCCGCCGAGTCACTGCTGTTCTGCGAACGCACCCGTTGCACGACAACGTGCTGCGTGTCATACACCGAGAACGCCACAAACGTCAGGATGATCATGATCATCATCATGAAGATCAGCGTCTGCCCCCGGCGACCGGGGACGCGGCGCGGACTGCCGGACGTGGGTGTGGCGGTCTTCATTCCAGGTACCGCTCGTAGTGCAATCCCAGGTCCGTCCGGATGTTCTGCATCATGTTGATTGTGGCGTTCGTCCCGCGGTTGAGACGGTAATAAGCGCCCACCATCGGCATCTCCAGCGGATGTTCCTGGTCATGATTCTCCGACAACACGCGTGTGGCAGTATTCGCCGAAATGTTCGGCACCATGCTGTATCGATCCCAATAGGCGTAATCCATGTTTCCGCCTGTCGCTTGGTTCAGGTAGAGGGGGATGGCGATGGTTTCAATGCCCAGTTGCTCCATCTGCGACCGGTTCTGATCCGGCGATAACATCGTGCCCGATGCGGGAATCGCCGCCACCCGGTAGGCACGCTTGGACGTTTCCTGATTGAAACCCACCGTGGCCGACCGCGCCGAAGCGAACGACGCGAACTGCAGCACGCGCTCGTGATTGTAGAGCAGCGCCGCCTGCAAGAACCCCCAAAAAATGAGGCAGAGGACCATGATCACAAAAACCGACTCGACCATCGATTGCCCGCCGTTGGCCCGGCGTGCGCCTTGCCGCAACAACCACCGATGGTCCCGATGCCGTGTCATGCTCCTCTGCCGTGATACCAAACACACCCGCCCCCCTGAGGGGAGGTGATTTGGTTTGATTGAACTTGATTGGGTTTGACCAGGTTTGACCAAGCCAAACGAGGCAAACTAGGAACCCGTTGAAACTCCTTCTTTCTGGAGATTCTTCAACACGTCGGCGGACTTGGTGTTCACTTCTGCCACCGCATCGCTCGCGTTTGACCCCGAATCGAATGTTGAGACCGTGCCAGCCAGTTTCTGCCGGAGCGTATCGCTGAAGATGCCGAAGATCGCCAGCGCGGCCAGCGCCACCACCACGACAATGACGATATACTCAGTCATCGTCTGGCCCGACTTCCTCGTGGGTAACCATTTAGTAATCTTGCTCATGTTCGCTCTCACTATTCTTTATTCGCCTTTTATGCGATTTGTTTTCTGTCTTGGTTCCGGCCGGCGTCAGTGCCGGCGCGGAGTTCTACGGATACTGCGACGAAAGGAGACTCAGCACGCGATACTCGTGTTCCAGATAGGAATTCAGGAAGATTGCGAGGATGAAGAAGAACATCACCGTCACCCCGGCGACCAACATGAACTCGGTCATTACCTGACCGCTTCGTCGCCGAATCCCGCTGCGCACTTGCGTCGTCATCGCCAACATCTCGTGCCTTTCTTAGCCTCCCAACTACACGATAAATTTAGCAGCCGACAAGCCCCTCAGCAACCTCTTTCTGCCCGCCGTGCCCGCGCGCGCGTCCTCGCGCCCCCCCCCCGACACGAGTCGGGGAATGATCGTCGCAAGGAGTTGGTACGGTCGTGAGCCATCCAGTCCGCCGTCTCACCTCGGCGGCTACGACCGACGGGCAACAGCGATTTTGAGTTTGGATTTCGCAGGGACAGGACGTTAGGGTGACGGTCGCAAATAATGAACTGGCTCGACAAACTAGAACGACGCTTCGGCCACATCGCCGTGCCCGGGCTGATACGGATCATCGTCGTGGTCAACGTGCTGGCGTTTGTCATGCTTCGCATCGACCCGAGTTGGATCGGAGCGCTGACACTCGATCCAAACCGCGTCATGCACGGCGAAGTCTGGCGGCTCATCACCTATCTCTTCATCCCGCCGGAGATGGACCCGATCTTCCTGTTTTTCGCACTCTACTTCCTCTGGATCATGAACGACGGTCTCGAACAGGAATGGGGCGCCTTCCGGCTGAACGTCTTCTATGTCTGCGGCATGATTGCGACAACGGTGGTGGCGTTCTTCATCACGCACCACTCCGTCACCAACGCGTTTCTGAACCTCTCGATCTTCCTCGCGTTCGCCACGGTGCTGCCGGACTTCGAGGTGCTGCTATTCTTCATCCTGCCCGTGAAGGTGAAATGGTTGGGCTGGCTCGCGGCGGCGTTTGTCGGCGCGGAAGTCCTGCGGGAACCTTATCCGGCGAACCTCGTGCCGATTGTCTCGCTGGCCAACTACCTCTTGTTCTTCGGCCCACAGTTCTTTCGGTCCGCGGCGACCAAGCGTGAGGACATGCTCCGCCGCGCGCGTTTCGAGGCGGCCAGCCACGTCGGCCCGCTGGAGACGCGGCATCGCTGCGCCATCTGCGGCAAGACAGAAGTGGACAACCCGGAGATGGAGTTTCGCGTCGCTGAGGATGACTTGGAATACTGCATGGAGCACCTCGCCCAGGCGCCGGCGAAAAAAGAGGACTGACACCGACCCTTCATGCAAAAAGCACCGCATCCCAACCCCGCTCCAACCCACGCCCGGCAGTGGGTCATCTTTTTCGCGGTCACGCTGGCGGTGGTCACCTACGTGGACCGCGCGTGCATCTGGCAAACCGCAGGCGATATCCAGCGCGACCTCGGCTTCGACAAAGAGCAGATGAGCTGGATCTTCGCGGTGTTCTCGGTGGCCTACGGGCTGTTCGAGATTCCCGGCGGATGGATGGGCGACCGGTTCGGACCGCGCACGACGCTGATGCGAGTGGTGTTGATGTGGTCGCTCTTCACCGCGGCCACCGGCTGGACTTGGAATTGGATTTCGATGGCGGTTTGCCGGTTTTTCTTCGGTGCGGGCGAGGCGGGCTGTTTTCCAAACCTGACGAAGGTCTTCTCGATCTGGCTGCCGAAGTCCGAGCGGGTGCGGGCGCAGGGCATCATGTGGCTGAGCGCGCGCTGGGGAGGAGCGTTCACGCCGTTGCTGGTGGTGTGGGTGTTGAGTTTTGCGAGTTGGCGTGTGGCCTTCATGTTGTTCGGCATGCTGGGAATCGTCTGGGCCTTTTTCTTCTACCGTTGGTTCCGCGACGACCCGCGGGTCCATCCGTCGGTGAACAGCACCGAGCTGGCGTTGCTGGAAAGCGCCACCCACAACGCCGTCGGCCACGGCGACGTGCCCTGGCGGCGATTCATGGGCAGCGGTTCCGTATGGCTGCTGTGGCTGCAATACTTCTGCATCAACCTTGCGTGGTATTCCTATATCAGTTGGCTGCCGACGTTTTTGAGCGAGACCTACGGCATGGCGATGACCAAGGAATCGCTCGCGATATTGACGGGACTGCCGCTGTTCTTCGGCGGTATCGGCTCGCTGTTCACCGGCATGGTGTCGGCGCGGCTGGCGTTGTGGCTGGGCAGCACGGCGCGGACGCGCCGCGTGCTCGGCTGCGTCGGGTTTGCGGGCGCGGCAGCGATGCTGGTTCTTTCCACGCAGGTCAACAGCGTGCTGACGGCAGCGGCGGCAATGCTGGGTTTTTCGACGCAGGTCAACAGCGCGCTGATGGCAATGGTGCTGGTCGGGCTGGCGGCGTTCGCCAACGACTTGAGCATGCCCGGCTCCTGGGCAGCGTGCATGGATGTCGGCGGTCGTTACGCCGGCTCGCTTTCGGGCAGCATGAACATGGTTGGCCAGATTGGCTCGGCCATCGGCCCGGTGGCGGTGGCGCAGGTGCTGAAATACAGCGGCAACAACTGGGCGTTGACGTTCTGGATGGCGGCGGTCGTCTATGCCGTCGGCGCCGTGTGCTGGTTGTTCATTGACCCCGTGACGCCGCTGGACGGGAAGGAGCCGGCAAAGACCGCGCCGCCTGGAGCCGCGTGACATTATCTTTGCGCGCTAAACTCTTTCCAATTTCGCCGCGTTCGCTACACTACTGTCTGGTCCGCTGACGAAATGTTTGAACTGAATGCTATGAAGACTCGCCACGGTTTGCTGCTGTCATTTCTGGTTCTGCTCACGGTCGCCTCGCTTGGTTCAGCGCAAGAATGGACGCGGTTTCGCGGGCCAAACGGCATGGGGATCAGCCACTGCAAGACGATTCCGACGAAGTGGACGGAGAAGGATTTCCAATGGAAGATCGAACTGCCGGGCAAAGGGCATTCGTCGCCGGTGGTCTGGGGCGAGCGCGTGTTCATCACGAGCGCCGAGCCAGTCGCGCCAGGCGAGTTCCATGCGCTCTGCTTCAACGCCGTCAACGGCAGCAAGCTCTGGCAGCGTAATTTTCCGCTGTCGCCATTCCAGAAGAACGCGCTCAACAGCTTCGCCTCGGCAACGCCGGCGGTGGATGCGGAGCGGGTCTATATGAGTTGGGGCACGCCGGAGCATTTCATGCTGGCGGCGTTCGACCACGCGGGCAAAACGGTCTGGGAACGCGATCTCGGCACGTTCATCAGCCAGCACGGCCCGGCCGTGTCGCCGGTTCTTTACGATGGCCGCGTCATTCTCGGCAATGAGCAGGACGGCGTGAGCTTCCTGATCGCGGTGGACGCCAAGACCGGCAAGACGCTCTGGCAGACGCCACGCAAAGGCGGCGACCAGATGTCGGCCTATTCGGTGCCCTGCATGTTCCACCCGAAGAACGGCAAGCCCTTCCTAGTGTTCAACAGCAGGGCTCACGGCATATCGGGGATCGATCCCGATAACGGCAAGGTGCTTTGGGAATGCCCGGTGCTCAGCGCGCGCAGCGTCAGTTCGCCATTCATTTCCGAAGCGGCAGGGATGGTCTTCGGCACCTGTGGCGGCGGAGGTGTTGGCATGTACATCACGGCTGTCCGGACCGGCGATCCAGCCAAGGGTGTGAAGGCAGAAGAAGCTTACCGCATCAAGAAGCCCGCGGCGCCGTATGTGCCGACCAGCCTGGCGATCGGCGACGTGGCATATCTCTGGACTGATCAAGGCCTTATCTCGTGCATCAAGATCGCCACCGGCGAAGTGCGCTGGCAGCAACGCACCAAGGCCGACGCCGCCACCAAGGAAGGCTTCTTCGCCTCGCCCATCTGGGTGGATGGCCGCGTGTTCAATGTGTCGCGCGACGGCGAGGTGGTTGTGATCGAGGCCTCGCCCGATCACTTCAAGGAACTGTTCCGCTTCCCGCTGGACGAGACGGCCCACGCCACGCCGGCGGTTTCCGGCGGACGAATGTTCCTGCGGACGGAGCGGCATCTGTTCTGCCTCGGCGGAGAGAAGCGCTGAGCGGCAGGTCGGTTCAAACGAAAGGAAAGAACATGAAACTCGTGACCCTGTTGTTGACTATGTTGGCCATCGCTGTCACCGCGACGGCTGCTGGCGTTGTTTACGAAGGCAAGGACGGCCCCGGCAAGGGCAAGCACGTCGTCCTGCTCTCCGGCGACGAGGAATACCGTTCCGAGGAAGCCATGACCCTTCTCGGCCGCATCCTCGCCGTGCACCACGGTTTCAAATGCACTGTGCTTTATTCCATCGACCCGAAGACCGGAGAGATTGACCCGACCGTCAAAAACAACATCCCCGGCATCGAGGCGCTCGACACCGCTGACATGTGCGTGATGTCCCTCCGCTTCCGCGAACTGCCCGACGAGCAGATGAAACACTTCGTGGACTACCTGAACGCCGGCAAGCCGATTCTCGCGTTGCGAACCTCCACACACGCGTTCGCCTACAGCAAGGACAGCAAGAGCGCCTACGCGAAGTTCGATTGGAAGAACAAGGACTGGCCCGGCGGTTTTGGCCGGCAGGTGCTCGGCGAGACGTGGGTGGCGCATCACGGCTGGCACGCTCATGAAGCCACGCTCGGCGTCGTTGAACTGTCCGCGAAGGACCATCCCATTCTGCGCGGCGTGACACAGGTGTTCGGGCCGACGGACGTTTACACCGCCAATCCGCCCGCGGACTGCACCATCATCATGCGCGGCCAGGTGTTGACCGGCATGAAGCCGACCGACCCGCCGGTCGTCGGCAAGCAGAAGCCGACGGACAAATTCGAGAAGAACAACCCCATGCAACCGGTGGTCTGGCTGCGTAACTACACCGGCGAGGCGGGCAAGACTTCGAAGATCGTCACAACGACGATGGGCTGCGCCGCGGATCTCCAGAGCGAGGGTTTCCGCCGCCTCCTCGTCAACGCTTGCTACTGGGCCCTTGGTCTCGAAGATAAAATCTCTGCCAACAGCAGCGTGGAGTCTATTGGCCAGTACCAACCGCCTTTCGGCTTCGGCAAGTTCGTCAAAGGCATGAAGCCCACCGACCTCCAATTGAAGTAACGGAGTCCGGCAAGAACCACGTGTTCCAGTTCGCGTCCTGCCGACATCAGTGCAGGCGGCGCAGTCTATCTTGATATGAAACGTTTATTTTTATCCCTGTCTTGTTTTTCCATGTTTCTTGTTTCCGTCCTGGCCGCGGACGCTCTTGAGGTCAAAGTGGTCATCCAGAAGGCGGACAAAACACTGGAGACACGGATACTTCCCTTGAAAGAGGAAGGGAACGTCCAGAAGCTGGTGATTCCAAAAGACTCTGTTCCGAAAGGGCTGCTGACTCTGGAAGTCCATCATCCTTACGCGACGGCGAAGGCGGGTGAGGACGGGTTCTACGTTTTTTGCTCGGGAATGTACGGGACCTTCAGGAAGCTCGCCAAGAACGCCGAATACAAGAACAACTACGTGGTGATGCCCATCTGGGGCGTCAAGACACCGCGGGGAGCGATGACGGCGATCATGACCGGGATGCGTTATGAAGCGGCCCATCACGCGAAATATCAGGGCGGGGTCTATACCATCTTCCCGCGTTACAACATCAACGGCGATAACGTGTATGAGGATTTCGGAATTGAGTTCCACCTACTGGACAAGACAGCGACCTATTCCGACATGGCGAAGGTCTACCGCAAGTACCAACTCGACCGCGGAGTCTGCCGTCCTCTGAAGGAGCGCATCAAAGGCAATCCTGAATTGGCCTATGCCGCCCAAGCGATGGAGATCCGCGTCCGGATGGCGTGGAAGCCGGTCCCCTCCCCCGTTCCAGAGCAGACTGCGGAGAACGAACCGCCGTTGAAAGCGGTCGTGACGTTTGAGCGGATGAACCAGATCATCGACGAGTTCAAGCGGCAGGGAATCAACAAGGCGGAATTCTGTCTGGTCGGCTGGAACATCGGCGGCCATGACGGCCGTTATCCGCAGATATTCCCGGCTGACGAACGGCTGGGTGGAGAGGCCAGACTCAGGGAGACAATCAAGAAAGCGCAGAAGGAGGGATTCCAGATCACATGCCATACAAACAACTCCGACGCCTACCGGGCCGCGGCTATCGGGGGATGTTGGGATGAACGCTATCTTCTCGTCGGGAAAGACGGACACTACAGGCAATACACGACCTGGGGTGGCGGCAACATGTACGAGACCTGCCTGGAACCGATCTACAAGCGGTTCGTCCGGGATGATTTCATGAAGCTTCGCGAACTCGGTTTTCGCGGCGTCCATTACATTGACGTCCTATCCACCGTCAATCCACGCACCTGTTATTCGAAGGAACATCCGCTGACAAAACGGCAATATGCGGATTGGGCGGACAGAATTTTCGCCGATACGAAAAAGGCTTTTGGCGGCGCCAGTTCCGAGGGCGGCTTCGACTATTTTGTGGGCAACCTTGATTCCGCCCTATGCATTACGTTCTACAAACCGGGCGGAAAACTGAATCCGCTGATCGAGCGATACGTTCCGTTCTGGCACCTCGTTTATAACGGCATCGTCTTGAACAGTCCCTTCCGCTCCTCGATCAACTACACGATCAAGGATCCGCTGACTCATTTGAAGGTGATCGAATTCGGCGGACGCCCGCATTTCTATTACTACTCAAAGTTCCAATCCTCGGGTTCGAACTCCATGGGCGAGGAGGATCTTGTCTGCGGGACGGATGAGGAATTGAAAAGTTCCGTCGCAAGCATCAAGAAAGGGTTTGTGGAGTTTGAGAAACTGCGCCACCTGCAGTTGGAGTTTCTCGATTCCCACGACATGATCGCGAAGGACGTCTTCAAGTCAACCTTCTCGGACGGAACGAATATCATCACCAACTACTCCGATTCCGACTTTGACTGGAAAGGGAGCGTCGTCAAGTCCATGAGTTATATCGTCGTCAAGCGAACTCCGGGCAGGACCGGGATATTTGGCAGACGAATCATTTGCCTTGTGACCATGGCGGGGTCACGGGCATGCTCGTTCAGTTCTTGGGATTCATCGGATGGAAAAGGAATATCTTTCGACAGGTTTCAAGGATGTTGACGGCGCGCAGAACCAGGATGCGTATTTCGAGTGCCTGACATTGCTGGACTCGCTGCCTTATTACAGGGAATACAAGACAAGAAGCTACGCGTTGCTGGAACTCCACCCCGGGCAAACGGTGCTGGAGGCTGGTTGCGGGCTGGGTGACGACGCTTTCCGGATGGCCGAACGAATCATGCCCGGGGGAAAGGTTGTTGGCGTGGATGCCAGCACCGCTATGATCCATAAAGCCCGGTTGCGCAACCGTACCGCGCGATTGCCGGTCGAGTTTCTGGCCGGAGACATCAAGGCACTGCCCTTTGCGGGTCATTCCTTTGCTCGCTGCCGGATCGACCGCGTGCTTCAACACATTTGCGAGCCGCAACAGGCCATAGCCGAACTGGTCCGCGTCCTTGAACCCGACGGCCTGCTTCTGGCGTATGATAATGACTGGGGAACATTTGCGATTGCATCTGAAGCGGTTGAGATGACGCGAACCGTTGAACGTTGCTGGTGCGATTCCTTCACCAACAGCAGGATTGGCCGCGATCTGCCGGACCATTTCCGCACCGCCGGCCTGTCGGATGTGATCATCGGTTCCGGAACGTCTGTCATCACGGATTTTGAAATGGCGGACAAAGTGTACAACCTGCGGGCTACAGTCCAGAAGGCAGTGGAAGCAGACCTCATCTCCGCACCCCACGGTTGCATCTGGATCGAGGAACAGATCGAGCGAACCGTCAATGGCTGTTTCAAGGTGTCGCTGACGGCCCATACCGTTGTCGGGAGAAAACGCCGGCCCGCCTGAAGCGTTGAAATTACAGGCGCTCAGACCAGCGGCAACTGCTCGTCGCCATCCGCTGTGACTCGACCGCGCAACGCGGGATAGCGTGCCAACAGCGACGCGGGCGCTTTCACCGCTGTCGCGTCCTCTGTCAAACGCCCCTGCATCTCCAGCGCGTTGGCGAATGCTTTCGCGTCGCGGTGGTTGTTGAACACCACGAACGTTTTCTTCGTCTGGCTGGCCACCTGCTTGATCTTCACGAGCAACTCCCCTAGTTCCATGTCCGAGTAGAGGTAATCGTACCGGCCGCCGTAAATTTCCTGCTCGCGACGGAACCAGTTGGCGGCATTGCGGCCGTGGAGCCGGACGTAGCCCATGTCGGTCGTCGCGCGCGTCAGCATCCCGATGCAATGCTCCAGCGCCGGCTGGTCTATTCCGCAGAATGTGATGCGCCGCTCGCGGAAAAACTCCAGCGTCTCCTCGGCGTGCCATGAATCGTGCCGAACCTCCACCGCCACCGGCCAGCCGGCGAAATCGCCCGCCAGCCGCGAAAGCCAGTCGCGGTTCACAGCATCATTGCGGAAAGACCACGGGAATTGAAACAGCAGCGCGTCGAGCCGCCCCGCCGCGCGTAACGGCTCCAACCCACGCGTGCCGAACTGCAAGTCGTCACGCGTCCATGGCGTTTGCCGCTCGTGGGTGAACCTCTGCCACGCCTTGGCAAGGAGGTGGAAGTCGGGGAGGCCGGCGAGTTTCTTCAACCAGCTTTCCGTCACGCGCGGCTCCAGCGGCCGGTAGAATGACGCGTCCACCTCCACGCAGCCGAGATATTGCGCCACCGTCCGCAACCGTTCGCCCGGATTGCCCTTCGGATAGACGACGCCCTCCCAGTCCGGATAACTCCATCCCGCGGTTCCGACGTAGATCGGCTCACTCTGCGGCGATTTCATACCACAGCGTCTTGAACTGCGGGCCAATCTCGAAGCTTAGCCGGCCATCGGCGAGCATCGAGGGAACTTCGCCGCCGCGAGCGCCGGAGCCGTCGAGGGCGAACACCCTCACCGACTTCAACTTCGTGTCGAGCGTCACCTTTGCCCCGATGCCCTCGCAGACCGTCGGAGTGCTGCCCCACTTATTGCTGAC
>Ga0265297_10004649_pt1 | contig 22082 bp, 25 predicted proteins | sample Munlanlwell13791_FD_192502 | JGI IMG/M metagenome (GOLD analysis project Ga0265297, IMG submission 192502) | Leachate microbial communities from a municipal landfill in Southern Ontario, Canada - Leachate well 137-91 | ecosystem: Engineered > Solid waste > Landfill > Unclassified | place... | reverse complement strand
CATGATTACAGCTTAACATGTCCCTGCGGGATATGTTAAGTATGGCGTCATTCATCCCCGCACTCGGACGCCCGCTACGCGGGCGAAAGGAAAATCCTCGTACGGGGTTTCCTGACCAATTAAAAAAGCCGCCCTGACAGGAGCGGCTTTTCTTTTTTATCTCTGCTAACACTATAAATATTACATCATTCCGCCCATACCGCCGTAATCGGCTTCATGGTCATGCTTATGCTCTTTCTTTTCTGGCTTATCAGTAATCACCGCTTCGGTCGTCAGGAACATCATGGCCGCCGAAGCCGCGTTTTCTAAGGCCGAACGCACAACCTTGGTCGGATCGACGATACCGGCCTTGACCATTTCTACGAATTCACCAGTGGCGGCGTTATAGCCTTTGACTACCTTACCGGCCTTATTTTCTTCAATGATCCTCTGAAGGATCAGGGAGCCGTCTACGCCAGCGTTAGCCGCGATCGTCTTGATCGGCTCTAAAATAGCCTGATTAATGATCTTCTCGCCAACGGAAACATTATGGCCGTCCTTCATCTCGGCGTCAAATTTAGCAAAATTCAGGCCATAGCAAGCCACGGCTAGAGCTAATCCGCCGCCCGGCACGACGCCTTCTTCCACGGCCGCCTTAGTCGCATTCAAGGCATCTTCGATCCGATATTTCTTCTCTTTCATTTCCGTTTCCGTAGCCGCGCCGACTTTGATGACGGCCACGCCGCCGCCGAGCTTAGCTAAGCGCTCTTGCAATTTTTCCTTATCAAAATCTGAATCGGATAATTCTTTCTCTTTCTTGATCGCTTCGATCCGCGCCTTGATATCCTTTTCTGTCCCCTTGCCATCAACAATGGTTGTATTATCTTTAGAAGCAACAACTTTCCGCGCCTGGCCTAAGTCGGTAATCTCAACCTTATCTAATTTCAAGCCGACTTCTTCAGTAATCACCCGGCCGCCAGTCAAAATCGCAATATCTTCCAGCATCGCTTTTCGGCGGTCACCGAAGCCAGGCGCCTTGATGCCAAGCACGTTGAAGGTGCCGCGCAATTTGTTGACCACGAAAGTCGCCAAGGCTTCGCCGTCGATATCTTCGGCAATGATCACGATATCTTTCTTGCCGGACTGGATAACTTTCTCCAAGAGCGGCAAGACTTCTTGGATAGAAGATATCTTCTTATCAGTAATCAAGATATAAGGCTCGGTCATCTCCGCTTTCATCGTATCCTGATTAGTGATCATATAAGGGGAAATATAGCCCTTATCGAATTGCATGCCTTCGACGACTTCCTTCTCGATCCCGAAAGACTGCCCTTCTTCGACGGTAATTACCCCTTCCTTGCCCACGCTTTCCATCGCTTCGGCGATGATGACGCCGATTTCCTCGTCATTAGCGGAAATAGAAGCGACCTGAGCGACCTCTTCTTTAGTAGAAATCAGCTGGGACATCTTCTTCAGTTCTGTGACGATCTCACCAACCCGTTTTTCAATCCCTTTGCGGATCTCGATCGGATTGACGCCGGCCGCCACTAGCTTCAAGCCGACATTGATGATCGCTTGCGCTAAGACGGTCGCGGTCGTCGTCCCATCGCCAGCCGCATCATTGGTCTTGGCCGCGACTTCTTTGACGATTTCCGCGCCGACGTTCTCAAATTTATCTTCCAGTTCAATCTCTTTGGCGACGGTCACGCCATCCTTAGTGATTATCGGAGAACCGTAGCTCTTGGCAATAACCACATTACGGCCTTTCGGGCCGAGAGTCACTTTCACGGCGTTAGCCAGCTGATCCATGCCCCGTTTCAAGGAGAGGCGGGCCTTTTCATCAAAAATTATCTGTTTGGACATATGGTTTAAAGATTAATATTATTTAATGATGGCGGTTTACTTGATGACCGCGATGATATCGCTTTCGCTCAAGACTAGATATTCCTCGCCGTCGACTTTAACTTCATCCGGCGAATATTTCTTAAACACGACTTGGTCGCCGACCTTAACGGTCATCGGCAGAATCTGGCCGTTATCCAAAACCTTACCCGTGCCGATAGCGATAATTTCACCTTTCTCCGGCTTTTCCTTGTCAACCGTATCCGGCAAGACGATTCCGGATTTTGTGACCTCTTCTTTCGCCAATGGCTTGACGATAACATTGTTAAAAAGTGGTTGTAGTTTCATATTTTTTATCTTATATTAAATATATTTTATTAGCACTCAAAATACTAGAGTGCTAATTACTTTACTATTTTAGACTTTTTTAAAAACGCTGTCAAGATATAAAAACTTGATAAATATATAAAATGTCAATATACCGCCAAATATTATTTTATAGTATAATATTAAAGTAAAATTAATAAAAATATCCATAATATGACCATCCTCCACGGACTTATACTGGGCCTGATCGAAGGTTTGACGGAATTCCTGCCCATTTCTTCTACCGCCCACCTCGTTCTAGCCGGCCAATGGCTCGATATCCCCCCTTCGGAATTCTTAAAAACTTTTGAGATTTCTATCCAACTCGGCGCGATCTTAGCGGTCGTGGTATTATACTGGAAAAAAATCTGGTCCAGTTGGAATCTGATCGGGAAAATCATCGCCGCTTTTATCCCGACGGCTTTAATCGGTCTAGCTTTTTATAAGATCGTCAAAGACTATTTACTGGATAACAATTATATCATTGCGGTGGCTCTCATTATCGGCGGCCTCATCCTAATCTGGTTTGAAAAATATCAGACTAAGAAACTAAACGGCAAAGAAATCGCCAACGCGGGAGCTAACATTGATGACCAGGCCAAGCCGCTCGCTGGTCAAGTCGAATCACTCTCCTATAAACAAGCAGCTCTCATCGGCCTCTGCCAATCGCTCGCCATCATCCCCGGCACCTCGCGAGCCGCCGCGACAATCATCGGCGGACTGAGCCTGGGTCTTAAACGGCAAACTATCGTAGAGTTCTCTTTTCTATTAGCCATCCCGACAATGGCGGCCGCGACTGGATTAGATCTCTTTAAAAGCCGAGCCGCTTTAAGCGGCCTGGGCAGTCCTGAGCTGATTATCTGGTTAATCGGCTTTAGCATTTCCTTCCTCACCGCCATTATCGGCGTCCGTTTCTTCCTCCGCTATATCCAGAAGAATACTTTTACCCCTTTCGGCTGGTATCGGATCGTCTTGGGGCTGATCGTCCTAGCCTGGGTCTTCTGGCCCTAAAGTAGCGATAAAATCCAGGAAATACAAGAATAAATTTAAAACCCGCTTTGAAGAGCGGGTTTTCTAAAAAGTAAAATCCGGGTAAACTATGCGACGGGTTTCAAAGACGAATGATGATGCCTGATCTTCCAATCGCCGTTTTCATCCTTTTGCCATAAGAAAGTGAAGCGCGCTTCGGCCGTTCCTCGTTGCTCCGCCGGACCGACGAGGAAATCATACAGGCCGGAATGTAAAAAGGCGGCCGTATTTCCGGACTGGTCAGAGGCGACTTCCTGGACAGCCTCGGCGACAACTTTGCCTTCGGGATTCTTTTCCAAAAAATGATGGAAATATTCCTCGGCACCCGGCTGGCCGTTCTTAAATTCTGGATTCAAAGTCGGCAAAAAACTGGCTTCCGGAGAATATAATGAAGCCACCATGTGTGGATCACGGCTGAGCAAAGCCTGGTTCCAACGGGCAAATTGCGCCGCGGCCAGTTCTTGCAACCTGGTTTCTTTCTCCTGATGACGATTAATTTTTTCTAAATCATTTTCCTGTCTAAACATAATTTCCTCCGATTAATTAAATAAAGTACGATATATTATTTTAAATCAGCTGATTAGCGATTATTTACCGGACCGTTCCTGCGGCGGCGCTCCTTTGATCTTGCGCCAGCGATTAACCGCCCGTAACCGAGACAGTTCTTTCTCCAGCTTAGCGGTCACTTCGGCGAATTGGACATCATCGATAGACTCGGCTCGCTTTTTCAATTCCTCGGCCCGACTTTGCGCCGCTTTAATCCGCTCTTCATCGAGTTCATCGGCGCGCTCGGCCGTATCCGCCAAAATGACGACCTTATCCTTCGTGACCTCGATAAAGCCGCCGGACACGGACATGATCTCCCGGACATCGTCCAGCCGCTTCACTTCGATTACACCCGGCTGCAAAATAGAAACCAACGGAATATGGTTCGGCAAAACCGTAATCTCTCCGGTCGTCGTCGGAACGCTGACCTGCAAAACTTCTTCGCGCCACACGACGCGCTCCGGAGTGACAACTTCAAATTTTATAGTCTTTTGTGCCATAAATAAGTTTAAACGTTCGACTTAAGCGTTTATTTCCTCGATGCTGCCGCGCATATAAAAACTATCCTCGGATTTATCGTCATGTTTGCCGTCAAGAATTTCCTTGAAACCGCGGACCGTGTCGGCTAACTTGACGTATTTGCCGGGCCGGCCGGTAAAAGTCTCACCCACGAAGAAAGGCTGCGATAGGAATTTCTGGATCTTGCGGGCGCGGGTCACGATGACCTTATCCTCAACGGACAGCTCTTCCATGCCCAAGATCGCGATGATATCCTGTAAATCCTTATAACGCTGCAGTATTTTCTGGACACCGCGGGCCACTTCATAGTGTTCTTGACCGACGACTTTCGGGTCTAAGATGATAGAGGAAGAATCTAAGGGATCAACCGCTGGGTAAAGGCCGAGTTCAGCTAAAGAACGGGCTAAAACAACGGTGGAATCCAGATGTCCGAAAGTTGTCGCCGGCGCCGGATCAGTCAAGTCGTCGGCCGGGACATAAACGGCTTGGATAGAAGTGATGGAACCGTTCTTAGTAGAGGTGATGCGTTCCTGCAGTTCGCCCATTTCTGAAGCTAAGGTCGGCTGATAGCCTACCGCCGAAGGCATGCGCCCTAATAAGGCAGAAACTTCGGAGCCGGCCTGGGTGAAACGGAAGATATTATCGACGAAAAATAAGACATCCTGGTTCTTTTCATCGCGGAAATATTCGGCGACGGATAAGCCAGCCAAGGCGACGCGGGCACGGGCGCCCGGCGGTTCGTTCATCTGTCCGAAAACCATCGCGACTTTGCTGAGTACGCCGCTCTCCTTGAACTCATGATATAAGTCGTTCCCTTCACGGGTCCGTTCTCCGACGCCGGCGAAGACCGAGTAACCGCCGTGTTCGGAAGCGATATTATGGATAAGTTCCTGGATAACGACCGTCTTGCCGACGCCGGCACCGCCGAACATGCCGACTTTGCCGCCTTTGACAATCGGACAGATCAGATCGATGACCTTGATGCCGGTCTCTAAAATTTCCATATTATTGGACTGGTCGACGAATTTCGGAGCTGGGCGGTGGATCGGATATTTCTTTTCGGTCTTTACTTCTTTCCCGCCATCTACGACATTGCCCAAAACATCAAAAATGCGGCCGAGAGTCTCCTGGCCGACCGGAACGCTGATCGCCGCGCCGGTGTCTACCGCCGCGTCGCCGCGCTTCAAGCCGTCGGTGGAACCCATGGCGACCGTCCGGACGATATTCGAACCGATATGCTGCTCGACTTCCAGGATTAATTTCTGGCCGCGCAGATCGACGGCCAAGGCATTATAGATTTCCGGCAATTTATCAGCAAAGTAGACATCGACGACAACGCCGATGACCTGCTTGATTACCCCTGTACTTGATTTAAGATCCTTCATATTATTTAAATTATTTACTCGGCTAAGGCGTTCGCCCCGGCGGAAATCTCCGCGATTTCCGCGGTAATGCCGGCTTGGCGCGCTTTATTATAAAATAAGGTTAACTCGCTGACCATATCTTCCGCCGCTTCCGTTGCCTGATGCATAGCGGTCATCCGCGCGCTATGTTCGGAAGCGTTAGCCTCCAAAAAAGCTTGGTATAATTGAGTCTCGAATAGGCGCGGGATGATAAAATCAAGCACGGCGCGCGGTCCGGGCTCGAATTTATATTCAAGCGCCCCGCCGCCCTGAGCCAGATGCCCGGCCTCCCGTTCCGAACGATCCTGATTAGCCGTCGCCTGCGATCCTTCTCCGGTCGAACCTAAATATTCATCAACGGCATTGATGTCTACCGGCAATAACTGCTTAACCCGAGGAATCTGCTTAGCTGGATTCACAAAATCGGTATAGGCTACAAAAACTTTATCATATTCGCCGCTCTGATAATGATCCAAGGCCAGCTTGCTGATCGGATAGATATCTTTAACGTCGGCCAAGAGATCGCTCTTTTCAAATTCGGCGGCGACGTTGTGGCCGTGCGGATGGACAACCGCGCCCTTCTTGCCGACCAAAATGAAATCTGTGGAGATCCGATGCTTCAAGAGCGAAGTTTCCGCCTTGCTGATGACCGCCGTATTATAAGCGCCACACATCCCGCGATTGGAAGTGATCAGGATGATGGCGACTTTCTTGATCTCCGGACGGGGCGTCAAGAGCGGATGGAGCTCTTTCTCCTTGCTCTCCGCCGCCAAGCGCGCCAAATGCAAAACCGTCTCCCAGCTTAAATTAGCGTAAGTCCGGGTCTTCAAGACGGCATCGATCGCTTTGCGCATCTTTGAGGCCGCTACCATCTCCATCGCCTTCGTAATCTTCTTTGTGCTGCCGATGGATTTGATGCGGCGGGAAATTTCCTTGGTCTTGGCCATATCTTTGATTGAAATAAATTTTACCGCTCCACATTTTTTCTGGGGCAAAAATTAATTATAATTAATTTTTGCTTGACGAAAAAATAGTCGCTCTAAAATTCATTTCAATCCATTACTTCTTTTATTTTATTAAATAATCTACAGTCGCTTTATAATCGGCAATCAAAATTTTGATCTTATCTTCTATTTCCGGGGTTAATTCTTTCTTCTCATCGATCAATTTCAAAACCTCATCATGACGATCCGCGTACTTATAGAGACCTTCTTCAAATTCCCGGACCCGTTCCACCGGCACATCATTCATCAAGCCGTTGATCAAGGTATAATAAACCAAAACCTGTTTCGCGACCGACAGCGGCTGATACTGGTCCTGCTTGAAGATTTCATATAAGCGCCGGCCCCGTTCTAGTTTAGCCTTGGTTTCCGCGTCTAGATCCGAACCGAACTGGGCAAAGGCCGCGAGTTCACGGTATTGGGCCGCCTCTAAGCGCATCTGGCCAGCGACTTTCTTCATCGCTTTGATCTGGGCGGAAGAGCCGACGCGAGAAACGGATAAGCCAGCGTTAACCGCCGGGCGGTTACCTTTATAGAAAAGCTCCGGTTCCAAAAAGATCTGGCCGTCGGTAATAGAAATAACATTGGTCGGGATATAGGCGGATAAATCGCCAGCCTGGGTTTCAATAATCGGCAGAGCGGTGATAGAACCGCCGCCGAAATCTTTATTTAATTTACAAGCTCTTTCGAGTAAACGGGAATGTAGATAAAAGACATCGCCCGGATAAGCTTCGCGGCCCGGCGGGCGTCTTAGAAGCAGTGAAATTTCGCGATAAGAAACAGCGTGCTTAGAGAGATCGTCATAAATGATCAAGACATCCTCTCCTTTATCTAAGAAATATTCAGCCATCGCGCAACCGGCGTAGGGAGCGATATATAATAAAGAAGCGGAAGTAGAGGCGCCGGCTAAGACCACGGTCGTATATTCCATCGCGCCCGCCTCGGTCAATTTCGCCACGATATTGGCGACCTTAGACTCCTTCTGGCCGATCGCGACATAGATACATTTCATATTCTGCCCCTTCTGATTGATGATGGTATCTACGGCGATAGCGGTCTTCCCTAATTGGCGGTCGCCGATAATGAGCTCTCTCTGGCCGCGGCCGATCGGGATCATCGCGTCTATCGCCTTGATGCCGGTCTGGACCGGCTGGCGGACGGATTCGCGGGTGATGACGCCGGGAGCGATCTTCTCGATCGGATAGAACTTCGCGGCCGTAATCTTGCCTTGGCCATCCAACGGTTCGCCAAGCGGATTGACCACGCGGCCGATCATCGCTTCGCCAACCGGCACTTCTAATATTCTCTTGGTCGCCTGGACCTCGGTCCCTTCTTTGATCGCCGTATAATCGCCGAGGATGATCGCGCCGACCTGATTTTCTTCTAGATTCAGGGCCACGCCGGTGACATCGCCGCTCGCGGTCTTAAACATCAATATTTCTGACATCATGGCCTCAGCCAAGCCGGAAACCAGGGCGATGCCGTCAGAAACCTTCAAGACCCGGCCGACCGACTGCTCGCTGACCGCCGCCTTGAACCCGGCAATTTCCGACTTCAACTGTTCAATGACGAAATCCTTAGTAGTTGACATAATATTTTAGCTAATTACTAATCTTATTTTTTAAACTGGCCAAACTGCTTTTCAAGCTGCCGTCGATAACCCGGCTCTCATAATTCAGGATGAAGCCGCCGATCAGGCTCTTATCTATAATTTCCGTCAGCTGGACTTTCTTGGCTTGGGTCTTATTTTTTAAATAAGCCACGATCAATTCTTTGGCCGCGGCGCCCAACTCTCGAGCGCTCGTCAGCTCGGCAGCCAGCTCGCCATGCTCTTTCTCCCAGATCTCCCGGAAACAAGCGATTATCTCTGCCGCCTTACCTAAAACCCGGTCCCGATCAAGGATCAAAACAAAATTCTTCAAAGCCGTCTTGACTTCAGCTTCGCTGGCGCCGCTTGTCGCGGCGAATAATCCCTGCGCGTATTGTCGGACTGATATCTTCATAATCTATTTGACCAATCTCTTGATAAGTTCCCGGTCTTTATCGCTCGTCATCTTCTCATCCAAGACCTTTTCTACGGCCACCACCACCAGATCCGCCACTTCCTTCTTAATCTCTTTCAAAGTTTCAGCCTTCTCCCGGACTAATTTCGCTTTCTCGTCATTGATTACTTGTCCGATGTCGGTTTTCGCCTTGGCCAAGAGTTCGGCGCGCCGAGCCTCGCCCTTCTTATCCGCCTCTTCTATAATGAGGTCCGCCTGTTTCTTAGCGGCGGCGATAATCTCTTCCCGCTCGGTCGCGGATTTAGCTAGCCGCTGTTCGATCTCGTCGGCCTCCCGCAGGCTCTTATCGATCTTAGCTGAACGTTCGGACATCACTTTGACCAGAGGCTTGAAAGCGAAGAAATAAAGGACTGAAAAAACGATAGCGAAATTCACAACTTGCGCGATGAATAATCCAAGATCGACGTGGAAAGTGGAAATTAATGATTCCATACGATTAATTAAAATTAAAAATTGAAAATTGAATCCGCCCGCCGCCACCGGGCGGAGACAGGTTCAATCTTTCAAGCTTCAATTATTTGATGCTGAAGGCGATAACGAGGGCGTAAATGGCGATCGCTTCAGCAAAAGCGGAAACGAGCAACACCGGCACCAAAATCTTGCCGGCCGCTTCTGGATTCCGGCCGATGGCTTCCATAGCTTTGGAGCCGATCCAGCCGATACTGAAAGCAGGCACGACGGAACCAAGGCTGATCGCCAAGGCTTTCGCAAACATGACATTTTCCATAATTTTATGAGCCTAGATTTAGATAATATTATTTAAACCCCGGCTTTTATTTATTTTAAATTTAAATTAATGCTCATCAGCGGCCGTCGCGATCGTAATATAAGTCAGGACCAACATCGCGAAAATCAAAGCCTGAATCAATCCCACCATGATTTCTAAAAACAAGAAAGGGATCGGGGCGCCATAGGCCAGAATCGCGGAAATCGAAGCCAAAAGGACTTCCCCGGCGAAAATATTGCCAAACAAACGGAAAGAGAGGCTGGCAATCTTCGCTAATTCCCCCACGATTTCAATCAGACCGACAAAAGCCTTGATCGGATTAGTCAGGATGATCATCGGATCCTTCCGGAACTTCTTCAAAATCTCCATAAACGCCTTGATATTGATAAACTTATTCAGATATTTCCACCAACCGACCGCGAGAACGCCAAAAATATGGCTAAGCACCACGCCGATCGTCGCCAGGGCTAACGTCGTATTGATATCAGCGGTCGCACCGCGCAAGTAAGGAATGAATATTTTCTCTTCGCCGTGCTGGACAATCTGGCCGATCGAGCCGACGCCGGGCAGAAGCCCCATCCAATTATTGAAGAGCACGAAAAAGAAAAAAGCAAAAACGACCGGAGCGAATTGCAGCGATCGTTTGCGGCTTCCGGTCACGTCGTCAAAGATGCCTAAGAAAGCCTCGATAATCATTTCAAAAACATTCTGGATGCCGGTCGGCACTTGTTTCAGGCTCCGCCGGATAGCAATGGCCAGTATAATCATGATCGCCAAAGCGAAGCCAGCCGTCAATAAAGCATTGGTAATCGCAAAATGGCCGATATGGGCGATCGGTTCGGCAAATAAAGTATTCTCGTGGATAATTTCTCCTGCCATTTTTATTTTTTAAAACTCTTAATTTTTAGACGGCTTACGAACAATGGTTTCTTGACGAGCATCTCTTTCAGACCGTTTCGCCTCTTTAAGCGTGCTCGTGACCAGGCCGTACATAGAAATGAAAAAAAATACCATAATCGTGGCTAAGAATAGCCAGGGGTCGGTGCCGAATTTCTGATCCAGCCACTTACCGAGATAAAGGCCGATGATAACCGGAAAAGCGATCCAGCCGGAAATGTTAGCCATGATCCTTAAAGCAACATTCCAAGAATCTTTCTTCATATTTTTAGGCCATATTTTTTATAGCGTAAAAAAACCTCTGTGTCAACCCTCCCGTTTTCCGGGCCAGCTCCCTATTTTTAGGGTTAGATTCGGAAAAAAGACCGAGCGGTTTCCGTTGTCATTTCGGCTACTTTTTCCAACTTGATACCCCGGATATCGGCGATCCGATTAGCGACATATTGCACTAATATTGGCTCATTTCTCTCGCCACGATAAGGTTCCGGGGTCATATAGGGCGTATCGGTCTCAATCATCAGCTTATCTAAAGGAATTTTCCGGATCAGATCGTCCCATTGCTTACTAAAAGTAATAAGCCCGGTAAAAGAGATGAGGAGCCCTAATTTAAAATATTTCCAGGCCAAATCTTCGTCCCCGGAAAAACAATGGATAACCCCCCAGGGCCGATCCGTCGGGATCAGCTGACTGTATTCTTTTTTGAATTCGCTCAAGATCATAAAAAGATCATCATGCGCCTGACGGCAATGGATGATGACCGGCAGATCCAGGCTGCGCGCCAGGAGCAATTGCTGGGCGAAGACTTCCTGCTGTTTTTTCTTAACCGCGGAAACATCTTTGGTTGGATCCAGATGATAATAATCCAAGCCAACTTCGCCGATCGCGACAACCTTTTCAAATTTAGCCAGCTTCTCATAGCTATCATAATCGAATTCTTCGGCGCGAGCGATAAAGCTGCCGGAATCCCCTTCTTCGCCGGTATCGACCCGGCTGTTCTCCAAATGGACAGGATGAAGCCCGACAGCGGCATAAACCCCCTTTTCATACTTATTGGCATAATCCAAGGCGCGATTAGAAGTCTTAATTTCCGCACCAACCAGGATCATCCAGGTATTGCTATCTAAAGAACGCCGGATCACCGCGTCGGCGTCGTCCTTGAAAGCGGCAAAATTAACATGGGCATGGGTATCAATCAACATAGAAAACAAAATTATATAAATAATTAAAAAACGCGAAAATCGCGCCTTTAAAAGTCCTTCTAAAAATAAGATGCTTACTGTTTCGGCTCTTGGTTCTCAGCCGGGACTTCGGGAGTAGTCGGCGCCTGACTAACCGCAGGGGCGTCTTTCTCCTCGTGGCCGCAAGAACACTTACAACCGAAGAGCTTCGCGAACCAACCGCAACATTTTTTACACATAATATTAAATATTTACCCTGATAAAGACTCTCCTATTATAGCATCTAACCTTGAAAAGTCAATAAAATCAAGCTTATCCATTAATCAAAATCAGCTAAGAGCTGCTTCTGCTTCTTGCTCAGACCGGTCGGGATCTTGACGATGATCTTGACGAAATGGTCGCCGAGGCCGCGATGCTGGAGCCTGGCGATGCCTTTTTCTTTCAATTTGAAAACGGTGCCGGATTGCGTCCCTTCGGGAATCTTCAGTTTTAGGGGACCGTGGATCGTCGCTACTTCAATTTTGTCGCCGAGCGCCGCTTGCCGGATACTGATCGTTTCTTCGGTCCGGATGTCATAACCATCGCGGATGAATTTCTTATGCGGACTGACTTTGATGCGCAGATAAAGGTCGCCGGCGGGCGCGCCTTTTTGCCCGGCTTCGCCGCGGCCGCTCAAGCGGATAGACTCGCCCTCATTGATGCCGGCCGGGATGCGTACCTTAAAGCTCACTGACTCGCGGTGCATACCGCTCCCTCCGCACTGACGGCATTTCTGGCTATAGATTTTCCCCTCACCGCCGCAGTCCGGACAAGCCGTCTGAGTCTGGATATTGCCTAGGATCGTGCGCTGCAGGCGCGAAATCCGGCCTGACCCGCCGCAAGTCGGACAATTCTCGATCTTGGAGCCGGGTTCGGCGCCGTTTCCTTGGCAGCGGTTGCAAGTCACGTTCTTAGTGAAACTAAGCTCTTTCTCCAGGCCGAAAGCGGCTTCCAAAAATTCTATATTCAAAACCATTTCTAAATCACGGCCGCGCGCCGCCTTCTTCGTCCCGCCACGGCTGCCGCCGAAGCCAAAAATATCGCTAAATCCGCCGAACACATCGCCCAGGTCTTCAAAATCAAAATTCATGCCAGCGCCGTTCTGAAAACCGGAAAAACCGCCATAATTGGCGCCGTTAAATCCGCTGCCCGCCTGGCCATGCTGGAAGGCGGAACCGAAACGATCATATTGCTGGCGCTTCTCCGCGTTGCTCAAAACCTGATAAGCCTCGTTAAGCTCCTTGAATTTTTCCGCGTCGCCGCCCTTATCCGGATGATGTTCGTGCGCTTTCTTGCGAAAGGCGCGTTTGATCTCATCCGGACTAGCGCTCTTGGCGACGCCCAAAATATCGTAATAATCCTTAGACATAGATTACAGACGCTCAAGCCCTGAAGATAGGAATCTTCGGCTGGTCTGGTTGAAAAAGATTTATTTCTTCTCTTCTACTTCCCCTTCCACGACATTATCGTCTTTCTTCTCGGCAGTTTCCGCGCCCGGCTGAGCGCCCGGATTAGCACCAGTCTCTGCACCGGCATCCTGCTCCCCAGCGCCAGCTTGCGCGCCCGCGCCCGGCTGAGCGCCTGGTTGCTGATACATGGCGGCGCCGATCTTCTGCGCGACCGCATTCAACTCTTCCATCTTTTTCTTAAGCTCATCGGCGCTAGCGGTATCTTTGAGCTTCTTCAATTCCGCGGTCTTGTCTTCCAGCTCTTTCTTATCCTCCGCCTTCATCTTATCGCCGGATTCTTTAAGCATCTTTTCCATCGTGAAGACGACGGCGTCGGCTTGATTCTTGATCTCGACCTCTTCTTTCTTCTTCTTATCTTCTTCGGCGTGGAGTTCCGCTTCTTTCTTCATCTTTTCGATCTCTTCCTTGGACAAGCCGGAAGAAGCGGTAATCGTAATCTTCTGCTGCTTATTAGTCGCCTTATCGGTCGCCGAAACGTTCAAGATCCCATTGGCGTCGATATCGAATTTCACTTCTATCTGCGGGATACCGCGCGGCGCGGACGGAATGCCGTCTAAAGTAAAATGCCCCAAAGTCTTATTGTCGTGCGCCATCGGCCGTTCGCCCTGGACGATATGGATCTCGACCGCGGTCTGGCCATCGGCCGCCGTGGAGAAAACCTGCGACTTGGAGGTCGGGATAGTGGTATTTCTCTCGATAAGCGGGGTCGCGACGCCGCCTAAAGTCTCAATGCCTAAAGTCAAAGGCGTCACATCTAATAATAAGACATCTTTCACGTCGCCCTGCAAAACGCCGGCTTGGACCGCTGCGCCTAGAGCCACAACCTCGTCCGGATTGACGGACAAATTCGGCTCTTTGCCGAAAAACTCTTTGACCTTCTGCAAGACCAAGGGCATGCGGGTCATGCCGCCGACCATGATAACTTCTTCGATATCATTAACTGAATAACCAGCGTCGGCTAAGGCCTTCCGGCACGGCTCGATCGTCTTTTCAACCAGATCCATGACTAAAGCTTCTAATTTCGCGCGGCTGATTTTCATGACCAGATGTTTCGGCCCATTAGCATCCGTCGTAATGAAGGGCTGATTGATTTCCGATTCCTGGGCCGTCGACAATTCGATCTTCGCTTTCTCGGCCGCCTCCTTGATGCGCTGCAAGGCCAAGGTATCTTTGGACAGATCGATGCCTTGATCCTTCTTAAACTCTTCGATGATCCAATTGATTATCCGCTGGTCAAAATCTTCGCCGCCCAAATGCGTATCGCCGTTCGTCGCCTTGACTTCGACGGTATCGGCGGAAATGTCAAGAACAGAAACATCAAATGTCCCGCCGCCTAAATCATAAACCACGATCTGCTGGCCTTGCTTCTTATCAAAGCCATAAGCGAGCGCGGCGGCCGTCGGCTCATTGATGATGCGCTTGACGTCTAAGCCGGCGATCTGCCCGGCATCTTTAGTCGCCTGGCGCTGTGAATCATTAAAATAAGCCGGGACGGTAATGATCGCCTCGGTGATCTTCTCGCCTAGCTTCGCCTCGGCGTCCGCCTTCATCTTAGCGAGCACCATCGCCGAGATCTCTTGCGGCGAATAATCCTTGTCGCCCATCTTGACCTTTACGCCTTCGCCGGCCTGCAGAATCTTATAGGGCGCGGTCTTTAAATCACGCTGGACTTCATCTTCGGAGAAATGTCGGCCGATCAGGCGCTTCACGGCATAGACCGTGTTTTCCGGATTGATGACCGCTTGCCGCTTGGCCGCCGAGCCGACGATGCGTTCGCCGGACTTGGAGATCGCTATGACCGACGGGGTCGTCCGGTTGCCTTCGATATTTTCGATGATCTTCGGCGCGCCGCCTTCCATGATCGCCATCGCGGAGTTCGTCGTCCCTAGATCGATGCCTAAAATTTTTGCCATATTATTTTTTTATTATTAATTTTTGTTTTAATTGATCATTGGCTGATGCCTAGCCCCGAGCCGGGGCTAGTCGTCAGACAACAATTATTTCTTGCTGGTCTGGATCTTAATCGTCTTCGGCTTGACCTCAGCCGCTTTCGGCACCGTGATCTTCAAAACGCCGTCTTCATTCACGGCCGCGGCCGCGTCGCCGTCCACCTTGGTCGGAAGCGGGATCGAGCGGTAGAAAGAACCGCGGCGGATCTCCTTGCGGTAATAATTCTTCTCGTCCACTTCGCTCTTCTTCTCGCTTTCGCCCTTGATGGTCAGGACATTATTCTCGATTGAGATATCCACTTTTTCCGGATCGATGCCGCCAAGCTGGGTCTCCACGATAATATTGTCTTTATCTTCATACATGTCGACTGCGGGCGTAAACCCGAATTGATTGCCCCGTAAAGCCGGCAACATGGATTCCATGGCTTTGTCCATGTCGTCGAATTCCGGGAAAAATGGGGTCCATTTTATAAGTGACATAGATTTATGATGTCTTCCTATAAAACTCAGCGGATCGCCAAGTAGATATAGGAAGAAAAAATTAATAATTTTATTCAACAATGACTTTCGCCGGCCGGATGACCTTGCCGTTCAGCTTATAGCCGGGCATGATTTCCTGCTTGACCGTTTCGCCGTTTCCATCCAAAGCATCCATCGTATGGTGGTCAAACTTTTCGCCCACGGTGCTTATCTCTTCAATGCCGTGCTGAGCCAAAACATCCTTAAATTGCTTAAGTACGTGGCGCACACCCTCGACCCAAGGATTCTTTCCCTCCGCTTCGCTCAGCCCGGACATAGACAGCTTGAGATGGTCATAAACCGGCAAGACATTATGCAAAAAATCAGTCAGGGCATACTTGGCAAAATCTTCTTTGTCTTTCACGGTCGCTTTCAAAAGATTCTGATAATCGGCCAGGGCGCGCTTATACTTATGCTCCCAAGACTCTTCCTCTTCTTCTCGTGAGAAAGTGAAGCGCGGTTTTTTCTCTCCGTCGATTTCTTTCTCGCCCAAAAATTCTTCTTTAGCGCGGACCCAGATCTGCTCATCGGCTACACTTTGATAAACCACCACTTCAGTCTTATGGTCGCGGCTATCAAGAGCCGTAAACAAGACGCGATATTCGTTGCCGGTATAACAGAGATAAATCCCTTTTTTCACTTCAGTTGTTTGTTTCAATTCTTCCATATTATTCAAATTTTTCCTTAATAAACTGGACAAGCGCCAGGTTCCGGCCGTAGTCCATGCGCAAGGGACCCAGGATCCCGAAGACGCCGTTTTGATTATTATATTTATACTTGACCAAGACCGTGCTTAAAAAATTGCCGAAAGGATTTTTGGAGCCGATCAAGATCTGCTCGCCGGGCGCCAAATTTTCAAAGACGCCGTCGATGATCTCTTCCAGGCGGTCGATCACGCCGGAAACATCGCAGACGATATCGACCTGTTTGAATTCCGGCTGGGAAAAAAGGTTAGCCAGGCCGGTATAATATAAATCGTTCTTATGGAAAGCCCAGAACACCGCGCCGCCGGACATTTCAGCGATAGTTTTCGCGGTCTGCTTATAGGCCGTTTCCTCGCGCGCGAAGACCTGCTCCAATAATTTAAGCTCTGCTTCTTTCAATTCCTTGCGCTTCTTATTACCCGCGCTATCCGCCAAGAATAATTCATAAGCCGCTTCCGTCGGCACGCGTCCGGCGGAAGTATGGGGCTGATAGATATAACCCTCGTCTTCGAGCTCCATCATCTCATTGCGCACGGTGGCCGGGGAAATATCCAATTTATATTTCTCGACCAGGATGCCGGAAGAGACCGGCTGGGCGGTCTTGATGTATTCCTTGATGATCGTCTCCAAAAGAAATTTTTTACGCTCGGATATCATATGAATCCATTATAAACAAAATTAGCACTCAAGTCAAGAGAGTGCTAAAAAATTACATTTTACCTAGATATTTTATCGATTTTTACCTAAAATAATATTCCTAATTCCTGTCGATCGGATTGATATTCATAATACTGTTCCGGACTCAAGAGGCGCGGGGCGGCAAAATCATTCTGAGCGCGATAAAACAAGGAATAGTTCCGCGGCGGATATTGGTTGATCAGGCAATCCGATACCAGATGGATAAAACCGCTCAGAGCCAGAGCCAGTAAGAAAGTGGCTGCGGCCTTTCTGTCCCGCCAAAACCAGGCTAGGATCAAGAGGAACGGGATATATTCCCAAGCATGGAACCAGAGATGGATCTTATCACTCGCTAAAAATTGCCGACCTTCTAAGAAATAGGTTAAATTAAAATCGAGGCCATAAACCAAAAAATATTCTAAGACATGATCCAAGTCGATAAAAAAGCCGCCCAGAATTCCGGCGATGATTCCGATCTCAACCCGCTGGCAACGCCGGCCGACCAGATAGCCGACCAGGACAGCTAAGATAAAATGGATAGAGAGATGTACTGGCAAAGAAAGAGGAAGCATAAAGAGCGCGCTGATTATTGCTTAACGGAAAAATACCAATTCAAGATATCTTTAGCGATCGGCGCGGCGATCGCGCTGCCCTCTACGCCCTCTTCGACCAGCACGGTAATCGCTACTGTCGGATTATCATAGGGCGCGAAGCCCACGAACCAGGCATGCGGGCTTTTTTTGCTCGACCATTGCGCGGTGCCGGTCTTACCCGCGGCCGCAACCGGCAAGTCGCCCAATGAGCGGGCGCTGCCGAGCGTCACCGTTTCCCGCATCCCTTCCCGGACGATCTGGATGTTGGCCGGATCGATAAAATCTTTACGGATCACAGCCGGCGCGATATCCCTGACGACCTGATTATCCGGCCCCAAGATCTGGCTGACCAGATGCGGTTCATAGAGCGTGCCGCCGTTCGCGATCGCGGCCGTATAGTTAGCGACTTGAAGCGGCGTAACGATGACATCGCCCTGGCCGATAGCAAAATGATAGGTGTCGCCGATATACCACGGCTCTTTCTTGACCTGCTCTTTCCAAGCGGCGGTCGGCACGAAACCTTTCCGTTCGCCCGGCAGGTCGATACCGCTCAATTCTCCCAGCCCGAAAAGCTGAGCGTATTTAACCAGGCCGCTCAAGCCCAATCCCTGGAAATCGCCGTAACCGCCGCCGATATAATAGAAGAAGGTGTTGACCGACCAAGCTAAGGCGTCTTTGACGTCGACCTGCCCGTGCCCGCCCGCTTTCCAATCCGGGAAAAACCATTCGCCGATGCGCAGGCCGCCGGTCGACAGGAAGCTGGTCTTGGCGGTAATGACTTTCTCCTGCAAGGCTCCGGCCGCGAATATCGGCTTGATCGTCGAGCCGGAGGGAAATTCGCCGCTCACCGAGCGATTGAATAAAGGCTGATTCTCGTCATTTAAGAATTTATCATATTCCGCCTGGCTGATGCCTTGCGCGAAAAGATTATTATTATAGGCCGGCAGGCTGACCAGGGCGAGGATCGCGCCATTACTGGGATCCATGATGATGACGGAAGCGCGATGCAGGTTCGCGATTTTTAAATACGCGGCCGCAACTTCTTCCGCTTTTTGTTGCAGAGCAGAATCCAGAGAGAGTTTTAAATTATAGCCGTCTTGAGCCTCCACCTCATTAATGATCTTCTTCTGGCGGCCGAGGGCGTCTACTTCGATATTCTTCCGCCCGGGCGAACCTTTCAATTCCTTTTCCCAGGCATACTCGATGCCCATCTTGCCGACATAATCGATCGGCGAATAGCTGCGTCCGCCGGCCGCGAGTTCTGCCTCGCTGATCTTGCCGGTATAGCCCAGGATATGCGAAAAGCTGCTTTCGCTCAGGACCGTCGGGCTGGATGAAGCGATCGGCAGGAGATATTCCCGCCGGATCTTGCTGGACAAGAAGACGCCCGGCCAGTTCGGCAGCTGCAAGACCAAGAGCATGGCCTTGTCATAGTCGATATTATCGGCGACGAATAAGGGCTGATAGGATTCTAAGGCGCCGATCTTCACTTCAGACACAGCGTCTTTCAATTTATAAAAAGTAGCGTTGTCCGCGACGACTGAGACCGTGGGCACAGCGCGCACCGTGCTGATCTTTTCGGAAACCGCCTCGGCGGCCGATGGTTCATCCCCCTCCAGGATATGGCTGATCCGGCGCAGCAGATCATCGCGGATCAATTCGTCTTTAGGCAGGTCGATCGGCTTGAAATACAAGACGAAGTTCGCCTTATTGCGGACAAGCGGCTGCATATCGCTCGTATAGATTATGCCGCGCTTCGGCTCGATCGTTTCCGCGCGCAAACGGTTCCCTTCGGAGAGCAGGCTATAGTAATCATTCCTGGCGACCTGCAGCCAGAAAGTCCGGAAACCCAGGATAAAAAAGACCAGGAGCGCCGCCAGGGCGAAATATTTCAAACGGCGGAAATCAAAGGACCGGCTGACCATCTCCTTATGGCTGGTATCGGCCAGATAGGAACCCTCCGCCCAGTCGGCATAATAAAAAGAGTCCTTGAGTTCGCCGAAAGAAAAACGCCCCTCCTGCACTAAAAAAGGGTCCTGGTTTTTCGGGCGTAAGGACTCGATCGAGCGGTTTTTCCTAGCCATTTTGAAGAATTTCGGGCTCATATCTACCCTTTATCTTATCGCGGATTAGGGGGATTGGCAAGGTAGATTTATTTCAAAATAACAAAAATAAATAATTGTCATATTTTAAAAATCATGGTATAATTAAAATATAAATTTTTAACAAAAAATTTATGAAAAAAGTTTCAAAAAAACTAGCCCAAGCTGTGGCAAGGGCTGTGGGTAATTGGATCCCTTGGAGAGATTAATCCAAAATAAAAAGCACCTAAAAAGTGCTTTTTATTTTTAAAAATATGAAAATTGAGAATATTGTTGCTAATTGGCCAATTCTATTCTTTCAATCTCTAACTGAAAGAAAAAAAGAAAATTTTACAAAAATACTATTTAAAGCCAATATATATTGGTGGCGTGCGTATAATATTTATGATGACATATTAGATGGAGACGGTGACTCATCTAGGTTGCCAATAGCAAATACTTATTTTATAAAATTTATAACAAGCTATTATAATTTAAATTTGTCTAAAAAATTTTATAAAATTTTTAACAAAATAATAACTACGGTCGAACAAGCTAATAAAAAAGAACTACTTGAACAAAAATTAAAATTTAAAAATGGTAAAATTTTAATTCCTAAAAAACTGCCAAAATTTTCTATTTTAAAAACATTGTCCAATAAATCAATGGCTCTATCCCTTGGCTCTATAGCTATAATGTATCATTTAGACTTGGGTACTAAAAAGATAAATTTATGTATAGAGTTTTTTAAAAATTTTTTGTCGGCGAAACAGTTATCTGATGATTCCCATGATTGGTTGGAAGATCTAATAAAAGGTAAAATTACTGCTGCTAATGTGCATGTTTTACAAGAAGCAAAAAAACATAACATAGCTCTAGATCTTAAAAATAAAAACTCGCTATTTAAAATTTTTCTAAAGATCAACTACATAAACGGCAAAAATGTTATTAAGCTATGCGAACGAGCCAATATATACGCAAATAAAATTGGTCTTCAAAAAAATTGCAAATTTTTAAATAATACTGTAACGATTATAGAAAATGCAGCTAAAAAAGCTTTAAACCCCGAAACTTAGAACTCTTAATAAAATTAAATACTGCCCATATTTTCAACGTAAAATAACTACTTAAATAGCATAAACCCGCATTCGATATGCGGGTTTTTGCTAAATATGTTCTTATGGAAGGTAGTGCACTTGAGAAGAGGGAGTTGCTGGCTAATCTAAAGAGTAAATTAATTTTAAAGGATAAAAAAATACTATATTGAAGACGAATACGGCAATGATTTAATATACTTTTCCATAAATTCCCAATCGGGCTCACCGCCTTTAGCAGGCAATTTTATTTCTCTTTCTTTTAATCTAGTTTGGCTGGCTTTTCTGCCATAGTTATATCTATACTGCTCTAAATTGATAACAGTGGCCAAAAAAAGACCTAGATATCGATTCATTTTAAATTTGGGATTTAATTTTTCTACATGATCACTGGCAGAGAAATCAAAAGGCTGATAAGAACAATATCCTAAAACCGCGCTATCAACTGTTAATATATTACCCTTCTCTGTGAAGTAATTATAAAAACCCGCTATGCCATTATTGGTTGCTTGTGTAGTAACAAAAGGATGCTTACCTTTTCCATATTCTTCCAATTCTAAAATCGAGGTTGTTTTACTGCCAGAAACATCAAATAACTTTGTCATGGGAAATAACTTCCATTTTTCAGTATTAAGCTCATATCCATTTTTGTCCAGTGCGTCTGAAATAATATTGCTCGCCATTTGATTAGACAACAAAAAGGAGCAATAATCAATTAATGTTCTTTCGAAATTTTCTTTGCTTAACATGGAATAATCGGTTTCCATATATGCTTCTGGGCACCACTCGTCTTTTGATGTAACTGCTTTTGATATACTAAATCCGGGTATTGTTTCTTTATTTTGATAGTTTACCAGCCATTTATTTTTTATATCATGCTCAAACCTTTCATATAAATCTATACGTCCTTTATTTTTTCGTTTTACAAATCCGTCGTCTTTATAATATCCAAAATATGTTTTTTTACCAGCAGGATGTGGCCTTTTTGCTGTAAATACCATAATACAGGTAACAACGCCTACATCGGAGTTAAAAAATAATTCATCTGGCATACTAAATACCGCCTCCAAAGTATGCTGACTTAAAATTTTCTTTTTCCATTCATAAATTTTTCCAGATTGAGCTAAAGCGCTCTGCATAGGAACAATAGCTACGCACTTACCACCTTGCACTAAACACTCCATGTTATCATAAACAAACTCAAGCTCTTCTGTGGCAGGTACCCCAAAATTCGGACAACTATTCTTCAAACGGCGGCAATGGGTTAAAATATAATTAATAAGATAAAACCATTGCCAACAATATGTATAAAAAGATAGATCCGAGCATCAAAGATCGGATAATCGATAAAATAAAAAATGACGGGATGTCCGTCAAGGAAGCCTCAATTGAGTTCGGTATCAGTA
>Ga0265297_10004648_pt1 | contig 22084 bp, 20 predicted proteins | sample Munlanlwell13791_FD_192502 | JGI IMG/M metagenome (GOLD analysis project Ga0265297, IMG submission 192502) | Leachate microbial communities from a municipal landfill in Southern Ontario, Canada - Leachate well 137-91 | ecosystem: Engineered > Solid waste > Landfill > Unclassified | place... | reverse complement strand
AGGGTTTGGAAAACAAATTATGAGTGGTTAGAATATTACAATTTTGAAAGGTTACATGAGACGCTAAATGGCCTGACGCCTCAAGAAAAGCTACTCCAATGTGTTACCCTTGACTGTTAACTGTACATATTTTCGCTATTTTTTGATAATTTAGTCTTTTTTCAAGTATTTAAAAATCCAGATTTTTCCGTTGTCGATATCATAGACATTATCGGCTGAGCCACCGGCCTTTTGGGCAATTTTTTCCGAATCGCGCCAATATTGATTCAAAACAAAATAAGCTTCCGTGACGCCGGCTTCATTCATGGCTTTTTCCATTGTTTCCCTTTTGGCACCTTGGTAAATCATTTCTAAATAATAATCATAAAAAGTGCGCGGACTGCCCATGGGCATGGAATAATAAAATTGATTATCATAATATTTTTTAAAACCGAATTCCTTGATTGCCGCTACCCCAATCATTTGATTGGCCAAAACTAGATGGTTTGGCGCGGCGCTTTTTTCGATAAAATCAACGGCTTTAATGTCAGAAGCCGAAAGGCTGAAAAATTTAGCCGGTTCATACTGATTCAGGCGGGGATAGGAAAGATATAAAGAAATAGTCAACCCGCCGGCAAAAACGAAAATAAGCAATAGGCGGGTATAAAAATCATGCTGGTATAATTTTTTGCTGATGAAGTAGATGCCAAGTAAAAAGAAAGGCAGCAATATATAAAAAGCCAGAATTGCCAGCCGCTCGATAAAGGAATTTTTGTCATAATCCTGAAGGTTTGGGAAAGTCAGAAAATATTTAGTGATAAAAAAATCAATAGTAATAACCAAAGCCGCCATCAGGTAGCCGGCGTTGTTTTTCAGCAATTTATGTTTGGCAATATAAATCAGGCCGAGCGTAATAATCAAGCCGGCAAGAATTATTTTATTTGAATTGATTAAATAAACCAAGTTTAAGGGTAAATCAAATTTATCAACCCAGCCAAACCATTTGAAATCAGAAAGCTCAAAAACCGGATTTAGATTCAAAGTCGAACCGTTGCTGATGAAAGCCAAGGGCAGAAAGATAATAAAAATCAGAGCGGAAAAAAAATAAAGACTTAAATATTTAATGTAGCTAGTGTAAAGGAGTTTGAATAGATGCAATAAAAATACCGTAATCAGCAAAGGAATGCCGGCTAGCGGATGAATGGCAATTGTTGCCAGAGTCAGAAGGTATAAAATGCTGACGCTGATTTGGTTTTTATAGTAAAGCAGCGATAGAATAATGGTGAGAACAAAAATCAGGTTGGCCAAATTTTGAGGGGCAGTCATGATAAAACCGGAGTAGGGAATAAGCAAAACCGCTAAGGCCAAAACCAAGGCAAACTTTTTTTCCAGCCAGTGGCTGAAGGTATAAAAAGTAATCGTTGGCAGGAATAAAGAAAAAAGACCGGGCACTAAGATTTTGTCAATCAAAGCGATGTCTAAAGCGGTTAACTTATGGAAAAAGACCACCAGCCCATATTGGCCAAGATAATAAAGAGGCGTAGGCGAAATGGTGCCGGTTTTGGCAATAATAGTTTCTGTCGCCTGATGGATGAAAGGATCAAAACCATAGCCAATCTTATAAACCAGCAAGGCCACAGTGCTGCTAAGAAATGTATGAATGACTAATAAAATCAAAGGCAGCTTGGTCCGGCGGGAACGAAAAAAATAAGCTAGCAGAGTAACGCTAGCCAGAAAATAAACCGGCAGAAATTGAGCCGAAACCACTTGCCAAGGTGCCTGAATTGATTCAGCGGTTTGACCTTTGACTAAAAAAGTAAAAGCTAAGGAGATTAAGGCCAGATAGACAATGATTAAAACAAAATTGGTTTTTGGCTCTCGGCGCTCGTCGAATTTATCCAGATATTTTCTGATGGTTTTTTTTAAAGAAAATTTATCCCGGGGTTGAATCAGATAATAGGGAGCAACTAAGAGCAGGGGAATTAAAAGGATTAAGAGAATAAATAAGTAATCATCAAATTCATAAAAATAAATTGCCAAAGCGCCGAAAATGGCAATTAAAGCTAATAAAAAAAGCAGGCCAAAAATAATCTGCCATCCCTTCTTAGCAATAAAGATAGAACCAAAAATAAAGCTGTAAAACAGAACATAGATCAGGCCAAAAAAAAGGCCAATAGTCCGGTTGTCCCAATTGAGATAATTAAAAATCAATATGAGGCAGACTATGACGGTTATGGCTAAATATTCAAGTTTACTGATTCTTTCCTCCATTCCTCCATTTTAGCATAAAAGTATAGATTTCTGCTATAATGTAGTCATGACCATGCTGAAAAAACCAACAATCATCTTAATTATTGCGGTCATAGTATTTGCTGGCATCTATTTTTGGCTGGCCACGCCGCTTAGGACTGATTTTTCAATTGAGCCGAGATTCGACTGGCCTGACGAAACCGCTAATTATTTTTGGGTAAAAGAATACGCCCAGACGGGCCAGCTTTTTTCTGCCGAACCTTTGAATTTGGCGGCTAAAAACCAAATTCATCCCCGGAGTTTTAACGTCCGAGCCGATGGTTCTTTAGTGCCAGGCAGTTTTTTGGGTTTGATTCTGCTTTATGGGACGCTGGCCAAAATTTTTAGCCTTAAAGCGGTTATTTATTTTACCCCGTTTTTTGCCATCCTGGGAGTCTTAGCTTTCTTCGGCATATGCAAACGGATTTTTAATGAAAAAGTCGCTTTGCTTTCGGCGATTTTAATGCTGATTCATCCGGCCTGGTGGTACTATTCGGTTACCTCCATGCTGCCTAATGTCACTTTTATTTCTTTGATTCTGCTAAGCATTTATTTTTTATTTCAAGGGCCAAAATTAAAAGTCAGCCAGACTTTGCTTTCGGCTTTCTTTATGGGTTTAGCCCTGGCCATTCGGCCTTCAGAAATCATCTGGCTAATCGCGGTTTATTTGGTAGTCATTATTTATTTGCGGGAAAAATTAAAACTCAGCCATTTTGTTTTATTTTCGGCTGTTGCTTTTTTGGTCTTTTCACCCAGTCTCTATCAGCAGCAGATTTTATTTGGCGATTTTTTGACCTCTGGCTATAGCCAACTTCAGGCCGATCAATCAGGAACTTGCCAAAGCTGCCAAATGGTTAAATCATTGATTTTGCCTTTTGGCTTTCATCCCGCTTTGGCGGCTTCTAATTTTTGGACTCATTATTTAAGCCGGCTTTGGTGGCTTTCGCTTTTAGCGGTTTTGGGGCTGGTGGGTTTTTTGACCCAAAAAGGCCGGCAGAAAATTGAAATTTTTGGCTATATTTTATTCAGTTTGTTTTCGTTTGGCTGGCTGATCATATACTACGGAAGCTGGCAGTTTTCGGATTTGCTGACGGTTCATCTTAATACTCTTGGTTTGTCTTATGTCCGTTATTGGCTGCCGCTTTATCTTTTGGCTTTGCCGTTTATTGCAGTTGGCCTGATAGTTTTGACTAATTTTTTAAAAAACCGCTGGCAGAATTCGGTTTTGATTTTATTGCTTTTGGCTTTATTTTACCCTTCGGCTAATTTGGTCTTAAAAGCCAAGCCGGATAGCATATTACCCGTGCGCGAAAGGATTTATAATTATAAACAAACGGCTTGGGAAGTTATCAATGCCACTGAGCCCGATTCGGTTATTGTCACTGTCCGCAAAGACAAAGTGTTTTTCCCGGAGCGCAAAGTCATCCATACTTTTGAGGCCTTATCATTAAATCAAGAATTGCTGGCAATTTTACCTGATTTAACGGCAGTGGCGCCAGTTTATTATTACGCCTTGGGGCCGGAGCCGACGCTTGAGCTTAATGACGGTTTAAAATTGGCAGAGGTTAGAAATATTGGTCAGGAAGTACTGTATCGAATTGAGAATCAAGGGGTTAGAATCAAAAATCAAAGCAGCCCTTAATTCTTGATTATTAATTCTTTAATCTTTTATGTTTAAGAAAATAACCTTTACTTTATTTGCCTTAGTAACTGTTGGTCTTTTGCTTTGGCTAGCTAATATAAATATTCCTTACGGCGGAGAATTGATCGTTGAAATGAAATTAGGCGAAGATCAGCCGATGATTACTCAATTAGGTCCGGCAGTGCGAGTGAAATCAGGCGCTGAATACCAAACCATTTTGGAAACTCCGGTTTATTTTGATTTAAGATCAATGCCTTGGTTTACTCAAGCCCAGATCCGTTTGGTTTACCAAGAGGCGGGTTTAGAGCTTGCCGGCTTGGGCGGCCAAACCGGGCCAGGCTGGGGTTATGATTTACAAAAGCCGTTGGTTTTTAATGATTTGGTTTTAGCCAAAGAGGGTTGGCAAGAAGCGATTTTTAATTTTGATTTAACTAAAATTTATCAGCAAAAAAATATCAGACGATTTTTGCTTGCCACTGATCCGATTGGCGGGGGAGAATTGAAAATCAAAAACTTGAAAATAATCTTAAGCCGATGAAATTTAAATTATTTAAAAAAGAAAGCAGTCATTTTTTGGAATTAATAAAAATCATTTTTCGTTTCAGCCTTTTGATTTTTATAATTTTGTTCATTATTGATTACGTCTTACCCGGTTTTGTCACCAATTGGTTCAATCCGATTTGGTTCTTGATAATTGCCATATTAAGCGGTATTATAACGATAATTAACGATTAACAGTTAATCAAGTATGATCGATGGCGTTAAAATAAAAAAATTGAAAGTTATGCCGGATGAGCGCGGATTTTTAATGGAAATGCTGAGAAGCGATGATGAAATCTTTGAAAAATTCGGCCAGGTATATCTGACCGGTGTCAAACGCGGCGTGGCCAAGGGCTGGCATTATCACCAAAAACAAACCGATCATTTTGTCTGCGTGGCCGGTAAAGCTTTGGTTGTTCTCTATGATCCGCGGCCGGATTCACCCACTAAAGGTGAAGTTTTGGAGTTTATTTTAAGTGAACCGGAAACAAATGGTGAGCATATTTTATTAAAAATTCCAGTTGGCGTTTATCATGGCTTTACCGCCATTGATTGCGAACAGGCCAAAATCATTAATCTTCCGACAGAAAAGTATGATTACAAAAAACCGGATGAATATCGGGTGGCTTGGAATTCGGCTGAAGTACCATATCAGTGGCCAAAAGAAGTAAATCGGGGCGGCTAAAAAATGTATATTGTTGCCACAATTTTTAAAAATCTAAATTAGTCTTATGGATATCATCTTAAGTCAAACCGAAGTTTGGCAAACAGCAGTTTCCCAACTGCTTTTTTGTTTTTTTGTAATTTTGGGCTTAGTTTTGTTTTGGCGGAATAAAAAACCATTTTGGTTTGTTTTGTCCGTTTCAGTTTTTTCCGCCTTGGCTTATTTAATCTTAATTTATCAGGCCAAAGTCACTTGGCTTGGCTTAATCGGCGACGAGCTTTTTATTACGGCCTTTCTTCAAAAGGTGGCGGCCGGGCAATTCTTTGTTGATTATTTTTATTCAAATCTGCCGCCTTTTTATCCGCCGCTTTATTTTTGGCTGGCTGGCTTTTTCGGTTTTTTATTCCACTTTAATGGGATACAAACGGCTCATTTGGGCATTGCTTTGGTGATATTCATTACGCCTCTGCTAATTTATTTTGGGCAAAGGTATTATTGGTCAAAAGATAAAAAAAAGATACCCCCTTGGCACCAAGCTTTGCCGGCAGTGATGATTTTTATTGTCGCTGACTGGGAATCAATTATTTTCAAGCCTTATGAATTCATTTCGGCGGTCTTAATTTGTTTTTGGGCCATCTTTTTGCTCAGGGATTTGGATCAAAAATCTTTGACTAAACAAAAGATAATATTTTATGGCATAGTCGGAGGATTGATCGCTTTGACCTATTATTTTTGGTTTTTCCAAATCGCTTTGGTTATTGTCTTGTTTAAGCTGTTTTCCAAGACCAATTTCAAATATTATTATAGCAGGCTTTTTATTATCGGTTGCCTAATATTTTTAGTCACTTTGCCTTTCACTTTGCCGTTTTTCGCTTCCTATTTGATTTTTGGCGCTGAAACTTGGCAGCCTTATTTTTTTGTCTTGGCTGATTTGGATTATTATTTGCCGTTTTTTAGCTTTTCCGTTTTTGGTTTGGTGGCCTGGCTTGGTTTATTGAGTTTTATTTTTTATTGGCGCCAAGTTGAAATTAAAGTTTTGGCCATAATATTTTTTTCCGCTTATCTTTGGCAGGTAATGAATGCGGTGATCATATTTTTTTTCCAAACCCCTTTTGTCCCGGCAAAACCGTTTATGTTTTTAAGCGGTACGGCGTTAGTTTTGGCACTGGCTTTTGGTATTACCGAAGTTTGGGAAAAATTGAATCTCAAAAGCCATAAATTGAAAATTATTTTGTTTTTTGTTGGCTGGACAATTTTGGCCACCCAGCTTTTGTTTGGCAGTTTCGCAATTAAAGATTCAACCAGGCAAAGATTAGTTAATATCAAAAAATCGATTCGTGAGGAATTCATCAACCTGATTGATGAGTTGAAAAAAGTTAAAAATATTAGTCAGTTAAAAATTCTTTCCAGCGGTGTGCCCCAAATCTCGGCTTTTTTGCCGCTTGACTATTATATCAGTCATAACATTCATTTTTCTCATCCGGCTGCCAATTTTTCCCAAAGGTATTATTTCATTGAGACTTTGGCCAAAAGCCGAAAGCCGCTGGAGTTTTATCAAAAATTAAAACAAGCGCCGTTTGAAAAAATTGATGCTTTGCTCCTGCTCAAAGGGCCTGATTTTTATCCCGTCAGCTTTTATTTGGACAATTTTCCCGGCGGTATTGAAAAAGAAATCAGAATTCCGCAAACCTTGATTAATGAGCAATTTTTTGATAAAATTTTTGAAGACAAGCACTTCGTCTTTTATAAGGTGAAGTAGCCTAAAATCAATATGCCAGAATGTATTTTTTGTAAAATCATCGCCGGGGAAATTCCGGCGGCAAAAGTATACGAAGACGAAAAAATCTTAGTTTTTTTAGATATTAATCCGGTGAATTATGGCCATGTTTTGATTATTCCCAAAGAGCATTATCAAACGATGATTGATACCCCCGATGAACTGGTAGCTTATATTTTCACCAAAGCGAAGGAACTAATGAAAGTGATAAAAACGGCGGTTAATGCCGATTTTGTGGTTATGTCAGTGGTGGGAGTTGATGTGCCTCATTTTCATGTCCATTTAGTGCCTCGTTTCAAAAATGATGGTTTAGCTGGCTGGTGGCCAACGAAGAAATATGGCGAGAATGAAATGGCTGAGTATGCTGAAAAAATTAAGCTAAGTTTATAAGAAAGCCGGTAAGGCAAATAAAAGTGAGCAAAAGACGGGTTGTAAGAAATTAAAAAATTAAAAGCTAACAATTTAACAATGTAACCATTTAACAATTGTTAAATTGCTAAATTGTTAAATTGTTGGGCATTAATTATCATTTTTATTTTCTTAATTTCTTAATTTTTTATCATGCGCATACTAATCACCGGTGGTGCGGGGTTTATCGGTTCCAATTTCATCCTTTACTGGCTCAAAAATCATCCAGAGGATAGAATTGTCAATCTCGATAAGCTGACATATGCCGGTAATCTGGAAAATTTAAAAGCGGTGGAAGATAACCCCAATTATAAATTTGTTTTGGGCGACATTTGTGATGTTGATATTGTCACCGATTTAGTCAAAGATTGCGACCTAATTGTCCATTTCGCCGCTGAAAGCCATGTTGACCGTTCAATTCTTGACTGCGCTGAGTTTATCAAAACTAATGTAATGGGCACCCAGATTCTGCTTGATGCGGCTAAAGAATACGGCAAGCGATTTCATCATGTTTCTACCGATGAAGTTTTCGGCGCCTTGAGTCTGGATTCAAAAGAAAAGTTCAATGAAAATACGCCTTATAATCCGCACAGCCCTTATTCGGCCAGCAAAGCCGGCTCGGATCATTTGGTGCGGGCTTATTTTGATACTCATAAGCTAGCAATCACTATTTCTAATTGTTCGAATAATTTCGGGCCCTATCAATTTCCGGAAAAACTTATTCCGCTAGTGATAACTAATCTTTTGGCCGGCAAAAAAGTGCCGGTTTACGGTGATGGCCTGTATGTCCGCGACTGGCTTTATGTTACGGATCATTGCCGGGCGATTGATTTGATTTTAAAAAAAGGCAGAATCGGCGAGACTTACTGTATCGGCGGAATGGCTGATGATATCAATAATCTGCAAATCATCAAAACAATTCTGAAAATTTTGAATAAAGATGAAACCATGATTGAATTTGTCAAAGACCGGCCGGCCCATGACCGGCGATATGCGGTTGACTGGTCAAAAGCCAAGAAAGAATTGGGTTACAAACCAGAACACGACTTTGACGAATATTTAAAGCAGACAGTCAAGTGGTATCAAGATAATCAAGACTGGTGGCAAAAAGTAAAGTCAGGGGAATACCAGAAATACTATCAAAAGCAATACGGAGGTAGGTGTTAATGAATGGAAAAGACATTTTAAAGCGGATTTATCCATCGGTTGTGACTTATAATGGTGACTGGCGAAAAATGATGGCTGAAGTTAGAAATCTTGGTTTGAAGGAAATCTCTTTATTTTTAACTGCGGCCGGATATTTGGAGAGGAAAAAAATTTATTCGGCCTTGGCTAAAACCAAGGTGAAGAAAATTTATCATGTTCATCTCCGTCACGATATGAGAGAATCAGAACTTGATTTTTTAGTTAAACATTACCAGACGAAGGTTTTTACATCGCATTATCAGTATCTTGATAGATTTAAAAGTTCTAAACATATCAAGCAGATTTTTATCGAGACTAATGGTCCTTTTGATTGGGTAAAAAATTCAAGGTCATTAAATAAGGTTGGCGGTATTTGTGTAGATTTATCTCATATTCAGCATTTTAAAAACCATTACCCAGTAGATTATAAGATAGCGAAAAATTTGGCTAAAGAATTCAAAGTCGGCTGTAACCATTTAAGCGCGGTTTTGCCAAACGGTAAAAGTTGGCACAGGGTCGAAAAATTATCTGATCTGGATTATGTTAAAAATATTCCTCAATTCTATTTTTCATCTTATATCAATCTAGAATTAGTAAATAGTATCACCCAGCAACTTCAGTTTAAGAAGTATCTGGCTAAGATTTTAGCCCAAGCCTGGAAGAAGTAATATGTCTAAAAATAAGCCCAAAACGCCGATTTTAACCGTTGACAGCTTGATTATTAACAAAAAAGGCGAAGTCTTGTTGCTTAAAAGGAACCATTTTCCTTTTGTTGGTTTTTGGGTTTTGCCCGGCGGCCATGTCAAATATGGTGAAAAGGTTGAATTTGCTTTGAAGCGGGAAGTTTTTGAAGAAACTAATCTTAAAATAAAAAATTTCAAATTAATCGGCGTTTATTCCGATCCAAAGCGTGATCCGCGCTATCATACTGTCAGTTTAGCTTATCTCTGCCAGTCGACAAGCGGTAAACTGAAAGGTGATTGGGAATCAACAGAGCAGAAATTTTTTCCTTTAGATAAACTGCCAAAAAAAATCGGTTTTGATCACCGAAAGATTATTAATGATTTTAAAAAATGGAACAGAAAATTTTAATTTTAGGCGCTAATGGAATGCTGGGTCACGCTCTGGCCGAGATTTTTGCCGATCAGAATCCAATTCTTTGGGATTCGGCTGACTTGGATATAACCAAAGCAGATCAAGTCAAAACAAAATTGGCAGAGCTCAAACCAACCCTGATTTTAAATGCCGCCGCCTATACCGATGTTGATTGTGCCGAAAGAAATAAGGAGCTGGCTAATTCGGTTAATGGTTATGGCGTTGGTTATTTGGCCAAAGCGGCTAAAGAGCTTGGCGCGATTTTAGTCCATTACAGTACGGATTATATTTTTGACGGTAAAAACAAGAATGGCTATAAAGAGAATGATCCAACTAATCCGATCAGCGCTTATGGTTTTTCCAAACAGCTGGGTGAACAGCAGTTGCAACAAAATTGCGAAATGTATTATTTAATCCGGTCCTCTTGGCTTTTTGGCGAGTATGGCGGCAAGAACTTTGTTAAAAGAATTTTGACAAAGGCCCAAAATCAGCGTAAATTAAAAGTGGTTAATGACCATTTTGGCAAGCCGACTTATGCCAAAGATTTGGCCGCCAAAACTCGGGAAATTATTAATCAGCAAAAGCCCTGTGGTATCTATCATGTAACCAACGAAACTATGCCAGAAGGGATCAGCTGGTATGACTTGGCGAAAAAAGCAGTTGAATTAGTCGGCTTAAAAACTGAAGTCGTGCCCTGCAGCTCAGCAGAATTTCCCCAGCCGGCGAAGCGGCCGAAGTATGCAATGCTGGTTAATACCAAACTGAAGCCGATGAGAAGCTGGGAAGAAGCGCTGGAAGAGTATTTGAATCTTGGATCAGGAATTAAGGAGAACTCATAGATGTCCTTAATTCTTGCTTCTTAATCCTTGATTCTAATTTATGAAAGGCATAATCTTAGCTGGCGGAATTAGGCTCACACTTAAATCCGCTGACTCGCGCTGAGAATAAGCAGTTATTATATTGGGAATAAAACAGTTATTAATTATTAATTTTATGAAAAATATGGGAGTAGAAAAAGAAAGAACTTGGAAAGGTACTGAATTTTGGACTAAAGAAATAGAAAAAGCGGGAGTCAAAAACAAGTTGCCGCATTTTAATGATGTTCTTATGGGGAAACAAGCACCTTCTGATTACGGAGAGCCGATGGTAAAGGATGTTATGTTGGACGGTATTTTATGCGATATTTACCATGCAGATAAAGATGGAGGGACTGGTGAAAGAATCTATATCCACGAAAAGTAAGAGATTGACTCTTAGCCATTATTTATAAAGAAAAGTAATTGAACCAAAAATTTATGAAAGGTATAATTTTAGCTGGCGGAACCGGTTCACGCCTAGCACCGCTTACAGCCGTTACCAATAAGCATCTTTTGCCGATTTACAACAAACCGATGATTTATTATCCGATTCAGACTTTAGCCAAAGCCGGAATTAAGGATATTATGATTGTTTCCGGCAAAGGCCATGCTGGTCAATTTTTGGAATTGCTCAAATCCGGCAAGGAATTCGGAGCTAATTTTTCTTATGCGGTTCAGGAAGAAGCCGGCGGAATCGCTCAAGCTTTAGGTTTATGCGAAGATTTTGCCGATGATAAAAAAATCGTCGTTATGCTAGGCGATAATATTTTGGAAGATGACATCAGCCAAGCGGCTGAATCTTTTGAGTCCCAAAAACGCGGGGCTAAAATTTTTCTGAAAGAAGTAAATAACCCCCAATCTTTTGGCATTGCGGAATTGGCCGGCGATAAAATTAAAAGTATTGAAGAAAAACCCAAGAATCCCAAAAGTAATTTAGCGGTAATCGGCGTTTATATGTATGATAATTCCGTTTGGCAAGCAATAAAAACCTTAAAGCCTTCTGGCCGCGGCGAACTGGAAATTACTGATGTCAATAATTTTTATGTGGCCAAAAATGAAATGACTTTTGAAATTTTGTCCGGCTGGTGGGGCGATGGGGGAGAATCGTTTGATAGTTTGCTGGAAGCTGGTAATCTGGTGGCGGGGAAAGAGAAGCGATAAAGCGATAGAATCATATAACAATAAGGCGATGGTCTTTTAGCCATCGCTTTATTAATTTTATCGCCTGCTCGCTTAACTACTGGATTGCCAGTTGATAGATGCCGCTTTGATTGCCTGCCTTGCCTTTGAAATAAAGATTAGTGCCAGTATTATCAACAGTCACCGAATCAATTTCCGCAAAGTCTGTTAGTTGAATGTCATTTTTGCTTTCAGTCAGGGAGTCTTCAATTACTTTGATCTGATTATTGATTTGATAAATAATGTAATTTTCATCAGGATACCAAAAGGCCTGTTTGATAACTTCGCCATAGCGAGTGATTAAATTTTTTTGCTGAGTGGTAAAATCAAAAGTCCAAATCTCAAAGTCGGTGTAATACAGAAGTCGTTTTAAATTTTTTGACCAGATGATTTTTTTCGCCCGATCCTGTAAAATTATATTTTGGCTGATATCTTTGTCGGTAAAAGATTTCGAGCTAATGACAAATAAGTCATTGCTTTGTTTGTCTAATAAGACAATATAATTTTGGTTTGATGGTTGAAGCGTATATTGGGAAGGAGAGGGAAGTTTGATTTTTTCTGGCTTACTAGCTGTTTGATTCTCCAAAATACTTTTATTGAGGAATGATTCATTAATAACCCGCGTGATGTAATAAATTTCGTCTCTTTTGACTTGAAAATCTTCAATGTTAGCAGAAATTAGAGTTTCAGTTGAGCTGTTCGCTAAATCAATTTGGTATAAAATAGCATTTCTTAAGCCATAAAGATAAGTGTCATTGAGGGTATCCCAGCTGACTTTAGTAAAGTTGAGACGGGTAATATCGAACAATTCCTTGGCTTTTAAAGTTTCGGTATCAACAATCAGATATTTATTGAAATCACCGATTGTTTCTTTCAGTAAAATTTTGTTTTGATCGGGCGACCATTCAATCGGCTCAAGCTGGTCATAATTTCGGCTATTAAGCTTTTCAATTGAAAGATCCAGCTGGTTTTTTAAGTTTCTTAACCTTAATTCTTCAATATTCTCTTTAAGCAACGAATAGACCATTTTTTCTCGATTTGGGGAAACACTTAAAACATTAATTTGGCCTTCAGTAATGTTGATCGGTAAATTCTTTTTGAATAAAACAATATTTTTGCTGAAGGTAGTCGAATTACTTTTGACCTCAAGTTTTTTTTGCCAAGGATAATAACCGTTTTTTTCAACATTAACTTGGTAAATATCAGGCAAAAGCCGGCTAAAACGTTTTGGAGTATTGGCTTGATATTTACCATTAATATAAATTAAGGCATCTTTTGGTTTTGACTCGATATAGAGAATGCCTGTTTTTTCAATTTTATTTCTTTTGAAATTATAACTGTACCCGGCAGCATATAAGGTGATGAGGGGGACAATAACTATGAAAAGCGTAATAAAGGTTAGATAAAGAGTTCGCCTAAGCCTTAGCTTCATAAGGGGCTTGTAAAAATAAGCTTAAAATAGTAAAATTATTAAGTCTAAGTTAATTAAATTTTAGCAGAATTTTTAATTATTTACCACTCCAATGAGCAATTATCTAATTACTGGCGGTAAAAGGTTAAAAGGCAATTTAACGACCAATACCTCAAAAAATGCGGCGGTGGTTTTGCTTAATGTTGCTTTATTGAATAAAGGCAAGACGACTTTAAGGGATGTTGCTCGTATTGAAGAGGTTAATCGGGTAATTGAAGTGTTGCAGAGTTTAGGGGTCGGCGTCAAATGGCTGAATAAAAACGATCTTGAAATCAAGCCGCCGAAAAAGATTAATCTGGAAAAAATAAATTACGAATCAGCCATTAAAACCCGCAGTGTTTTATTTCTGCTAGGCACAATAATTCATTGGCAAAAGAATTTTTTAGTGCCGCAGCCCGGCGGCTGCCGTTTGGGCAAGCGCACGGTTCAAGCTCATCTTTATGCCCTGCAAAATTTTGGCGTTAAGATAAAAGTATTGCGTTGCCATTACCAAGTCAGCTATCAAAAATTAAAACCGGGCGGGCAAATCGTACTTTATGAATCTGGCGATACGGTCACGGAAAATGTGATTATGGCCGCTTGCAAAATTCCGGGCAAAACCATTATTAAATTCGCCTCAGCCAATTATCAAGTTTGCGATCTCTGTTACTTTCTGCAGAAATTGGGGGTGAAAATTAAAGGTATTGGTACGACCACTTTGGAAATTGAAGGCAGGAAAAATATTAATAAGAACGTCACTTATAATTTAAGCGAAGATCCGATTGAATCAATGCTTTTTTTGGCGATTGCCGCCACGACCAATTCGGCTTTGACTATTAAGCGCTGTCCCATTGATTTTTTAGAGTTGGAATTATTGAAGCTGGAAAAAATGGGATTCAAATACCAGATTTTCAAAAGATATAAAGCCAGAAACGGCCAAACTAATTTAGTTGATCTTAAGACTTTTCCCAGTAAGTTAAAGGCCTTGGAAGAAAAAATTTATGCTCGGCCGTTTCCCGGTTTGAATATTGATAACCTGCCGTTTTTTGTACCCATTGCCACCCAGGCGCGGGGCCGGACCATGATTTTTGACTGGGTTTATGAGAACCGGGCAATTTATTATACTGAATTAAATCGGTTAGGCGCTAAAGTGGATTTGGCCGATCCTCATCGGGCTTACATTAATGGCCCGACCAAGCTACGAGGCAATGAAATTGTCTGTCCGCCGGCTTTGAGACCATCAACTATAATTTTAGTGGCCATGCTGGCCGCCTCGGGTAATTCAATTTTGCGCAATGTTTACTCAATTGAACGCGGTTATCAGGATTTATGCGGCCGGCTGGTAAAAATCGGCGCCAAAATTAAAAAGATTGATTAGTCGGCTTTTTGGCTTGTAACTTGTAATTTTGCGCCAAAGGCCAGCCAGAGGCCGGCAGGCGCATCCGTCTCTGGCGGAGTAGGATTTCTTCTAAAAACTAAAAGCTAACAGCTAAAAGCTACTAAAATGGAACTAAATCAAAATCAAACCGAAAAGGCAAAATCTAAATTTAATTCAAAATTAATCAAGATTTATTCTCTAGTGGTGCTAATTGTTTTAATTTTTAGCGCTGGTTTTATTTTTGGTCATTTTCAGCCTTTGGGTTCAAGCAATGAAGTCAAAGGCGGCAAAGTTAAAAATACTCAGGAAATTCCGGCCTTTCTCGGCAAGGATGTTAATTTCAGCGAATTTTGGCAAGTTTGGAATTATGTTAAAGATAATTATGTCAAATCTGACGTTACCGAATCCCAGCTTTTTTACGGCGCCATGGCCGGTGTTGTTGCTTCCCTGAAAGATCCTTATTCTGTATTTTTGAATCCGGAGATTTCCAATAAATTTGAAGAAGAATTGGCCGGTAGTTTTGAAGGAATTGGCGCCGAGATTGGCATTAAGCAAGACCGCCTGACAATAATTGCGCCTTTGCCCGGGACCCCGGCGGATAAAGCCGGTCTGCGCTCCGGCGATAAAATTTTAGCCATTGACGGCGTTGACACCATGGGCATCGCCTTAGATTATGCCGTCAGCATTATTCGGGGTGATAAAGGGACGCAAGTTAAGCTGACAATTTTAAGCAATGGCGACGAAGAGCCGAGAGAGGTTTCTATCACCCGGGAAAAGATTGAAATCGATAGCGTGAAGTTTTCTCGCAAAAGTACAGAATCAGCATCAGAGGGTAAGGATAAAAGTTTTGAGCTGAAAGAAGGGGATATTGCCTATATTGAATTACTCTATTTTAATGAAAATACTTTGGCTGATTGGAATAAAACCATTCAGGAAGTTTTAGCGGCCAACCCCAAAGGGATAATTCTAGATTTAAGAAATAATCCCGGCGGCTTTTTGACTACCGCAATTGAAGTTGCCGGTGAATGGGTTGACAGCAAAGTAGTCGTTTATGAACAACTCCGCGACGGCACAAAAATTGCTCATCAGGCTAATCGCTTGGCGAGACTAAAAGACATTCCAACTGTAGTTTTAGTTAACAAGGGCAGTGCTTCCGGTTCGGAAATTGTCGCTGGTGCTTTGCAGGATTATCAAGCGGCTACCTTGGTTGGCGAAACGACTTTTGGCAAGGGTTCGGTTCAGGATTTAAAAAAGTTTTCTGATGGTTCATCGGTCAAGCTAACCATTGCCGAGTGGCTCACGCCAAACGGCCGCAATATCAACGACGAAGGGATTAAGCCCGATGTTGAAATTGAATTGACAACCGAAGACTATAATAATAATAAAGATCCGCAATTAGATAAAGCGCTCCAAATCCTGAAAACAATGGAATAAAAACTGATGTTAGCTTAAAAATTTAACAATATGAAGATAGATATTGATCCTTTGGGTGGGTTATTCAAATGGGGGCCGATTGATGGTAAGTTGATTTACCCCGATTTTTTTAATATTGCCTTTATTGAATTTCAAAAGGCCGGATTTTTTAGCTGGCCCGATCTTTTATTATTGGCCTGGAAGAACAAAATACTATTTGTGCTTAATAACGATGATTTGTACGAATGCGGCCGGAAAAATTTTGAAAAATCAATAATGGTTGATAAAAAATTCAAGCATTATTATCGAGTCTGGCAAAAAAATTTAAGCCGTTGGCTGGATTTTCAGAAAACCATATCTTTTCCGGCTGCCAAAAGCCTTAGTGATAAGGATTGGTATTTGATTTTTAAGAAATGGACTGATTATTATATTGATTTTTGGGTCCTGGGGTTATTGCCCGAGTTGGCCAATTGGGGCGGTGAAATTATACTCAAGGAGAAATTGGAAAAATTAGTGCCGACTAAAGACTTTATTTATATCTACGAAAGATTATCAGCGCCGCTTAACCTATCTTTTTATCAAAAAGCCGAATTGGATTTATTGAAGCTGAAGAAATTTAGCAAAAAGCCGAAGTTATTTGAGCAAAAATTGATCAATCATCAGAAAAAATATTTTTGGATTTTGAATAGCTATCATCATACCCGGGTTTTAGATGAAAATTATTTCAGAAGGGAATTGGCGAGTTATAGTTTGAAGAAAGCTCAGACTAAAATTAAAGAATTGGAAACTCATGGTAAAAGGGTCAGAAGAGAGAAGGATCAAATTATTAAAAAATATCACCTAAAGCCAGAAATTATAAAAATTGCTGACCGGCTCGCCTTCTGTATTTGGTGGCAGGATTTGCGCAAATATTACATTTTTTTAGCCAATCACCATATTGATTTATTCATTAAAGAATTTTGCCGGCGTTATAAATTGGATTTTAACAGTCTTCATTATTACAGCGGCTTTGAGATTTTAAAGTTAGCCAAGGACCGCAAAATAATCTCTGGAAAAGAAATTGCTTTACGTTATAAAAATCTCGTTGTTTATTATTCGGAAAAAAAGAATAGATTGGAATATATTTTCGGGCCAAAGGCAAAAAGAATCATTGATCGTTATACCGCAGTTAAATTCGATAAAAAAATTAATAAATTCAAAGGTTTAGTCGTCAGTCGGGGCAAATTAATTAAAGCTAAAGTTAGAATTTTAACCAGTATTGCCAGCTTCGATCAAATGAGAAAGGGTGAAATTTTAGTTGCCGCGATGACTTCACCCGACTATATTGTAGCGATTAAAAAGGCATCAGCTATTATCACCGACGAAGGAGGAATGACTTCTCACGCGGCAATTGTTTCTCGCGAATTAAAAATCCCTTGTATCGTTAATACAAAAATTGCCACCAAAATTTTGTATGATGGTGATTTAGTCCAAGTTGATACTAACCAGGGGATAGTGACTATTTTAAAGAAATAATTAAATTTTATGTGGATTCAGGGTTATTCTCGGATAACTTATCCTTTGACAATTTGGCCGACTTTTTTGGGCAATCTTAAAAATAAGAAAAAAGCTTTTGGTAAAACCGATCAAAGAGTTATCGCCCATTTCCATCAGGGCAAGATGGATTGTTATTTGAATCGAGAAAGTGAAGATTACTACTCCGCTATCGCTTTCAAAAAAATTTCCGCTGATCCCAATTTTATGAATCAGGTGGAAAAAGAGGTTAAAAAAGCCGTCCGTAATCTTTCGGTTTTTGCCGCTGATTTTTATTCCCGTGATCTTGGTAGTCATTCAAGCCGAAGATTGATTTGGCTGCTAAAAAAATTTAATGAATTATATGCGGAAATTTTTGCCTTTGGCTTAGTCAATACTTATGATCAAAAATTAGTGATCCAAACCAAAAAATATTTTTTGAGTAATTGGCCGCAGTCAAAAGCCAATTATTTTTTTACCGTTTTGACTTCAAGCCCAAAAGACACTTATTATCTCAAAGAAGAAAAGGATCTGCTGCGCGCCGCCGTTAGAATAAAAAATGACAATCGGGTTGAAGAAAAAATTTTGGCTCAGTTGGTAAAAAATTATAGCTGGCTTTTAATAAATTATGAGGGCAAGTTAAGAACCAAAAATGATTTTAAAAAGATAACTAGAAAAATCATAAAGGAGGACAAATATCCCGGTAAAACCTTAGAAGATTTAGAAATCAGAAAAAAGAAGTTAATCGCTGAACAGAAAAAACTAGGGCAAAAATTAAAAATTAACCCTTTATACCGTCGTTTGGCCAAGGCGATCAGGCAAAATGCTTATTTGCGCGAATATCGCAAGCCAATGGCAGTTAAAGCAATTTTTTATGAAAGAAAATTGCTGAATGAGATTGCCAAGCGGCTTAATTTAACCGAAAAAGAACTTAAATTTTTATTGACTCCGGAAATTGAAAAAGCCCTTAAAACCGGCCGAGTCGATCGGGAAATGGTTAGAAAAAGGATTGCCGGTTCAGTCTATGATTGGCGAAGAAATAGTTATCGGGTTTTCACCGGTTCAGCGGCAAAAAAGATATTAAAAGAAATAGCCGCTAAGCCCACCGGAAAAGCAGCGGCAGCTAATGGCCTTAGTGCCTATCCGGGCAAAGTGAATGGCAGAGTAAGGGTGATTTTAGATTTGGGCAGTCTAAAAGGCTTTAAGGCCGGGGAAATTCTGGTTGCTAAGGCTACCAGCCCGGAGATGATCTCTTTGTTCAAAAAAGCTAAAGCCGTAGTAACTGACGAAGGGGGATTGACTTCACATGCCGCCATTATTTCTCGGGAAATGAATGTGCCTTGCATCGTTGGCACAAAACTGGCTACTAAAATTTTTAAAAACGGTAATTTGGTTGAAGTTGACGCTAGCAAAGGAATTATAAGAAAAATATGAAAGATATCAATTTAAAAACAGTCTTAAAAAAAATTGAAGAACATCGCTGGTGGTCCGAAGAAGCACCGGGTGTTTATAATTTTATTGGCTGGCCGTTGCGGGCTTTTGTTGAACAAGGAAAATACGGCCATCCTAAATATTTATCTGTTTCAATTTTTATTTATCGGGATGATTTTTTTTATGAAGAGACACCCGCTGATGAAAAATTAAAAGTTTATAATTATATTTATGATAAGACAACCAAGGATAAATTTTATTTAAAGAAAATTAGAAAAAATAGCGAGAGGACTGCCGTCAATTTTTTTAAAGCGGCCAAGAAATTAGAAAAGGGCATTATAGAACCCAACAATTTACAGCTAGTCAAATTGTATGAAGAATTTTATCAGATTTATCTTGATTACATGAGGCGGGCGGTAATTACCGAGTGCGTTGATATTTTTTCAAGCGAGAATTTGCCCGCCTTAATTGGGCAAGAAAATCCCAGCCTGAATATTAATGAAACTTTGGCAATCGCTATTGCCATGTCTGCTCCCTTAAAACTTAGTTTTATTGAAGAAGAGGAATTATTGCTTTTCAAGGGTGCTGTTGCTGGCTATAAATTTTTGTCGTTCAAGAAAAAAATTGATATCAATCAAATTGATTCAGCTAGCTTAGAATTGAAAAGCATTATTTCTCGATTGGTTGAGAATTATTTTTGGATTGGTAATAATTTTCAGAGAGCAGTTATGTTAGATAAAAAGTATTTTTTTGAGCAAATGAGGGAATTAGTAGAGAGCAAATCAAAAGAAGAGTTAATGAAAGAGATTAATAATTTTGAAACCAAAATTAGTCGGTTAAAACAAGAGAAAAAAAATCTTTCAAAAAGGTATCATTTTTCAAAAAGTTTACAAAAACATTTTTATATTTTGCAAGAAAGTGCAGCTTGGATTGATGATCGCAAACTTTTAATGACTAAAGCTAATTATTATTGTGAGTTATTTTGTCGGGAAATTGCCAAAAAATTTAACTTGAATCTTTGGCTGGTAAAGCAGTATAGCCCGCCAGAATTAAAGGTTTTATTATTAAATAATAAGAAGGTGCCAAACAAAATTATCGCGGCTCGTCAGCATTTTTTGGCTCAAGTGGTAATTCGAGGGCAAGGCTGGCATTGCCGTGAAAATTTTTTTTATGGTAAACAGGCAAAAATTATTTTTGATGCCTTTTTTAAAAATTTTTCCAGTCAGATAATCAAAGGACAGGTGGCAAGTGCGCCGACAAAATTAATTAAGGGTAGAGTTCAAATTATTTTGGATATTGATAAAAAAAAGTTTAAACCAGGTAATATCTTAGTTACAACAATGACGCGACCCGAATTTGTACCTTTGATGCGTCAGGCTAAGGCAATAATTACCGATGAAGGAGGATTGACTTGTCATGCGGCAATTGTCTCGCGGGAATTAGGTAAGCTATGCATTATTGGAACAAAGATCGCGACAAAGATTTTGAAAGACGGTGATTTGGTTCAAATTGACGCTAACCAGGGGATAGTGAGGAAAATTAAGAAGTAGAATATGTCTAAAAAACGAATTAATTGGCGGGTTTATGAACGGGATCGGCTTTATCCTCAAAGCATCTCGGGCTATTTGGATTTTATTAAACTTTCGCCATCGAAAAAATATCCTTATGTCGCCAACCATTATGATGTTATGACTTTTTATCGCAATTACTGTTGGTGGTCGCGCGACGCTGATTCATTAGAAAAGACGTTTCGGCGCTGGCTAAAAAAATGGTTGGCTAGCAAAAACGAATCTAATAAAATTTTTTCTTTATATCAAAAATCCCATCTGGAAGTAAAAAAGGTATTATTGCCCTTAGGGAATGCTAAATTAAAAAATATAACCGATCAAAAACTTTATAGTTTATATTTTTTGGCGCAGCAGATATTTTTCAGAAACATCAGCTTTTCAGAATATTCGATGGATTCATTTGATGATTTTTTTGGTAAAATTTTCGGTGAAGAGCTAAATCGTTTGACAAAGAATAAAATTAATGAAACTGATCTAAACCAATTAATGGAGCCGGCTTATGTTTCGGCCGGCTTGCTTTATAAAAAGAACGTTTTGGAATTTTCCTTTAAAAAAAATATTTCTGAAGCTGATTTTGCCAAAACGGTTAAAGGTTTTGGCTGGATTATGATGAGTTGGGATGGCAGTAATGAATTAACAGTGAATCAGATTAAAAAAGATATAAAAAAGCTGAAAGTGAAAAGCTTTGATTTAAGAAAGAAGGAGCTAAGGCAAATTGATGATTTCATTAAATCAGTTAAAACCAGGAGAAATAATTTAATCAGAAAATACAATTTGCCCTTTGCCGAGCTTTGGCCATATTTTCAGCTTTTAGACGCTTTCGCTAAGTTCCATGACTGGCGCAAGGAAACACAAATGCGGTCTAATCAGGTTATTTTCCCCGCCCTTAAAGAAATGGCCAAAAGATTTAAGCTTAATTATAAAGATTTATTGTTTTACAAAAATTCAGAAATTAAAAATTTGTGTTTAAAAAAGGTTAGAGTTGATAAGTCAGTTATCGCCAAACGCCGACAGGGTTTAACTTGGGTGATTAAAAAAGGAAAAATCAAAGAATATTTAGGTCTTAAAGCAAAGAAAGTTTTAGACAAATTAGTCCTTTCCGTAATTAAGGCCGGTAGAGCCTTTTGGGTTACTGGCGTGCCAGCGAGCCGAGGCAGGGTGGTTGGCCGGGCCTATGTCGTCAAAGGGGCTAAGGCAGCGGTAAAGATTATCAAAAAGGGCGGTATTTTGGTAACGTCTATGACTACCATTGATTATCTGCCAGCCATGCGCAAGGCAAAAGCGATTGTCACCGACGACGGCGGCATTACTTGCCACGCCGCCATTGTCTCGCGGGAGTTGGGAATTCCTTGTGTGGTTGGAACTAAAGTTGCGACCCAGATTTTTAAGACAGGGGATCGGGTGGAAGTTGATGCCAATAAAGGGATAGTCAGGAAGATGTAATAAATTAGGTAGCTTGAGTTTAGTCGGCAATAGCTAAGCAGAACGAGGTTAAAACCTCGTTCCCGGGGAAAGCAGAGCGGGGTTAAAACTCCGTTCCCGCCGCCCCGCCATGGCGAGCCGGTTTCAACCGGCGACTTAGCAAGCCAGATGAGGTTAAAACCTCATCACCTTAGCGAGGTGACAAGCAGAGCGGGGTTAAAACCTAGCTTCCAAGCCCCGCTAAAATTATTTGACAAAAACCGACTAAAGTTTAATTGTCATTTTATTTTTTTAT
>Ga0265297_10004647_pt1 | contig 22086 bp, 15 predicted proteins | sample Munlanlwell13791_FD_192502 | JGI IMG/M metagenome (GOLD analysis project Ga0265297, IMG submission 192502) | Leachate microbial communities from a municipal landfill in Southern Ontario, Canada - Leachate well 137-91 | ecosystem: Engineered > Solid waste > Landfill > Unclassified | place... | reverse complement strand
TAGTTGTTCCAACCGCCATATCGCCCCAAACATCAAGTTTGTATCTCGGAGTGGTAGTGCCGATGCCGACGTTACCGCCACTTATGTATATTCTATCTGTCCCATTAGTAACCAAACTTAAAATATCACCTCCAGGATTCCACATGCCCGTATCTGTGTCGGCTGTGAAATGATAAGCTGGATTGCCAACCGTCCCTCCGCTGGTCTGAATTCTATTTTGCACACGCAATACTCCATTTACGTCAAGTGTTTGTCCTGGTGTCGCCGTCCCGATGCCGACGTAACCATTGGCGGCAACATATAAACTGTTCGCTGTGGCTGCTTGATTGACGACAAGAGCGGCGTTATTGCCGACAGATAGGCCGCTGATAATAGTTGAAGTGGCTGTGGTCAGGCCAGAGATTGTTGAAGTAGCCGAACCCGTGCCGATCTGGAATGTCGGGTCAGTGGTGCTGAATACGGTCAAAAGCTCGCTCGGCCCCGTCGTCCCGATGCCGAGGTTGCCCGAAGAATCTATTCTTATTTTCTCATCACTATTTACCCTAAATAAATGACCCAGACCACTCGCAACATTATAAGTCATCCAACCACTCGGTGCCTCAAATGATAAATCACTACCAGCATTAGTCTCAATGTATGGAGCAGTTTCTCCTGTACCTGAACTTTGAAAAGTTTCCCGCCCACTACTGCTACCAGCCGCTCCTAAGAATATATTTCCCCGCACATCGAGTTTTGCTCCTGGTGCCGCCGTCCCGATGCCGACGTAGCCGTTTTCGTCAACGATGAATTTATCTCCATTGCCACTGCCGCCTGTTCCGCCAGAAATTGCGAAGTAGCCATCAGTTGACGATGCCCCAATTTCCAAGCCAAAGTCGGGAGTCGTATCACCAATACCAACATAGCCAGTTGTAGTAATTGTCAATTTATCTCCGTCGCCAGGAGCTCCCCAGCCAGTTGTTGAACGGTAACCAATTTGTAATGGAGGGTTGGAAGCGGCGTCATCTAAACCCATATACCAAGAAACAGCAGGATTTGTTCCCGTTCCGCCAAAGTTAGTGCCAAGTGAAATCCACGCATCTTCGGCATTAGAACTGCTGTCGTAATCAGAACCAACTTGAAGCGCAGAATAAGTGTCTCCGAGGAAATAGTTATAGGCCGCTCCCCCATCAACAAATTCGTGAATTGCCCCTTGCGGGCTCGCCGTCCCGATGCCGACGTAACCGTTGGCGGCAACATATAAACTGTTCGCTGTGGCTGCTTGATTGACGACTAAAGCGGCGTTGTTGCCGACAGATAATCCACTGATAATAGTTGAGGTAGCTGTAGTTAAACCTGAAATTGTTGAAGTAGCCGAACCCGTGCCGATCTGGAATGTCGGGTCAGTGGTGCTGAATACGGTCAAAAGCTCGCTCGGCCCCGTCGTTCCGATGCCGACGTTGCCGGTAGTTTGCGCAACTGATAATGCTTCGGTATTTCCACCGTTAATAAATAATGAAGTTCTGGTCCCATATTCGATAAACTGGCTCTTAAGGACGCCCTGAATTTTGAAACTTATAGATGGATAACGATAAGCATCAAGATTTAAGACCGCATCTGAATTGGCTCCGTCAGATTCGGCGGTTATAGATGCGTCTGTAGCATTATTATTAGTATAAACATGTAATTTAGATGTCGGACTCGCCGTCCCGATGCCGACGTAGCCGTTGTTGGCGACGACTAACGACGGAGTGGTGGTGCCAACGGTTAATAAAGCAGTTGATAAGGTTGTTGTGCCAATGCCGACTTGCCCGCCATTGCCCGAGTCAACATACAAAGCTGGAACATTCGTGCCTGTTGAAGTTCCGATCGCCATATCGCCCCAGACATCAAGTTTGTAGCGAGGAGATGAGGTGGCGATGCCGACATTACCAGTAGTATATAAACTATCCGTATAAGTATTAGCAAAATATTTTGCCGTTGAACCCAAATCAAAAGTAGAGTCAGTGGCAGGAATAATAGTGCCGGAACGGGGTATCTTGAATGTCGCATCGCCAGCGGCAACTCCCGATGTTATTGCTGCAACGGTATACCAACCACCGCCATATCCATAAAGAGGGCTATCTGCATAAGCACCTAATCCCCCAAAATATATCCCAGCGCCAAAAGCGGTAAGATTTAAATTTTTTATTTCACCTCCAGTTCCGATAGAAAAATCATCATCTGTTCTTAAAGAATTAGCACTTGAACGATAAAGATTAGTATCCCAGGTTCCGGCCCCGTCAGAAAATTCGATATATCTTGCTGTATTATCAAATCTTATATTGCCCTTAACATCTAAGGCCGCTCCCGGCGCCGCCGTCCCGATGCCGACGTAACCGTTATTGGCTACAACTAATGATGGAGTGGTTGTGCCGACAGTGAGCATTACGCCGGTTACTGTGGTTGTGCCAATTCCTACCCCATTACTGGTTCCGCCCGAATCAACAAACAATAAAGGATAATTCATCGGAGCACTGACTCCCGTCGAAGTTCCAATCGCCATATCGCCCCAGACGTCGAGTTTGTAGCGAGGAGATGAGGTGGCGATGCCGACGTTGCCACTTTCTCTGAATGAATAAAGATTGGTGGCTTGAAAATAAGGGTCAGTTCCACCTTGAAGGCGGGCTACTTCAACCGTTCCAACAGTATTATCTCTGGCTTTGAACATTAAGTATTGATCGTCACTATTTGCTGCGGCGAGAGAAGCGGCATTAGAGAGAGCGGTAAGTTGTGTTGCAAAGCCCAGCTCTTGAACGTAAAGGCCTTTACGGTTTGCATTCGTGGAATCCCAGATAGAAAGCGTATTAACATCCTCTTGTCTTAGCAATAAATTACCCGTTCTTAAATTATTGGCGCCAAAATAGATATCGCCGCCAACGCTTAAATTATAAGAGGGAGTGGAAGAGGCGATGCCCACATAGCCATTATTGGCGACGACTAAAGCCGGAGTGGTTGTCCCGACAGTCAATAAATTCGTAGATAAAGTTGTTGTGCCGATGCCGACTTGTCCGCCGTTGCCCGAAAGAACATATAAAGCAGGGACATTTGTTCCCGTAGAAGTCCCAATCGCCATATCTCCCCAGACATCAAGTTTGTAGCGAGGGGTAGTGGTGCCAAAGCCGGAAAAGCCGGTACTGCCGCCCATGACTATGAAAGGTGTGGTGGTGCTGTAAATACTGACCGGACCTCCGGAATATATTCCCCCAGGACCAACATTCAATCCGTTTCTGACATATAAATTATTGCCTACATCAATGTTTTCCAGAGCCGTAATGTCGTTGGTGCTGATATTACCGACAGTTAAAGCATGAACATCAGCTCCTTTGATGTCGATAATTGCGAGACCGGAACCACCATTAGCTATATAGGCGTATTTGCCGGAAATATAGACGCCAAGGGCAACATCAACACCACTGGCATTGTAATTGCCTGTCAAAGATGGCGAGGCGGGATTGGAAATATCGATAACCTGGAGACCGGAACTATCATCAGCCACATAGGCGTATTTGCCGGAGACATAGACGCCATGGGCAGTACCGCTGGTATTATAACTGCCTACCCAGGTTGATGAGCCATTGGAAATATTAAAAATTTGGAGACCGGAAGCGCCATCAGCCACATAGGCGTATTTGCCAGAAACATAGACGCCAAGGGCAGCACCGCTGGTATCCCAACTACTTACTAAAATTGGCGAGGCGGGATTGGAGATATCAATAATTTTGAGACCGGAACTATCATCAGCCACATAAGCGTATTTGCCAGAAACATAGACATCGGTGGCTAAACCACTGGTATCATAAGTGCCTGTCAAAGATGGCGAGGCGGGATTGGAGATATCAATAATTTGGAGGCCGGAACTATCATCAGCCACATAGGCGTATTTGCCGGAGACATAGACGCCAAGGGCACCGCCACTGGTATCATAAACACTTGTTAATTTTGGCGAGGCGGGATTGGAAATATCGATAATATTCAAGCCGACACTCCAATCAGCCACATAGGCGTATTTGCCGGAAACATAGACGTCTTCGGAATAGCCATTGGTATTATAACTGCCTACCCAGGTTGATGAGCTATTGGAAATATCAAAAATTTGAAGACCAACGAGGCCATTAGCCACATAGGCGTATTCGCCGGAAACGTAGACGCTCTCGGCATTATCGCTAGTATCCCAACTACTTACCAAAGTTGGCGAAGTTGGCGTGTCAATAAGCAAGGTGCCGTTGGTAAGATGTAATTTTTGCTGAGGCGCTGAAGTGCCGATGCCGACGTAGCCGTTAGAGGCAACTACTAAGCTCGGTGTTGTAGTGCCGACGGTAAATAAATTACCGGACAATGTCGTGGTGCCGATGCCTACACCGCCATAACCTGTGCCGGAGTCTACATATAATAGAGGAACATTGGTGCCAGTGCTTGTGCCGACAGCGAGATCGCCCCAAACGTCAAGTTTGTATCTCGGAGACGTGGTAGCGATACCGACATTGTTGGCTGGAGTTAAAATAATATTGCTCGTGCCTTCAGAAGAAAGGGTTAGATCTCCAAGCGATTTTAAATTGCCCGTTCCGGAAAAATATAATGGAAAGTTGAAATCAAAACGATCATTGTTGGAATCCCACGACAAAATCGCGTGAGGCGTATCCGAGCCCCGATAAAATCTTAGATTGGAATCGGCATCAGAAACAGCGTCGGAATTGATGGTGAAAGTTTCGGCGCTTGTGCCGGAAACGGTTGTCGAAGCGGCATTGATATTATTGGCGTAAATATTATCGACATAAAGATTTTGCCAATCATAAGCTGCCGAACCAATGTTTTGAGTTCTCGGAGCATGGGGCATAATATCGCCCGCAACCGTTATAATATCTCCGGAAATTAAAGCATTGCCCACAACGGTCAGGGCTTCGGTAGGCGTTGATGTGCCGATGCCCACATAACCATTTGAAGCGATCACAAACAAAGGAGTGGTTGTGCCGATGGTCAAGAAGTTAGTTGAAAGCGTTGTCGTTCCGATGCCGATTTGTCCCCCATTTCCCGAGTCTACATATAATAGAGGTGTTGCGGAGTTAGTACTTGTGCCAATCGCCAAATCACCCCAGACATCAAGCTTGTATCTGGGCGTCGTTGTTCCGATTCCCATATTGCCACTTGCGTCCACATTTATCCTTATGTTCCCTTGGCCATCGGCAATAATAATATTATTAGAGAGACCCGCAGCAAGTCCCGTTACGTTTGAGCCAATAATAGTGTTGTTAATCCCTGTCACAATGCCTTCTCCTGCAAGATAACCAATGGCAACATTATTACCATAACCATTGGTAGTGATATTAAGATTTTGAAGTGCTCCAGAACCAATAGCGGTGTTATAAGAACCGGCGGTGTTGTATTGAAGAGAGTCTGCGCCATTAGCGGTGTTATAAAAACCGGCGGTGTTGTATTGAAGAGAGCCTGCGCCATTAGCGGTGTTGTAATAACCACTGGTGTTGTACGAAAGAGCATTTTGTCCAAAGGCAGTATTTTTACCGGCGGTGTTGTACAAAAGAGTATTTTGTCCTAAAGCGGTATTTCCGGAAAGATCTCCTCCAAGCGAAAGCCAGGTAGAACCGTCATATCCGGCAACTTTTAGAGCAGGAAATGTTTCCGAAGATTCTTTAATAGAAACGTCATCAATGGTCCAGGTGCTGCCGATGTTCAAATTTAAACTCTCAAAATAGATAGTTTCTAGACCATCAAAATCACTTTGGAAGACAATAGCATGAGCGCCTTTGCCAAAAAGACGACTATAAGGCTGAATACCGATGTGGCTAAACCAAAAATCAACAACATTATTGCTTACATTAGAGAGAGTATATGCCAGTAAATAGGTTTTTCCGTTCTCAACCGCGAAGTCAAAACTTATGCCAGGATATGTTTCTACTTCCGTATAATTCACGGTCACGTTTTTAGTGCCCGCATTATAAGTTGCGCAATCATAAAGATTCCAACCATCGGCCGAGGTGGCAAAACTGCCATTCCACACTAACTCAGGACCAGTAGCAAACAATTTATTGTCAATAACAATTCTGGCTGATGGCGTGGTCGTCCCGATGCCGACGTAACCATTAGAGGCGACTACTAAGCTCGGTGTTGTAGTGCCGACGGTCAATAAATTGCCGGATAATGTTGTGGTGCCGATGCCCACTCCTGATGTAGAATCATCGATAAAGAGAGCATTGTTGAAATTTTTGGTTCTTAATGTCAGGTCAGCGTCTGTGCCGGTGGCTAAAAACAATACTGCTCCATCATCAGCCACGCTAATATTTAATTCGTTGTCCGCATCATATCTGACTAAAAATTGGGAAGCAGATGTTGTTGTAATTGTTACGGGCACCAAGAAACTGGCTCCGCCGGTATAACTCGGGGAACCGGTCACCAATAAGTTGCCGGTGATGGTAACGTCTTCGCCCGAAGGAGTAATTGTTAAATCGCCGGCTGAATTAGTGCCGAAGTTAGTATAATTTGAAGAGTCGTAGGCTAATTTCAATTGCGAAACAGTGCTCGTGGTGATAAAAACCGGCCCGGCAAAAGTCGAAGCGGTTCCGCCATTAACAATTAAATTACCCGAAAGAGTTTGGCTGCCTAACAAAGAAAAACTGCCGTTCACTGTTAAGTTGCCAGCCACGGTGGCCGCGCCGCCGACTCCAAGCGTCCCGCTGATACTGGCAGCGCCGGTAATGGCCGTATCGCCGCCGATTCTGGTTTTACTGGCTAAATAAATTAATGGATTTAAAACATTGGTTGATTCAATCATTACCTGCTGGCCTAAAAGCTGAAGGCCGGTGGCGGCTGATAAGATGATATTGCCGGAACCCCGAGTTTGTAAAACTATTTCATTATTCTCTTGGTAAATCTTCGGCGAACTGACAGGCTCGGTCACATAAATGGTCTGGGAAATCACCCCGCCCGGGGCATAAAGACGCTTGCCGATTTCTTCTTCCAGATAAACCATGTTGGCCCGGACTTCGGCTAAACTCGCGTCATCAACCTTTGTAATTTGCTGAATGGTTTCTCTGGTCACCTCCCTGACAGGCTCGACGACCCTGGAAACTTCAACTCTTTTAACAACGACTCCTTCTTCGCCGGGCGCCTCTTTTATCACGATCCCTTTCCATGGCGAGGTTATGAATTTGTAAGCGCGAACAATTGATTTATATGTTTTTACAAAAGGCTCCCCCACCGAACGTGCCAGTCTCATAGTTTCCGATTTGAAACTCCGCCCGGTTTCAACTAATTTTTGTTCAACTTTTTGATCGGCTGAAGAATAACTTGCTTTTAAAGACAATAATGCTTCGCCGATTTTCCGCTCAACTTTTCTATCAGCGGAAGAATAAACATTATTTAAAGATAATAGCGTCCTGCCGATTTTCTGCTCAACTTTTTGATCGGCTGAAGAATATCCGCGGAGGAAACTTTCCGGTGCCAGAGATAATAAGGTGTTGCCGATTTTCTTCTCAATATTTTTATCAGCGGCGGAATAACCTTCTTTCAGCCATTGGCCGTAATCCGAAAGATTGCCGGATGCCGACACCAAAGCGCTTTTATAATTTACCGTGGCTGTAAAAACATCGTCGGAAACCGTGCTTATATTCCGAACAATTGTCTCGGCGCCCCGCGCAATATCATTATAGGTTTGCAATAAACTTTCTTTACCGAACACCCCTCCAGCCGTTATTAAAACAAAAACCAAGGCCGCGGCGAAGCCCGGCCTCAGTGTCCCCAAACCAATCTTCAGTTTGGGATATTGGAAAACAGGTAAATTTTCCGGCGGAAAATGAATAATCTGGTCTTGAACAACCTTTTCCGCCTTTTCTTTTTTGTAATTATTATTGTTATTAACCGATTCGTTGTACTCGTTTACCTTGCCGGCATATTCCACCAGCCACTCTTTGGTGGTCACCCAGTTCCTGCCCAGCTTCATTGATTTTAATTTTCCCGTACGAGCCCTCAACGATAAATACTCTTGCGAATAATTGCAAAACTTCGTTGCTTCCTGCAAAGAGATATATTCAAAATTATTATTGTCTCTATCTTTATAGTTCCCAAGCATTTTAGTTTTTCCTCTTGACAACGTCCCTTAAGTAAGTAAAATAGAACAAGAAGAGTCCAAATAAAAATCCCTCCGCGATGTAGCAATTTAGGTCGGATAACGTTTGGCTCTTCTTTTTTTGTTTTAAATTTCTTCTTTTTTCCTGCCTGACTTCCTATCCGATATGGGTGCGTAAGTATTACTATATTTTCCCTCACACAAAAGACCCTGTCAAGGGTCATGTGTGGATAACTTATATATACCTTTAAAATTTAGTGGGATTTTATGCTTTGTACGATACCCAAACCGATACACGTCAAAATCAAGTTGCTTCCCCCATAACTGACAAGCGGCAACGGAAGACCGATGATCGGTAAAACACCGAGATTCATCCCAATGTGGATGAAAATTTGTGAGAATAAGAGAATAACAAATCCAATGGTAAAAAGCCTGGGGAAATTAGTCTGGGACTTGATGGAAATTTTGATAATACGCCAAATAATGATTAAAAACAACAAAAAGACAACCGATATACCCAAAAGCCCGAATTCTTCTGCGATAGCGGAAAAAATAAAGTCGGTTTGAGGCTCTGATAAAAAGCCGTATTGGGTTTGGGAGCCGTGCATAAAACCCTGGCCCAGGATTCCGCCCGAACCAATGGCGATTTTGGCTTGAGTGCCGGACCAGCCAATCCCCAATGGCTCAAATTGAGGCAAAATGAAACTCGTGATCCTTTCTCTTTGGTAATCTTTCAATACAACCGACCAGCCCAAAGCCAAGAACAGCAACAAAACCAAGATTATCGCCGAAAATGTTTTTATCTTGATGCCGGATACAAGTAATACCACCAGCCATAGGGCGACCAAAATTAGAACCTGGCCCATGTTCGGCTGGAAGAACAGTAAAACGGAGGGCACTAAAACATACAGTCCGGAATAGAGAATGTGTCTTATCCGATATACCTCAACGTGGCGTACAGAAAAGTATTTGGCCAGTAAAAGCACCAGGATTATCTTGGTAAACTCAACCGGATCAATAGAAATCGGCCCGATTCTATACCAACCCTTCACGGCCCTGACCTCCGGAGCAAACAAGAAAAGCCCGGCCAAGCTTAGACAGCCAACGACATATAAAATTGGAATTAGATATGGCTGATTCCTCAAAATCCGCCAATCCATTAGAGAAACTAAAAATATTAAAATGATTCCCATCGAAGTGAAAGCGATCTGTTTCTTAAAATTCAAAAAATCGGCTTGCCCGACCGAAGAACCATACAAAGACAAGAGGCCGATGGCTATCAGCAGCACCGAGCAGAGGATAATCGGCCAATCAAGTCGTTTTAAATGCATAGACATCACCATATATTTATTCGAACAACATTTAACCCGATGTTTAACGTTTAACGTTAAACAACTACTCTAAAAGGTATTTTTGGGCAAGATTGCAATCTTCTATGAACGAGGTATCGAGAATATCCAAATATCCGTTTAGTCCGCCGTTCTCTGGAAATTCGTTTTCCAGCAGATTTGACGCGCTCTCTTTATCTACCAATAGAGATTTCCTATTGCCAAGGAAATCACGATGGGCTGACCACTGATACGTGTTGGTAAATTCTGCCAACTTAGCTTCATCGCCAATGCTTCCCTCTTTCCACAAAGGCTCTATTAATTCCGCGTGATTAAGGTTGATGTATCTGACCAGGGTATGAAGATATTTGACATCCTTAACCTGAATAGACTGATAGGATCCCTGGAATAACCGACCGTTACGCTGATGCCGCGCGTTAAAATATTTTGTATATGAGTTTCCCAACTTGCTCATATATTTCGCGATGCCCCCGTCAACCAGCGATGTTAATATAAAATGAAAGTGGTTGGGCAGAATATTCCAGCCGACAAACGCAACCAATGGAGAGTGCTCTTTTATATATAAACTGGAAAGCGGCTCTTTTCCGGCTAATATGGCTTCTGCGGCTTGAGCAATATTGTTTCTGGAGAGGTTTACTGCCGAACTTCCTACACGACAAACCCACATCAGAAACACAAAACGGCAATATTCATCATAATCAGTGAATACTGCGCGCTTATCTGTGCCCCGATTATAAATATGAAACGGCACCTTCAAATCTTTAGAATATTCCCGCATATATTCTAATTCTAGCATGTTTAACGTTAAACGTTAAACATGAAGGATATTTAAGAATTCTTTTTCGGTTATAGTTTTAACGCCCAGTTTCTGGGCCTTTGCTAATTTTGAGCTTGGATTGGCGCCAACCACCAAGAAATCGGTCTTTTTTGAAACAGAGGTCGATGGGTGTCCGCCCATCATTCTTATCTTTTTATGAGCCTCGATGCGGGTGATGGAGCTTAAAACTCCCGTAATCACAAACGTTTTGCCGCTTAATTTACCACCGCTAACTGGCGGATGCTCCGACGGCAATATCTTAACCCCCGCTTCAATTAGGTCATCAATCATCTTAACGTTCTTCTTGTGACCAAACCATTGATAAATGCTTTTTGAAACCTCAATACCTATACCAGACAATGACTCTAATTCTTGTTCGGCGACCTCTTTAAGCTTCTTTATCGTGCTAAAGCGCTGGGCAAGCAAAACAGCTGTTTCTTCCCCTACGTGGCGGATACCCAAGGCATAAATAAACCGGCTTAAGGGCACTTCCCTACCATATCGGATAGCTGAAGTTAAATTAGAGGCTGACTTTTGGCCGAATCTTTCCAACACCGCCAAGTCTCCCTCTTCCAATCCGAAGAGGTCGGATGGCTGGGAAATCAAATTCTCGTTGACCAGCTGATCAATAATCTTCGGCCCCAAACCTTTTATATCAAATGCTTTCTTGGAGACGAAATGATATAGGAATTCCCGCTTTTGAGCCTGGCAGTCAGGGTTAAGACACCGCCAGACCACCTCATCTTCCGGCTTTACCAGACCCGAACCGCAAATCGGGCATGCCGCCGGAAACCGAAACTCTTTTTCCTTGCCCGTTCTTAGCTCTTTCACAACCTTAGCCACGGCCGGGATCACATCGCCGGCTCGTTCGACAATAACCGTATCTCCGATTTTAACCCCCAGTCTTTTAATCTCGTCTTCGTTATGCAGGGTAGCCCGGGAGATAGTCACTCCACCGACCATTACCGGTTCAAGCACAGCAACGGGAGTAATAGCGCCCGTGCGTCCTACCTGTAATTTGATATCTTTAATTTTGGTCGTAGCCTGTTTGGGCGAGAACTTAAACGCCCGAATCCCTCTTGGGCTCTTGCCGACTACCCCAAATTTCTGAAAAAGCGCGTTATTATTAACTATGGCCACTATTCCATCGACCTGAAAAGGCAAATTTTCTCTTTTTCGAACCGTTTCTTGCCAAAAATTAAGTATATCGGATAAATTTTGGCACTCCTTGCCCGGATAAGTCTTAAACCCCAACTCCTTCAAAATTTGGTGTTCTTCAGAATGTTTTTTCTGCCCAAGGTCAGTAACCAGGCTGTAGGCCAAAAATCTTAAAGGCCGCTGGCTGGCGACCTTCGGATCTAATTGCCTGATAGAGCCGGCGGCCAAATTTCTCGGATTGGCGTAGTCGGACGAAAACTTCTCAAAATCCTTCTTCTCCATATAGACCTCGCCCCTGACCTCAACCTCTTTAACATGTTTAACGTTTAACGTTAAACATAGGGGAATGCTTTCAATAGTCTTCAGATTTTGGGTGACATCCTCTCCCACCCTGCCATCCCCCCTAGTTGATCCAATTTTAAAAATACCGTCTTGATAAATTAATGAGATGGCAAAACCATCGATCTTCGGCTCGCAAAAGTAATCAATTTTCTCGTTGGGCGCAAGTTTTCGCAAATAACCCTCCCAATCTTCGAGTTCTTCCTGCGAGAAGATGTCTTCAATGCTCAACATTGGGAATCCGTGCGCCACCTTCCGAAAACCCTTCAAGGGCTCTCCCCCCACTCTTTGGGTAGGCGAATCGGGGGTTAAAAACTCCAGATAAAGCTTCTCTAATTGATCAAGCTCGTGCTTTAAGGAATCCAAAGCTGCATCGGAAATCTCCTGCTTATCCAGCACATGATACAAATAACGGTGATGGTCAATCACCTTTTTTAATTTCAAAATCCTCGTCTTGGCCTCTATTCTGTCCATATTTTAATGATAACCCATTAATAGATTATCTCAACTGCTCTTTTTGTACCCAAGTAAGAACCGATGGACTTGATGCAATAATTGTCTTCGGCTGGGCAATCCCCCGTCCCGCCGGCAGCCACGATCACCTGATAGGTCGCACCGTTTGCCAAGACTGTTTCCGGAATATTAGCCGGATTATTTCTATTAAGCAAAACTGCTTCGATGCCGGCGTCAGCCGCACAAAGAGCAATAACCGAGTTGCCCATCTGCTTCATCATCTTAGTCTGACCGATAAAGATGCTGCTTAAACCTAAAGCCATAGCCAGCATGATTGTCATCACCATTACGGCAAGATATAAAGACGCGGCTTTTTGTTTTTTATTGTTACTTTCTAACATCTAAGTTGCGTTGGGAAACGGTCGTTTGAATCTTCAACGACGTTTGCTCTTGACCGGCGATATTTAAAGAAACCGTCACTCTCGGCTGCAAATAATCAATCGGCGGCTGAACGGCGCCGCTAAGCACCACCGCGAAATTCGAAACCTGAAGACTTGCCGATGTTAAATAATTTCCGTTTTCGTCTTTCAGGCGAGTGCCGTCCAAACAAAATTGCTGGCATATTCCGTTGTAGTTCAAAAACTTGAGGCACTGATCATCCGTAAAGGCGTAATTCAACTTGGCGGTGCCGGTACAGCCACCCGTCATGTCTTTTTTGGCCATTCTCAAAGATCTAGACATATATTCCGTTAAATATGAAGCCTGATCTAAAACCTCCTGAGTGGCCAGCCCCTGCTTTTGGTTTTTGATGCTCGAAAGGAAAACACTGGAGGCTACGCCAACTAATAAGGAAAAAATCGCTACCGCCACCACCATCTCTATTAAAGTGAATCCTTTGTTTTCCATATAGTTAACGCCAGTTGCGAAGTTCGGTTTCGGCAAAAACCTGATGCGGAATGCCGCGGTCCGACCAACTCACCGCCACCGAAACCACTATTTTGTCAAAAGAAGGCTTTGTAATAGTAATTTGCCTGCGGAACTTGCTGACAGAGCTATCAGAACAAACGTAGTAACTGCCGTTGTGCTGTAAATATGTGCCACAAGCGGCATCTGGGAACACCCGGCTCCGATAATCCAACCGGAAATCCGTACCGACACCAATACCGTTATCCCAAACCTGGCCCTTTATTAAATAGTTAGTGTCCCTGATATTCCTAATGATTTCAACGCCCTCTTGGGCAAGATAAGAAGCAACGAATTGGGAAGATGAAGTCGAGGCGAAAGAAGTTACTTTTTGCATCAAAGAAAAAGAGCCGGAAACTCCCACGGTCAACAAAAAAATGGCGACAATTGTCTCAATTAATGTAAAACCTTTTTTCATGCTTATTCGATAAAAATTAATCCAGCTTTATTGACTTGAATTGTCTGAGTTAAGGGAATCGAAGATTGAGTAGACTTTTTGTTGTAAATATTGCTTGACTCGCTTCTGGTGCCTGCTGCTGTTTGGTCGTAAACAATTAAGGGCTCGCCGGCCAAAGCTGAAAAATTAGCCGGACAATCAGCAATTCTGTCGGAAATATCGCAATTCGCTGACACGCCGTAGGCTAAATTCGCCCGTGGGGTCAATAGGCCGTAAAACGATCTGTCGTATTTATAATAATATGAAGTCACCGACACCGTAACTCCCAGCACCTTGATGTTAATGGCAGTGGTTGTTGTGTCAGGGAAAAACTGAATAGACGGTCCGGGCGGGGCAAAAAAAACCGTCATAGTAGGCGCTGTCGTAGAGGGCGCAAAAGATTTGAGCACCACATTGCCCTCAAGAATAACTTCTTCTGCCTTTTCTTCTGTAGTCCCAGAATACGCCTGATCGTTGTTAAGATCGGCGAACATAATGTATCTATCGGGCTGACCCAAATTAAAATAGATACCGTAGCCGTCAGGCACGTTCCCGTTGAACTCTTTTACCGAAATAGCAAACTCCTGAGCCCGCCTTAAATCCTGGGCAATTTTATGAGCCGATCTTTGAATCGCCAACTGACTATCGCCCGAGCGATAATTGGGCAAAGTCAAAGCGGTTATCAACACGATAATAGAAACCACCACCAAAAGTTCAATTAAAGTAAATGCTTTGGACATACCAATTAATAAAGTCTCGGCCGTAAAACATCGCCGCCATGGTTCCTGCCACCAAAAACGGTCCGAACGGCACTTCTGATTTAAAAGACTTTCTCTCGGCTAAAATCAATCCCACGCCTATTATAGCACCAGAGAAGAAGGCAAAAAACAAAGCGACCAAAATATTAGGCCAGCCGAGCACGAAACCCATAAAAAAAGCCAATTTAATATCCCCTATCCCCATCCACCGGCCTCGAGAAATTAAAACTATAAAGAGGAAAAACGCAGCGGCTCCAAAAGCCGCTCCGAATACGCCGAGGTCGAACCTCCATAAATTATAAACAAGAGCAACGCCAATCGCCGGATAAATTATTTTATCCGGGATAAGGTAGTGTTTCAAATCGTAAACGAAAATAACTACTAAAAATGCCGAGATCAAAAATCCGAAGACCAAATCAATTCCGAAGCCAAAATGACGAAACATCAAAAAAAACAAAAACCCGGTGGCCAATTCCACTAAAGGATACTGCCAGCTTATTTTCTTCCGGCAATAGTGGCACTTGCCGCTTAGCCACAGAAAACTGAAAAGAGGAATTAAGTCGTACCACGCCAGAACATGCTTGCATTGGGGACAAAACGAACGGCCCGTGAGAAAACCTTGATTGTTTTCCATACGATAAACTACACAGTTTAAAAAACTGCCCGCTATCAACCCTAAAAGAAAAATAATTACCGCCATATTGTTATATTTTAACACAAAACCCTCCGCCTTGGGCGGAGGGCTCGTTGCTTAAGCAGGTTAAACAATTAGAAGCAGCAGTCGGCCAGAGTCGGAACTGCGTCGGAACAAGCAAAGTTGCCGGCGTTGGAAGCGGTGTAATAACCACCAGCTTCAAGAGCAACATAGGCGCAGAATTTCTGAGCGTCACCGGTATTGTTAATCCAAATATAGGTGTTTGATCCTGGATCGGCCGGGGTCTTGGGCATGAAAGTGCCGATGGCTGTCGGCCAGGGAGAACCGGTGCTGGTATAATAAACGTCGTTAGTGCCGTAATACATTTCTTGAGCGGTAATAATCTGGCGCATGTCGGCTTTTCGGGTCGCATCTCGGGCCGACTTTCTCGCGCCTCCCATGGAAACCAGCACAATGGAAGACAAAATGCCGATAATGGCGATAACCACCAATAATTCGATTAAGGTGAAACCTCGACTCTTTTTAGTTAATGTCATCATATTATTAATCCTTTTATTTTTAATCGACCTTTTTAATTTTTAAACCACCTGCCTGTATTTTAGCATATTTCGAGTCAATGCGGGGTGTGGATATCTAAATACCGCTCATTTTATACATAGGCATCAGTACCGCCCCCATCAGACCGGCCACTATCCCCCCCAAGAAAACCACCATGACCGGCTCCAAGACGCTCAAAAGGTTGTCAACGGCCCTTTCTACTTCCTTGCGGTAAAACTCAACCACGCTCATCAAGCTCTGGTCTAATGTGCCGGTTTTCTCCCCCACCGCCACCATCTGATTTAGAATCGCCGGGAACTCGTTGGGGTGCCGCATCATCACTTTGCTGATGCTCTCTCCCCTGGTCACCTCCTCTTTGATTTCAAAAACAATCTGCTGATAAACATAATTGCCCACGATTTCGGCGGTAATTTCCAAAGATTGGACGATGGGAATGCCGCCGCTGATCAAAGTCGAAAGATTTTCGGCAAAACGGGAAATATAGGTCATCCTTAAAAAAGAACCTATGAAAGGTATGTGCAAAAAAAACTTGTCTTTGGTTTTTTTGCCTTCAATAGTTTTGCCGTAGCGAAGGAGCGCCGCAAAAGCCCCGCCTAAAAGTAAAAATGCGAGCCAGCCCCAAGACCTCGTAAAATCGGAAAGACCAATAACTACTTTTGTCAGCATGGGCAACTCCTGGCCCGACTCGGTTAAAACTTTGGTCATATTCGGAATGACAAAAAACATCATCATGACTAAAACGACGACAACGACCACGACAATCAGGGCCGGATAGATCATCGCCCCTTGGATTTTGGAAGCAAGGTAGTATTCGCGCTCCAAGTGGTCGGCTAAATAAGTTAAACTTTCGGAAAGCGTGCCCGAACTTTCGCCGGCTTTAATCATGCTCACATAGAAACTGGAAAAAAGCTTAGGATGAACCGACAGCGCTTGAGAAAAACGCGTGCCTCCCTCCACTTCCTGGGAAATCATTAAAATCTTTTCCCGAAAAGCCGGATTTTTTATTTGGTCGGCAATTGAATGAAGCGACTGGATAAGAGGAATTTTCGATTTAAACATCAAAGACAGCTGGCGGGAAAAATTAACAATATCTTTCTTGGAAACTTTTTCAAAAATCTTTATCTTTTTTGCGTAAAAGGGCTTTGTTTCCGCTCTTTCCAAAAAAGTGACGAACAAATTATTCTTCTGCAAAAGAAGAATAGCCGCCTCTCTTGAGGAGGCCTCCACCATGCCAATTTGCACTTCGCCCTTTTTAGACCTTGCCTGGTAGTTGAATTTCATTTGCGCAGCAACATCTTTAATTCGGTAGGATTCAAAGAATAGTTCAAAGCATCTCCCATGGAAATTTCTTTGGCGTTAATCAAGATGGCCAAAGACCTGTTTAAAGAAATCATGCCTGCCTCGAGGGAAGTTTCGATGACTAACGGCAACTCGTGGATTTTATTCTCCCGGATCAGATTGGCGGTCGCCGAATTGGACATCATGATTTCGCAAGCCGGAATCATGCCTCCTTTAATGCGCGGGATCAGCCTTTGGGAAACAATGCCGAGCAGCGAGCTCGATAACTGCGCCCGCACCTGCGATTGCTGTTCCGGGGGAAAAGTATCAACGATACGGTGAACGGTCTGTGAAGCGGAATTAATATGAAGCGTAGCAAAAACCAAGTGCCCTGTTTCAGCGGCCGTAATGGCGGTTGAAATGGTTTCGGCGTCTCTCATCTCACCCACCATAATCACGTTGGGGTCCTGCCGGAAGGTGGAACGCAAGGCTTGAGCAAAACTTAAAGTATCCTGATAAACCTCCCGCTGATCGATAATCGCCCTGTCTTCTTTAAAAATATATTCAATCGGATCTTCAATGGTAATAATGTGTTCGGCTCTTTGGTGATTGATTTCATCCAGTATAGCGGCCAGCGTCGTAGATTTACCCTGACTTGAAGGGCCCGTAATTAAAACAAATCCTTGGTTCGCTTTTGCGAACTCGTGTAAAACAAGCGGCAAGTTTAATTCTTCAATCGTGGGTATTTTTGAAGGCACCAGCCTCAAGGCGCACGAGATGCTCCCTTTCTGGAAAAAAATATTCACCCTGAATCTGGCATTGCCTTCGAAATTGAAAGAGAAATCAACTTCTTTCTCTTTTAAAAAACGGCTGTACCTATTGTCGTCCTGTAGCAAAACACGCGCCAAACCATCGGCGTCTTCGGGCGTTATCTTTTTTTGCTTAAGCAAGGGGATAAGCGTGCCCTGGATTCTTAAAACCGGCGGGTGCCCGCAGGAAATATGGAGATCCGAAGCCTGTTCCTTGAACGTAACAGCTAGTAATTCTTTTAATTGGTCGACGTAACCGTTATTGTTTTTCATATGATTATTTTTCTTCGGCGGCTCTTAAAACCTCTTCGACTGAAGTGGTCCCCTCCAATACTTTCAGAATGCCATCCTGCTTCATGGTAATCATCCCCTGCCTTCTGGCTTCCTCCGAAATCCTTGATTCGTTGGGTTCTTTTAAAATAATTTCTGCGAGCTGGGACGTCATCTCTAAAATTTCAAAAAGCGCAATTCTCCCCGCATACCCTTCGGAACCGCATTTTTTACAGCCCACGGCTTCGTAAATCTTAAAATCGTCCGATATTTTAACATCTTTCTTAATTAAAGGAGGTAAGGCATCTATCTCCTTTAAAATCATTTCCTTTACCTCGATCCGGGGCGCCACTGCTTTTCTGCAATCGGGACATAAGACCCTTACCAATCTTTGAGCCATAGCCAGCCTCAGGGAGGGCGGGATTAAAAATGGAGCCACGCCCAAATCAATCAAGCGCGGGATAACCCCTAAGGCGTTATTGGTGTGGAGGGTTGATAAAACAACGTGGCCGGTCAAAGCGGCTTGGACAGCCAAAGCCGCGGTTTCTTCGTCTCTGATTTCACCCACCATGATGACATTGGGGTCCTGGCGCAAAATATGCCGCAAGCCTTTGGCGAAAGTATAACCGATATCCGGCTGAATTTGCGATTGATTAATGCCCGATACAAAGTATTCTACCGGATCTTCCAGGGTAATCACATTGACGCCTTCTTTGTTCAAAAGATTTAAAATGGCGTAAAGCGTCGTGGTTTTACCACTTCCTGTAGGGCCCGTAGCCAGAATAAGGCCGTAGGGCTTTTTAGTGGCTTTGTCCACCACTTCAAAGTTTCTTTTTTCCAAACCGAGTTTTTCAAATTTCTTAACGCCTTCGGCCGGATCAAGAATTCTCATCACCACCTTTTCTCCGAGCGTCGTGGGAAAGGTGGAAACGCGGAAATCGATGTCCTTGCCTCCGATCTTCGTAGAAAAACGGCCGTCTTGGGGGATACGTGTTTCATCGATTTTAAGATTAGAAAGAATCTTAATGCGAGCGACTACCGCTGGATGAACCTGCAGGGGCAGCAATAAGTTTGGATGCAAAACTCCGTCTATCCTGAAACGGACTCTTAATTCTTTTTTGGTTGGTTCCACATGGATATCAGAAGATTTCGCATCCACGGCATGCCGCAGCATGACGGCCACAACTTTGGTAATGGGCGCCTCCTCGGCCATTCTTTCAAACTCGGCTTTTTTTAAAGGCTGATGTTGGATATCATCTTCCGACTTAAGTTCCGTTTCCAGTTCCTCAAGCGCCATCGTCACTTCTTTTTTTAATGTGCTATACTGCTTTAAAATATTATCGAAAGTGGTCAGACTAATCAACACCACTTTGTAATTGAATTTCCCCTGGCGGGACAGGAACTTTAAAGCCTCTTGCGCCCTCAGATCCTCCGGATAAACCATACCGACTTCCAATGTTTTTTCTTTTTGCGACAAAGGAATCATATTGTAATACTTTGCCGATTCTTGCGGAATGAGCTCCAAAACTTCCAGGGGGACTTCTTCGGCCAGAACTTTCCTGACCGGCACTTTCAGGTTTTCACCCTTCATTTCAAAAACAAGATCTTCGGGGATAATCCCCTTCTCAACAATAACCTCCTCTTCTTTTTTGCCCGACACTTTAATGTCGTACTCTAAAGAAGCGGCCTGTTTCTTATCGATAACTCCTTTTTTTATTAAATATTGGACCAGCATCATAACTAGTAAGTAGTGAAAGGATTTTTCCGGCCGGGCGCTTTTTCAAGAGCCGGAGCCTGTTCGAAAGCTTTTAACGCTTTCAATTTGGCGTCTCCTAAAAGATTCCAGTTAATTTCGATTTTGGGCTGCGCCACCGGTGCGGAAACCGGAACGGCGGGAACGGAATTCCTAAAAAACCCAAACCAAACCACCAAAAGAGTGATGCAGATGGCGAACGTTAAAATTAAAACCAGATACCTTTGCTTTTTTTGCGCTTGTAAAAACTCGATAGCCATAATTAATAAGAGACTGTTTTTAAACTTAAAGTGAACGTCGGCGATCCTTCGGATTTCTCGGGAGGAATTTCAACAGAAATGTTCTGCACCTCAATCAGCCTGGCGGAACCCTCTATTAGCGAAAGAAATCCCTTAAAAGCTTCGTAAGAACCGGATACCTGGATCACGAGCTGCGTTTCCACCAGGGAGCTTTTGTTCCCAGCCGGCGCGATCGTGCCGCCCAAGACTATTTTTTTCAAGATTAAGCCGGTTTGAGCGGCATTGGTTTGTAAAAAACCGGCTAAAGAAGCCAGAGAAGGATCTTTGGGCGTGGCATCTGATATTTTAGAGAGGGCGTCCGAGTATTCCTGCAGCCTTGTCGAAACCTCTTTGACTTGGGAAAAATACGCTTCTTGAGACGAAAGCTCCGCTTTTTTGTTTTCGACATCAGTATTCAAGGCTTGAAGTTTTTGGTACTGCGGCCACGCCAAAACCACGGCAAGAACTAAAGCCATTATCAAACCGCCAGCGATAACAATTACTTTATTCATTATTTTTAAAAATTTCCGGATCTAAAGAAAGGGAAAAAGTAAAATCCACCCAGCCGCCTTTCCCAATAGACAGATCGGATATCTCGATATTTTTGACCAGCGCCCGATCTTGAAAAACAGCTATCTGCTGGCCCAGTGTTTCGAAATTAGAAGTTTCGCCGGTTAAAACTGCTTGGGAATCTTTGAGGTTTAATTCTAGCTTATTAAACCAAATCTTGGGATGGCAATTTTCCTCCAGAAACTTAAAGAATTTTGAAGGCTCCTGATGATTGGCGAATAATTTTGAAAAATCATCAATTCTCTGCTTATCAAGCAAAACCTGCGCCTCAACAACCTTTTCGTCTTTCGTGCCGACTTGAGCGATTTTTTCTTCCAAGGCATTTGCCGTTTTTGATGCCTGATTGCCAAAATAAAGCAGGGCGATGTAAGCCAAAACAACCGCTACCGCCAAACCAAAAGCGATATAGGGAAGGGACCTATACAGTCTCGATGTTTTTTTAATTGGCTTGGGAATAATACCGGCCATAAGTTAAAAATTTCTAATCGCTGATTTCCAATCCGCGGAGAGCGGCGCCTACCGCTATGGCATAAGAAGGCCCCATTTCTCTCAAAGTGTCTTCCAGAATCGGCGGATAATAAATATTGGCAAAAGGATTGGCGATTTCTGTGGGCTTGAATAAATTTTTCACAAAATAATCAACGATGCCTGGCATAAAAGCCGAACCGCCGGCTAAAAAAATTTTCCTCACCTCCTTGCCTTCAGCTTGAAAAAAACTGGAAAAGATTTTTTTGACTTCTTCTATAATAAGATCAATCAGGGGCAGCATGGTTTCTTTGGGGCCATTGCCTTCGGAAAGCAGCCCCTGTTTCCTTTTCAGCAGTTCCGCTTCCGCATAATCAACATTCAACCCCTTGGAGATAACCGTGGTAAAATCGCTGCCTGAGGTGTCAAAACTGTGTGATACCCTTAAAACTCCGTTATCAACAATATTAATCGTCGTGCTTCTGGCCCCGATATCGACCAGAGAAACGGTTTGATTTTTTTCGGCTTCGCCGACCAGGGCTCGCGACAAGCTGAACACTTCCGCCTCCATGGATAAAAGTTCCAAACCCGTATTTTCGGCGATCTGCTGATATTGCTGAATAACGTCTTTGGGCACGGCCACCAATAAAACCTTGATGGTTTCCTGGCCCGCAACAGCGCCCGATTCTCTTTCCACTATCTGCCAATCAAGCGTCACCGATTCAAGGGGCAAAGGAATATGCTGAGGAGCTTCGTAATTAACGGCTTGAGGAATTTCTTCCTCGGTCATGGCCGGCAAACTGATAGTGGTAAAAAAAGTGGAAAAATCAGGAATAGAAAAAAACGCTTTGTTGGTTTTAAATCCGGCTTCTTTCAAAACGGCGCTTAACGCCCGCACCACATCGCGGTTGGAAAAAGAAAGCGTGCTCTTCTCAAATGTTCTGAACGGCTTTTCATAAAGAGCCTCCGCCTTCATTTCGCCGTAATTATCCAGCTTCCTGCGCTTCCCCGCCCGCGACAGCTCCACAATCTTAATGGCAGAAGTGCCGATGTCTATGCCCAAAAAACCTTTCGGAGTAATT